>Ga0194132_10005131_pt1 | contig 21578 bp, 19 predicted proteins | sample TA2KigOf80mmetaG_FD_148612 | JGI IMG/M metagenome (GOLD analysis project Ga0194132, IMG submission 148612) | Freshwater microbial communities from Lake Tanganyika, Tanzania - TA2015054 Kigoma Offshore 80m | ecosystem: Environmental > Aquatic > Freshwater > Lake | place: Tanzania: Lake... | reverse complement strand
GCGGCGATCTTCTCTTGAGGGTTGAGATGACGACGTTCGCTGTTCATGATGGAACCTCCGTTCAGGTTAGACTAACCCGAACGGAGCAATCTTCCAGATTCGACTGAGGCGAAACAGCACCACAACCCGTAGACAAGAAGTGCCCCCAACATCGAGCCGCCAATAAGGAACATTCCGAGCGCTCCAATTGGTGCAGCGGGCTGACCTTGAGCTTGAGGTACCCCAGGGTCGCGATGTCCAGCCGCCTGAGCACCTTGGAAAATACCCATCGTTGACGAACACACGAGCCAGAAAACGGGAACAAAACACCAAAAAGTCACGACACCCCAAACAATGACTCGCGACAATTCGTCGAAACGTGCAGTAGTCATCGGTTGCGGTTCTAGCGAAGGCGGGGCCGGCGGCGGAACAGTTGACATAATTGACCTCCTACCCCAATCGTAATCGCGGCGAGGCACAGAGGCAACAAAATTACTGAATCGGGGGAACTTGAATGGCCGGAGGGGCCCACGTTGCCGTGGCCGGTGTCGGTACTCCGACACCGGCAAAGCGTCCTATGCGTGTCGGCTCAAGCATCGGCCACGGCCTGTCCGTCCACGGCCCGATCGCCATGCGCCTCGGGAAACTTGCGGCCCGGCAAAGCGTTACCCTGATGAATGAATGAGTGACGTGGCGCGCTACCCTGTGACTGCCGCGTCCGCGTCGAAATCTAAAAATGCTCTCACAACTAACCGTGCGATAACGAGCGGATTCGCTATCCTGGCGATCGGCGCCTATTGCAGGCGAAACGATGATTTTGCGCTCGACATCATCATCTCGATCGCTTAACATGAGTTCATTATCCTTTCCTTCACTCTCGGTTCGACGGAGGATGTTCCAATGGCCACTCGCGTTTCGGCTCGGCGACGGGGTTTTACGCTGATTGAACTGCTCGTAGTGATTGCGATCATTGCAATATTGATTGGCCTGTTGCTGCCGGCGGTACAGAAGGTCCGTGCCGCCGCCGCCCGCGGGCAGTGCGCCAACAACGCCAAGCAATGGGCCCTGGCAATCCACAACTTTCACGACACTGTGAAGAGGCTGCCTCTCGGATCGACGAACAATCCCAGGCAGACGTGGGTGATGCACATCTGGGCGTACATCGAGCAAAACTCCCTGGCAAGCAAGAACGTCATCACGACGCCCTTCTACCTGCCGCCGGGGACCATTGGCAGAACGATGACGGGCTTGTGCGGGCAATATGTATCGTTGTATTACTGTCCGAGCGATCCGCCGGCCGACCTTGATGGCGCCGGAAATTACTACCAGCGACGCCGGGGGAACTATGTCGTCAATTGGGGCGCGACCTATTACGATACCGCTCCTGCCTCCGGACAGGAGGCGCCGTTCGGCCACCGTAACGGCCGCCGGGCCACGCCACAAATTGTGACCATGAACAACATCTCCGACGGCGCGTCCAACACACTCATGGTCTCGGAGACCTTGATGCCCACCAGCCGTGACGACAATGATTGGCGCGGCGATGTTCATAACGACGACGGCGTTTTTCGCTTTCAAACCATCAATACTCCAAACTCCACGGTTCCCGATGTCGTCAACTGGGCCATCGCCAACAATGATCCGCTTACGCCGGTGACCAGGGCGGGCGCGCAACAGAGCGCCGCGCGCAGCCGGCACTCCGGCGGCGTGAACGTGGCCATGTGCGACGGCGCCGTGCGTTTTGTCAGCAACAACGTTTCACTCGCAACGTGGAGGGCCCTCGGCACGATGAATGGCAGCGACACCCCTGGCGACTTTTGAGATCGACCAGAGAGTCGCAATATCGTCACGTACACGGAGTGGAATGCCTCCGCAAATTCGTGCCGCTGCGATGGCAACCGTTGTCTCGCCCAGCTGATTCGAAACCGGATTGATGTCGACAGGACAGTCTCGCCTGCCACAGCAGGTTCGTATGTCGCCAGAGCGCCAATTTTTCTTGTTCGCCAGCGTTTTTTTGGATCTTATGAACTCGCACGGGGGCCCCATGCGCCGTCCTTTCGTCGTCTCCCTATTTACTTTCCTCCTGACCGTCCCTGTTCTCGTTGGCTGTGCCGATTCCATGGCCGAGGTATCCGGGACCGTGAAATACGACGGCAAACTCGTTGACGACGGCACGATTCGATTCGAAGACGCGACGGGCGCCGCTCCTACCGCAGGCGGTCCCATCAAGAACGGCGTCTACTCCGTCCGTGTTCACCGTGGCGACATGAAAGTCACCATCAGCGCTTCAAAGACCATCAGTAAGAAAAAACTCTATGAGACCAAAGACGATTACATGGAACTAACAGGCGAGGCACTTCCGGAACGTTACTCCGACGTACAGAAAACCGAACTGCGATTTGAAGTAAAGCCCGGCGCCAACGCCAAGGATTGGGACCTTGCAAAATGAAGCGGCATGTCTCGCCACGCATTTCAACTTTCATACGCCCCGCGGTGAGGTGCTTCGACGCCCAGAGTTCGAAGTACCTCAGCTTGGAGCTTCCGCCGTGATATCATGCACTGTGATACCAATTCATGCTTCGCGACGAAGAAGGCGCGTCCGGTTACGAACCTTCACATTAGGCGACTAACCCAGCACGCGAGGGAGAAAAGTTATGAACGGACCACAACATGCGCCGTTGATCCTTCGATGCATTGTAATTGCCTTAGTGATTTTTCACCCGGAAATCGCGCTAGCACAATCGCGGCCGCTCGCGGTGTGGGACACGGGGACTCCCTCGGCTGACACGTTGACGCCCAGCAGCATCGACGCGAAGGCCGGCTGGAAGTTGTTCGCGGACGATTCGCCGCCGGCATTTCAGGGCGATGCTGTGATCGCCAACACCCGTTTGTTAGCGGTAGCGCGCAAGCAGAGCAACGGGATGGAAGTCTACTCGCTCGCCAGCGGCAAGCCGATCTTGCGTGCGCGCTTGGTCCCATCGCTCGGGGCAAACATCGAGCGTGTTGCGCTCGTCGAAAACACCAAAGGGGCCGTCGCGCTCGAAATCGCCACAAAGATCGGCACGGCGCGATTTCGGCTCAAGAAAGGCGACCTGTTCATCGAGACCCAGGCGATCAGCGGCATCACAACGTTGCGTGTCGAGTGTTCGAGCCGATTTGCCGTGCTTCCGGATTTCTTTGCCGACGATATTCTCTTTGACGCTCGCAAGGTCCCGGTCGATCGCGTCGAACTGCCCAGCGAGAACTTTTTCCTGCACTTCACGGGCAAGCAGGATGCCATTGTCATGAACGTCTTCGAGCATCGCAATCAGGATGTGCGCGTCACGCTGGCCGGCAAGGGCGACGAGCGCGTCATCAGCGGGTCGGAGATCGACTTCGGCAAAAAGGGCAACAAGATCTGGATCGCGGTCCTCGAAGGCGCCGGCATGTGGCATACCTCCAACGTGACCCCCACGGACGCCAAGAAGATCATGCCGCTTACCTGGAAGATGCCGTTCGTCGCGCAGTGGCGCGTCAACTTCACGCGCAAGGATGGATTGACCGATAGATGGGACATGCTGCTGCCCGATAAGGAAGGCAAGGGCTATGTCAAGCCGTCGTGGCTTGCTCAAGACGGGAGCATCAGCGCCGCCACGCGAACCAAGACCGGCGAGATCGATCGCGACGCCTATCGCCCCGGCGGGCCCGCGTCTGATCGCCTTGGCCCCGAACGCAAGCGCTGGACCACGGTGCTTGGCCAGGTCCAATACCCTTGCTGGTCCGACGCGACAGGCCAGGGCTTCGTGCAGCCGCTCTTGCACAAGAAGTTGACGTTTGACGGCCCTGTGCTGGTCTACCCGCTCACGCGTCTGGCCGACACACCCATTCAGGCTTACACGCCGGTGGATGTGGTGCGCAACACGCTCGGTGTCGGGCCATGCCAGCATCTGCTCGATGTCGAAGGGCAGAAGCAAGAGCACGTGGGCCGAGCCACCTGTCACGTTCGGACGCTGTTGACCGAAACATATGGCGCCGGCCTGCAAAAATCGAAACGCAGGGAGATCGAGAGCTATCTCGGCGATGCGCTCGATTTCGTCACGCACATTCGCAACCGCATCCTTGCCTATGTCGCATTCGGCAAGGAGCTGCGTCAATACATCGCCGAGCAGCGCAAAGTCCATCCTGAATTGAAGGAAAAGCTCGACGATCTGGAGGCGCTGGTGCGCGAGATCGACGAGCGCGTCGAGCCACGCATGGCAGCGATCCTGAAGCATCCGACGCTGAGACGAATCGCGGACACCGTAGCCGCTCGCAAGGAGGATCCGACCCCCCCTGCCCTCGCCGACCAGCTCAACCGCAACTTCATTACGGCTGGTCTGGTCGGATACACGGGCGACGACTGGCGCGAACGCATCAAGCTCGAGTACACCGATCCGATGACCACGATCGGCGGTCAGCAAGACGAAATGGTCGGCGAGTGCCGCTGGGTGGTTAAGGCTCTAAGGCAACGTGCGGGCATTCTGATGGCGACCGACCCGCGCTTAGCGCCGATCGCGGCCGAAATCCGCGCTCGCACCCAAAAAATGCTCCGTGGCGGCGCGGCCTACGAGGGGGCACGGCACTAAGAGGCTATCCGGCAAACTACGTGGGGCACGTTGTTAACATGCCAGAACCCGGAACATGGCACGTTGAAAACGTGCCCCACGGGCCTTCCCGGATAGACTCTAGGTAATGATCCACGATGAGACACGAAGGACACGAAGAAAAAAAACTCCATCCAACATTTCACTTCGTGTCCTTCGTGGGTCCTTCATCCTACCTCGAAGATGCACTCGATTTCGACGGGGATATCGTTGGGCAGCGAGCCCATGCCGACGGCGCTGCGGGCGCCGACGCCGGCGTCGTCGCCGAAGACTTGGGCCATGAATTCCGAGAAGCCGTTGATAACCTGAGGATGGTCGCGAAAGTCGGGCACGCCATTGACCATTCCGAGAGTTTTGATCAGACGTTTCACCTTGTCCAATGAGCCGAGGGTCGCCTTGACGGTGGCGAGGATGTTGATGCCGACGAGCTTGGCGCACTCTTTCCCTTGTTCGAGCGTCAAGCTGCCGCCGAGTTTGCCGGCTTGCAGTTTCGGATCGCCGATTTTCGCCGGGCCATGGCCAGAGACGTAGAGCACGTTTCCGATCAAGACGGCCGGCTTGTATTTGGCGACCGGCTTGGGCGCCGTGGGCAGTGTGATGCCAAGTTCTTGCAAACGAGTTTCGGCGGAAGCCATTGCGATCTCTCCTGTCAAGGTGCGTGATTTTGAGAGGATAATCTAGCGATTTGCGACGCTTGCGGCGTAGCAGAAAAAAAGATCGAGACCACCGGCACTCAGGAGGGGGGTACTTCCTGCTCCAGGCATGATCTCGATCAAGGCTCACCACAAACGAAAGCCCACCATGAGCCAACGGGAGTCCCGGTGGCACATTTGCAAAACCGCCGGCGGCTATCGGATTCTTCGAATCACGGGAAACAATCGCGAGACTGGAATCTCACCGACGTTCTTCGAACCTTGTGATATGAGCAAAGGTTCTAGGAGAGTATTATAAGCAATCGCTTCGCCACGTCATCATCAGTTTTGCCAAAAATCACACCTGCCCGGAGCTCGAGCGACGAGCCGGCGTTGCCCGTCGTTTGCGCTCCGGGGTGGTGTGGGCTATTTCAGCACATCGGCGAACGCGGTAAGCGCGGCAAACCGTCGGCCATACGTGTTCGCTAGCTCCAGACAGCACGTCGTTAGGTTCTCAAGACCCAGCTGCCGCCCGTAGCCGATCGGTCCGCCTCGGTGCATCGCCCAGCCGGTCAAGCACATCGCGCAATCCACATCGTCCGGGTCATTCGCGACCCCCTCGATCAGGCACTGCACTGCTTCGAGGATCATGAGCGTTACCAGTCGGCTCTGAATCCACTTGTGCAAGTCAGCGTCTGCGAGCGCCGGAACCGGATGCGCGCTTTCGCCCTGGCTTTGGGTCTTCCACAACGCAACAGCCGACGCGTGGGGCTTCTGTCCCCAGAAGCCCAGTTCGTAGAATCCAGTCTCCGTCATGACGCCGAGCCAATCTTTTTCTGCCATTAGCGAGAAGCCGGTCTCGAGCTGAATGCGACCGTCGAAGGTAGGCTGAATAGCGCGTACCAGCGCAGCGACCTGATCGATGCCGAGACGATCCATCCATTCCAACGGGCCCGTTGTCATGCCGAATCGCCGCATCGCTAGATCGATCTGATCGATGCCGATGCCCTCCTTGACGAGCAGCCCCGCTTCGTTCAGGGCGGGCAGCCAAATGCGCATGACGAGCCCGCCGATGCGATCGGGAACTTGCACGCAGTATTTGCCCAGCCCGAGAAGCCATTCACGCACGCGCTGCACTTGAGGTTGAGCAACGGTGGGCGATGCGATGATTTCCGCCAGCGACCCGCGCATCCCCGGTTCGGTCAGGTTGACGCCAAGCAACCGATTCGGATGCTGAAGCCCATTCTGCACGTCCTGGAGGCGATGCAATAGCGAGATCGGCACGATCGTGGCGCTGGCGGGAATGTGCCGTTCCATCTCTTGATAAAACTGTTGCTTTTCCGCCAACGTGCCGCTCGTCGTATCCAGAATCAAAGAGAGTCTTTCGAAATGAGTCCAGGTGTAGGTGCCGCGGAATGAGCCGAGGAGTTGGGCGAGCTGGACCTTGTCGATGGTGCCGCGGTGGACCTCGACATCGAGAAGTTGGCCAATCTGCAACATGCTGACGGCCAAGGCCTCGCGGTCAGCGGCGCGCAGCACGACCTGGTAGCCCTGGGCGATGCAGTGCATGTACAGAGCGAGCGCGACCACGCCACCGCCGACGACACCGACCCATCGTACCTGCGCTTTGTCGGCCGATCCAATCGACGGGGCTCGCAAACGATCGCGATGCACCAAGAGCCGAAGCATGTGATGCAGCGCCGGATGCCGTACAACCTGTTCGATGGCCTGGCGTTCGAACGGCAGCCCGGTGCTGACGCTATCAAGCTGATAGACCTGGCGCAACGCTTCCAGCATGGCAGCAGGCGCCGGCAGATCCTCGGGGAGATTGTTGTTCACGATGCGATCGGCGCCGCGGAAGAGGAACCATCGGCCCAGGCGGTTGGACTCCAGCCACCATTGCCGCCAGGTAGCGTTGGGGAACTGCGTCCAATCATGCTTCTTGGGCGACTGAAGGAATGCCGGCGGTAAATCGCCTGACTTGTCGGCGAGTTCGTCGCCTAGCCCGCACATCCACGCTTCACGGGCGCCGAGCTTTGTGCCCAGGAGCATGAGTGGGACCGAGTTCTCCAGGCCGACAAGGCGAGGCAAGCGTTGACTGCCTCCGAAACATGGAATCATGCCCCAGTTCAACTCCGAGAAGCCGAGCGAGGTCGCATCGTCGTCCACCAAGACACGATAGTCGCACGCCAGGGCTAACTCGAACCCTGCATCGACGCAGCTGCCGGCGATCAAACACGCGCTGGGGATGGGCATTTCGGCAAGCTTGCAACACAGCTTCTGCCCGCGCTCGCTCCAGGCCAGGAAGTCACTCTCGCTCCAGCGAACCAACATCGGCGGCGTCGGCCCGTGACAAAAGCTTCCCGATTTACCGCTGCGAATCACGAGGAGCTTAAAGGACTTGGCATTGACGATAGCGTCCACAGCGCAATCGATCTCGTCGAGCATCTCGTTGTCGAGATAATTGGTCGGGCTTTGCTGGCGATCCATGATGAGCACGCCCACGCCGTCGCCGAGCTGCTGAACCCAAACGTGCTTGGACTGGAAGAACGCCATGGGGAGAGTATAGGGAATGGTGAGTAGTGAGGGGTGAGGGGTGAGTGATCATCACGTAATGCTGGTTCGTGGTGAATGTAACAGGCCAACACAACGTGTTGCATTCGCTCTGGGTTGTCGTCGAGAGACTATTCACCGCTCACCATTTCATACAATGTGGAGAAAAACCGAGGAGACTCCATGGCGAATCCGCTGTTGCAAAGTGAAGTGTCGGGTATCCCTTGTCGCCGAGGCAAGGTGCGCGACGTGTACGATCTCGGCGATCGTCTCGTTATCGTCGCCACCGACCGCATCAGCGCCTTCGACTGGGTGCTGCCGACCGGCATTCCCGACAAGGGGCGCATCCTGTCGCAACTAACGCTGTTTTGGCTTGATTTTCTCAAGGTTCCCAATCACTTGATCAGCACCGATGTCTCAGCGATGGGCCCGGCGTTCGCGGCTCAAGCCGGCGTACTTCAGGGCCGATCGATGCTGGTGCGCAAAGCCAAGGTCGTGCCGTTCGAGTGTGTCGTGCGTGGCTACCTGGCCGGCTCAGGCTGGAAAGAGTACCGCAAGCAGAGCACCGTGTGCGGCATTCCGTTGCCGAGCGGATTGGTCGAGTGCCAGAAGCTGCCGACTGCGATCTTCACACCGTCGACGAAGGCGGAAACGGGGCACGACGAGAACATCTCCTACGCCGCCATGGCTGCCTCGACGGGCGACAAGTTGGCGAAGGAACTGAGCGACCGCAGCTTGGACGTTTATCGCCGGGCGTCGGATTATGCCGAGTCGCGCGGCATCATTCTCGCCGACACGAAGTTCGAATGGGGCCAAATGCCGGACGGCTCGCTGATCCTGATCGACGAAGTGCTGACCCCCGACAGTTCGCGTTTTTGGCCGAAGGATTCGTATCAACCGGGCAAGAACCCGCCGTCGTATGACAAGCAGTTTGTCCGCGATTGGCTCGAAACCACAAGCTGGGACAAGAACAGCCCGCCGCCGAAACTGCCCGGCGACGTTGTCGACAAGACGCGGGCCAAATATGTTGAGGCGTTTGAGAAGTTGACCGGTCGACGGTTTGTGTAATCCATTGGAATCCCAAGGATGAGCGCAGCGAATCCCTGGGACGAAGCATTGGCTAATCCAGGGGTTCGCTGCGCTCACCCCTGGGCTTCCCAAAAACTAACTCCCAAGGTTCCCATGAAAACCGGCATGAATCTATTGCTCTGGACGACGCACGTCACCGAAAAGCTCTTTCCGCTCTTCGCGAAGTTGAAAGCGACGGGATTCGACGGCGTCGAAATACCGCTATTCGACGGCGACGCGAAGCACTACGCCAAGATTGCAGCCGAGCTGCGCAACCAGGGCCTTCGCTGCACGACGGTCACGGTGGTCGGCCCGGACTCCAATCCAATCAGCCCGGACGCGAAGGTTCGCAAGGCCGCCGTCGATCGCCACAAATGGGCCATCGAGATGACGGCAACGCTGGGCGGCGAGAACCTGTGCGGGCCTTATCATTCACCGCTCGCCGTCTTCAGCGGGAAGCCGCCAACGGACAGCGAACGAAAACGCTGCGCCGCCGTTTGCCGCAAGTCGGCGGAGTTCGCCAAGAAGCACAACGTCATGATGTGCATCGAGTACCTTAATCGTTTCGAATGCTACTTTCTGACGACGGCGGCGCAGGCGAAAGATCTTGTGAAAGCCGTCGATCATCCGAACTTTCGGACCATGTACGACACCTTCCACGCCAATATCGAGGAGAAGAACGCCGCGGCGACGATCAAGGCACTGTTTCCGTGCTTCGGCCACGTGCATATCAGCGAAAGCGATCGCGGCACGCCGGGCACGGGGATGGTCCACTGGGACGAGACCTTCAAGGCTCTGCGCGAGGTGAAGTACGACGGCTGGCTGGTGATCGAATCGTTCGGCCGTGCCCTGCCCGACCTGGCGGCCGCAACGAAGGTGTGGCGCGATCTGTTCCGATCGCCGGAGGAAGTGTACACGAAGGGCATGGCGTTCATGAAGTCGAAGTGGTCGCAGTTTGCGTGAGGCACAATCCGGAAGCCGCAGGTACTCCGAACCCCGGGGTTCGGAGTACCTCACTCCGGGGCTTCCCGGCAGCCTGCCTCACTCTTCACGGCAACGTCTGTGCCTCCACCGACAGGACCCCCGGCAGGTGCGCCGCGATCGGCGTCCACGAATCGCCGCTGTCGGCCGACGCGTAAACCTGGCCGCCGGTGGTGCCGAAATAGGCACCGCACGGATTGAGCTTGTCCACGCTCGTGGCGTCGCGCAGCACGTTGACGTAGCAATTCTCCTGCGGCAATCCCTTGGTCAACGCTTCCCACTCGTTGCCCCCCTTGCGGCTTCGATACACACGCAGTTTGCCTTCGGTTACATAGTGCTCCGAATCGCTCTTGATCGGCACAACATAAACGGTGTCGGGCTCATGAGCGTGGACCTCGATGGGGAAGCCGAAGTCGGTTGGCAGGTTGCCGCTCACTTCGTACCAGGTATCGCCGGCGTTGTCGGAACGCATGACATCCCAGTGAAGCTGCATGAAGAGCACATTCGGCCGCGCTGGGTGAAGCGCGATGCGATGGACGCAGAAGCCGACCTCAGCATTCGGATCGGGGATGTACTGCGACTTCAATCCCTTGGTGATGGGTCCAGGTTTTGCCCGCGTCGTCGGTGCGGAAGGCACCGCCGGCGGAGATGGCGACGTAGATGCGATTAGGATTGGAAGGATCGAGGATGATGGTGTGGACGCCGAGGCCGCCGGCGCCGGGGGCCCACTTCGAGCCTTGCGCGTCGCGCAGGCCGGCGAGTTCCGTCCACGTTTGCCCGCCATCCGTCGATTTGAACAGAGCGGCATCTTCGACGCCGGCATAGACGGTATGCGGATCGGTGAGCGACGGCTCCAGATGCCAGACGCGTTTGAACTCCCAGGGATGAGGCGTGCCGTCGTACCAGAGATGCGTGCCGGGCGTGCCTTCATACGCGAACTTGTTGCCTACCGTTTCCCATGTCGCGCCGCCGTCGTTCGAGCGTTGCATGACCTGGCCGAACCACCCGCTGGTTTGCGAGGCATAGATGCGATTCGAATTGGCGGGCGATCCTTTCATGTGATAGATGTTCCCAACCACCGAAGAGCGGCCCGGCGATTTCCCACTTCTGACGCTTTGCGTCCGACGTGAGGATGAACGCTCCCTTGCGCGTGCCGACGAGAACACGAATGGTGCTCATTTTTTGCTCCGATTTGGTTTCGATGAGATGACAAATCATTACTAGCCCGCAGCGCCAGCAAGGGCAAGACTAGCCTGCCGCGCCTGCAAGCGTCGATCTTCCCCTTGCTGGCGCTGCGCGCCCGTGAGTTCCGCGTACCCGGAACGATGACTTTGCCGGCGGAATGCATAGGAAAGACGTGGTGATACGATGTGCCCTACTCCATTATTCAGGTGAACAATGAAGCTCCGCAAGATCCATGTTCGCAAACAGCAACTGAAGCAAAAACAACAAGCGGCCCGAAAAGCCAAGATGGCCATCGCCCGTCCCAAGAAGGCGTGAAATGCGATCTGGCTTTCGTTTAGCGTTTAGATGGCGAGATGCAAACGCTAAACGATCGACTGAATTTCGAATTACTGTGTGCCGCCAAGCTCTTCCCGCAACCGGCGAATCAAGACCGCCGTGCGTTCCCCATTCAGGTGCAGCGGGTTGATGACGAACGTTCCCTGGGCGAGCTTCAAGTGCCCGACTTGAACGGAGGGCTTGCCTCGGCGCAGCGCTCGACAGATATCGAATGCCGACCGTTTGACAACTGAGGAATTGAGCGTCACTTCCAGCAGCGGGTAAGATTGTCCATCGCTGGGAATTTCTCGAACGGCCACCGGACATGGCTGGATCGACTGCAGGGCTTTGGCGATGTCGTTGCAGTGACGCGACATTTCTGTCAGATCGCGGTCATACTCTCCGCTCGCAAAAAGGCGCAGGGCGGTCAACAAGGCGGCGATTTGCTCCTTGGCGACTTTCAGGGGCCGCCCGATGCCGTGGCGCGGGATGCCGACGAGCGTCTTCCTGTCGATCAGGTTCTCCGGCGGTTCCCAGAGGTCGAAGTGATCATCCATGTCGAGCATTTGCAAAAGGGCCGAGGCGATCAGCACGCGGCGCCCGCAGAGGATGCCGGTTGATTGCGGGCCGCGAATGGCCTTGCCGCCCGAGAAGACGACGAGGTCGGCCCCGGTAGCCAGGATGTCCTTGAGATTCGAGCGTGGCGGCAACTCGCCGGCGGCGTCCACCAGCACCGGCAGCCGATGCGCGTGGGCTACTTTCACCAATTCGGCCAACGGCGGAGCGGCGTGTGCGTCGTACACATACATCACGCCCGCCGTCATCGGCCCGAATGCCGCCTCGTACTCCCATGCTTCGACGCGACGCACGCCGGCGCCGGCCACAATCTCTTGAAAGCCGACCTCAACGAAGCGCGCTCCGGCTGCTCGCAGGGCGTGATCGTAACCATTGCGATGCTCCCGGGCGGCGACGAATTCGTGCGGAAAATCCTCGGTGTGCGGAAGAGCCTCCATTCGGCCGAGATTGAAGCCGGCCAGGATTGCCGCCGTGCCCAGCATCAACCCGGCGGCCGCCCCGCATGTCACGATGCCCGCTTCCGCGCCCGTTGCCTCGGCAATCACGCGCGACGCCGCCCCTTGCAGTACGTCAAGCGGAACCGACTCGCCTGCCGCGGCACAAAACGCGTCGAGCACCGCCTTCGGCATCGGCGCGCCGCCCAAACGCGTCACCGACCCTGACACATTGATGATCGGCTCGACGCCCCATTGTTCGAAAATGCTCATGGCTTCACCGTGCTTCCGCTTGTCCGCGCTCGTCAAAGGCGAGCGGCTAACCATTGAGCTATCTTACAATCGCGCCGATTTTCCGGAAATTGATACCCCCTGGGCCTGCCGAATGATACGATCTCGCCATGACGATCGATCCGACCCCGACCCGCGCGCGCCTCATCGTGCTCGGTTTCCTCGCGACCATGGCGTTCGTGCTCTATCTCGATCGCGTTTGCATCGCGCAAGCGCTCAAGCCGATGAAGGATGAGTTCGGGCTCACCAATACGGAAGCAAGCTATGTGCTCATGGCCTTCACGCTTGCATATGGCCTTTTCGAGATACCGACGGGCCGCTGGGGCGATCAATATGGATCGCGACGAGTGCTGACGCGCATCGTCCTTTGGTGGTCCGCCTTCACGGTGCTCACAGGCTGCGTTTGGAAGTTCTCATTTGACTTCGAATTCTTGTCGATCGCCTTCACGGTCGGCACGCTGGCGCTATTGGTCACGATTCGCTTCCTCTTCGGCGCCGGCGAGGCGGGCGCCGTGCCGAACGCGGCGCGGATCATCAAGCTATGGTTTCCGCTCTCGGAACGCGGGCGGACTCAGGGCTGGTTTCAGGCGTCGATGCACATCGGCGGGGCAGTCGCGCCGATTATCGCGGGCTGGATCATCGACTCGCAATTCGGCTGGCGCGGCGCGTTCATTCTGTTCGGGATGGTCGGCGTCATTTGGGCTGCCGTTTTTTATTGGTGGTTCCGCGACTCCCCCGCGGAGCACCCCGCCGTCAATTCGGCCGAGGCGCAACTGATAGGAACGCCGGATGCTACGACGGATCCGCACGGCGCCATTCCCTGGGGCGAAGTGCGCCGTCATCCCAATATCTGGCTGTTGAGCGTGATCATCACATTCACGGCGTTTAATTCCTATTTCTTCTTTTCGTGGTATCCAACGTACCTCCAAGAAGCACGAACCTGGTATGGCGCCCGCCTCGACAACGACGTCGCCAAATGGCTTGCCGCTCTAGCACTCACCGGAGCGACCATCGGCTCGCTCATCGGTGGTTGGCTGGCAGACGTCATCACCCGACACGCGGCGGATCGCTACGCGGTACGGCGCTGGCTGTGCCTGTTCTGTTTCGTGAACGCCGCGGGGTTTCTTGGTTCGAGTATCTTCTTCGACAACACGATGACTTCGGCTGTCTTCTGCTCGCTGGCGTGCTTGTTCATGTTCACGCCGTTGCCGACCTGGTGGGTCGCCACGTTCGATGTCGCCGGCAAGCACCCGGGAGCGCTGTTCGGATTGCTCAACAGCGCTGGAGTCGTTGGGGCCCTGGCGTCGCAGTATTTTTTCGGGGCCTTCGCCGATTGGCGGAAGGAAGCGGGTTATGTCGGTCGCGATCAGTGGGACCCGGCGTTCTACGTGCCGGCAGCCTTGCTGGTTGCCGCCGCCGTGCTCTGGCAGTTCGTGTACGATCGGCCGGCAATCGGCGCGACCAATGACGGCGCCGGTTGATTGGCCGCTCACGGCGACCGCAGCTAGTCGCCGGAAAGATAGCGCAGGAACCACTCTTTCGCCAACCGCGCGACTTCCTCCAGCGTTCCAGGTTCCTCAAAAAGATGCGTCGCGCCGGGCACGATCGTGAGCTGCGTGGGACATTGCAGCTTCCGCAGCGCTTGTTCGTTGAGTTCGATGACAACGTCATCGTTGCCGCCGACGATCAATAGGGTCGGCGCTTGCACCGAGAGCAAGAAATCACGAGCCAGATCGGGACGTCCGCCGCGCGAGACCACGGCCTTGACACGTTGGGGATCGCGAGCCGCCGCCACCAGTGCTGCGCCGGCGCCGGTGCTGGCGCCGAAATATCCCAAAGGTAAGTGCATGGTCGCGTCTTGGCCGCTCAGCCACTCCGCAGCACTCTGTAGCCGCTGCGCCAGGAGCGAAATATCGAAAACGCGCTGGCGGTCTTCGGCTTCCTCTTCGTCGAGGAGGTCCATGAGCAAGGTAGCCAGCCCGGCTTCTTGGAGCACTCGAGCGACGAACTGATTGCGCGGGCTGAATCGGCCGCTGCCGCTGCCGTGAGCAAATGCGACGACACCGCAGGCGCCCCGGGGCGCCACGAGGTTTCCAAACAAGCGGTGTGAACCGCATGCAATCTGTACTTCCCTTTCGCTGGCCATGCTTCGCATCCGAGACAAAACGCGCCGCCGCGAGTCGTCGCCCTCACGATTGTCAAGTTCATCGTATCCCGCCCCGCACGGTTTCTCCGCGAAATGTGTAAAATGTACTTGTCGCTCTTGCGATCTTCCACCACAAGCGCCGCCATGAAGCCGCAACTCGCCAACCCGACGCTGGCAGACCGACTCGATCGCCACACGACCGTCGGCACGCTCTGTCACGCCAACGGCGACCGCATACGCTGCGTCGCGTGCGGACATCGGTGCTTGATCGGCCAGGGCAAACGCGGCATCTGCAAAGTCCGCTTCAACGATGGCGGCGTGCTGAAAGTCCCGTTCGGTTATGTCGCGGGTTTGCAATGCGATCCGGTCGAGAAGAAGCCGTTCTTTCACGTGTATCCCGGCAGCGACGCGCTAACGTTTGGCATGATGGGATGCGATCTGCATTGCTCCTACTGCCAGAACTGGGTCACGTCGCAAGCGCTGCGCGATGAGTCCGCCGAGGCGCCGGTGCGACCGGTGACGCCGGACCAACTCGTGGAGGCCGCGTTGCGAGAAGGCGCTCGACTGGTCGTCTCGAGCTACAACGAGCCGCTCATCACCGCCGAGTGGGCTGTCGCCGTATTCGAACGAGCGCGAGCAGCCGGGCTCGACTGCGCCTTCGTGTCCAACGGCAACGCCACGCCGGAGGTGCTCGATTTTCTTCGCCCGTGGATTTGTGCCTACAAAGTCGATCTCAAAAGTTTCGATGATCGACATTACCGCAGCCTCGGCGGCACGTTGCGAAATGTTCTCGACACGATCGCCATGATCCACGAGCGCGGCATCTGGCTTGAGATTGTCACGCTTGTGATCCCCGGCTTCAACGATAGCGACGACGAGTTGTCCCAGATGGCGAGGTTCCTTTCCGGCATCAGCCGCGACATCCCGTGGCACGTAACGGCGTTTCACAAAGATTATCGCATGACCGAACCGGAAGCGACCGGACCGGAGCGCCTGTTGCGAGCGGCCCAGTTCGGCGCCGACGCGGGCTTGCGCTACACCTATGCCGGGAACTTGCCCGGTCGGGTTGGACCATGCGAGAACACACGCTGTCCCGGTTGCGGCGACACGCTCATCGAACGCCAAGGGTACATGATTCGTTCCTATTGGGTTACGCCGGACGGACGCTGCCCCCGCTGTGACGAGGCGATTGCGGGGATTTGGCCTGACGATTCGAAGTCCGTTCGCACAGGCAAGGACGTGGCGGCGCACGCCCGGCGCTTGCCTCGCCCGCTCCGTCTCCCTGCCTTGGAAGAAAGGCCCAGGCCATCGATGACGATCGCAATGACCATCGAGCAGAAGGAACATCTCTTCGCGCAAGTTGCCGACCTGGTGCACGGACTCGCGCAGGGACAGAACGCCGATTTTGCCGATCGATCGTTGGGCGGTATCGGACAGCAGCCCGTCGCGGGAGTATTCGTCAGCCTCAAGCGCGGCAAGCATCTGCGTGCCTGTTGCGGCATGCTCGGCCCGCCGATCCCGCTCGAACTCGCGTTGCGCGAGGCGGCTGCGCGCACGGTCTGGGAGGACGCTCGTTTTCCACCCGTCTCTCCCAGCGAGGTGCACCATCTGAACATTGAAGTTTGGCTCCTACATTCGCCGCAGCAGGTCGGCGCTCGCGGAACCGACCGCACGTCGGCTGTCGTCCTCGGCAAACACGGCATTCGCGTGGTGCGCGGCCAACAGCACGGACTGTTTCTTCCGAGCGTCGCTCCTGAGCACGAGTGGGATGTCGAGCAATTTCTCGATCAGGCCTGCCTCAAGGCGGGCTTGTATCCCACCGCTTGGCGCGACGACGAAACGCAGTTGTTTACCTTCGAAGGCGAGGTGATGCGCGGAGGCCTGGCACGCGACGGTCGGCCCAGCGCGAGCCGAATCCCGGCGGTTGCCGACGCCGATGTGCTCCAGGTGTACGCCGACTGGTGCCGAGACAACATCAACGCGATCCTGTCCGGCTTGACGCCCAACGTTTTTTGTTTCGGCGCGGCAGACGGCGACGTCACCGGTGTCATTCTGACGTTGACCGGCCTCGGCGATGGCCCGGTGCATCTCAGCCAGATATCGCTGCGGCCTGGCCTGCCCCTTCAGACGACTCTGTTCAATCTGACGCAGCGCGCGGCCCAAACGCTGCAGCGCCTTCAACCGAGCACCGAGGTGTTGGCCCGCGTTCGGTTGACTCTTGCCGTCTTCGACGATCCGGTGTTGCACGGCACGGCACAGGAGCCAGATCTGACCGGCTTCGATCCGGGCAAGCGGGCCGTACTGGTTCTGGAAGGCGCCAAGAGCGGGCTCGTCTATGATCCTGCGCGATCGGCGACCGAAGTGCTATCGCTAACGCTGCAGCAGGCACAAATGTCCCGGCCCGGCAACGCCGCCGTCCTCAGCCTCGGCGCGGCGGCGAAGGAGCCATTGGCACTGTCGACAGCGCCGCGACCGGTTCGTGGGCCGGCGGAGCGCATGCCGGCCGCCGCGGGGACGTTCTATCCGGCCGACGCCGGTGAACTATCGCGCTGGACGGATACGCTGTTGGCCGGCGAACGCCGAGAGGAGCCCTGGTCGGCGGCGCTCGTCCCGCATGCGGGCTGGGTTTTTTCGGGGCGCATTGCCGCTAACGCTCTTATGCGCCTGCGAATCCCGCGCACCGTCATTGTCATTGGACCGAAACACACCGCGCTGGGAGTCGATTGGGCGATTGCGCCGCATCAGACGTGGAACTTCCCCGGCGGTAGCGTTGAATCGGACTTCATGCTTGCACGCCAACTCGCAGAGGCGATTCCTGGCCTCGCCCTTGATGCCGTCGCTCATCTGCGCGAGCATGCGATCGAGGTCGAATTACCGCTGTTGGCGCGCTTGGCGCCGCAAACGCGTGTCGTCGGTATCGTAGTCGGCGCGGGAAATCTCGAGGATTGTCGGCGCTTTGCCCAGGGGCTGGCATCGTTCCTAAGCTCCCGTGACGATCGGCCGCTTCTGCTGATCTCCAGCGATATGAATCACTATGCTCCCGATGCCGAGAACCGCCGGCTGGACGCCATAGCGATGGAGGCCTTGGAACGGCTCGATCCGGCCGCCCTTTATCAGACCCTGACTCGGAAGCACATCAGCATGTGCGGCCTTCTGCCGGCGGTGATCGTCCTGGAAACCCTGCGATTGTTGGGCGGACTGACCAGATGCGATCGCATCGGTTACGCCACGTCCGCGGACGCCGGCAGCGATCCATCGCGCGTCGTCGGCTACGCGGGCATGCTGTTCGACTAGCGGCACGCCGCGCGCGACCGCCTAGCGAGCCTGGATTACGCAACTAAACGAGGACCTCATGCATCTGTTCGTCACAGGCGGCGCGGGATTCATCGGCTCGGCGTTTGTCCGCATTGTGCTCGCCGAAGCGCCAGATTGCCGCGTCACCACGTTCGACGCCCTGACCTATGCGGGCAACCTGGACAACGTGCATGATCTCGACGGCAAGCGTCATCGATTCATCCAAGGCGATATCGTCGATCGTGACGCGGTACGCGGCGCCCTCGCCGGCCGGCCTGACGCCATTCTCAACTTCGCTGCGGAATCGCACGTCGACCGAAGCATCCAGGCGTCGGACGCATTCTTGCGCACAAACGTGCTCGGCGCCCAGGTGCTGCTCGATGCAGCTCGTGCGTTCGGCGTCAAGCGATTTCTACAAGTCTCTACCGACGAGGTCATGGGCAGCTTGCCGGACGATGACTCGAGCTACTTCACCGAAGCGTCCCCCTATGCGCCGAACAATCCCTACGCCGCATCGAAGGCTGCAGCGGAGCACCTGGTTCGTGCCGCTCACCATACGTTCGGACTCGACACGGTCATCACGCGCTGCGGCAATAACTATGGCCCGCGCCAGCACCGTGAGAAGTTGATTCCCCTGTTGCTGACGAATGCGTTACATGACAGGCCCATTCCCGTCTATGGAGATGGTCGAAATATACGCGATTGGATCTATGTGGACGACCATTGCCGGGCGATCTTGGCTGTGCTGCGGCGCGGGAGAATTGGTGAAATCTACAACATCGGCGCTCGCAATGAACGCCGCAATATCGATGTCGTCACTTCGGTGCTGGCGGCTCTGGGCAAGCCGGCATCGCTGATTCAATTCGTACCGGATCGTCTGGGCCATGATCGCCGCTACGCGATCGATCCAACGAAGATCGAGCAAGAGCTAGGCTGGCGGCCGCGCGAGACGTGGGAAAGCGGACTCGCCAAGACAATCGCCTGGTATCAGGCTAAATGGCGTTAGGCGAGCCGCGGGACGCGAAGCCCCCGCCGTAGCGTGGACTTCAGGCCACGCGCCTCGCCCTGCTGCGTGGACTGAAGTCCACGCGACATTTTTAGGCGCCTGCCGACGGGTACATTATGTCCTACTTCTCGCGTTAGCGGATGCGTGCTAACCATTCACGTTTGTACTGGAATCTGCACAGGGCGAAAGGCGGCGAATCGGCTTAGCCACTTGTCTCTCTTCGAGATGATCGGATTCTTAATCGGCCAGGGGATGGCGAGATCAGGGTCGTTCCAGGCGATGCCGCCCTCCCCTTCCGGGTTGTAGAACGCATCGACGCTATAAACGACATCAGCCGGTTCGTCGCCCAGCACGAGGAAGCCATGTGCGAAACCGGCAGGAATCCAGAGCAACCGGCCGTTGGTCTCGCTCAACTCAATGGCAGAGTGCTGGCCGAAGGTTGGAGAATCGCCGCGAAGATCGACGACGACATCCCAGATTCGACCCTTGATCACACCGACAAGCTTTCCCTGAGGCGGCGTGTGTTGAATGTGCAAGCCGCGCAGAACACCGGGCCTCGACCGGGAGTGATTCTCTTGCACGAATCGCGCGGGCACGCCAAATTCCTCGAATTTCCCCGCGTGATACCGTTCGACGAAAAAGCCTCGACCATCGCGGCGTATTTCGAGTTCGATCAGGACCAGCCCAGGGATTTCGAGCGAGATCGCTTTCATTTCAAGCTCACCCATAGAGTCGACGCAAACCACACACGCCACTATTAGCAGAGTTCAGCTTTTTTCACAACAGGAACGCGACGATCGTCCCTTCGCGAGATTCTTTTCACGAATCATGATGTTCAGCTCGCGTGTGTTCCTCATGCTCGCTATGAATCTGCTGCAAGTATCGGCCGTAATCCGTGCCGGCGCACGGCGGGATGAGGCGGGCAAATCCATCCAAGTCGATGAAGCCCTTAAACAAAGCAATCTCTTCCAGGCAAGCGATCTTGAGGCCTTGGCGCTGCTCAATGGTCTGGACAAATTGCGACGACGCCAAAAGCGCATCCGGAGTGCCCGCGTCGAACCATGCGACTCCTCGGCCGAGCGGCGTGACGGTGAGTTGCCCGGCATTCAGGTAATGGCGATTCACGTCAGTAATCTCCAATTCGCCACGCGCCGAGGGTTTCAGCCGCCGGGACACCGATACCACGTGCCGATCGTAGAAGTATAACCCAGTGACCGCCCAGTTCGACCGCGGATTCGGCGGCTTTTCCTCAATGGAAACCGCGCGACCGCCCGTGTCAAATTCTACGACGCCAAACCGTTGCGGGTCGTGAACGCGATAAGCGAACACGTTTGCACCCATCTGGATGTGTGCCGACTGTGTCAGCAGGTTCACCAGATCGTGGCCAAAGAAGAGGTTGTCGCCCAGAATCAGGCAGACCGGGCTGTCGCCGATGAAATCCGCGCCGAGCAAGAACGCCTGAGCAATGCCGGCGGGCTCTGGCTGAACCTGATAGGAAAACGACATACCGAGTGCGTTGCCGTCGCCCAGGAGATTTTCGAGCATCGGCAGATCGCGCGGCGTGCTGATGAATAGAACGTCGCGAATGCCGGCAAGCATGAGAACCGAGAGCGGATAGTAGATGACCGGCTTGTCATAGATCGGCAGAAGCTGCTTGCTGACCGTTCGCGTCAACGGATAAAGCCGCGAGCCGCTGCCGCCGGCCAAGACGATTCCTTTCATCGGACGCTCCTTGGTTGCCTGGGCTGAAGCCAATGACATGCGAGGCTGAATGATTAGCGCTGCACACCGCCCCGGAAAGTCCAACCAGATCCTGCATCTGCGACCCGCAAGTGAAGTCGCTGCGCAGACACCTTTTTCCCATGAAGGATGAGAACAATCCGGCATCCGCCTTGCCCCGGGGATGTTCACTCAGCCGGCGTGTCGCGATTCGGTAGGTTCTGGCCCGAATGGGCGTTCATTTGTTGGGCGACTGTGGAGCAAACATCTTCGGAGACGACACGCGAAAACCGAGAAGGCCACAACTCCTTGAGGCTGCGGATTTTCTGTCAACTACCCCGCCTGGATTCGAACCAGGACAAAGAGAACCAAAAGCTGTTTAGGTAGCGTCACCTATGTCCAAGCACGTCTATTTCATTGGAAAAAACGCAATTCACTGTCAGGCACGTCCACCATTATCCACCCTATAGGCTACAGTTTGGCTACACAAGTGCAATGCCGCGCCGTTGGCAAATTGCGTATTATCTCTTCATGCCATCTATCGGATACCCTGGACCGCATCAAGCGGGGCCATCGCCGCAAGTCGTTTCTTGCCTTGCTACCTGGAATCTGTGGCAATCGGCTCGTTGCTGGGATAGGCTAACAGGCAAGTCGGCGGCGTGACAGCCGCTCAGGAAACTCAATCTTCTTCAAGGTGAACCATGACTCGCTTCTTCTGCGTCAGCTTGGTCGTTGCTCTGGCGAGCATCGGCCCCATTCAGGCACAAGACAAAAAAG
>Ga0194132_10005130_pt1 | contig 21578 bp, 22 predicted proteins | sample TA2KigOf80mmetaG_FD_148612 | JGI IMG/M metagenome (GOLD analysis project Ga0194132, IMG submission 148612) | Freshwater microbial communities from Lake Tanganyika, Tanzania - TA2015054 Kigoma Offshore 80m | ecosystem: Environmental > Aquatic > Freshwater > Lake | place: Tanzania: Lake... | reverse complement strand
AAACCAATCGTGTGCCCGTGATCGTGACCATGGAAGAGCACTCCGTGATCGGAGGATTAGGAAGCGCGGTGGCAGAGGTCATCGCCGAAGGGAATTTTAATGCCCCGAAGCGATTCAAGCGGTTGGGCATTCGCGATCTGTTCCCAGAAAAGTATGGGTCCCAGGATAGTCTCATAACGCATTGTGGTCTTACGGCTCATTCTGCTGTCTCAACCATTGAGCAGCTTCTGGAAGTGTCCGATAGGCCGACTGTCTAAACGGACAAGGAAGGAACTGGTTCATGGGAAGATTGTTGAGTATCGTCACTCCTCTCCACAAAAAGACTAAAAGGGATTGCCTCGCTCGCATGACAGATGACAAAGTCCATTGTATGGTCAAAGCCAAGGAGTATGAGTTTGATTACTGGGACGGCGATCGTCGCTACGGATATGGTGGTTATAAGTATGACGGCCGTTGGAAACCGGTGGCGGAAAGGCTCACCGCCCTGTACGGGCTCAAACATGATGCAAAGATTCTGGATGTCGGCTGCGGCAAGGCCCACCTACTCTATGAATTGAGCCGGCTTCTTCCACAGGCAGAAATTCACGGCTTCGACATCTCCCGCCATGGGATAGGTGATGCGCCTGAAGCTATTCGGAGTTGCCTATTCCGATATCGAGCCCAGGAGCCTCTTCCATGGGGGGATCAATATTTCGACTTGGTCATCTCTCTTGGCTGCTTTCACAATCTACGTATCTTTGAACTCAAAACAGCCATCAATGAAGTTGAGCGGGTTGGGAAAAACAAATACATCATGGTCGAAAGTTACCGGAATGAGCAGGAGTTGTTCAACCTGGAATGTTGGGCTTTGACGGCAGAGGCATTCTTCGATACGGCCGAGTGGATATGGCTCTACAACCATTTTGGCTATACGGGGGACTACGAGTTTATTTTTTTTGAGTAGAACGCGGGCAATGCTATCTGCTTAGGGGTGTCGTCAGATGAAGATGAAGGCGGCTATTTTAGAAAAGCTAAACGCGCCTTTGGCTTTGGACGAAGTTGAAATTCCTTCTTTGGAGTGTGGACAGGTATTTGTTCAAATTCACTGTAGCGGTATCTGTGGTGCACAGTTGGGCGAAATTGCCGGTGTAAAAGGCGAGGATAAATTCTTGCCACATTTGCTTGGGCACGAGGGTGGAGGCGTTGTGTCGGAAACAGGGCCGGGTGTAACGCAGGTCCATAAAGGGGACCACGTGGTCTTGCATTGGCGAAAGGGGTCCGGGATTCAAGCATGTCCGCCGAAGTATAAGTGGGGGAACAGGGTTGTCAATGCTGGCTGGGTGGCTACTTTTAATGAGTACGCCATCGTTTCTGAGAATCGTCTGACGTCCGTTCCAAAAGACGTACCTTTTGAGGTCGCGGCGCTAATGGGGTGTGCCGTGACTACCGCGTTGGGCCTGATCAACAATCTCGCACAGCTGAAAATTGGGCAGTCTATTGCCGTTTTCGGCTGCGGTGGCGTTGGCCTGAACGTGGTACAGGGCGCCTCACTGGTGTCTGCCGACCCGATCATCGCCATCGACATTTTCGATCATAAGCTGGCGTTGGCACGCGAGTTCGGCGCGACGCACACCATCAATTCTCAAAAGGCCGACGTGCGTGATGAAATCTTGAAGATCGTTGGGTCGCATGGAGTGGATGTATTTGTGGAAAACACTGGCTTAGTCGAATTGATCATGCAGGCTTATGAACTGACCGCCCCGCAAGGCCGGACGATCCTCGTTGGTGTGCCGCGTCACAATGAAGATATCACTATCCATTCGCTGCCGCTGCATTTCGGGAAAGTTCTCACTGGCTGTGAAGGTGGTCAAAGCAATCCGACCGTCGATATTCCGCGCTACTTGAATCTCTATCGGAGCGGTAAGCTGAAACTGGACAAACTGATAACGCATCGCTACCCCTTGAGTAAAATCAATACCGCCCTGGACAAGATCCGTATCGGAGAAGTCGGCCGGTGTGTCCTCTCGATGGTCTGAGGGCGCCTCTGTCCGATTGCTCGTTAACATGATGTTAAGCTCGCGGTCATAGACTATGGCGATGGACGAACCGTGTGCAGTGCACGATATCCGTCGAGTCGTCATCCTAGGCAATACAGGTTTCATCGGACGTCGGTTAGAAGCGCATTTTCGAGCGCGTTTGCCAGAGATGAAGCTCGCAGGTCGATCCATGCCAGAAATTGACCTGACCGTCGAAGGGGATGTCTGCTCACTGCAGAAGCTCCTCGACCGGCACACAGTCCTCTTGATGCTGGCCGGTATTAAGAGGCAGGTTGGCGACACCCAGGAAGCCTTTTCACAAAATGTAAAAATGGCTGAGAATTTGTGCTGCGCGCTCCAAGATCATCCTGTGGCGCGTTTTGTGTATTTCAGTTCTGCAGCCGTCTATGGCGAGGACATTCATAATACTCACATCAGAGAAGAGACGCCCGTTCATCCCACTTCATATTACGGAATAGCAAAGTATACGTCCGAATGCCTCTTTCGAAAGATGTTGTCTCGACAGAGTAACTCATGGCTTGTGTTGCGACCCGTGACGGTCTACGGACCAGGAGAACCATCCGGGAGTTATGGTCCTTCCGGCTTTCTTAAGGCCGCGCTGAATGGAGAAGCGATTACCCTGTGGGGTGACGGACGGGAGCAGCGCGAATTCATTTTTATTGATGACCTCATTGACCTCACCTTCCGTTTGACGTTTCATGAGTACTGCGGTGTGCTGAACATCGCCAGCGGCACTAGCCACTCGTTTCTGGATGTGCTGGAGGTCATTTCTAGGCTCGGGTATGGCCGCATACAGGTAGCTTCAAAACCCAGGACCAAGAACAAAGTTGACCACATGTTTTCCAACAATGCCCTCAAGAAATTATTTCCGGCGTTTACGTTTACGACCCTCGATCAGGGCATTCGCCGCACGTTTGAAGATGAGTTCCAGCAAGCCTCATTACATCCTGAGAAAGTGGCGGGCTAACGTATGAACGGCTGTCATCTTTGTGGAACTCGGAACGTGTTGCCCCTTCTTGACTTTGGCAAGCAGCCCATCACCAACCGCTTTCTCGCGAGCCCCGATGCAGTCGAAGGCCTGTTTCCTCTGGCGCTTGGACAGTGTGAAGCTTGCGGAGTAGTCCAGCTTAGCGAGCCGCCGCCTGCCAAAGAGCTGAAGCCTAAGTATGATTGGATAACCTATACGGAACCTGAGGCCCATCTTGATCATCTGGCGGACATTCTTGCTGCCTTGCCGGGGCTCGGTCGAGTTTCAAATATCTGCGGCCTAAGTTTTAAGGATGATTCCCTTCTGGAGAGAATGAAAAAACGTGGGTTTGAGCGGGTCTGGCGCCTCGACCCCGGGAAGGATCTGGGCATCGACGGTCGCGGTATGGGAGTGGAAACCATCCAAGACCAGCTGGTTCCAGACGTGGCCAAGCGATTGGCGCATACATATGGGAAGGCGGACCTCGTTATCCTGCGACATATTCTCGAACATGCCCATCACACAATAACCTTCATGGGTGCGCTCAAAGAACTGGTTAGTCCTGAAGGCTACCTTGTGATCGAGGTTCCCGACTGTAGGCGAGCTCTGGAGAAGTACGATTACAGCACTGTCTGGGAGGAACACACACTCTATTTCACCCCGGACACCTTTCGCCAATGTTTCGGCGTAAGCGGCCTTTGCCTTGTTCGTTTTGAAACGTTCCCATATGCTATGGAAGATTCTCTCGTGGGTATTGGCCGGCAACAACATGGGATGTCGCCTGAGTTTCCTTCGGCCTCGACATTGGAGCAAGAACGACGAAGAATGCAGGCGTTTTGCCAAGAACTGGACAGATGCCGATCGCAGTTCCATGCATTTTTGAGTGATCACCGGCAAATGCATGGGGCCGTGGCTATGTTTGGGGCAGGCCATCTCGGGTGCGCATGGATCAACCTGTTGGGCCTAAAAGCGTGCATCGACTTTGTGGTCGATGATGATCCACATAAGCAAGGGCTCTTCATGGCGGGTTCGCGTCTGCCCATACGGAGTTCCCGGGCTCTGCTTGAGAATAGGATATCGCTATGTCTTTTAAGCGTCGCTCCCACGAATGAGGGGAAGGTGATCGAAAATAATCAAGGCTTTCGTGAAAAGGGGGGGATTTTTCTGTCGATTTTTCCGGACAGCCAGTGCGCCTTCCACAAAGCGGCTGGCTTCCACCGTGGGTAGAGCCATGCGCGTTAAAGTGCAAAACGAGGAAGTGTTCTTTGCTGAAGATAGTCTTGTACAAGTAGAGCGCGGAGACGTGGAGTTTCTTAAGCAAAAAGCGAAAACCAATGCCCGTCAGCGTGTCAGGCTCTGTGCCCATAGGAGTGTGGATGAGAGTGTTCACGAAATGCTTATCGTCCATACGCGTGACACCTATGTGCGCCCGCATAAACACCTGAACAAAACCGAATCCTTTCACTTGATTGAAGGATCCGCTGACGTTGTCGTCTTTGATGACGTCGGCAATATTATGGACATTGTCCAAATGGGCGACTATACATCGGGCAAGCAGTTCTACTATCGCATGTCCGAACCTTTTTACCATACCGTAATCATTACATCAGAACAGCTCGTGTTTCATGAGTCCTCCAGCGGCCCTTTCGTCCGGTCCGACACGGTGTTTCCATCGTGGGCACCGGACGGAAGCGACCCCATTGCGCAAGAGGAATTTATGGGGCGGCTCTCTCGGGCTGTTCAGCGCTTTCTCCTACAACGCTAAGGAAGGGGCTTGAAGGGTTGTCATCCAGATCGGCTGCCATCCGCGTATGACGAAACCACACACTCTGATTGTAGGAGGAACCAGGGGAATCGGGCGGGCTCTCGTTCGAGTCTTGGCCGACGAGAATCACGTCCTCTCGGTCATCGGACGCCGTCCAGCTTCGGATCAAGACCAAGGTCGGTCAAACGTTTCCTACTGGTGCACCGATGTGGCAAACCAGAAACAACTCTTACCGACGTTGGATGAAATCATCCATACGAACGGGAAATTGCACAATTTGGTTTTCTTGCAGCGATATAGGGGAACGGGAGATGACTGGATAGGTGAGATCGAAGCAACGTTAACCGCAACGAGGCATGTCATTGACCATTCTGCAAGGGAATTCAGCGACACAAATGGAAAAGCCATCGTTATCGTTAGTTCCATTGCCAGTCATTTCATCGCCGCCGAACAGCCCTTAAGTTATCATATTGCGAAAGCCGGCCTCAATCAGATGATACGCTATTACGCCGTGGAGCTTGGACCGAAAGGGATCAGAGTCAACGGTGTCTCTCCCTCCACCATTCTCAAGGACGAATCAAAGAATTTTTACCTTCAGAATGAACAGCTCCTCAAGCTTTATAAGGATATTACTCCTCTGGGACGCATGGGCTCATCTGACGAAATCGCTCAGGTTATCGCCTTCCTATGCAGTCAAAAAGCGTCCTTTATAACCGGGCAGAACATCATCGTCGATGGCGGCGTTTCCCTGCAAGGGCATGAGGCATTAGCCCGTCAATTGACGTCCATGGGGCGTCCAAAAGTCAGCAGTCAAGCGAACGAGACTCTCACATGACGCCTTTGGTATATCGCCGAAATACATGCCGTCTATGCGGTGGGCGTGACCTCGATCTGGTACTTCAACTAGCCCCTACGCCGAGTGGGGATGCCTATGTGTCTGCTGAACGGCTTGGCGAGGTTCAGGAGACTTACCCGCTCGACCTGGTCTTGTGCCGCGGGTGCGGCCATGCGCAGTTGTTTGATGTGGTCAACCCCGAACTGCTATACGGCGCGTACACCTATTCGACTTCCATTTCGCTTGGGTTAGCGGAACATTTCCGCCAGTATGCGGACGCTGTGCTGCGCTACGTGAGTCCTCCCCCAGGGGCCCTCGTCGTGGATGTCGGCAGCAATGACGGGACGCTGCTGAAAGTTTTTCACGACCGAGGTATGCACGTGTTAGGGGTTGATCCGGCAACTGAGGTTGCTCGAAAAGCCACGGCGTCCGGCATCGAGACACTGCCAGCCTACTTTACGGCGACAGTAGCTCACAAGATTAAGAAAGAGCGGGGGTGCGCGGCCATCGTAGCGGCCAATAATGTCTTTGCCAACATCGATAATTTGGCGGACATGATTGGGAGTATCCGCGACTTGCTGGCTCCCGACGGGGTTTTCGTGTTTGAGACTTCATACCTGGCTGACGTCATCCAGAAGGCTCTGCTTGAAACATTTTTTCATGAGCATCTGTCCTACTTCTCCGTGAAACCGCTTGAAGCGTTTTTCCACCGTTACGGCATGGAACTAATCTTTGTAGAGCGCGTTCCTACGAAGGGGGGTTCCATGCGTGGCATCGTACAACGTGCCGGTGGTCCACGAAAGACATCCACCTCCGTGGCACAATTAGTGGCTTATGAAACCAGTCTTGGGCTGGACCAAGTCGAACCCTTCAAGGCCTTTGCATCCGAAATCCAGGCGGTCAAGACCCAGCTCTTCGGTCTGCTGGGTGGTCTCAAGGAAAAGGGAAAGACAATTGCGGGCTATGGAGCATCGGTCGGCGTGACGACACTGATGTATCATTTCGACCTTCGGGGCGTCTTGGATTTCCTTGTAGACGACAATGCATCAAGACATCATCTGTTCAGTCCCGGCCACCATCTTCCCGTTTTGCCTGCACGGGTCATTGGCGAACGGAAGCCGGACTATATCGTAATCCTCGCATGGGCCTATGCGGATCCAATCATGAAAAAGAACCAGGCCTACATGGACCAGGGCGGACACTTCGTCGTCCCCTTGCCCAAAGTTACCGTACTTTAAGGTGCGCTGGATTCGTCTCCGGAGCGCCAAGATATTGAATATATCTCGACGTCCTTCCCGGGACGGCAGCTGCCGTGGTGTTTTCGCAAGCAGAGAGCAGGAAAGTCAGTGCGAGACGGCATAGGAAGAACTTTCTGGCGGTACTGTTTTACGCTGCCAATGAAGCTTTTCCTATATCTGCTAATCCAAGCGGTAGTCGGAACTTTTCGGCCTCTGGCAACGGTTCGTATAGGGAGACTATACAACTACAGCCGGATCGGCCATCTGGCCGCGAACACGGAACTGTATCTCCGGCGTCAGGCTCAATCCAAGGAGGCCAAACTAGAACGGCATGTCTTCGTGACTGGTCCACCGGCCAACCGCCAGTTGCTCAGAATGATCAAGCGCCGCATGACTGTGATTGAGAGCGCCCGCTTAGTCCAGGTATATGACGCCCTCAGCACATATAAGCCTAATGCCGGACTTTGGATCGACCTGCCAAACGAGGGGAATGAGTATTACGAGTTCAACAAGATTCCACCGCAACTTGCGTTTACGGATGATGAAGAAGCTCAAGGTCAAAGACTCTTGGCTGGTATAGGAGTCAAACCTGGATTTCCGTATGTCTGCTTTCACGCACGCGACCAGGCGTATCTGAACTCGGGGTCTTCGCGCCAAACTCCTACGGAGTGGATCTACCACGACTTCCGTGACAGCAATATCTTTAACTACCTTGCGGCGGCCGAGTACCTGACCTCCATCGGGTTGTTTGCGGTTCGCATGGGTGCCGTCGTCGAACAGGGCTTGGGAAATGTTGGTCAGGGGATCATCGACTACGCGACAAAGTATCGGTCTGACTTTGGAGACATTTACCTGAGCGCAAGGTGTAAGTTCTTTCTCTGCTCTGACTGCGGAATCAGTAGTCTGCCATGGATCTTCAATGTGCCCGTTGCGTGGGTTAACGTCGTTCCTCCAATCGGAAACGCTGCATGGCGGCATACCGATGTCTTTATCCCCAAGAAGCTCTGGTCATGCGAAAGCAAGCGCCTTCTGACTTTCCGAGAGACTATAAGGGCTAGCGCTGATCGTTGGCATCGGGCTGAACAATACGCTAGGGCTGGCCTTGAGCTGATTGAGAACACACCCGAGGAAATACTCTCTCTGGTAAAGGAAATGAACCAGCGGTTGGACGGTCAGTGGGTCACAACCGATGCGGACGATGAATTGCAGCAACGCTATCGTGCGCTGATCGCACCGGGGAGCTACTGCTATGGGTTTCCCTCTCGGGTCGGGGCAGAGTTTCTGCGACAGAATCACGAACTGCTAAAATAGAACATATACCATGTGTAGCAACCTGCGCGGCAGGTGACGCATGGACTGGATGGACAGCCTGGAACCGTAAATACAAGCAGTGCTTGATCCGCTGAGGGTGCGACAAATGCTGATAGCTTTTAGACCTCTAGTTTTTATAGAGAACACACGCCAATCGTGTCGCACCACGCCAGCCCGCGTCGCGCCAAGGTAGCGGGACAAGGATCCGAAGAGCACGTCCCCGCCTCATTCTCGTAGTTGAGTTAAGATGTCCATTGCTTGCAGGAATAACCGCACGACTGCGTTGCCAGCCCCCCTCTTGGGTGCTCACTATCCTTTGACACGCAAAGAGCTAGTGGCCGATATTACCGTTCTGCTGCTCGCCACGTATTTACTGACTCCGAGGTTTTGGGAGCCTGGAGGAGAGACCTGGAAGCATTGGGCAGCGGCGCGAATACTAAGAGAAACGGGCGGTTTCCCAGTTTTCACTCTTGGGCCGGTATACATTGCTTATCTTCAGCTCTTTTTATTTCTTGACTATCCTCAGTCACTCCAGATCGAATATCTTGTTACGCATTTGTTCTGTTATATGTCGATCTTTCTGATGCTGAGAAGCTTTTTGTCAAGTTCCCCCGCTCTGACCCTAACCTGTGCATGGATACCTGTGCTCGGGGTGGTTGAATCAAGTGCAACCGTGGCCGGTATTGGATTCCTTGCTCTCTATTTCAGGAAGAGGTCTCCTCTTTTTAGGCAGGGCTACTTTCCGTCATCACTCGGGGCTGCCGCTCTGTGTCATGCCGGGTACGTGGCATTCTTTGTAGGGCATATCCTAGGTGCCCTCATTGAGCGATTTCGTAAAAAGCAAGCCATCCCCTGTGTCTCATCAGAAAGAAAGCGGACGGAGAGATTTCCACTACTTCTTAATGGTGGGTTCTTGCTGTTGATTGTTTTGACCGTGTTCTTCCCATCCAACCGCACGGATCATAATCACGCTCTTATTGATCCAACCTATACGCCCATTCCCTTGAGAGATCCTGTGACGATAAGCTTTATTCAAAATGGCAACTGGAAGTATGTCCTGACAACTACCCCGGAGTCATCATGGATTTATCAGGACTGGTATTTGACCAATGAAAAGGCTTTCGGAGGTGCGACCACGATCTTTCGGGCAGTCCTCAACAAGCCGGACAGAGTAGCACACCATCTTCTTGATAATTTACGTGCCGTGGCCAATGTTCCGGCGACGTTTCTTGGTGGGCCGGTACTGCCTCAGTTGGGAAGTTGGCTGCTAGGAGGGGGGAGCTGGGGCCTGTTCCTCATCAGTCTTGTTGGGACCGTCAAGTCCTACGAGAACAATGAGCCTCTGCCTCGCCTCTGTGCGATTACTGTCGGAATGAGCGCGGCCGTGGTTTCACTCTCGCTAACTATGTTTGCTCTTCGATATGTGGTGACGCTACTACCCATAGGCCTTTTGATGGTGGTCCATGTCTGGCCAGGTCTATCCAGTTTAACCAAATCGATTTTGGAAAAGGGCGCAGGCCGAAATTCTGCTTCGACGGTTACGGCTCGTTCAAGAGAAGAGCGGATTGGCGTGATATGCGGCGCATCTCTTGTGCTTGTTGGCATTATTTGTAACGAATGGATCCTTGTGAGAATATTCTCGTCCGATGGAATGCTGGTCTTGTCGACGCGAATGACGATTTGGTTTCTTGAGGGGCTCCTTATTACGGGCGGTGTCGCACTTATTCGTTACCGACACGCGTTCGGGGCCATGCTCATGTCGAAGGATTTTCGGGTGGCCAACGCCATCGTCCTCATCAGTGCCGGATGCGTGTTATTGACCGCTGCTTTTCCTCACGGTAAGACGGCTCAGTTACGGGCGGTGTTAAAGAATCAAGCTTTTTTGTCGGGAGCGGAACCGGTTAGCATGGTCGCTGCGCACCAGCAGCTCTTGGCAAACCTCAGTGAGAAAACCAGCGTCCTGGCTTTGGAAGATACCTGGATCAAAGCCTTTGCCAAGGTTGATTTGAATAAAGTGGTGAATGTCTTTAGTCTTCCCCCATTCCCGGATCCGTCTGGAAATACAGAACAAATGCTGGAGGGTCTCGATGTCATTGGAGTCAGTATAAATTGGGCAGATGAGAAGCCCTCTATTGGGATGCAGACTTTTGTGCGCTATCGTCTGCATGTCGAACCCTTCCTAGAAACGGCGACCGCGAGAGGCTGGTCGGTAGAAGTGATTGATGGGTATGGCAAGCTCTATCGACGGCCTGCTTCGAGGTAGCAGGATAAGGCAAGGAGGTGTGAGAGAATTTAGGAAGGTTTGACAAGAAACGGTCGGCTTACCCTTGACAAATGGGAGCACTACGGATGTTTTTAGTTAGAACTCCTAAAGATGGAACACCGCTTAGGGTGTATGAGTTGAATTGGATTCCGGGTGCAACAATCGCGAAATTGCCAAAGCTTGCAAAACCGTTGGCTTTGGCCTACCGCAATGCAAGAGTTCTATTGGCTTATGTGAGGAATTGTCTATCGAGGCGAGTACCGGACATATCTGCCATCGAAGTTCAGAAGAATCTAGCTTTAGGTATCCAGTATGTTTATGAGGCAGGGGTAGCTGGTGACATTGCGGAATTTGGAACCTCGACCGCTACCACAGCCTATGCCATTGCCGCGGAGATGTCTAAATTAGAGTCAATGTACCGGATCCTTTACGAAATGCGCGCTGATTACCGGTTTAAGCCGAAAAAATTGCACCTCTTTGACAGCTTCGAGGGTCTACCAGTTGCGGAGTCGGCAACTGATCAACAATCTCCGCATGTCTCATCAGGCGTTTGGGGGGGGGTACTTCAAAGCCGTTAGTGCGAAAGGGTTAAGGCACGTGTGTAGCAGATTTCTAACCAATGAAAGAACTGTCATTTATCCTGGGTGGTTTAAAGATACATTGCCTAATATACAGCCAGGTACAAAATTTTCGATGATCCATATTGACTGTGATTTGTACCAATCTGCGAAAGATGTTTTGGAATATTGCCTCTCGAATCACTTATTACAAGAGGGCGGAGCTATTTTCTTTGATGATTGGAATCCTAACGCCGCATCACCTGATGTTGGGGAACGAAAAGCTTGGTCAGAAATTGTGCAAATGTTCAACGTTCGTTATTCCGATTGGGGACCTTACGGTTGGGGAGGGCATAAGTTCTTGGTACATGGCTATGGGGATTCGTCTCGTATCTGATCGGGTGAGCCACCGCCACCTTGTTTCTGCTTGTTCTCTGCCATCGTCGACATAGTCTTTCTGGTTCCGGGTCAAACCAAGCCTCACCTAGCGAGTAGGAATCGATGCGGAGTGAATGCTACGTGGCTGTGGTCGGGACCGGCAGTATCGGTCTTCAGCATTGCAAGGTCCTGGCCCAGATTGCTGGGGTCAGGCCGATCGCTGTTCCCCGGAGGCCTGAGCGTATCCAGGAATTGAGGAAAGCCGGCTTCATAGCCGTGCAGGATCTTGAGGAGGCCGTCCGTCTCGGCGCGCAGCTTTGCATTATAGCTACTGATACAGGACGGCACGTAGAAGACGGCGTTAGAGCCGTCGAGAGAGGGCTCCATATATTGGTGGAAAAGCCTCTCTCAACCGACGCCGAAGAGGCAAGGCTCCTCTGCGCGAAGGGGGTGGCCGCCAACCGGAAGATATTTGTCGCCTGTCTCCTGCGTTTTTCGAAATCATTGAGCAGGTTCCGGGATCTGTTAAGTGAGATTGGCCAACCGCACTATGTCCGTATCGAATGCCAGTCATATCTGCCAGACTGGAGACCCACAAGGAATTACCTGGAGTCGTACTCCGCCCGTCTGGATGAAGGAGGCGTATTGCGTGACCTTATCCATGAAATCGACTACGCAGGCTGGCTGTTTGGCTGGCCGGTCACTCTTCAGGCTCGGGTGACAAATCTCGGCCGCCTAGGAATCACGGCAGATGAAGCGGCGGATCTCATATGGGAAACACCGGAAGGGTGCTTGGTTTCGGTCAGGCTTGACTATCTCTCAAGGCCAGCACGACGGAAAATGACGGCGTACGGCCAGCGGGGTATCCTGGAGTGGGACGGAGTGCTAAACACCGTCACACTCCGTCTCCAGGGTCAGCCAGTGAGAGAGATTGTGCTTGCACAGACAAAGGACGAGACATTGCTGGCTCAGTCAGAAGCGTTTATTACCGCTGCCCGTGGGGGGGACGCCTTCACGCTGGCGACAGGCCTGGATGGTGTGAGGGCTCTCGCCGTCTGTGACGCTGCGCGTCGAGCCTCAGACAGCAGGCGCGAGGAAAAGGTGGAATACCAGTGAGTATCGGTACGACTCTCCTTGCTGTCATTCCGGCGCGGGGTGGGTCCAAGGGATTGCCGGGGAAAAATATCCGACCTTTCGCCGGGTTGCCGCTCATCGCGCATTCGATCCTGTTCGCAAAACAGTGCCCCCAAATTACTCGCCTGATCGTATCAACCGATTCTCCTGAAATCGCCAGCGTCGCCAGCCACTATGGAGCCGATGTGCCTTTCATGCGGCCGCCAGAATTAGCTCGAGATGATACATCACTATGGTCGGTCCTTCGTCATGCCCTGGATGCCGTGGAGCGTCAGGATGGCAAGACGTATAAACATGTTTTGCTTCTGGATCCTACCTCTCCTGCGCGGGAACCGGCAGACATCGAGGGGGCGCTGGACCGTCTGTCCAAGGAACCATTCGCAGACGGTATCATCGGGGTGTCGCGACCCGATTTCAATCCAATCTGGCATTGCGTGGTGGAGCAAGACGGATGGATGACCTATGTATTCAAGGAAGGAATGCGATACGAATGCCGTCAGGAGGTTCCGATAGTGTACCAGATCAATGGTTCTCTCTATATCATCTGGCGCGCGGCCTTTCTTCGAAAGCAGGCGAGTGGGTGGTAAGGAGACGGTTGCCATTTAATTTACGAGACTCCAGAAATCCGGCTATGTCCATCGATGAGATCCACGAATTTGAAAAGGCAGAGCTGCTTGTAAAAAGCGGGCTCACCAAGTTCCCATGGCTCAATAATAGTGGCAGAAGCGTATCATGCGCCGGCTAGTCGAGTTGATGAATCTGTCAGGACGCAAGGCCCTCATCACCGGTGGCGCCGGCTACATCGGCTTGGCGGCTGGTGAGGCGATGGTCGAGCTAGGTGCGACCGTGGCGATTCTTGATGTAGATAAAGCAGGGTGCGAGAAACGGGTCCAGGACCTTTCTCAATTCAGGCCGGGCTGTGCGGTTGCAGTTCCCTGCGATCTTCGGGACGAGCAGGCAACCCGCGAGGTCGTGAAGGAACTCGTCAGGAATCTTGGTGGGCTCGACATTGTCGTTCACTGTGCGGCCTATGTCGGCACGACAGAGATACCTGGTTGGGCAGTTCCGTTCGAACAGCAGACCGTAGCGGCCTGGGATACTGCTATGCGGGTCAATTTGACCTCAGCCTTCGTAATCGTCCAGGAGACCCGAGAGCCACTGGCTGCATCCGGACACGGATCGGTTATCCTGTTTGCTTCCATCTACGGTATGGTTGGGCCAGATATGCGACTTTATGCGGGTACCACTGTGGGCCGCCAACCTGCTGGGTACAGCGCGTCGAAGGGGGGGCTTCTGCAATTAGTGCGCTACCTGTCGACTGTGCTCAAGCCGAACATCCGCGTCAACGCGATTACGCCGGGTGGAGTCCAGCGCGGTCAGCCCGAGGTTTTTCAACAACGGTATGCCTCTCGGACCCCCCTAGAACGCATGGCGATCGAAGAAGACCTGAAAGGCGCTGTCGCGTACCTGGCCAGCGACCTTTCAGCATATGTGACGGGACATAACTTAGTGGTAGATGGCGGATGGACCGCATGGTGAGCGCAATAAATATTGCGGGCCGTCAAGTTGGTTCTGGCCATCCTTGCTTCATAGTCGCTGAAGCTGGGGTTAACCATAACGGAGAAGTCGGGAAGGCGCGGCAGTTGATCGACGTGGCAGTGAAAGCTGGTGCTGATGCCATCAAGTTTCAGACTTTCACAGCCGAAAGTTTGGCAACACCGAATGCTCCAAAGGCAGCCTACCAACGACAAACGATCGGAGAGGCAGTTCGAAACGCTATGTCGCCTTGAACTTTCTCCGCGAGTTCACCGTGAGCTGATGAGCTACTGTTGCGATCAGAAGATTCTCTTCATGTCCACACCATTTGACCAGCGCAGTGCCGACATATTGGAAGAGTTAGGCGTTCCAGCTTTTAAGGCGCCATCCAGTAAAATTCCGAACTTGCTATTGCTAGCTCACCTTGCCCGCAAAATGAAGCCGATGGTTATTTCAACCGACATGTCCTGGCTTGGGGAGGTGAAAGTAGGTGTGAAGAACGGGTGAGTGTGCTTGCACTTATTCCAGCTCGTGGCGGATCGAAGGGTGTGCCGCGCAAGAATATCCGCCTGCTCGCGGGAAAGCCTCTGATTGCCTATTCGATAGAAGCTGCGCTTGCAAGCAGGTTCATAGATCGGGCCATCGTTTCAACCGATGACATGGAAATAGCGAGGGTTGCGAAGCGCTATGGCGCCCAAGTGCCTTTTATGAGGCCTCAAGAATTGGCCCGTGATGATTCCGATGAATGGTTGACATGGCGACATGCGATCCAGACGTTGGGGGCGACTGCAGGAGAGCCGAAAATTGATATCTTAGCCTGCATTCCTACAACGTCACCCTTGCGCGCAGTTCAAGATATCGATGCCTGTGTTCAAAAGTTGCTGGAAGGCGATGCCGACATCGTGATCACGATTACTTCTGCGGACAGGAATCCATACTTCAACATGGTGACGCTGGATGACGCGGGGTGTGCTCGATTGGTAATACCCTCCGACAAGAAAATCCACCGAAGGCAGGATGCTCCGCGGGTTTACAATATCACCACCGTTGCCTATGCTGCTCGCACACAATTCGTGCTTAATGCGAATTCAATTTTTGAGGGCAAGGTCGAGGCAGTCTTTGTGCCGTCCGAACGCGCGCTGGATATTGATACCGAATTAGATTTTAAATTTGCCGAGTTTTTGATGGGTCGGCAGAACCCACCGAAGGACTGAAGAGAAGCGTTCCTTATTTATGGGTGAGGCTCAATTTAGCCACCAGTCGCTACGCTTTTCTTTTGCAGGAGAGCCATTTCACAAGACGGCGTTTGGTGTAACCAACCCGAAGCTTGTTGTAATCGATATGTCGAACGGACTCCTCTGCGACGCATGGCTGCAAGGAAGACTTAAAATGAGCGGTACTTACCTGGAGAGTGACCTCTCTGCCCATGAGAGGGCATAATTTCGCTGTGGATGGAGAAGAACCTGTAGTAGGGTCCGTACATTCTCGCAGCTTGAATGTAGCGAAAGAAGGGGCTGTCCCCGATTTACACCCTGAGCGATTCCTGTCTGCGAAGGAGATCAAAATGGTTAGGAAGGGCCACAGAGAATGAACTGTTGCCTGTGTGGCACACAAAAACTTGTTGTCTTAACTACCCGGCTCCGTGATAGGCCAGGAAAAGTGTGGTATTGCGATGCGTGTGAACTTGGTATGTTGGAAAGGAAGCCCAGCAACCTTAAAAAGTACTACGACGAAAAGTACAGGAAACATTATAGCCCTCGGGTTAACCAAACTTCCAGTTACGCAGAGATTTTTGAGTCCTATGTCCATTACCAGACTCAACGGGTCCAACTCCTACGGCCGTGGCTCCGTCAGGACATGCGGCTCCTCGATGTCGGTTGCCAAACGGGGCACTTTCTCTTTAACATCAAGAACTTGGTCAAGGAAGTTGTAGGTGTGGACTACGACAGTGGTGCAGCGGATTTTGCATCCAAAGTCTGTCAATGCACCACCTTCGGATGCGGTTTGGATGAAACCGGGCTTCCCCCAGCTTCGTTCGATGTTGTTTGTGCCATGCAAACGATGGAGCACGTTGCGGACCCTGTCAGTTTTGCTTCGACATTGGGCAAGTATCTTAAGCTTAACGGCATTATCTATATTGAGGTTCCTAATTTGAAGGACGCGTTACTGTCGGTGTATAACAATCAGCCTTTCCGCGATTTCTATTACCGCGAAGCTCACATTTTATACTTAACTCAAAGCTCATTGGAAGCGGTTATGAGTAGAGCTGGCTTTGAGGGGACCATACATTTTCTCCAAGACTACAATTTCCTGAATCATCTTCACTGGAATTTTATTGGCCAACCCCAACCGAGTTGCCATGATGGCATGGGTGTCCCCAAGCTTCCGTCAGTCGGCGTGGAAGGCGAACTTCGTAAGGACCTCGAAGATTGGGCGAAGCACGCCGATATGGAATACAAGTCTGTTCTTATTAAGCATGGCATCTCAGATAACATCGCATTTATCGGGAAGCTCGTGAAGGCGAATTGAATGGGCTGGAAGGCATAGGTTATGTCAAAGTTTTCTCTGAATGGTCGACTGATCGGCGATGACCAGCCTCCGTTCATTATCGCCGAGATCGGCATCAACCATGAGGGCGACTTCTCAAAAGCCATACAATTGGTGGATGCTGCTGCCTCTGCAGGTGCCCACTGTGTGAAATTCCAGTCCCACATCACAGAAGCAGAGATGATCCCCACCGATATGAGGCCTGGTGACATCAGTTCCGAACGGCTCTGGGATATTATCAAGCGTTGTGAGCTGACCGAGGAGGAAGAACGTGCCGTTAAGCGGCATTGCGAAGAGAGGGGAATTATCTACCTATGCACTCCTTTCTCTCGTGAAGCAGCCGATCGCTTGGAAGCGATGGATGTGGTTGGCTTTAAGATTGGCTCTGGTGAGTGTAATAATATTCCGCTGCTGAAACATGTGGCTCGAAAAGGCCGTCCAATAATCCTTTCAACCGGCATGAATGACATAGAGTCTATACGAATTTCAGTGGAAACGATATGCGGACTCGATTGCCCGTTAATGCTGATGCATTGTACTTCGGAGTATCCCACCCCATACGAACATGTGCGGTTGGGTGCGATCCAACAACTTCGCGATACGTTTGGGCTGCCAGTGGGACTGAGTGACCACTCGCTGGGAATTTACACTTGCCTGGGGGCTGTCACCCTCAGGGCGTGTGCGTTTGAGAAACACTTTACAATCTCACGGATGTGGCCAGGCCCGGATATTCCGATTTCAATCGAGCCGTTAGAACTTGAAGAACTTGTCAAAGGATCCAAAGCGGTTTTTTTAGCGCGAGGTGGCACCAAGAGTATATTATCAACAGAAAAGCCGGTGATTGACTTTGCCTATGCATGCGTCGTCACCATCCAGAGTATAAAGGCGGGAGAGATTTTTTCCCTAAACAACGTGTGGGTCAAACGGCCTGGCACAGGACCAATTAAGGCTAGGGATCTCGATAGGGTTATGGGAAGGATCGCCGGACGAGATCTTCCCGCTAACCATCAGGTAGCGCCAGAGGACCTCGTCTAAAAGACGCGCAAGCCCTTGGTCAACCTACGTCTAAAAGGATAGCGGTCCAATAGCTATGGAGATAGCGCAAGTGAGTGCAGTGAGCTCTTGGAAAAGACAGAGCGGGCTGTAATTTGCATTGGTGATAGGGCTCCATTGAAAAGTCGTACCTTCATGGGTCGAACAAGGCGAAGGATCGCGGTTTTCACGGGTAATCGGGCCGAGTATAGCATGCAGTATCCTGTTCTGAAGGCCATCGCTTCAGACGCACGGCTGGACTATTATTTGCTCGTTTCAGGGGCCCATCTCAAGGAAGATTTTGGGCAAACTCTGCGCGAGATTGAAACCGACGGATTCCGCATCCACTCTCGCGTAAATATGGATATGCCACACGACAATCTCTTTGCGACCGCGCAAGCCATTGGATCAGGTATTCTTAGCCTTAGCCAGATTCTAGCTGAATTGATGCCGGATTTTCTTGTCGTGTACGCCGATCGTTTTGAGAGCTTCTCGGCTCTCATTACCGGCACGCAAATGGGCATTCCTACAGCACATATCGAAGGCGGAGATTACACTGAAGGCGGGGCGCTTGATGATTCTGTGCGGCATGCAATGACAAAATTAGCGCATCTGCACTTTACTACCAACGAGCAGGCAGCTGAACGAGTCCGCCGGATGGGGGAAGAGCCGTGGAGGGTTTTCAATATTGGATCCCCGGCAATAGATCTAATTGTGGCCGGATGCTACGCAAAGCCTCAGGAGATCTTCCAACGCTTTAATCTGGACCCTGGCCGGCCAATTCTGGTCTTTACCCAACATTCCGTGACTACGGAATTTGACCAAGCAGCCAGCCAGGTGAGGTCTTCTCTAGAGGCTTTGGAAGAGGCAGCGAAGCAATGGGGATGCCAAGTGATTCTCACGTATCCAAACGATGATGCTGGTGGCCGAGCCATCATGAAGGAGATCGAAAGTTTTGTTAAGAAAGGCATACCATCGGTTCAGCTGCATCGAAGTCTGGGGCGCTACTTCTACCATGGTTTGCTAAACGTGGCCGCAGCCTGCATTGGGAATTCCTCTAGCGGTATCAAGGAGACCCCCGCGTTTCATTGCTCATGTATAAATATTGGAAGTCGCCAGCGGGGCCGATTGCGAGCAAATAATGTGATTGATACGGGCTATGATTCTCAAGAGATCAAACAAGCGATAGATCTGTGTCTCAACGGCGGTGCGTTCCGCGAACAGGTGCGAGCTTGTACGAACCCCTACGGTGCTGGTAATGCAGGGCCTACCATTGCGAACGTTCTAGCGACCACGGAGATCAGCCATGCTCTGATCCAGAAGAAAATGACCTATTGATCAAGGAGCTTGTCTCGAACAGGATTAGCCCTTCTTGAGGGTTTGCCTGATCAGACGTGGCGATTCCTCGTGTCGGTGATTGAACTGGAATTCCATAGTACCGTTTCAGTTTGGTCTTGGCATACCCACAGAAGTTCCCGATCCCGTTGATGGGCTGCTGCCGATTAGTTAAGAAGAATGATGATAGCTATAGAGAATGATTTTCCACCGGGTTCTGAGGGAATTGTTAGAGATGAAGATTTGGTCTTGATGATCAAAGAGAGAATATAAGCTTCCGTGTATCACGAGAATTCGGAGGAGGAACTCATGGCCTGGCTAAAGGAACATGGATGCACCAGGATAGAATGGTTCACGAGGTACTTGAAGTATTGGAACATCAGGAAGTTCTTAAGCCCGCTCTACTATGCGTTCGATTATCCATTAGCCAGGCTCTTTTATGGGTCCGGCTTTGTGCAGTTAAAAGCTGTTAAGGTGGGGTAGCTGACTGTGCCGGATGTGATAGTCACCGGAGCCTCCGGATTTATCGGTAAGGCAGTCTGCGAGGAGTTGCTCAAGAGGTGTGTAACCGTCTACGGCCTTGGTCGAACGAAACTCGCCGGCGTAACAGGAATTCAGTATTATCAGGTTCAGAGGCACGATCAGTTTCGCGCGCCATCCGGAGCAATCTGTATCCATCTTGCGGGTGAGAATGATCCCAAGCATGTCGCTGCCAATTTCCAAGACGAGAAGGATTCGACCATTACGCTGGCGCAAATGCTGGCGACTCGTGGTTTCGCGAGGGTGATCTACGCATCTAGCGCGTTGGTATATGGCGATCGTGTTTCAGAACCCAGACGTGAAGTTGATCCTCTCAACCCTCTCGGCTCCTATGCAACTCTGAAGGTGGTGGCGGAGGATATATTTCTGGCTCACGGCCATGGTGTCGCACGACTTGCAAATGTCTATGGGCCAGGGATGTCATCGGTGAATCTTTTGTCGGATATCTTGAGGCAAATACCCGGCAAAGGAGTTCTCCATGTGTATGATACCACACCGGTGCGGGACTACGTGCATGTGACCGATGTTGCGCGCGGTCTTGCAGACATGGCCCTAGGGAAGGCCACCGGTATATTCAATCTTGGGACCGGCACCGGGATAACTGTTGGACAGCTGACAGCCTGTCTTGCAAGGTATGCCGGTGAAGAAGGGCGCGCAATTGTACCACGTGTAACAAATCATCAACCCTCAACATTGGTCCTTGATCCGAGCAAAATGAGCGAGACGTTTGGATGGAAGGCTCAAGTAGAATTGCCCGACGGCGTGAAAGAATTAGTCGAACAGAGATTGAGCGAGGTGTCTGGGAACAACCCTTAACCAGCGTGGCATAAGACTGCAGTGCTCCCATTTTTTCAAGCGGCTACGAACTGAGCGCTGTGACTGAGATGCTGATGTTCAAAGTCCATGGACGTCCGATAGTCCAACGTTGAGATGGCGATGCCGTGTGCTGTACCAGTCGATCCAGGCCGCCAACGTGCGCTCCAATGCAACTGGGCTGGTCCACTCCCGGAGCCAGAACAATTCCTCTTTGAGCATCCGAATGAGACATCCGAATGAGACGTTCGATGTCGACGTTGCCCTCGGGGTTGTAATAGCTGGTGAAGGCGTGCCGAATTTCCAAGGTTGCACAGGTCTTCATTTACCTTAATCTGACACTACTGTAAGATCCTCAACTTTTATGGAATATCCAAGAGAGGTTGAACATGGAATAATGTTTCATCATTTCCACAACGAGAGGCATCCGAAAGGGCAGGGCTCTATATCACAGGAAGACTTTGCCAACTTATTAGATTTTGTCGGTATTCATAGAATTCTCAGCCCTCTCGAATGGCTGGAAAAATTAGCGTCAAATAAGCTGGAGAAACAGCATCTCTGCATCACGTTTGACGATACTTTGCTTTGCCAATTCGAAATAGCTTTGCCAGTATTAGAGGTGTTCAATCTCAAAGCCTTCTGGTTTGTATATTCCAGTGTTTTTGAGGGACATCTTGGGAAAATCGAAATTTATAGGTTCTTTAGATCGAAGTTTTTCTATAACATAGATGATTTTTACGGCATTTTTTTTAGAAAGGTTTTCGACTCAGAGTTTTCACAACGAGCCGAAGCAGTTTCAGGGAAAAGACAGATAACGAATCAAATGAAGCTATTCCCTTTTTACTCGATCAATGACATGAAGTTCCGTCTCATTAGGGATCGAGCATTAGGGAAACAGAATTATGAAACCATTATGGATGAGATTATTCTGGAACACGGGCTTACCTTATTGGATTTATCGAAGGGTTTGTGGATGTCGAATGAACACTTGAGCCATTTGAGCCAAAATGGACATGTCATCGGCCTCCACTCATATTCTCACCCAACGGTCTTGGCTGGTTTATCGTACGAAGAGCAATTTCGGGAATATGAAAAGAATTATTTACACGTAAAAGAGGTCTGCAGGCGTAGCCCCATTGCTATGGCCCATCCCTGCAATTCTTATAACAAAGATACGATTGAAATTTTGAAACATTTTGGCATACGTTGCGGCTTTAGGACCAATATGTTTCCGAAGCGAGAAGGTGGGCGAACTAATCCTAATAAATTTGAGATGGCTCGACAGGATCAT
>Ga0194132_10005128_pt1 | contig 21593 bp, 20 predicted proteins | sample TA2KigOf80mmetaG_FD_148612 | JGI IMG/M metagenome (GOLD analysis project Ga0194132, IMG submission 148612) | Freshwater microbial communities from Lake Tanganyika, Tanzania - TA2015054 Kigoma Offshore 80m | ecosystem: Environmental > Aquatic > Freshwater > Lake | place: Tanzania: Lake... | reverse complement strand
GCCTTGGCCTTCAGCGAAAACTCGCCCATCGCCGCCATGGCGAGCGATGCGGGCTTCTACGGTATCCAGTTCCACCCCGAGGTGGCGCACACGCCCCAGGGCACCGAGATACTCCGCAACTTCACCAACAAGATCTGCGGCTGCACCGGCACGTGGACCGCGGGCAGCTTCGTTGAGGAAACCGTCGGCCGCATACGTGAGCAGGTGGGCGACGGCAAGGTCATCTGCGCCCTCTCCGGCGGCGTCGATTCATCCGTCGCGGCGGCGCTCATCCACCGCGCCATCGGCGATCAGCTCACCTGCATCTTCGTGAACAACGGCCTCCTCCGTCGCGAGGAGCCGGAGCGCGTGCGCGCCCTGTTCCAGCGTACCCTCGGCCTCAACCTCGTGTTTGTCGATGGCACCGAGCGCTTCCTCACCGCCCTGGCGGGCGTCACCGATCCGGAGCTGAAGCGCAAGCGCATCGGCGCCGAATTCATCAACGTGTTCGAGGAGCAGGCCGGCGCGCTCGGCGAGGTCGACTTCCTCGCGCAGGGCACGCTGTACCCCGACGTGATCGAAAGCCAGACCAGCGAAAGCACCGCCGCCCACAAGATCAAGACACATCACAACGTGGGCGGCCTGCCGGAGCGCATGAAGCTCAAGCTCGTCGAGCCGCTGCGCTACCTCTTCAAGGACGAGGTGCGGCTCGTGGGCGCGGAGCTCGGCCTCCCCAGCGAGGTGCTCCAGCGCCAACCCTTCCCCGGTCCCGGCCTCGCCATCCGCGTCATCGGCGAGGTGACCTTCGAGAAGCTGGAAACGCTGCGCGCCGCCGACTGGATCGTGATGGACGAGATCAAGCGCGACAAGCTCTACGACAAGCTGTGGCAGTCGTTCGCCGTGCTCACCGACACCAAGACCGTGGGCGTCATGGGCGACCAGCGCACCTACCAGCACGTGCTGGCGATACGCGCCGTTACCAGCGATGACGCCATGACGGCGGACTGGGCGCGCCTGCCCTACGAAACGCTCGCGCGCATCAGCAGCCGCATCGTGAATGAGGTGCCGGCGGTCAATCGCGTCGTCTACGACATCACTAGCAAGCCGCCCGGCACCATCGAGTGGGAATAGCCCAGCACCTCGCACCCTTGGCGGATACCCCGAGCCGTATGTACCCTTTCGCGCGCCTCATCCGCCTCCAATTCGCCGCCGTCGGCGCGCTGCTGGTCGTGGCCGCCGCCGTCCTCGCCGCCCGCGGCGCCGAGCCGTTGGTGATCGTCATGTCGGCGGCCATCGGCATCGCGTCCATCGTCATCGCAACGCTCTTGGGGAGGGCCCGCTCGTGAACATCCTCGTCATCGGCGGCGGCGGCCGCGAGCACGCCATCGCGTGGAAGTTGTCCCGCAGCGGCCGCAATCCCCGGCTATTCGTCGCGCCGGGCAACGCGGGCACGGCGGCCATCGCCACCAACCTGCCGGTGAAAGCCGATGATGTCGACGGCTTGGCGATGGCCGCGCGCGACCACCACGTCGACCTCGCTATCGTCGGCCCCGATGGGGCCCTCGCGGCGGGTGTGGTCGATCGCTTTCGCGACGCGGGCCTGCCGGCGTTCGGCCCGCTGCGCGCCGCGGCTCGCCTCGAATGGAGCAAGTCGTTCGCGAAACAAGTGATGGCGGAGGTGGGCGTTCCCACGGCCGCGTTCCGCGTGTTCGACGATGCCGCCTCCGCCCGCGCCTACGTCCGCGAGCACGGCGCGCCCACCGTGGTCAAGGCCGACGGCCTCGCCCTCGGCAAGGGCGTCGTCGTCGCACGGACCGTCGAGGAGGCGCTCGCCGCCGTCGACGACATGATGGTCCGCAGGGTGTTCGGCGCCGCCGGAGATCGCGTCGTGATCGAGGAGGCGTTGAGCGGGCAGGAAGTGAGCGTCTTCTGCTTCACGGACGGCCAGTCCTCGTCGCCATTGGTGGCCGCGTGCGACTACAAGCGCGTGTTCGACGGCGATCGCGGCCCCAACACCGGCGGCATGGGCGGCTACAGCCCACCCCCGTTCTGGTCCGCCGAGCTAGAGCGCAAGGTCCAAGAGCGCTGCATCCGGCCCGTGCTCGCCGCGCTGGCGAAGGCAGGCACTCCCTATACCGGTGTGCTCTATGGCGGCCTAATGCTCACGGCCGACGGCCCGCGCGTCATCGAGTTCAACGCGCGTTTCGGCGACCCCGAGAGCCAGTTGATCCTACCGCGCCTCGAAAACGACCTCATCGACGTCGTGGAAGCCGTGGTCGCGGGCAAGGTGTCGTCGCTGCGGCTACGCTGGTCGAAGGCCACCGTCGGCGTCGTCATCGCCTCGGGTGGCTACCCCGGCGACTACCCGACCGGCCTGCCGATCGCCGGCCTGGACCACGCCGCCGAGGTCGCCACCGTGTTCCACGCCGGCACCGCGCGGAAAGGCGACGCCATCGTCACCGCCGGCGGCCGTGTACTGATCGTGGTGGGCCAAGGCGAGGACTTGGCCGAGGCGCGCGCCCTGGCCTACGAAGGCGCGGCGCGCATCTCATTCGCCAACGCGCACTACCGCCGCGACATCGCCTCATTCGCCGGCGAGCGGGCCTGAGCGCCGCTCCGTCTCGCGGCCAAGCGGGAAAGGCTAGGCGTCGTCCGCCAGCCGAATGCCCATGAACTGCCAGCGCGCGTGTGGGGGGAAAAAGTTGCGGTAGGTGACGCGTATGTGCGACTCCGGCGTCGCGCACGAGCCGCCGCGCAGCACCATTTGATTCATCATGAACTTGCCGTTGTATTCGCCGATGGCCCCCTCCGGCGCCCGGAAGCCGGGATAGCCCAGATAGGCGCTCGCCGTCCACTCCCATACGTCGCCAAACAGTTGCTCCAAACCGTGGCCGTCGCCCGTGGCGGGCACGGGGTGGTGGACGCCCGACTCGGCGAAATTGCCGCGCAACGGCTCGCGGCTCGCGGCATGCTCCCACTCGAACTCGGTGGGCAGGCGCTTGCCCGCCCACCGCGCGAAGGCGTCCGCCTCGAAGTGGCTCACATGGGTCACCGGGCCGTGCGGGTCCACCGGGCGCATGCCGGCGAGGGTGAACGACCACCATTCGCCGTCGTGGCGCTCCCAATACAGCGGCGCCTCCCAATGTTCCACGCGCACCGTCGCCCAACCCTCCGACAACCACAGCTGGGGCGTCGAATAACCGCCGTCACGCATGAACTCCATGAACTCGCCGTTGGTCACGAGGCGCGAGCCCAGCTTGAACGGCCGGAGCAACGCTCGGTGGCGCGGCGACTCATTGTCGAACGCGAAGCCGTTGCCGTCCCAGCCGATGTCGACGATGCCGCCTTGATACGCGTGCCAACTCATCGGCGGCGCGGCTTTGCCTATTGGGATCTCGCGCTGTTGACAGACCGGCCGCAGCGGATTGATCCCGAAGTTGTATTTGAGGTCGGTGAACAACAACTCCTGGTGCTGCTGCTCGTGGTGCAGCCCCAACACGACGATCGGCTCGACGCGCTCGAACAATCGCTCGTCCGCCCGTTCCAGCAGCAGCCGCACCGCGTCGTCCACGGACCGCCGATAGTCGTACACCTCGGCCACCGTCGGGCGCGACAATAGCCCGCGGTGCGGCCGGTAATACTGTGGCCCCACCTGGTTGTAATACGAGTTGAATAGGTATTCGTACTGAGGATTGAACGGATCGTGGCCCCGGGCGTGCGGCTTCAGCACGAACGTCTCGAAGAACCAGGTGATATGGGCGAGGTGCCACTTCGCCGGGCTCACGTCCGGCATCGCCTGAACCACATAGTCCTCGGTTGCCAGCGGCTTGCAAATCGCCTCGGTGGCTTGCCGCACCTCGCGGAACCAGGTAGCCAGTCGCGCTGGGTCGCGGGTCTCGCGAGCCGGGTCTCGTGTGGTCGCCACGCAAGCCTCCTCGATCGCGCCGGTGCTCACCATGACATCATGCCACGGCTTTCGATGCAACCCACTTCCGCGCGCCACGCCTAGCGGATGTGCGGCACCACTTCCTTCGCCAGCGTGTCCAGCATCCGCTCGCGCCCCTCGGCGCCGCCGGCCGAGAAGCAATAGACCTCGTCGACGCCCTCCGCCCGCAGCTGCTCGAAGCGCTCGATCACCTGCCGCCGCGTGCCCGCGATGAAACAGGCCTTCGCCATGCGCTCCAGCACGTCGTCGGAAATGTCCTTGGGCTCGTTCAGCGTCGTCGGCTTCGGCACGCCGACGGCGTCGTACGCGATGTTGTAAAGCCCCTGCTTCGTCCACGCGAACAGCATGCCGCGGGTCTTCTCGCGCGCGGCAACGGGGTCATCGTCGATCGAGACGACCGTATTGAGGGCGACCGTGAACCCGGCCAGCGAGCGCCCTGCCCGCTTGGCGCCCTCGTCGAGATACGTTCTCGCCTTCGCGACGATCCGCTGGTCGATGCCGATCAGGAACATCGCGCCGTCCGCGACCTCGCCGGCGACGGCGATCGCCTTCGGCCCGCTGGCGGTAACGATCACGGGCGCCGGCTGTTTCGCCAGCGTCAGTATCCGCTCCTCCTTGCGGTTGCCGAACGCCACGGTCTCGCCGCGCACCAGCCGGCGGATCTTCGTCACCGCGTCGCGGAACTCATCGGCGCTCGCCGGCTTGCGGTCGATGTGCAGCACGGCCGAATCGCCCGTGCCGATCACCAAGCGGAAGCGGCCCGGCGCCAGCTCGGCCAGCGAATTGGCGAACCCCGCCAAGTGGAACGGGTGCCGCGTCACCGGGTTGGTGACGGACGGGAACACGGTGATCTTGCTTGTCTTCGCGAGCGCCAGCGTGATCGTCACATAGGCGTCGTGGCCGTGCTCCAGGTGATCGGCGATGCCGACCCCGTCGAAGCCCGATTGCTCCGCGCGGGCGATGAAGTCGGCGATCTGCGGAATGCTGAACTGCGGGGGCGCGGCCATGCTGATCCTGAGCGCCATGGCAATCTCCTTACCGGCGTGTGCGAGTGGGCGGATTGTAACCGGGGCCGGCGGAGGCGGCTAGCCGGCGGGCTCCGCCGGAGCGGGTTTCGCGGAGGCCACGGCTTCATGGCGCGGAGCCGCGCCGAGGTTACGCACCGTGCCCACCATCAGGGCGGTGAGCGCGATGTTGACCAACACGACGCCGGCACCGATGGCGATGGCCCCGGGAGCGCCGACGATGCCGGCCAGGAAGTTGAGCACCGCGGCGCCGAGCGGCGGCAGGCTCCACGACATTTGGAAAATCGACATCGCCCGGCCGCGGAGGGCGTCGCTCACCAGCGACTGCACCATCACCTCGACCGAGATCATGAACGCCAGCGAGGTGAGGCCGACGACGATGAGCGCGGCGAACGCTGTGGTCACGTCGCGCGTGAACGAGAACGCCAACAGCGCGAGGCCGAACGCCAGGCCCTCCGTCAGCATGACGCGGCCCGGCCGGAAGCGCCGCAGCACCAGCGGCGTGGTAAGCACGCCGAAGAACGACCCAATGCCGCCCGCCGACCAGAGCAGCCCAAGGCTTCCCGAGCCGAGGTCCAGCACTTCGGGCCCAACGAACACCGGCAAGACGTAGAGGTAGCCCATGCCGGCGAACGCCGTCACGTAGGTCATCAGCGTCAACGACCGCAACGCCGGCGTCGACCACACATAGCGCCCGCCCTCGCGCAGGTTGGTGAGCATGCTGCCCCGCGACGCCACCTGGGGCACCATGACGCGAACGCGGCTCACCAGCGCCACCATCGTCAAGAAGCCCGCGGTGCTGACGAGGAAGGTGGTCCCCGCCCCGCGCACGCTGTCCGCGATGATGAATCCGGCCAAGGCCGGCCCCACCAGCCGCACGATCTGCCAGGTCATCGCGTTCAACGCGACCGCGTTCGGAAGGTGTGAGCGGTCGGGTATCAAGCGCGGATAGAGCGCCTGCCGGCTCGGCATGTCCATCGACTGCACCGTGCCCACCAGCAGCGCGAACAGCATCAGGTGCCACCGCTCGACGTTGCCGCTCAAGGTGAGCCACGCCAGCGTCGTCATGCCCACCGCCGCGATGGTCTGGGCCGTCGCCACGATGCGCCGCTGGTCGAGCCGGTCGGCCAGCACGCCGCCGAACAGGCCGATGGTGAGGGGCGGAATCGCCAGCAGCAGCGTGACGTTACCGACGAACACGGGCGAGCCGCTGAGCTCGTAGGCCAGCCAGCCCATCGTCACGTTCATCACCATCTGCCCGCTCACCTGGGCGAGTAGGCCTATCCAGTAGAGGCGGAACTGGCTGAAGCGCAGGGCGGCGAATATCTGAAACTGTTGAGCGACAGTATTGAGCACGGCGCGTTCCCTCCGGCCGGCGCCCTCTTTTAAGCACGCAGGCGACTACGAACCAGTGTAGGTCGTCGCCCGTCGCCTGACAATCGCGACAGTCATCACCCACCGTGAGCCGCCATTTCCACGTCGTTGGCCCGCGGCGATTGCCCGGCGAACAACGAGGGTCGGGTTGCCCCCCGCCCCTCGTCTCGCCTCACTTCACGCGACGGCGCCGTCTATGACAACCCCACCTCCGCGCGCGTCCGCGTGCACGTGTCCACGATGGCGTAAATGATCGCCTTCGTCACCTTCGCCAGATCGGGGATGTGGCTCACGCCCATGCCGCCGAACCCCTGCCACTCCGGCGGCACCGTCGGCACCGGCGGGAAGCCGACGCGCGCCGTGGGGATGCCCAGGTTGCGGATCGCCGACGCGTCGGTCTGGCCGCTGGTGCCCGTACGCGCGTGGTGCTGCTTGCCCTCGGCGAACTCCCACCCGCGCATCGTCGACTGGATCACCCAGCTCTCCGGGTTAGTCGACGCCGAGGGGTAGGCCGCGTACATCTCCCAATCGAGGTTCAGGTGCGGGTGCTTCTTCTTGATCTGCTCGATCCCCTCGGCGAACTCGGCCCGCACTTCGGCCGGCGTCTGGCGGGGCGTCTGCCGCACGTCGATGTAGATCTCAGTGGCCGCCGACGGAAACGACGGCTTGTGCGGCCAACCCGCGCGCACCGCCGCGACTGCGCCCTGCGGCGAGCACAGTCCCGACGTGTTGCGCTGTTGATAGTCGATCAGCCATTGGTCCAGCTCTTGGATGACGGTGGCCGAGTGGACGATGGAGTTGCGGAACCCAGGGATGCTGCGCGTGATGCCCGCGTAGCCCAACTGCCCGCGCACCGTCACCTTGAACCAGCAGAGGCCCACCTCCTCCCAGGCGACCGTCCACCCTGGCTTGGAGATGATGCAGAAGTCGGCCGTCACGCCATGGTTGATCATGTACGTCACGCCGCTGCCCAGGCCGTGGTTCTGGTGCCGCTCGTCCCTTGGCGGCTGCGTCGGCATGCCACCGTCGGCGCAGGCCAGCACCAAATCGCCCCGCAGCGGAATGCCCGCCGCGATCACGCACCGCGCGGCCTCGGTCAGCGTGGTCACCATGCCCTTGGGGTTCGACGAGCCAAGGCCGATCACATCGCCGTTGGGCGCGATATAGGCGTCCGGCAGCATTTCGGCGGTCAGCCTCGGCCCCACCCACGGTACGTCCTCCTCCTCCACCGCCTCGAAGTGGGTGTCGACGGGCGCGTACAGCATGAGCGATGGGCCGCCACTCGATCCCCGCTTCCAGCCCGCGGCGTTGCCGGAAAGCTCGTCCATCGGCTGATAGATCGACTCCATGCCGATGTCGCGCATGTGCCGCGCCATCCATTGGTTCACCGCGCCGGCCTTGCCGGTCGGGCTGTGGATGGCGGTGATCGCCAAGTCCAGCTGACGCATCTTCTCCTGGTCTATCAAGGCCACGGCCTTGCCGATCCATTGCCGCTGCTCGGCCGACAGCGGTGCCTTCTTGACCGGGACATCCGTGGGAGCGCTGGTCATCGTCGCCATGGCTATCGCCTTCCTTTCGGTGTCGAACATTGGAGATGCGCTGCGGCGTCTTGCCGAGAACCGCCAATTGCGGCGAGTCTAGCCGCGCCCATGCGGCGGGTCAAGGAATGCGCGCGGTCCGAACCGCAACCGCCCCACCGCGACGTTACACCTGGGCTCCCACCGCGCGGGCGCGCCGTCCGCGCCACCGCTCCCGCCGTTGACGGTGCCACGCGCACACCATAACCTTGGTCGCGCGCCGGCACCCCCGCATCGACGGCCGGCGCCAGGAGAAACGTTCATGCCCCTCGTAGGCATCCTCATCGGCAGCAAGAGCGACGAGTCGGCCCTGCAGGAAACCTTCAAGCTCCTCACGGAACTCGGCGTCGAGGCCGAGCTCACCGTCGCGTCGGCCCACCGCAACCCGGACCGCGTGCGCCAATACGTGGAGTCGGCCCCCTCGCGGGGAATCGAGGTGTTCATCGCGGCCGCCGGCGGCGCGGCGGCGTTGCCCGGCACAGTGGCTGCGCACACCACGCTGCCCGTCATCGGCGTGCCGCTCGCCTCCAGCGAGCTCAAGGGCGTCGATGCCCTCTACTCCATCGCCATGATGCCGCCGGGCGTGCCGGTCGCCTGCGTGGCCGTCGGCTCGTGGGGCGCGCGGAACGCGGCGCTGCTCGCGGCCCAAATCCTGGGCCTCAAGTATGCTAAGATTCGATCCGCGCATGATGAATATCGGCGCCAACTCCGTGAACGATAGCCGCCGGTCCGAAGCGTGGCGCCTCGGTCCAGCCTATCGGCGCACCCCTCGGCGTGACCGGCCATGATGATCCTCTGCGATTTCGATGACACGACCGCCGAGCAGAATGTCGCGACGCCGTTGCTCGAGCGCTACCAGCCCGTGACCGTCGCCGGCATGCATTGGAGCGAAATGCGGCAACGGTTCCGCCGCTCCGAGCTGAGCCTGAAGGAGTATCAGGAATACACCTTCGAAGCCATGGGGGCCTCACGCGAGGCGCAAGCCCAGTTCGTGCGCGAAACCGCCCGCCTACGCGAAGGCTTTCCCGAGATGGTGGACTACTGCGTGGAACGCGGCATTGGCGTGTCCATCGTCAGCCACGGCCTCGACTTCTACGTCCGGGCATTGCTGCAGCAGGCGCACCTCGCGCACCTGCCCGTGTTCGCCGTGGAAAACGGCGAGGACATGCACGGGCGCGTGACCTTCGCCTACCGTTTCGGCGATCCGGCCTGCGACTGGTATCACGGCAACTGCAAGTGTCACGTCCTCGAGGAGCTGCGCGAGCGCGGCCACCAGGTGATCTACGCCGGCGACGGCCTCTCCGACACCTGCCCGGCGCGCAAGGCCGACTTCGTGTTCGCGCGCGCCGGCTTGCTCAGCTTCTGCCGCGCATGCAACGTGCCGCACCGCGAGCTCACCGATTTTCACGCCGTGGTGGACTATCTCCGAGAAACGGAGGCGTCTCGATGATCGACCGGTACGCGCGCGAGCGCATGAAGGCCATTTGGACTGACGCCGGGAAGTATGATCGGTGGCTCGCGGTCGAGATCGCCGCTTGCGAGGCGTGGGCCAAGCTCGGCACGATCCCCGCCGACGACATGGCGAAGATTTGCGCCGCCCGGTGGGACCAGGCGCGGCTCGACGAGAAGTTCCGCCAGACGAAACACGACGTCACCGCCTTCCTCTACTCCGTCACCTCCGGCCTCGGCCCCGAGGGCCGCTGGATCCACCTCGGCCTCACGTCGAACGACGTCTGGGACACCGCCACGGCGCTCCAGCTCCGCGACTCCGCCGCCATCCTGCTGGCCGACGTCGATGAGTTCATCGACGTGCTCGCCAAGCAGGCGCTCGCGCACCGGCACACGCTCATCATGGGCCGCACGCACGGCGTCCACGCCGAGCCGACGACCTTCGGCTTGAAGCTGGCCCTGTGGCTGGACGAGATGCGCCGCAACCGCCGGCGCCTCGTCGAGGCGGCCGAGCAGGTCGCGGTTGGCAAGATATCGGGCGTCGTCGGCACGCACGCCACCGTGCCGCTCGAGGTCGAGGAAGAGGCTTGCAAGGCCCTGGGCATCGGCATGGCGCCGCTGTCCAACCAGATCGTCCAACGCGACCGCCATGCCTACTTCATTGCGACCCTGGCGGTCATCGCCGCATCGTTGGAGAAGTTCGCCACCGAGATCCGCGGCCTCCAGCGCACCGAGATACACGAGGTCGAGGAGCCCTTCGGCGAGGGCCAAACGGGATCGTCGGCCATGCCTCACAAGCGGAACCCCGACCTCTCGGAGCGCGTGTGCGGGCTGGCCCGGCTCATCCGCGGCTTCGCCGTGACCGCCCTCGAGAACGTTGCCCTCTGGCACGAACGCGACATCAGCCACTCCTCGGCCGAGCGCATCGTGTTCCCCGATGCGTGCATGGCCCTCGATTACATCTTGCACCTGTTCACCGGCGTCATTCGCGACTTGCGGGTGTTCCCCAAGCGCATGATGGAGAACATCGAGTCCACGCGCGGCATCGTCTTCTCTCAGCGCGTCATGCTTGCGCTCATCGAGAAGGGCATGGCCCGCGAGGAGGCGTACCGCACGATGCAGCGCCACGCCGCCACCAGCTGGGAGCAAGGCGCCGACTTCCGTGACCTCGTCCGCCGGGACGCCGCCGTGCAGGCCAGGTTGTCGGGCGAGGAGTTGGCGGCGCTATTCGACTACGGCTACTACACCCGGCACGTGGACGCCTTGTTCGCCCGCGCCGGCATCACCTCGAAGGAGAATGCCCGTGCCAGCGTTGCTTGACACGCCCCTGCCCAATCGGTTGTACCGCGGAAAGGTTCGAGACACCTATGACCTCGGCGGCGGCCTGCTGCTGATGGTCGCCACGGACCGCATCTCTGCCTTCGATGTCGTGATGCCCAATGGCATTCCCGACAAAGGCTACGTGCTGTCGCGCATGTCGAGGTTCTGGTTCGAGCAGACCACCCATATCGTGCCCAACCATCTCGTCGGCATGGCGGACGACCCGGGATCGCTTGGCGCCACCGCCGGCCACCCGCTCATCGAGAACCTGCCGCGCGAGATCGCCCGTCAAGCGTCCGTCGTCCGGCGCGCCAAGCGCATCGACGTCGAATGCGTGGTCCGCGCCTACCTCACCGGCTCCGCGCTGTCCGAATACAACAAGACCGGCACCATCTTCGGCGCTCCGGCGCCCAAGGGCCTGCGCGACGGCGACCGGCTGCCCGAGCTGATGTTCACCCCGACGACCAAGGCGGAGACCGGCCACGACATGCCCATGACGATGGAAGATGTCGAGAACCTTGCCGGCACCGAGCTGGCGCGCCGTCTCAAGGACGTGACGTTCACGGTGTTCCAGTTCGCCCACGACCACGCCTTGCGGCGCGGCATCATCCTCGCCGACACGAAGATGGAGTTCGGCATGCTCGACGGCCAGCTCATCCTCATCGACGAGCTGCTCACGCCCGACTCCAGCCGCTTCTGGGATGCCACCGGCTACGCGCCGGGCAAGTCGCAGCCCAACTTCGACAAGCAGTTCGTGCGGGACTACCTCGTGAAGAGCGGTTGGAACCGCGAGCCCCCGGCACCCGTACTCCCTGATGACATCGTGGCGAAAACACGCGAGCGGTATTTGCAGGCCTACGAGCGCCTCACGGGGCATAAGCTGCTCTAACCCACGCCGGCCGCCGCACCAAGCAAACCGAGGAGACAGTTCCCTTGGCTCAGGACAATCGACCCGAGCGCGATGTTTCGCGCCGCAGCCTCGCCCGTGAAGAACGCCGAAAGCGCTCGGAGGCTAAGAAGACCCGCCGGCGCGGCATCAACATCGCGATCAGCGGTGTCATCGGCGCGCTCGTGCTCGTCGGCCTCTTCGTGCCGCAGCTCGGCAACCTCAACGTGGCGCAGCCCCGCGTCGACTCAACGCCGACGCCGAACCGCGCCGCCGGCATCCGCGCCGAGCCGCAGGACTCGCCGATCATCGCCGTGGGCGATCCGCACGCCGGTTACTCCACCACGCCGCCAACGTCGGGACCGCACTACGAGGAGCTCGCGCCCTGGGGCATCCACGACGCGCCCGTCGCCGACGAGCATGTCGTGCGAAACCTCGAGGTGGGCGGCATCGCGATCAGCTACAACCTCGGCGACGAGGCCACCGTCGAGCGCCTGGAGCAGTTCACCAGGTCGCAGGCGAGTTATCCCGGCTGCTTCGTCATGCGCCCCTACGACGCGCTGCCGGAAGGCACCATCGCGCTATCGGCCTGGGGCTGGTATCAGACGTTCACCTCGGTAGACGTGGACGCCAAGCAGACGTTCGTGACGGGACACCTGAACCAGGCGCCCGAGTTCCTGGGCGACCGCTGCGGCTACACCCCTCCGACGCCGACACCCGCCCCAACGAACACGCCGGCCGCGACGCTCACCACCGCCACGCCGACGCCGGGGAGCTAGGGACATGCAGTTCAACGCGCGTGTCCACGTGATGCTGAAGCCCGCCGTGAACGACCCGCAGGGCAACACTGTCATGTCCGGCCTGAAGTCCCTCGGATTCGCCGGCGTGCGGTCCGTGCGGGTCGGCAAGTTTCTGACGCTCCAGCTGGATGCGGCCGACCAGGCCGCCGCCGAGCGCCAAGTGGACGACATGTGCAAGAAGCTGCTCGCCAACCCCGTCATCGAAACCTATTCGGTCGAGGTATCGGCGGTCTAGAACGCGCCCCCATCCCGCGTGCCGAAAGGCCCCATTCCGCGAGGTGCGGAACGGGGCCTTTCCATGTCGTCGGCGGAATGGCGTCGGCGTCGCTAGCCGCTAATCGTGCCCTTAGTGCTTGGGGCTTGCCCGGCGCGGCGCGGGTCGAGCGTGACGGCATCGCTCAACGCCCGGGCCAACGCCTTGAACGTCGCCTCGGCGCGATGGTGCGCGTTCACCCCGGTCAGCACCTTGGCGTGCAGCGTGATGCGCGCCTCCACGGCCAGCGTTTGCAGGAAATGGCGAATCAGGTCGCCCGGCAGGTCGCCGACCCGCCCGTCGCTGATGCCCAGCTCCACCACACCGTAGCCACGTCCGCTGAAATCGACCGCCACTTGCGCCAGCGCCTCGTCCAACGGCACCAGGGCGTGGCCCATGCGCCGGATGCCCACCCCGTCGCCGATGGCCTCGCGCAACGCGCGACCCAGGCAAATGGCCGCATCCTCTGTGGTGTGGTGCCAGCCGGTGATGAGGTAATCGCCCTTGGCGGCCAGGTCGATGTCGATCGACCCGTGCCTCGCCAGCTGCGCGATGAAATGGTCGAGCACGCCGTTGCCGGTCTTGACGTTCGCCTGTCCCGTGCCGTCGAGGTTCACGGTCACCTTGATGTCAGTCTCGGCCGTCTTGCGCTGCAGGGTGCCGATGCGGTTGGACAAAAGAATCGCCCTCGATCAGTCGTTCAACGCGGCCGCGAATGCCGCGATCACGCGGTCGGTCTGCCGCGGCGTGCCGGCCGTGATGCGGACGTAGTCGGCCAGTCGCGCGCCGCTGTAGTATCGCACGAAGACGCCGCGCCGGGCCATGCCTTCGTAAACGGCCTTGCCCTTGCCCGGCGGCACTCGAAAAAGCACGAAGTTCGCCTCTGACGGGTACGCCGTCACCCCCGGCATCGATCCGAGCGCGGCGCTCATCCGGTCGCGCTCGCGTACGATCAGCCGCGCCCGCTCGTTCAACAAGTCCGCGTCCTCCAGCGAGGCCAGCAGCGCCGCCTCGGCGGCCTGGTTCACGTTGTACGGCGGCTTCGCGACGAGCAGCAGCTCGGCCAGCGGCGGCGGCATCACGCCGTAGCCGACACGCAACCCGGCAAGCCCCGCCCACTTGCTCATCGTCCGCAGCACGACCAAGTTGTCGCGCTCGAACGCCAGCGGCGCCACGCTCTCGCCGTCGAACTCGCCGTATGCCTCGTCGACGATCACCAGTTTGCCGGATGCGAGCAGCCGTTCGACATCCGATCTCGACACGCTGTTGCCGGTCGGGTTGTTCGGCGACGCCAGCACGATGATCTTCGCCGTCCGCGCCGCCTTCAGCACGCCTTCGACATCGACCTCGAACCCCTCGCCACGCGGCACGCTCACCGTGTCGCCGCCGCACACCTGCGCCGTGAAGCGGTACATGCCGAACGTCGGCGTGCTGTCCACCACCAGGTCGCCGGAGCCGAGCACCGCCCGGAACAGCAGATCGATGATCTCGTCGCTGCCGTTGCCCACCACGATGCCGTCGGCCGGCACGCCGAGGTAACGGCCCAGCGCCCGCCGCATGTTGGCCTGCAATGGGTCCGGGTAAATGGCGATGTTGTCGAGGTTGGCGAGCGCGCCGAGCACGCGCGGCGACGGCCCATAGGGGTTCTCGTTCCCATTGAGCTTCACGATCTCCGCCTCGGGAATACCGGCGCGGCGCGCCAGCACCTCGGGCGGGTCCACCGCTTCGTAGGGAGGCAAGTTCAGCAGGTTCGGGCGTATCGGCGCCAGCGGCCCCTCCGCCTTGCGGACGGTCATCGGCCGCCCTCCAGCCGCAGCTCCACGGCGCGGGCGTGCGCGGTGAGCCCCTCGGCCCGGGCGATCGCCGACGCCGACGGGCCAAGCCGCCGCATCGTGTCGCCACTCAACGCCACGACGGGCACGTGCTTGATGAACGCGTGCACGCTCAATGCCGACGCGAACCGCGCCGTGCCACTCGTTGGCATCACATGGCTCGGCCCCGCGACGTAATCGCCCATCACTTCGGGCGAATGCTCGCCGACGAACACACCGCCCGCGTTCCGCACCAGCGGCACGTAGCGCCACGGCTCGTCCACCAGCAGGCACAGGTGCTCCGGCGCGAACGCATTGGCAAGCTCCACCGCTTCCTCCACCGTTCGCACCACCACGGCGACGGCATTGCGCTCCATCGAAGCCCCGGCGATGGCGGCGCGCTCCAGCCGCGCGACCTGCTCCTTGCCCGCCGCGATCACCTTCTCGGCCATCGCCCTGCTCGTCGTGATGAGCACCGGCGACGCCATCTCGTCATGCTCGGCCTGCGCCAGCAAGTCCGCGGCGGCCAGCGCGGGGTCGGGCGAATCGTCGGCGATCACCACCGTCTCCGTCGGCCCGTACATGCCGTCGATGTCAACGCTGCCGTACACCTCGCGCTTGGCGATGGACACGAAGATGTTGCCCGGGCCGCAGATCTTATCGACCTTCGGCACGTTCGCCGTGCCATAAGCCATGGCGCCGATGGCCTGCGCGCCGCCAATGCCAAACACTCGGTCCACTCCCGCGACGTACGCGGCGGCCAAGGTCACGGCATTCGGCATGGGCGTGCAGAGGACGATTTCGCGGACGCCGGCGACACGGGCCGGAATGCCCGCCATCAGCACCGTCGACGGGTATGCGGCCGTGCCGCCCGGCACATACAGCCCCACGCGCTCGATCGCGGCAATCGCCTCGCCGAATCCGGCATCGTCGTCACGCCAGCCCTTCGGCATCGACGCCTCGGCATAGGCGCGGATGCGCGAGGCCGCGACGCGCAAGGCATCCTCCAGCCCCGAGGGCAGCGAGCGGAGCGCCTCGGCCCACCGCTCCCTCGGCACCTCGATCTCGCCCAGCGTTGCGCCGTCGAACTTGCGGGCGAACTCGCGCACCGCGTCGTCACCGCGCGAACGCACCTCGGCCAAGATGCGCCGGACCGACTCCGACGCGGAGAGCGGCTGGCCGAACACCTCGGCCGTCCGCCGAGCCGCGCCCGCCGACAGCACCGGCTCCTCGAAGCCCGCGCGGCGGTCCAGCAGCGCCATGCCCTGTTCGAAGCCTTCGATGATACGCAACGGTTATTTCGTCTCCGGCGCCCGGAACGGATCGGGATAGTTGGCGGGCTTGGTGAAGATCGGCCTGCGCTCCTTGGCGTCCCACTCCTGCACGACCTCGACCGGCGTGTTGCGCGCCACGATCAGCTCCATCGTCTCGTCACTGTCGTTCACCGGCTGGTGCACCGCGCCCGGCGGCACGTACAGGAAATAACCGGGGCCCATCTCCAGCACCTCGTCGAGCGCGTCCCCCACGAGGAAGCGGCCGTGGCCCTTCGCCACGTAGATGCCCGACTCGCAGTTGACATGATAGTGCGCGCTAGACGACCCCATCGGCGGTATCCTCGCGACCGCCATGTGAATGCCTTCCGCGTTCGTGAGTATCTCGCTCACGCCCTCCAGGCGGATCATCTCGCCCGACGACACCTCGATGCGGTGCTCGTGCGGCTTGATGAGCCTGATCGGCTTGTCGGTGTATGGCATGGGTGCCCCCTACCGTATCCCCAGCTGCGTCAGCAGCTCGCGGTACGCCTTGCTCTCGTCGCGGAACACGTACGATGCGTCCGTGGCCGTGACCGATGCGCCACCAATGGCGCGCAGGTGGTCGACGACCTTCGTGAGGTCGCGCTTCCGAATGAAGACCGTGACGGCATACCAGTTGCCGCCTTGCCGGGCGATGACGCGGGCCACCGTCGGCCCCTGCAGCCCGCGCGCCTCCGCGCACTCCAGCACTTTCGCGGCCACCGCCTCCTCCGTCGCGCCCTCGACGTTGGCCGTCACCTGGAAGTAGCCGCCGGCGTTTTGGTGCGCCTCGATCCGCTCGATCACCTCGCGCGCGGCCTCCAGGCGCTCCGGGTGCGCGCGCAACGCGGTGCGGTTGCCCACCAGCGCCCCCTGCGAGGAGAGCACGGTGCCGTCGTCCAGCCGCTTCAGCCGGTTCTCGCGGAGCGTCACGCCGCTTGCCGAGATGTCGGCGATGATGTCGGCGTAGCCCATAATCGGGGCAGCCTCCAGCGTGCCCGTCACCGACGCGAGGCTGAAATAGTTGACGCCGTGCCGGAACAGGAACCGCTGCACCAGCCGCGGATATTTCGTCGCGATGCGGAGCTCGCGCCCCGTCTCCCGGAACTCAACGGCGAGGTCGGCCAGGTCCGCCATCGATGCCACGTCCACCCAGGAATCCGGCACGGCGATCACCAGGTCGCACTTGCCGAAGCCCAGCTCCGGCATGATCACCAGTGTATCGCCGCCTTCGATGCGGTATTCCTGGTAGCGGTCGAAACCCACGATGCCGATGTCGGCGTTCGCGTCCTCCACCTTCGATGGAATGTCGGCCGTGCGTTGGAACACGACCTCGACGCCGGGCACCGCCGGAATGGTGGCGGTGTAGCGGCGGGGGCTCGGCCGGTTCACGGCCATCCCGCACTCCGTCAGGAACTTCAGCGTCGGCTCCGACATCTCTCCGTCCGACGGGATCGCCAGCCGCAGGCGGCCATTGCGCGTGGTCGTCATCGATCCTCCTACGGCGCCCATTCGTTCGTCACGCCATCGCGGCCCACGCGCATCACGGTGCCGATGCCGCGCTGCTGCGCGTAACGCGCCGCCTGCACGTCCGACCGCCCCAACAGGTCGAGCTCGGCCGGTATGCCTTGCGCCCGCAGCCGCTCCGCCGTCTCCACCGCCTTCTCGATCGCCGTCTCCTGCGCGACCACCAGCACCCGCGTCGATCCGGCCGGTATGGTGTCGTCGAACTCCTCGGGCAGCAGCTCGCTCACCCGGTCCACCGCGTAGGCGAAGCCCAACGCCGGCACGTCCTTCTCGCCGCCCAGCGCCTTCACGAGGCCGTTGTAGCGTCCGCCGCCGCCGAGCGATGGCGCGCCGCGCTGCCGTGGGTGCTCCAGCTCGAACACCACGCCCGTGTAGTAGGCAATGCCGCGCGCCGTCGTGAAGTCCAGAATCAGCGGCACGCCCTTCAAGTCATAAAGGGCGAGGGCCTTCAACAGCTTCCGCAGCGGGTCCAGCACCCCGGCGTCCACCCCGTACTGAGCCGACACCGCCTCGATCTTCGGCATCGCCTCGTCGACGGGCCCGGCCGCGCCCGCGAGCGCCGATGCGAACTCCAACGCCCGCTCGATCACGGCGGCGTCCTCGGTGTCGCGCAGCTTCTTCAGATAGCGCATGAACACCTCTTCCGGCGTCCGTTGGCCGGTCGGGCCCGTCGCCGTCTCGGCCAGCATCCCTTGCACCATCTCGCGCGCGTCCTGGTCGTTCAAGCGTCGCACCAGGCTCTGCAGCTCGCGCGACCGCCGGGGGGCCAGCAACCCCAGCTCCGCCGCCCGCCGCCGCACCAGCACCATGCCCGCCGGGCCATCGCGCAGGTCGTTGAAACTGCCCACGATGAACACGCGTGCCCGTTCCGACAGCTGCAGCGCCTCGAACATCGCGTTCAGCACGCCGACATGGCCCAACCGCATCCGGTGGCCCTCCACGCCCAGCACCGCCAGCGCCTGCGCGGCCAGCGCCACCGCCTCCGCGTCCGCCGTCGGCCCGTCGGCGCCGATCAGCTCCGCGCCGAGCTGCTGGAACTCCAACCCGCCGCCATCGTGCGCCTCGTAGCGAAACACCGTGCCGAAATACTGGATGCGCGCCGGCAACGGCCCCGTCAGGTTGCCTTGGACATAGGACCGCACCACCGACGACGTGAACTCGGGGCGCAGGCTCACTCGGCGGCCGCTGGGATCGGTAAACGAATACATCTTCGCCGCCAGCTCGCCGCCCGACTTTCGGAGGAACAGGTCGGTCTGCTCCAGGGTCGGCGTCGCCACCGGCTCGTAGCCGCGACGGTCGAGGAACGTCTCCAGCCGGTCGCGGATCGCCACGATGCGGCGCCAGGCCTGCGGCGGAAAGTCGCGTGTCGTGGGCAAGATGCCTTACTCGTTGCGGATGGACTCGGCCACCCATTCTAACATGCAGGTGGCCGTGGTGCGCCTGCCGCCGTGCCCAGGCTATGCCCGCAGCGTGACTTCGCCAGATTCGAGCCGGTGCAGCGCGCCCACGTCGTCGCGCAGCAGCAACGCGCCATCGGCGGCCACGTCCTCGGCGATGCCATCCAGCGCCCCGCCGCGCCGGCTGACGCTCACCCGCTTGCCGAGCATGTGCAACGCGCCGCGCCACTCGCCAAGCACCTCCGCCCCCGTCTCCGCGTGAACGGCATCCAGCGCGCGCAGCACGGCCACCGCCGCCTCTTCCGGCGCGGCGCGCCTGCCTGACTCCACCAGCACGCTCGTCGCGATCGCGGCGATCTCCGGATAATCCGCCGGCCGCATGTTGAGGTTCAGGCCGATGCCCATGACGACGACAGCGCCGCCGCCCGTGTCGACCCGCCCATCGATCAGGATGCCGCACAGCTTGCGGCCGCCCGCGAACACATCGTTCGGCCACTTGAACGTGCACGAGATGCCCGCCAGGTCCGCCACCGCGCGCCGCACTGCCACCGCGCCGATCATGCTCAACCGCGACGCGATGTCCAACGATGGCCGCAGTATGACGGACAGCATTAACGACCCGCCCGGCTCCGACAGCCACGCCCGCCCGAACCGTCCGCGGCCCGCCGTCTGCGCGAACGCCATCACCGCGTCTCCGTGCGGCGCGCCCGCCTCGGCCAGCGCCCACGCCATGTCCATCGTCGACGTCACGCGGTCATGGACGTACAACCGCCTTCCGATATCGGTGGCGGCATCATAGCGCTCGAACAGGGGGCTGCCGTTCGTCCGCAAGGCGGTGTCTCCGAGGTTGGTTCACCGCGATGATAACTCGTGCGCCGCGCCACCGTGGGGTTATAATCGTCAGGCGCTCGAGCGGGAGTAGCTCAGGGGCAGAGCATCTGCCTTCCAAGCAGAGGGCCGTGGGTTCAAATCCCATCTCCCGCTCCAAGCACCCTATAACCGTCGGTCACGCAACGAGGCCCCGCTTCCCGCGGGGCCTCGTCATTGGTGATGCCACGGCATCGCTCGGCCCGACCCGTCAGCACCGTGGACGCGGGGTGCACCGGAAGCCGTCCTCGAGCCTATGACGCAAGGTCGAAACGATCCAGGTTCATGACCTTGTCCCATGCGGCCACGAAGTCACGCACGAACTTCTCCCGTGAATCGTCGCACGCGTAGACTTCCGCGATGGCCCGGAGTTGAGAGTTCGAGCCGAAGACGAGGTCAACGGCGGTGCCCGTCCACCTGAGCTCGCCCGTGGCGCGATCGCGTCCCTCGTACACGTTCTCAGCCGCGCCGGATGCCTTCTTCCACTCCGTGCGCATGTCGAGCAGCTTCACGAAGAAGTCGTTCGTTAGCACCTCCGGCCTCTCGGTGAAGACCCCGAGTTGGGCCTGCTTGTGGTTCGCGTTGAGGGCACGCATACCACCGACCAGGGCCGTCATCTGCGGAGCGGTCAGCGTCAACAGCGTGGCCCGCTCCAGCAGCAGCGTCTCCGGCGACAATATCTCTCCGGCTCGGAGGTAGTTGCGGAACCCGTCGAACGTGGGCTCGAGCGCGGAGAACGACTCCACGTCGGTCTGTTCCTGCGACGCGTCCGTCCGTCCCGGCGCGAATGGGACCGTGACGTCGTGCCCGGCGTTCTTCGCCGCCTGCTCGACAGCGGCGCACCCGCCCAGGACGATCAGGTCGGCGAGCGAAACTTTCTTTCTGCCGGTCTGCGCTGCGTTGAACTCCGCCTGCACGCGCTCCAGTGTCCGCAGCGCCTTCTCCAGCTCGGCCGGGCTGTTCGCTTCCCAGTCCCGCTGCGGCGCGAGGCGGATACGCGCGCCGTTCGCCCCGCCACGCTTGTCGGTGCCGCGGAACGTCGCCGCCGGCGCCCAGGCGGTGAAGACCAACTGCGAGATCGACAGACCCGATGCGAGGACCTTGGCCTTGAGGGCAGCGATGTCCCGCTCCCCGATCAGTTCGTGGTCGACGGCGGGAACGGGGTCTTGCCACAGCTGCGGCTCGGGGACCCAAGGGCCGAGGTAGCGCGAGACGGGACCCATGTCGCGGTGCAATAGTTTGTACCACGCCTTGGCGAACGCGTCCGCGAGCTGGTCCAGATGCTCGTGGAAGCGCCTCGAAATCGGCCCGTAGATCGGGTCGAGCCTCATGGCGAGGTCCGTCGTCAGCATGATGGGGGCCCGCTGCTTCGATGGATCGTGAGCGTCCGGAACCGTGCCCTGCGCCTCGGGGTTCGTGGGCACCCACTGCCACGCGCCGGCAGGACTCTTGGTCAGGTCCCAATCGTACTTGTACAGGTTATCGAGAAACCCGTTGTCCCACTTGGTCGGATTGTTGGTCCAGGCACCCTCCAGGCCGCTGGTGATCGTGTCGGCGCCCTTGCGGTGCCGTAGCTGTTCTTCCAGCCGAGGCCTTGCTCTTCGATGGGGGCTCCCTCGGGTTCCGGGCCGATGTGGCTCGCGGGGGCCGCGCCGTGGGTCTTGCCGAACGTGTGGCCGCCGACGATGAGCGCAACTGTCTCCTCGTCGTTCATCGCCATGCGACGGAACGTCTCTCGAATGTCGCGGGCCGCCGCCAGCGCGCTGGGGTGCCATTCGGCCCTTCCGGGTTCACATAGATGAGCCCCATCTGAGCGGCGCCAAACGGCCCCTGGAGCTTCCTGTCGCCGCCGTACCGCTCGTCTCCGAGCCAGGTGTCCTCGGGGCCCCAGGAAATCTCCTCCGGCTCCCAGATGTCGGGGCGCCCGAAGCCGAACCCGAATGTCTTGAAACCCATCGACTCCATGGCGACGTTGCCGGCGAAGACCAACAGATCGGCCCAGGAGATCTTCCGGCCATGCCTCTGCTTGATCGGCCAGAGCAGCCGGCGCGCCTTGTCTAGGTTCGCGTTGTCGGGCCAGCTGTTGAGGG
>Ga0194132_10005126_pt1 | contig 21594 bp, 21 predicted proteins | sample TA2KigOf80mmetaG_FD_148612 | JGI IMG/M metagenome (GOLD analysis project Ga0194132, IMG submission 148612) | Freshwater microbial communities from Lake Tanganyika, Tanzania - TA2015054 Kigoma Offshore 80m | ecosystem: Environmental > Aquatic > Freshwater > Lake | place: Tanzania: Lake... | reverse complement strand
GAAGCCTATGATGAACACCTGCGTCAACGCACCCTTCGCCACCTCAAACGGACCGCCGCCCGGTTGGGGTTCACGCTCCTCCCCCAGCCCGTCTCGGCCTGAGAGTGTGTTTCTGAGCAGTGAAGCGCGGAATCCCTCCGAGAGACCCTTCGTTGCACTCAGGGTGACAGCGCGAGTGTACCAATCTTTCATGGTCCGATTTAGCTTTACACTTTTTGCCCACGCTCTATGACCGGTGCGACACGGTTGATCCATTCCATGCCTTTGCCATCGGCAATTTCCGTTCCCATGCGTTGCGAAAAGACGATTACGCGCTCAGCCCCAGCATCACGATAGCGTTTGAGATCATCAGTCGATGGGCCATTCTCAGACGGTTCGACAATCGCCGTGCACTGCAGGCTGTCGGGGTTGCGTCCCGCTTCTCGGGCGAGTCGGCGGATCTCAGTCATATCTTTCTTGAACTCCTCGGCGCTATGAACCAGCGGGAGCCAGCCGTCGTACGTCCGGGCCACTCGCTCTAACGCTTTCGGCCCGTGGGCACCGAGTAAAATCGGTGGTCCGTTCTTTTGCACCGGTTTGGGCTCACAGCGTACCGCTGGAAAGCGCACGGTCTCGCCTTCGTAACTGGCTTCGGTCTTGGTCCACAGCACTCGCATCGCTTCCACCATTTCGCGCATTCGCTTCCACCGCAAGTGAAAACTCACGCCCATGACTTCCGTTTCTTCGCGTAACCATCCTGCCCCGGCGCCAATAATGACGCGCCCACCTGAATAGAGGTCAAGACTGGCTATGACTTTTGCCGTCATCATCGGCTCACGCTCCGGTAGCAAGCAGATTCCCGTGCCGAGCTTGATTTTCTTTGTCACTGTCGCTGCCACGGTGAGGGCAATGAATGGGTCAGCCCAGCGGTTATAGTGTTCGGGCAGTTTGCCATCGCCAATGGGGAAGGGGGTCTTGTGGCCAACCGGAATCACAGGATGTTCCGGAATCCAGAGCGAGTCAAAGCCTAACGACTCGACTTTGCGAGCGTACTCAGCCAGGTCACCGCTCTGCGCGGTTGCGGTCATCAGAATACCAATGTTCATATGGTCCTCCTTCTACGGATCACGCACGGGTGCGTAAATAATTCACTTTTAGTGATTCGTTCGTGCAGGTGCACGCCCTGCTCCAGCTAAATCAAACCACACGAGAGTGGTACACTCTGGGTTGTCACCGGAGCGACCGTAGCGTACGCCATGCGCACGGGAAGCAAAGCTGGCACGTGCAGCGTGCGCACAGCGCACGCTACCCCAGTTGAGAGGAATAGCCGAAGCCAGGCCACCCTTCGACAAGCTCAGGGTGTACGGGGTAGCGTCGTGTTCGTATCCCCGTTCGCGTTGACGTCTTGAGCTTAGTCGGAGGATCGAAGTATGAGCAGCGCACGTCGACAACCAATTCAAGAAGCCTCTATTCTCCTTCACCACTCCGGCCCCTGGCCACTGAGACTCGGCATGCCAGAGTGCGCCCACAGTCCACCATCAGCAACAATAAAGGCACCGGTGATAAACGAGGCTTCATCCGATGCTAGGAATAACGCGACATTGGCGATTTCTTGCGGCTCGCCATAGCGTCCCATGGGAATAGCCTCCTTGATACGCGCAAATGTCTCTGGGTGGCTTTGCCCCAGGCGTTGCAACGGTGGTGTCAGAATCGGTCCTGGACAAATGGCATTACAACGAATGCCTTTGCGGGCATACTCAATGCCAGTGACCCGCGAAATGTTCACCACGCCAGCTTTGACGGCGTTGTACACACCAAGTGTGTAGTCTCCGGCTAACCCCGAAACTGAAGCGGTATTGATGATGGCGCCTTTGCCTTGTTTGAGCATCGGCTGCAATGCCATCTTGATGGCATACCAATAACCGGTCAGGCTGATGTCCAGCGTCTTTTTCCATCCCTCAAGTGTGAGATCGCCAATTCGTCCAACAACCGTGAACAAGGCGTTGTTATGAAGAATATCGAGACGACCAAAGCGATAGGTCGCAAAGGCAATCATTTGTTCGATGTCTGTAGTGTTACCGACATCGGCGTGAAAGTATTCGGCGCGGCCACCAGCGCGTCGGATGTCTTCGACCACGCGTTGACCATTGGTATCGTCGATATCGGTCACGACGACAGTCGCCCCTTCGCGCGCAAACGTTCTGGCTGTGGCTTCACCAATGCCCGAACCCGCACCAGTAATGAGAGCAATCTTGTCCGGCAATCGCATCACGTCCTCCTCGTTGCCAACCGCGCGCACACGACTATTGCAACACACATCCCTCATATCCATTGGCTGCCACTTCGGCACACTTTTTTCGATAGGCGGGGACAGTGTTGGCGTAGAGCAAAAATACACGTTTCTTTCCTGGGATGTTCGCACCGACAAACCAAGAGTTTCCTGAAGCAAAGAGTGACTTCTCTGCCAGTTGCGCTGCGTGGTCTACCCATGCCTCTTCGGCCTCTGGGGTCGGCGCAATGCGTTGATAGCCCTTCTCGCGCACGTGGCGAATACAGTCGGTAATCCATTCGACAATCATCTCGGCAGCGACAGGATAGTTGCCGAACGCCGTACTGATAGCAAGGAAAAGATTCGGGAAATTGGCGATTTGCAGCCCAAGAAAGGTTTTCGGTCCGTCAGCCCATTTGTCCTTGATCGTTTGTCCGCCGAGGCCGCGAATATCGATCTGTGTCATCGCTCCGGTGAACGCATCAAAGCCTGTCGCATAAATGATGACATCAAACTCGTACTCCTTATCACTTGTCTTGATTCCTGTGGGAGTGATGCACTCGATCGGGGTCTCTTTAATATCCACGAGCATGACGTTGTCACGATTGTACGCTTCGTAATAGTCGGTCTCTAAGGGAATGCGTTTGGCGCCGAAGGGATGATCCTTAGGCACTAGCTTTTCTGCAACTACCGGGTCTTTGACTCGGGCGCGGATCTTGTTACGCACGAACTCAGCAAAGTCTTCGTTGGCTTCTTTATTCGTCATAATGTCGCGGAAATTGGCCAACCATTTTGAGAATCCGGGTTGCGCCCACAATCGTTCATACTGGACGAGTCGCTCGTCTTTTGAGACCTCTAGGGCTTTGCGTGGGTCAAAGTCGTGGGTAAACCCGGTCGCGGTTTCGCGGCACTTTTTGTGAATCTTTTCGTACGAGGCTTTCCACTGACGTTGGGTTTCCTCGGACACCAGTCCGTTCCGCAATGGCGCGCAGTAATTGGCGGTACGTTGGAAGACGGTGAGGTGGCCACATTCTCTGGCCACGATTGGGATGAGCTGTACAGCCGTAGCGCCGGTACCGATGCACGCCACGCGCTTGCCAGCGAAGTGGGCTTTCTCCTTTGGCCAGCGCGAGGTGTGATAGGACTCGCCTTTGAAGCTCTCGATCCCAGCAAAGGGAGGGGTATAGCGGGCAGTTAAGACGCCCACCGCAGCGATAAGAAACTGCGCGCGTGCCCGTTGGCCACTTTCTAACTGAATCGCCCAGCGATTGGTCTTTTCATTGAAGACGGCTGAGGTAACCCGAGAATTGAGCTGAATATTGGGTCGGAGATTGAACTTGTCGGCTACATAATTCAGGTAGCGTTCATTTTCCGGTTGGCCGGAGAAATGCTCCTTCCAGTCCCATTCCTGTAACAGTTCTTTGGACCACGAGTAGCCGTACGTTTCGCTCTCAGAATCGAAACGGCACCCTGGATAGCGGTTCCAGTACCAGGTGCCGCCCACGCCGCCAGCGTCATCGTAGAGCCGGACTGAAAGCCCTAACTCGCGGAGACGATACAATTGATACAAGCCAGACACGCCGGCACCGATCACAATCACGTCAAATTCTTCGACGGTGCCATTCGCCGCTGTCGGTGCGGTCGGTGATATATTTGCCATGTTGATGCTCCTGTGACTGTAGAAAGATTGGGAAATCTCACATAACCCCGTGAAGCCGTACCTTAAGTTACCGTAACCTGTCAACAATAGCCTTGAGAACCCCGCTTGGCACCCCTTAGCGGCACTGCTTCATCAAGCTCACGAATTGTTCTAACCTGCGCCACTGCTTATCCGGCGTCACGGCGTCGAGCACCAAGAGGATTCGTGTGAAGCCCAGCGCTGCTAATTCTGTAATGCGTCTTTCCGTGCCAGCCGCTCCGTAGATGCCATAGCCAGCGAGGACGCTCAGATCGAAATCCGCAAAAGAGCGACCCACTCGTGCCGCTTCTGCTCGGATTGCCGCGACTCCAGCCGCAACGTCATCGAGTCCGTCGACAGGCATCCAGCCATCGCCGTACTCGACGACACGCTTGGGCATGCCCTTGGTGGCGCCAACCCCGAGTAGCACCGGCGGGCCACTTGCTTGCACGGGTTTCGGCCAACACCAAATAGGATCGAAGTTAACAAACTGTCCGTGAAACTCAGCTTCCGCGTTCGTCCAAATCGCTCGCATGGCTAACACGCGTTCGCGCGCCACTTTCCAGCGATCCTTGAATTCTACGCCGTGATTGGCCATCTCTTCGACGTTCCACCCTGCGCCAATGCCAAAGAGAAAACGACCACGGGAGAGACGATCGAGATTGGCCACGGTTTTCGCCAAGGCGATCGGATGGTGCTCGGTCATCAGACACACACTGGTGCCGATCTTCAGCCTTTCCGTCACTGCCGCTGCGGCTGCTAATTCGATAAAGGGATCAGCAAAGTGTTTGTATATTTCTGGCAGAGCCCCGCCACTGGGAAACGGTGTCCGGCGACTCGTGGGAATATGGGAATGGGCGCCCATAAACAGCGATTCAAAATCATGCGCTTCCATCCAGCGGGCTAATTCGACCGTGGAGATGGAAGCGTCTGTTGTAATCGTAACGATTCCGAACTGCAGCATTGTGGAGTTCCTCCTTTAGTACAACCGTTGGCCGATGAAGATCCCATCCACGAAGTGTTTGGTTCTGGTTGCCGCCTTTTGCGGGAGTTTCAGCACTTCCTCAGTCAACTCGCGTACCGCGGGCATCAGTTCACTGTCCTGCACCACCCGATGGAGCATGCCGAGTTCATACAGCTCACGGGCTTTGAAATGGCGGCACAGCACCATTGCTTCTTTCGCGCGCCACGGACCTAACCGTGCTGCCATGACCAGCGCTGGCCCGCCGGTGAACGGTACGCCTAATTCGACCTCTGGAACCCAGAACTCGGCCTGTTCTACTGCCACGACAAAGTCGAATGCGGTAGCAAGTGCCCAGCCACCTCCCACTGCATAGCCATTTACCGCCGCAATTGTCATGCAATCCAAACGTGTGATGTGATCGAACACCCGTCCAACTGCACGAGCCGTACTGCCGCCGTTTTCTGCGAAGACTCGCGCCCGTTCCTTCGCGTCACTGATCCCTTTCACGATCGACATATCGGCGCCTGCCGAGAACGCCGCGCCAGTGCCGGTGACGATCAAGACCCGTACCTCGCGGTCGTTGCGCACCTCGCGGATGAGATCTTCGAGTTCCTGCATTACCTGCGCATTCAAGCAATTTCGCCGCTCCGGGCGATTAAACGTGATGGTCGTTGTCACGCCGTTTTTTTCATAGAGAAAATTCTCAGCCATACAAGATGTTACTCCTCTTCGCGAATTCGGGAGGTCGCGATCACGCCAGGAGATACCATATCTGACGGCATAAGGAACCTCGTTCACGCAAGTGTTGTCCCTTGCCATTGACTTGAGAGTGTTCTCTTCCTAGCCTGTTGCAGTTCAGTAAGGAGGGAGCCGTGAAACTACAAGGCCAAGTTGCGTTAGTGACGGGAACGAGTCCGAATATCGGTGGTGGCATCGCTGACGGGCTCGCTGACGAAGGCGCCAAGGTTGTCTGTGTCGACATCGTGCCTGACAACGCTCACCAATGCGCAGCCGCGATTGCCCAACGTGGTGGCCAGGCGATCGGCGTGGTGTGTGATGTCACTAATGAAGAGCAGGTCAAAGCCACTGTTGCCCGCGCGCAAGACGCATTTGGTGGAGTCGACCTCTTAGTCAACAGCGCCGTCATTTTCAATCAAAAAGGTGTGCTTGATATGTCGCTGGAGGAGTGGACCCGGCAGACCTCGATCATTCTTACTGGCACGTTTTTGTTCACCAAGTATGTTGCGCAATTAATGATTGCTCAAAAGCGGCGCGGCAATATCATTAATATCATCTCCACAGCGGGCCATCAGGGACAGCCACGTAACGTTGGCTATTGTACAGGCAAAAGTGGCTTATTGAACTTCACGCGCTCGGTGGCAATGGAGCTGGTCGATTACGGCATTCGGGTGAACAGCCTTACCCCGACAGCTACCGATCCACGGGAAGGACTCGAACGTGCTGAACGTTGGGGCAGAGGGCCGGGCGATCAACGCATCGTGTCGATGTTTGAACCGTTCCGCAAAGGCGCACCGATGCGGAAACTGCCAAGCCCCAACCACTACGCCAAAGCGATTGCGTTTCTGGCGTCTGATGATGCGGAAATGGTGACTGGTATGGACTTGCGTGTCGATGCTGGCACCATCGCACGATATTGGGCGTGGAATCCGGAGACGTAATGCGAGAGACGAGATGCGTCAGGCGTGATAGACAACAGACTGAAGGAGCACGGAATACGTAACCCCCACCACGGAACATGCTGATCCGTATAGGAGCGTTATTATGGAACCTACCTCCCTTGAAGGCTTAGTCGTCGACAATCAACAAGACGGCTTATTTCGCGTCAACCGTCAGGCGTTCGTGAGCCCCGAGGTCTTGGCGTTGGAACAGCAGCGCATCTTCGCACACTGCTGGATCTATGCGGGCCATGAGACGGAAGTGCCGAACCCGGGCGACTTCTGCTCGCGGCGTGTCGCAGGGCGACCCGTGATTCTTGCTCGTGGTGACGATGGGCAGGTGCGCGTCCTGCTGAACACCTGCACCCATCGTGGGGCACTAGTCTGTCGCGAACAGGCTGGCAACGCGCGTTCATTTCAGTGCCCGTATCATGCGTGGACCTTCAGCACTCGTGGTGAGTTGATCGGGCTGCCTGGAGAAGATGCCTATAGCCCTGCGTTTAATCGCAATGAACTTGCCCTCGGTACGCCCCCACGCGTGGAGAGCTATCGTGGGTTTGTGTTTATCAACCTTGATCCCAAGGCTGAAGACCTCGTGACATACCTGGCAGGTGCGAAGGAATATCTCGACCTCGTGTGCGATCAGTCTGAAGTGGGCGTGGAGATCGTGCAAGGTTCACAACTCTACAGTATGCGCGCCAATTGGAAACTGTTGGTGGAGAACAGCATCGATGGCTATCATGCGTTGCCGACACATCAGCGCTACATGTCGTTCCTCGGCGAGATTGGCGGGATGGACCTCTCCGCGGTTACGCGCTTACGTGGATTCGCCAAAAGTCTGGGCAATGGTCATTCGGTGATCGAATATGAACCACCGTGGGGGCGGCCAGTCGCGCGTTGGGCGCCCTATTTTGGCAAAGAGAAGAAGGCATCGCTTGCTGCGATTCAGCAACGCCTGGAGCAGCGCTTCGGTAAAGAATGGGCCTATCGGGTGGCGCAAACCAGTCGCAATCTGCAAATCTTTCCTAATCTCATCATCAACGACATCATGGCCGTGACCGTGCGCACCTTCTTCCCGGTGTCATGTGACTATATGGAGATCAGCGCCTGGGCACTCGCACCGAAGGAGGAGACTGCGGAAGATCGAGCGTTACGGCTTGATAACTTTCTGACCTTTCTTGGTCCTGGTGGGTTCGCCACACCTGATGATGTGGAAATGTTGGAGTCGTGCCAACGCGGATTTGCTAACCGTGAAGTGATGTGGTCAGACATATCGCGCGGGATGAACCGAGCAGAGCCAGTGACGACAGATGAGTTGCAGATACGGACCTTCTGGCGACGCTGGCATGAATTGATCACCGGCACCCCATCTGCCAAGGTGACCGGACAACGGGCAGCGTAACCCGTAATTCGTGACAGAGCGCGCGTGTAAGGAAACCGTTATGACGGTAAACAACAATGTTGTCACACGTCAACAGATCGAAGACTTTCTGTATGAAGAAGCGGCACTGCTCGACGAATGGCACTTAGAGGAATGGCTGGAGTTATTGACCGAAGATGCGGCGTACTACGTACCCTCGACGGACAAGCCTGACGGAGATCACAAGTCGACACTGTTTCTCGTGGCTGATGATTCCACACGCATTCGCTCGCGGGTCAAGCAGTTGCTCGGACGCTTTGCTCATGCGGAGAACCCACGTTCCCGTACACGTCGGATGATTAGTAACGTCCGCATTCGCAGCATCGAAGGTAGCACGATCCATGTAACCGCGAACTTCGCTGTCTATCGATCTCGCCTGGAACAACTCGACCTCTATGTGGGTCGCTATGAATACACACTGGTGCAGAAAGACGGGCAAATGAAAATTCGTGAACGTCGCGCCATTCTTGATATGGACTCGCTCCGCCCTCACGGGAAAGTGAGTATTCTGTTGTAACAGGTGGTTTGTCGCAATAGAGGAGTGAGTGATGCTGTCTCCCATCGATATGCACAATCACATGATCGCACCGGAGGTCGCCGACTTCCTCGCGCGTGAGGGAGAGAGGTACGAAACACGGATCGTCGAGCAAAACGGTCAGAAGTTCTTTGTCATCCAAGGGTCTGCACGCCGTCCGTATCATGACAAGATGTCATGCCCCGAGGCACGGCTCGTCGATATGGATGCTGGTGGCATTGGCATTCAAGCGGTCTCCTGTGTGCCATTCATGATGTATCCAGAAGTGACACCAGACCTTGGGCTCGCCATTGCGCAGGTGAACAACGATGCGCTCGCCGCGATCGGCCAGCGTCTGCCAGCGCGTTTTCTGCCCCTGGCGTCGGTACCACTCCAAGATCCGCAATCTGCAGCACGAGAGCTAGAGCGTGCTGCCAAACGGGGGCTACGCGGTGTGGAGATTCCGCCGCGTATTGATGCGCACGGATTAGATGAGTCGCAATTCGAAGTGTTCTGGGCAACGGCGGAAGCGCTACAGATGGTCGTTTGCATTCATCCGTTTGAGGCTGCGCCACGTGGCATGTTGGCGCGGTACGGCTTGGGGGTACTGGCTGGGAACTTGTTCGATACTGGTCTAGCTGCTGCGGTGCTGATTTACGGTGGCGTGCTGGAGCGCCATCCGCGTTTACGTGTCGTGCTATATCATGCGGGTGGAGCGCTACCGAGTATGTTGGGACGACTAGATATGGGCTTTGAACGTCTGCCTGATTGTCGCGCAGCGATTCCCCGCCCACCGTCGTCGTACATGGAGCAATTCTGTTTGGATACGATCGCCTTCAGCCCTCGCATGCTGCGTTATCTGGTGGATAGCTATGGCGCAGAGCGGCTTGTGATTGGCACCGATTACCCACTGCCAGCGGGTATTGCCCAGCCAGTGGCAGAGGTTAAAGCACTGGGATTAGCACCAGATCAAGAAGCCGCCGTACTTTGGGGCAATGCACGGCGGCTTTTACGGCTTGACCAGTAGACAATCTTAGGGGCGAAAGAATGCAAAGCATTTGTTCGAGTTAAAAATCCACGACTCAATGAGTGTGCTCTCGTCCGGCTTTCGTCCTAATTCAGACATCGCGCCCACTAAACAGCACCAATTCAGCACTTCTTGTTGGCCGCTATCTTCGATCGCGGCCAATGGATACCGACGCCAGGTTTCATAATCTCCAGCCTGGAGCGCAGCGTACAGTGCTCGGTCTGCCGGTATATCGGGGTACAGCCACTGATTCTTCTCCGTCAAAAACGCATGTGACCATCCTGAGGAGGCAATTAACGCCACTCGCCAGGGACTACGCTGCAAGGCGCGCGCTACTGCCGCACCGACCTCGAAACATCGGCGTGGACTAGGGGAGGGGGGATCAAACTGGTCGGCAGTGGGGAGCTGGTCCAGATTAGGTAAGCTTGCTTTCTGAATCACGACGCGTCGCCCATAGGAATTAATCTGAAAGGGCACAAGCGGATAGGTGAACCCGCGGCGATCATAATCGAGATACAGCACCGCGTTGAGGAAGGCATGGCCAAGAGTGTGGTGCAGCGGCTTGTAGGCGTAGGCAATGTCAAAGCCGCCCTCCAACAGACTGGTCGCGAGAAACTTAGCGCCAGCGCGATGACCGGTGAGGGGAAAGGTCTTATCCATTGGTTCGCCCCATACATTGGGACCGAACATCTTGGCAAAATTTTCCGCCCACGGTGGTCTCGCTTCGATCCCCTCGTACGCCATCACACAAAAGGCGGGAATAACGTCTTCCTTAAAGTTTTCGTATTGATCATCGCCCCAGATGACGATGAAATCCGGTGCGAAGTGATCGATCTCTTGCCGGGCCTTACGAAACCAAGTCACTAATTGTTCTCTATGTTGTTTTGCTGCACTTTTGCCCTCATCCTCGCCCCATTCTTGTCGCATGGCCTCCGGCCACCGCTCTGGCTGTTTGTAGTGGTCTGGGATGCGAGGACTGCGCAGGAAGTATTTCAACAGTGCGGCCATGCTGTCATCGTGATGGATCAGCGGGGGATAGTGGGTCACGCCTACGCCTAAAATCTCACCCATAGCGCACCTCCTGGTTGCGTTGACGACAGGATCATTCCTGTTTCAGACGGTTTGTTCAAGGTCCAACCTCTTTTCGGCAAGGTTACAAAATCTCGTCAACCGGCGACAATTTATCGCCCTGCATACACATGCTTTCTTGATGAATATTTTGTCGTACTTTCGGATAGTTAATTGACAATTTGAATATAGGAAAATTGATATATATTGAATTGACTATAGTAGAAATTTTCTGTACAGCTTCTCTGATGTATCGCGGTTTCTATACCGGAGGGAGCATGGAGGAAGAGCATCACGATCCCACATGGCCAGAGAAAGTCACGCCCCATATTGGTCAAGCCGTTCGTGGCGAGATGCGTTTCCCACGGGCGGAACTCGAAGCCGAGTTTGATAGTGCATTGACCCGGACCAATGGTGGGATGCTCTTTGGCTTGCGTCGCACTGGTAAGTCGAGTGAAGCCGTCGCCTGTGCTGAGCGGCTACGAAAACTCGGCAAGAAAGTGATTGAGGAAGATGCGCAGGGGAAGACTTCGGAGGCGGAGTTGTTGTGTGCGATCCTTGGGCAGCTCCAGGTACAGGGGATTGGTGGTCGTCTGCTCAGATTTATCTCCGGTGACAGCGCCATTCCCGCAGGAGTGCGTGAGGCCATCAAGCTACTCACTCCCAGTAATATCGGTGATGTCCAGGCGTACTTTGGGCCGATCGCAGCCGCAATCCAGCGAGCACTGGCAGCCCATGACGAAAAACCCGTTTTGATCGTCGATGAACTGCCGTGGTTGTGTCGCAGCATCCTACAGGCTGACTCCCAAACTGGTCGCCGCCGCGTAGATGTGTTACTTGCCGCGTTGCGAGGATGGCGTGCTGCAGGGATGCGTATGTTGCTGATGGGATCGATTGGCCTGGTCGGACTCGGACGTGAATACAAACTCGACTTGAGCCACCTGAACGATCTCACGCCGCTCTCGGTACCGCCACTTGAACCCGAAGAAGCTGAAGCATTGGTCCGTGCCCTCGCTGCTGGTGGGAATATTTCCGGTTGGAGCGAAGAGCATACGCAAGCGTTGCTCACTGAAAGTGTGGCCTTCTATCCCTCGATCCTGCAACGTGGATTCCTGCAGGTGACCATCGGCGGCAAGGCAACCGCCGTAAAGCGTTTCGAGGATATTTTTGCCCGCAAAGTACGGCCTGAGCTTGATGATGCATTCTTCAAACAGTTCGATAATCGCGTGCAACGCTACGGCATCCTTGACGCACCGCTCCCGCAGTTATTGGAACACGTGTTAGAGGCTGTCCTCGTAGCCCCCGCACCGGTTTCTCGGTCAGAACTCAAAACTCGTGCAGGTGATGCAGTCGATGAATCGGATCTCACTGATGCACTCAGTATCTTGAAAGAGGACGGATTCGTAACGCCACGGATCGCGCGTAGTGGTCCGCAGACCTGGAGCGCGGCATCGACCTTGGTCACCGCGTGGCGCAACCAACGGCGTGGAGGCGCGCCCGCATGACTACCCCGCGCATCGTTGAAACCTTCAATACTCACCGCATATTACCTGACGTGGTGCGTGAACTCGCCACCGGCCGCGATGATGAACTACGTGAACTGCTGCAAGAGATTCGTCATGCCGCGACCCATCCTGAGACCCCACCACAACACATGATCGTCTATGGCGAACGCGGCTCGGGGAAATCGTTCCTCATGCGCCTGGTGGAGATTGAAGGGGAGAACCTGGCGCGCTCGGAAAACCTGCCCCTTGTCTTTGTGCTGCTGCCAGAGGAGCAATACAACATCAAAACCGCTCCACAAATCTTAGAGGTTGTGGCTGCAAAAGTTCGTGGTGATGATTGGTCAGCCAGTGCGTACAGCTTTGATCCACGCCCTCCGGCCAAAGCCTGGGAGGCTGCAGGACAAGCGCTATCAGACGCACTGGACCGACGCTTTGGTGAAGGTCGTGGGCTTGCGGTGGTGATGATCGAGAATTTCGACGCGTTATCGCGCAATCTCTTTGGCACTGGTTCACTTGAGAGTACGAAGAGGGGCAAGGGTACGAAAAGCGTGACCAACGAACCGCTTGCCGCTGAAGAACGATTCCGTGCACTGCTGGGGAAAAAGGGCGCACGCTTCATGCTCATCGCCACGGCGACAGGCACCGTCGATCTGGATTACAACCGTCCGTTGTTTCTCGCCTTCAAAGCGCTTGACCCCAATGCCTGGGACGGCGATGCCTGTATCGCCTACTTTAACAAGCGGCGCAAGCTGCAAGGGCTCGAAGAACTGACTGTGATAGAAGAGGCACGCGCCCGTGCGATTGCCGAATTTATTGGTGGCAATCCGCGCTTAGCGCAACTGCTGGCCGAAGTGCTGGCTTCGCCTGACGCCCGCACGATCGCGCAAACTCTCGATGCGTTGAGTGATCATTTGGCTGACTATTATCGCCGTCGTCTGGATGATCTGCCCAGTAATACCGCCGGACTCCTTGATGCGTTGATTCGCAAAGGCGAACCCTGCTCACAATCTGAGCTAGCCACGCGGGTTGGCGTGCAGCAATCGCAGATTGCCGATGCGTTCAGTTATCTCACGCAAGCACGTCTGCTTGCGGGTGACCGCGCCCGCGACGGACGCAGTACGCTGTATCGCGTGCGTGACCGCTTGTTTGTCCACTTTTATCGCCGACGCTACGGTGGAGAGGAACACGCAGTTGGCTTGACCCCGATCGTTGAGTTGTTGGCTGCTTTTTTCACAACAGAAGAACGAAGCGAACTTGCCCGACGGCATCTTGAAGCCAGAGAACTTGCCGAAGCGCGCGTTTTTCGCGGACTCAACGGCGGGTTCGATGACGGTTCACGCGGTTATGATGAATTCCGCGATGCACTGGTGATGGGACCAACAATGAAGCTGTGGGATTTTGCTGGCCTCTCCTCAGAAGACATCGAACCTGCCCGCATTCAGTTGCGAGACCATCCCGAACACGCCTATAAACGCTGGAGCGATGCTGCGAAAGCGTCACTTCCACCTCTGCAACGCACGGTGGCAAAAATCCTCCAAGCCGTCGCTGCATCGAGGCTTAACGATGACGAGGGTGCACAACAGTTGTTGGCTGACGCGCTGATTATCGCTAAGACCGACGTGGCAACTGATGCGCAGATTCTCGCGATTGATTGGATGGCGCCCTTTATTTGGTACCGCCTCAAGGATCACGAACGTTCAGTGGAACAACTGAGAGAGATTCAAGACCTAGCTGATAAAGCATGCAATGTGTATCCGAAGATCTGTGCCTACCTCAATATGGCGTTCGCTGAAGGGGAAGACAGCCGATATGTTGAAGCAATCTCTGCAGCAGATATGGCAGCAGACCTCGCTGACAAGATTGAAGACAGCGTCTCTCTTAGTCTTGCGTTGAGGTACAGAGCGCGGAGTTTGGGACAGCTTGGGCGCTATGAGGAGGCGGTCGCAGCGAGCAAAGAAGCGGCAATGTTGGCACGACGGGTCGGAAGTGTATCAGGAGAAGCTCGATCCCTTAGTAGCCAAGCGTGGTGTTTGTCGCAACTTAAGCGCAACAAGGAGGCAGTGTCAACTTATGACCAAGCTATTGTTTTGGCCCGAACCGCAAAGGACCTAAATGCGCTGGTCCAATGTCTGGGTCAAAAGAGTTTCCTTCTGTTTGAGAATGATCAGTTCGCGGTCGCATTGGCAACAATACAGGAAGCGTTAGCAATCAATGATCAAAGCGTGCACGCAGATCAAAGAAGACTCGCTTTCACAGTCTTCTCTGACGTCGCAATGCGGATACCAGCGTCAGATGTAGTCGCGCGGCTGCAAGAGGTGATAACTGAGACACCAGCGCATGACCGTTGGTTCGATTGGTGTCTCGATCAGGTGATGGCTGCTGTGACACGGGCAGAACAGTGGGCTGAACTGCGTGAAGTCGTGCGAGAACATCAAGAGTGGTTTGCCAAAGCCGGACCGTTCCCGGTGTTCAACAGAATTGGTTCGGTGTGGACTGACTTCCTCAAGGAGAAAGGGCGCGCTGAGACTTTTTCTCTTGTAGCGCGAGATCTACTTATCATTGCTGAGGTGATGCAATCGATGCCCCGTAGTTCTCATGTGTATGATGTCATCGCTGGGGTCGTCTCAACCTGCGATGATCCCGGCTTCCTGCGCGATCTTTCGCCACTGATTGTTGAAGTTTTTGGTACTGAGGCTGAAGACGAAGCTCAAAGACTACTGACATTCGCTGAGTTTCATACGGCTGAGGACAAAGAGAAAATGCTGCAACGACTCAACCCAGACCTTGCCAAAACGATCCGCCTTATGTGGAATGTGCCAGAACCCGAGGACATCCTCGCGCGACGTGGTCGACCGAAAGGGCGATAATGGAGTTTCTGTTTTGCATTGCCAAGGAAAAGACACGATGATGAAAGGCCGAAACCCGCAGAAGATCCAAGAACTCGCTCCTGACCTATGGACTGTGTACCAGCCGTTACGGTTCCTTGGGCTCGAACTCGGTGCTTGTATGACGATCATCCGTCTTCCGGGATCACAACTTGTCCTCCATTCTCCCATCGCTCGATCACACGAAATCGCGGAGCAGGTTGAACAACTTGGTTCTCCGGCGTTCCTCATTGCGCCGAACCGCTTTCACCATCTCTATGTATCAGACTGGCGCGAAGCTTACCCAACCACGCGCCTCTATGTCGCTCCTGGACTAGAGAAGAAACGTCCTGATCTCGCGATCACCGGGGTATTGGGCGAGAAGCCCATTCCAGGCTGGTCCGAGGTCATGGATCATGCCTTGCTTGCCGGAGCACCCGCCGTCAATGAAGTTGTTTTCTTCCACAAGCCGAGTAAAACGCTTATCGCGAGTGACCTCGCGTTTAACATCGACGCTGGCAGTCCAATGCTCACGCGGCTCGCATTCCGTCTCATGGGTGCCTATGGTTGTCTGAGCACCACGTTACTTGAACGCGTGATGATTCGCGATCGCGCGGCGTTCAGGGACTCACTGGCGCGGATTTTACGCTGGCCCATCGCACGAGTGATCGTTGCGCATGGTTCGGTGGTGGAACGCGAAGGTCGCGCTGCTCTTGAGCGTGCCTATTCGTGGTTGCTCCGCTAAGAGGAGCTTTTCCATCTCTCAGTCGAACATGCGCTCCATTGTCGTCGAGCTGCGTATCTCAGAAGGCTACTTTGGCTTCAGGGCCCGTGTGACACCGGGCATGACTTTCGGGAAGCCTTTCCCTTCCAAGCTGTCTTTCAGGTAACTGTCGAAGCCATGCACCATATAGTGCGAATGGGCGTTGCGCACCGCCTCACTGAACCCCATCGCATCCTGGGCCGCGTTGGTCGCCCACTTCACCATCCGTAGGGTAAAGGGATCATTGTCAGCAATCTCCCGCGCGAGCGCCATGGTTTCCGTTTCCAGTTGTGCCTGCGGGACGACGTGATTCACGAACCCCAAGCGCCAGGCCTCGTCCGCAGAAATAAAACGGCTGCGGAACATCGCCTCTTTGGCTTTGCGCAGCGGGATATCCCAGGGCACCGAGAAGTACTGCATCAAGGCCGGCAGAAACTGAGCGTCGTCCGCAGCCACAATCAGATCCATAGCGGCAGCGAACATCCAGCCACCGAAGATACACTTCCCCTGCACCTGCGCGATCGTCGGTTTGTCGAGGTTGCGCCACCGTAGCGTGGCATCAAGGAATAAGGAACGCGAGAGCCCGTACTGGCCACTCACCCGCTTCGAGATTGGCCGCCGCCGCATATCTTCTTTTTCTTCCGCTGTCCCGATGTCATGCCCAGAAGAGAAGGTATCACCTGCCGCCGCCAGTATGATGACGGGGACCTCGTCGTCGGCGTCCGCCGCCGCAAAGGCGTGGTCCAGCTCCTCGATCATCAGGCGCGATTGGGCATTCTTGTACCGCGGGCGGTTGGTGATGAGGCGGGTAACGGCACCATGCCGTTCCTCGATGATGGTCTGGTATTCCATGCGTATGACTCCTAGGTGTAAGCTTCCGAGTGCGTATCGAGCCGGTTCGTATGCGTGACGTTGACATTGATGGACGTGAAGCGCCATCCGGCATCAGTTTTGACGAACGTGTCGGTGTAGGCTCCCATCTGAACGACGAAATCAATCAACGACCGGTCACGTTTACGACAGACGCGCGATAAGCAGTGCAGATAGAATGTTCCGGTTGCCGTGCGTCCATCCTCGGCGATCGTGATGTGAGGTGAAGTCACGTAGTGCAGCACGTCGACCACGGACTGCGACAGCTCCCGAAAAAAATTACAGATCTCCTCGTGGCCGTGAAATTCGCCATAACCATTCGCCGACCACGTGCCGTTGGGAACGAAGATTGCCCTGAACCCATCGAGGTCATAGCCACCGTCGCAGCAGCGCGCGTAGCGATACTTCAGTTGCTCGATCTCGCGCACGTTTTCAAGCAACGCAACCCGGTCTTCAAGTGTCATTTGTCTCCTCTCCCGTCTTCTGCCAGATGATAGTGATGTTCCCGACGGTTACGACAATTCTTCCGTGTTGTACCCAGACCTGCGGGCGAATGCACCCCCCTAACGAATCTGACGCGCAGCTTGACATCTGCCGCCGACACCTGCGAAATAACCTAAGCCTGCTTGAGGCCATGCAGGCTCAACACAACGTTAAGGAGGGCGTATGAGTACGACTGAAGGGATGACCACGACCACACAGCAGAAAGCAGCGGTAGGGACTGGGACGGTCGAACGATTTGACGCGATCGTCATCGGCGCCGGCGTCTCCGGCTTGTATCAACTGTATCGTCTACGAGAACTTGGGTTCTCGGTGCGTTGCTATGAAGATGGGAGCAATGTGGGCGGTACCTGGTATTGGAACCGGTACCCCGGTTGTCGTTTCGATTCTGAGAGCGAGACCTACGGCTATTCGTGGTCGAAGGAATTGTTGCAGGAGTGGGATTGGAAGGAACATTATTCCGGTCAGCCGGAAAACGAGAAGTATCTCAATTACGTTGCGGACAAGTTTAACCTGCGCAAAGATATCCAGTTCAATTCGCATGTGACCTCGGTGATCTATGACGAGAAGACCAATCGCTGGGATATTCAGTTGGAGAATGGTCAGCGCACTAGTGCACAGTTTGTGATTGCAGCAGTGGGCCTGTTGTCCGCTCGCTACACACCGCCGTTTGAGGGGGTGGAGCGCTTCAAGGGACAGTCGTTTCATACGTCCCGCTGGCCGAAAGAGAAAGTCGATTTCACCGGTAAGCGGGTCGCTGTGATCGGGACCGGCGCTACTGCGGTGCAACTCATCCCCGAAGTCGCCAAAGAAGTCGGTCATCTGACTGTTTTCCAGCGGACACCTAACTACTGTGCCCCATGTCGCAATTCGTTGGTGACCGCCGAGGAACAGCAACAATGGAAGGCGAACTACGACGATATTCACAAAAAGATTCGCCAGACGACTGTCGGGATGATGCATGAGTTCGATAAACGCAAAACATTCGACGTACCGAAGGAAGAGCGCCTCAAGTTTTATGAAGAATTATGGTCGAAACCCGGCTTTACTAAGTGGTTGAGCAATTTTCACGACATTATGTCCAGCGAGGAAGCGAACGAAGACTTTGCTGAGTTCGTGCGTAACAAGATTCGTTCGCGGGTCAAGGATCCTGTGGTCGCAGAGAAACTCGTGCCGAAGGACCACCCCTTCGGGTCGAAGCGTATCCCATTGGAGACCAACTACTACGAAGCCTACAACCGGGATAATGTCCTGCTGGTCGATGTGCGTGAGGCTCCCATCGAATGCATCACGTCGAAAGGCGTGAAGACCACAGAAAAAGAGTATGAATTCGACGTCATTATCTATGCTACAGGGTTCGATGCGGTGACAGGCGCATTGACGCGCATGGATATTCGCGGCGAAGGGGGACAAACGATCAAGGACAAGTGGGCCAATGGCCCGCGGAACTACTTGGGATTGCAAAGTGCAGGCTTTCCGAATCTGTTCATTGCGATCAACTCTGCGTTTTGTAACTACACCGTCTGTGCTGAGACGATCGTCGAATGGATCACCGATGCCATTCGTTATGTGCGTGAGAAGGGCTTGAAGAGTATCGCTCCGAAACCGCAGGCGGAAAATGCCTGGATCGAGTACATCAACAAGATCGCCGAAGGGTCGATTTTTACGCGGGCCAAATCGGCATGGTTTATGGGGACCAATATCCCAGGAAAGCCGCGCGCGGTTCTCCTCAACCCACTTCCTGCTCCGGCCTACCGGGCTAAGGTTGCCGAGGCCACAGCCAAAGGCTATGCGGACTTTGTCCTGCAATAAAAATCATATTGTGTGACGAAGCGGTTTTTCGCTGAAAGGTAGCGTGTGTCCAGCGCGCGCTACCGACACGATCAGGTCTGCCGTACGCCACTCACTGACTCCTGCGTGTCCGTCGCTTCAGTTCCTGGGAAACGGGATTCACTGTCGGCGTCGCCTGCTCTGTCCGAAATGTCCAGTTATAGGTGTACCGGCGGGTGCGTACGTTCACACGGTACTCATGGTCAGGTGTCAGTGGCTTACGAGGGACGAGGACGACCGCTCCATAGCTTGCTAAGACTCTTTGTCCATAGGGATCTGGATAGCTTTGGGCATCAAACCCACAAGTCTCAATTTTGCGCTGAGTCGTTTCGTCCTCAAGTGAATACGATTCGAGCCGCACGCGAACAGAAGGCCCCAATTGTACTGTGATGGGAAGCCCTACCGGAAGTGTATATCCTGGACAGGCCTCAAGCGGATCTGGAAATTCCGAGTTCACCATCGCTCCCATTGGCATGGTTGCTCCATCTGGCGGAAAGAGTACTGGTTTGATGACCCCGACAGAGATTGCGCCACGCAGCACGAGCACTCCTGCACGAACGGGCCAGCGACCGTACTCACCATAGCCTCCTGCTTTGGCCCACGGCGCTAGAATGGGTAAGCGATGGAACGGCGCGACAAGAAGACCGTCAACATCGGCAATCGGATCTTTGTTCCACGCTATCCCCCCATGTTGAGCCGCTTCGTTTCCTTCTCCGGTCCAATACTCGTTGCCAAACGTTTCACTATGCGCGCTTGCACCGAGTGCAAAGGAGTACCTCCGGAATGCTGCCGCTTCGGACGGACCGTTCTTCACTAAGGCGATTTACAGGAAAGATTATACCATCTGCGCATTGACCAAAGTATTCCCTAAACCTTAATAGATTAGACGGATATTGAGGATTTTGATTGCTTGAGCTTGGGATACTCTTTTCAAGAACTCTCCTAAGTACTGGGCATGCTGAGTACTGCCGAGGCTCAGCCAGGAATTTTCTCCAATTGGAGCCACGCGCGCCTCAGTTCGCCAGCGGTTGACGTGTGCCAGCCATGCCGCATCCGAGGCACTTGTCTTGAACCTATCGGCAGTCGGATCGATCATCGAGCCAGGCTCGGCGGCAAGATCACCTTCTGACGCTAAACGCTTTTGCTCTGCAAGCGTTTGTGATTGCCACACTGGTACTCCTGGGACTCCGATCGACTGCAGATTTCCTTGCCGATCTATCGAATATTGAACACAAGATGTTATATGGACAAGTGCCCACAGCAACCCGACAGTAGGTATTACGCCAAATCGCTGGGAGCTAAGCACGAACATCCCCTCCATCGCTCTCCCCTCCTAAAATGACCTCTGTACAAAGCACTTTAGCTTCATATGGAATTACGCTGCTCTTATTATTGGGGCACACGCGCTTTGTCAACGAATGCCTTCCGTCAGGGAAACCCGAGGCGCGCATTGACTATGGGATTGCAGGTCCGCACGAGTAGTGAGGCCTGGGCACTCCATGACGTGGTGCTCAGGCGTGAACACACTCCCGCAGTGATTCCCGGCAGCGATTCCCCGCGCTGACAGACTGCGACAGCCGTCTTCTAAAGAGCAAGCTGCTGCCGCGCGACCCTCGCAGCCCACTTACCAATACTGAACGAAGGTATTTGAGCGATCAACGAGAATGACCTTACTACGACGGGGGAGGTCATGCGGATGACGAAGTCATTGTGAGATACGTTCGCCACTCTGTGTTGATAGTCTTTCTTGCGGAGAAATTTGCAGTCAGTAGCGAAATCGATAGCTGATTTGCCACCCATCATCATGCGGACCTCCACGCGTCAGGGATGGGTGACGACTATGCGCCCAAATATATTCGATCCCGATCCGATGGCGTAAGCCAAAGTCGAACAGGTAGGCCAGGGTGACGGCATCTCCACGATCGCGAGACCAATTCGGGCCACCATCAAGATCGTGGACGCGAAAGACATCATAACGAGCAGTGAGGCGATGCGTACGATAGCGATAGGAAAGTAACGTATAGAAAGCACTAAATGAACTGTCCCAATTGGCCACACGCGTGTGGGTCTCGCCGATAAGGTATTGCGCCAGGAAGTCGACATTGGGCAGTGGATGGAGCACGGCGCCGAGTGTACCAAACCGTGTATGCCAGGCTCCAGTGGTGCTTTGGTCACCCAGGTTATCGAAATAGCCCAGGAGAGCATGGCCACGCTCCTGTCCATCACGTATTGTGATGGACGTATAGATGGCAGGGCGGTAGTCACGTTCATCAAACACGAACATCTTCACCCGCGGTCGCGGGAGAAGTAAGGTGCTATTGACTCCTCCGAGGGCGTCGCTCAGCACCCACCCGCGCTCCGGCAACAACCAGCCAAACGAGTCAGGGCCAAAACCAGCTCCTCCTAAGACGCTCAAACGAAAGTTGCCCGGCAGAACCCACCACCGTTCGGCTTCAAGGCCGGTGATCCGCAGCTCCTCCCAGAGCCAGGTATTCAACGCTGACGGAGTTAAAGAATACTGTGGAGTCCAGGCTGGACCAGAATGCTCTAAGAAAGTGTTTTTTAATTCGTATTTTCCGTCGTCACCATCCGCAGCGTGCGCCGGATACTGGCCAAGTACACCATAGCGTCACTGGAAACGGTGGTATGTTCGAAGTCCCGACACA
>Ga0194132_10005125_pt1 | contig 21594 bp, 10 predicted proteins | sample TA2KigOf80mmetaG_FD_148612 | JGI IMG/M metagenome (GOLD analysis project Ga0194132, IMG submission 148612) | Freshwater microbial communities from Lake Tanganyika, Tanzania - TA2015054 Kigoma Offshore 80m | ecosystem: Environmental > Aquatic > Freshwater > Lake | place: Tanzania: Lake... | reverse complement strand
CGTTGCGAGGAGAGTCTTCGCGCGGAGCCGGGGGCGGTCGCCCACGAGCGATCGGAGCGATCGGGCGATCGGGGACAGGCACGCGAGCGATCCGGGACAGCCACGCGAGCGATCCGGCGAGCGATCTGGGACAGGCACGAATCAGGGCGATCCGGGACAGGCACGGGCGAGCGATCCGGGACAGGCACGGATCACGAGCGATCCGGGACAGGCACGCGGGGGAGCGATCCGGGACAGGCACGGGCGATCCGGGGGGCGATCCGGGGGGCGATCCGGGACAGGCATGGATCAGGGGGCGATCCGGGACAGGCACGGGAGGGCGATCCGGGCGATCCGGAGGGGCGATCCGGGACAGGCATGGATCAGGAGGGGCGATCCGGGACAGGCACGGGAGGGCGATCCGGGGCGATCCGGGACAGGCACAAAACTCCGCGAAGCCCCGCACGGGGCACCGATCCAGCCTCGACCCCAGCCTCGATCCCAGCCTCGACCCCAGCCTCGACCTCAGCCTCGACCTCAGCCTCGACCTCAGCCTCGACCTCAGCCTCGACCCCGTCGCCGGCATCCATCGACTCCGTTGCATCGGCGACCGGACCCCAGGACGAAGCGGCGGAAGCAACCCTGCGGTCGTGTCGGTCCGCTCTCATGGAGCCAGACGACCGCCCGCCCTCGGAGTCCCCCAAGATGGTCACCCGACTCGCCCTCCTCGGTCTGCTCCTCGCTGCCCCCACGACCCCGCTGTCGGCTCTACCGACCGCGAACGAGACGATTCCCGCCGTGGCGGTGTCGAGCGGTCGCCTCAAGACGCTCGTGGCGGCGGTGACCGAGGCGGGGCTTGCGGGGGCGCTCTCGGGGGAGGGTCCCTTCACCGTCTTCGCCCCGACCGACGAGGCGTTCGCGAAGCTTCCCGAGGGCACGGTCGCCTCGCTCCTCGAGCCGCGGAACCGCGAGACGCTCGTGAGGATCCTCAAGCACCACGTGGTCGCCGGGCGTCTCGACGCCGCCGACCTCGTCGGGCGCGGTTCGGTCGAGACCCTCGCCGGCACCTCGCTCGAGCTCGCCGCGGTCCGTGACCGCCTGCTCGTCGCGGACGCGGTGGTCGAGACCGCCGACGTCCCCGCGTCGAACGGGGTGGTGCATCTCATCGACCGCGTGCTCATGCCGCCGAAGCAGGTCGCCCCGCTCATGACCCTCCTTGAGAACGCGGTCTCCCGCGGCGCCCCGATCTTCAACGACGGCAACCCCGCCGCATGCGCGGCGATCTACGCCACGGCGCTTGAGGCGGCGATCCTCGTCGATGGCTACGGGATCGAGCCGCAGGCGCGGCGACGAATCGCGTCCCGGCTCGCCGAAATCGACGCGATGGAGGACGACCGCGAGCAGGCGTGGGCGTACCGACGCATCATCGACTCCCTCGTCTCGGCGATCTCCCAGGGCGAGCTCGCCGCTCCCGCGGCGGCGCGAGCCGCGACGGCAGGGAGCGACTCGGTGCCCGCCTCCGCGGCGGTCGCGCGAGCGTCCTCGCAAGCCGCGAGCCGCATGGTCTTCGCCTTCGACGACGCCGCCGAGGCGAAGCGGTGGGCGACGGTGCTCGACGGCGTCATGGGCGGACTCTCGACCGGACGGATCTCGACCTCCCGCGGCACGGTCGTCTTCGACGGCGAGACCTCGCTCGAGAACAACGGCGGCTTCAGCTCGATGCGGGTGGATCTTCCGGAAGGTCTCTTTGCCGGCTTCGACGCGGTGAAGCTCCGGGTGAAGGGCGATGGTCGCGAGTACCGCCTCGGCGCGAAGGCGGCTCGCGCGATGGGCGCCGCGGGCTACTGGGCGCCCTTCGCGACCTCGAAGGGCGAGTGGATCGAGGTGACGATCCCGATCGCCGACCTCGAGCGGCACTTCATGGGGCAGCGGCTGCCCGGTCGCCTCGAGCCGGAGGACCTCCGTTCGCTCGAGTTCTACATCTACGACAAGAAGGCGGGGTCATTCCGCCTCGAGATCGACTCGATCGAGGCGGTGCGGACGAGCGGAGCGTCCTTCGACGCCTGATCCCCCGATCGCGTCGTCGGAACCCCGCCCCGCGGGTCCAGCGTCTCGCGTATCGTCCGGTCGATCGGGCTTCCCGGAAGGCGTCCTCCGCGGTCGCGTTCGAGGCGAGCGATCGATCGAGGAGTCGCGGACCGATGCGATCGTTCAAGGATGCCGGCTCGATCGGATCTCGCCTCACCGCGGCGATCACGATCTCGACCTCGATGCTCGTGACGTCCGCCGCGGCGCAGAGCCCGCCGCCGACCCCGCCCACCTGCCTCGAGGGCGATCTCGACGGCAACGGGATCGTGGACGAGGTCGACCTCGAGCGGCTCCGGCGGAACCTCGGTCGAACCTGCACGCCCACGATCCGTTCGGTCACGCCTGCGACCGGTCCGACCGGCGGCGGCACGACGGTCATCCTCGAGGGAGACTTCCTCGGCCAAGCGACCGCCGCGAGGATCGGCGGCACGCCCGTCGCCGGACTCATCGCGCAGTCGCCCTCGCGGCTCGCGGTCATCCTGCCGCCGGGCGCGGAGGGACCGCAGGACGTCGTCGTCACGACCCCTTCCGGCGAGGTCTCGCTCGTCGGCGGATTCGCCTATTCGACGCAGGAGCTCGGATGGGGCGAGGTGCTCGAGTTCGAGCCGGATCCCGCGGTCGTCGTCGATCCGGCGATCCGCTCGGCGATCATCGCGACGGGACTTCCCTGGAGGGTCCGTGACCACGCCAGCGGTGCGCGGCTGGTGCTCATCCCGCCCGGCGCCTTCGTGATGGGAGACGCTGGCGCGGCGTCCTTCCCGAACGAGCGACCGACGAGGCAGGTCACCATCTCGAAGCCGTTCTATCTCGGCGCGAACGAGCTCACGCAGTCGAGATGGGTCGCGGTGATGGGGACCAACCCGAGCGCCTTCGCCGACCGAGAGGACGCGATGATGCGTCCGGTCGAGCAGGTGAGCGTGCCCGACGTGCAGGCGTTCCTCGCGAAGACCGGTCTCCGCCTTCCGACCGAGGCGGAGTGGGAGTACGCCTGCCGCGGAGGCACGACCGGACCGCTCTACGGCGAGCTTTCCGAGATCGCCTGGTATTGGCCGATGTGCCGCCGCGAGACCCATGAGGTCGGCGGCAAGAGGGCGAACGCGTTCGGGCTCCACGACATGATCGGCAACGTGAGCGAGTGGGTCGCCGACTGGCATGCGCCCTACCCGCCGGGCGACGTCGTGGATCCCGGGGGACCCGCCCAAGGAACCGAGGTCGTGACGCGCGGCGGGAGCTGGTACTTCGCGACGCTCTGCAGCGCCACGCGGCGATACCCGCTCGCGCCGACCGAGCGACACTTCCACGTCGGCTTCCGCGTCGCCCGCGATCCGTGATCGCTCCGCGGCTCAGGGGTGGATCGGGCGGGGCCGCGGGCGCCGCGTGCGGTTGAGCGCGAGGTAGCCCTTCGTCCCGAGGCGCGTCCCGCCCTCGCCGTCCGGCTCGACGAGCACCTTGAGGTGCGCGAGGAGGCGGTTGCAGCCTCCGTCGTCGTCGATCTCGTCCCAGCCCTCCGCGGCGAGGAGGTCCGCGCACCGCGCCGCCTCGGCGGCGCCGAGCACGACGAGCGACTCGGAGAGCGCCTTGAACCTCGACTCGCCCCGGGCGCGGACCCGACCGAGGTGGCACTCGACGCCCACCCGCGGCGAGATCCCATCTGCCCCCACGTCGAGGCAGACCGCCGGCGTCAGGTCGAGCCGCCACGCGATCGACTCGACCTCCCGCAGCCGGGCGACGACCGCCCCGTCGAGCCCCGCGCGGGCGAGGGCGTCCCGGCGCTCGGCGGACGCCTGCTCGCTCGAGCCCCAGAAGCAGAGCCGGATCGGCGAGCGAGGTCGCGGCAGCATGAGTCCGGTCTGGAAGACCTCGGAGGCGACCTCGAGCCGCTCGAGGCGCCTCGCGGTCGCCTCGATCGCCTCCCTCGTCCCCGCCTCGAGCGGGAGCGCCGCGGCGACGCGGCGGATGTTCGCGATCGCCGCGGGCAGGAGATGCGGGCGATGGGGGCGCTCGAGCCGCGCCGGACCGAAGAAGAACGATGGGGTGCCGGAGCTCGGCGCGTCGTCGAGGTCGAACTCGAACCATGCCGAGTCGATGAAGGCGATCGGCGGCGGCGAGCCATCCGCCGGCGGCGCCCAGAGCCCCCGGAGCGAGCGCAGGCGAGGGTCCTCCTCCGCATGGTCGTGCAGCAGGAGCAGGTTGCCGTGGTCCCGCGCCGCGCACCAGAGGAAGTCGATCTGGTCGTCTCCCCCATGGAGCCTGACCTCGAAGCCGAAGGTGCTCGCGCCGATCCGCTCGTCGGCGGTGCGGTCGATGCGCCGAGCGATCCGCTCCCGCGCGGACGCCTTCACGAGCCGAGGTCCGAGGCGGTCGAGCGATCGATCGACCGCCGCGGCGAGACCGCAGACGCGGGAGGTCGTCCACGGGAGCTGGTGCGCGGCGGGGTCCTCGACCGGACGCTCGGCGTAGGGGCGGACGTGCCGGATCGCCTGCTCGAGCGGCGTCGCGCCGCGGACGAGCGAGGCTCCGGAGGAGTCCCGCGGTCGTGCCGGAGCGTCGACCGACGCCTCCGCGTGGAGCGCGAGGCATGCCAGCGCCGTCGTCATGAGCCGGTGCGGATCCTCGTAGAGCGTGACCGCATGGAAGCGGTCGTGGACGAGCCCGGTCCCCGCGCGCTCGCCTTGGGCGACGAGCTCCTCGAACGTGCCCGGGATCGGGAGCTCGATCGTCGAGAAGAAGGGAGTCTCCGTGCCGCGCGGCGCCTCGAAGGCGTCGAGCACGCGGAGCTGCGCGACCGCCGCGGAGCGGTCGAGGAGGTCGAGCTCCTCCATCGCGAGCACCGCGAACGAGCCCGTGAGGATCGGATCGAACCGACCGAAGCCGCCGTCCGCCTCGCGGTGCGCGGCGAGCAGGACCCGGGTCACCTCGCGGAGCTCCTCGCGCCTCGATCGAAGGATCGCCGGATGCTCCCTCGCCGCGTCCTCCTCGGCGAAGGGAGTCGAGGGGCGATCGAGCCGCGACGCGAGGCGGGCGATCGCCCAGGCGCCCATCGTCGGGGTCGCGAGGTAGAGACCGCCCCACGCGGCGAACCGGACGAGCCACCACCGCGCATCGAGCCTCGGCGGGAGCCCCGCGTCGATCCGCATCGCCTCGACGAGCGCGGTCGTCGGAAGGTCCTCCTTCTCCCAGTGCCGCGTCGCGGGCGAGCGGCGCATCGAGCGATCGCTTCCTTGGTCGTCGACGAGCTGGGGGCGCAGCCCGCCGCTCGGACCCCGGAGCGGCTCGAGCGCCTCGAGGTCGAGCGCCGCGCCGGAGAGCGCGACGAGGACGGAGTCCGTCGAGGTCGGGATGCAGCCGCGCGAGTAGCCCCAGAGTCCGCCGAGGCGATGCCCGTCGAGATGCCGTCTGAGCCGCGCGAGGACCTCGCCCGCCGCCGGCGCGGCGGCGCCGCCGGCGCGGGCGACCCGCGCGAGCGCCATCCCAAGGAAGCCGAGCGGCACGAGGTCTCCGTAGGGCGAGGTCGTCGTCGCGCCGGGATCTCGGCGGTGGAGCGACCAACCGTGCCGCAGCGCCTCGTCGGCGACCCGCACCACGGCCTCGGCGAGCCTCGCGCGACCGGCGGCGAGGCGCACGGCGGCGGCGCAGGCAAGACCCTCGGCGAGGCGCCCGGTCGCGCGACCGTGGGCGAGGAAGAAGAGGTTGCAGTTCGCGGTGCGCTGGTGATCGGAGAGCCGCGCCGCGTCGAGGTGCGCCGCGAGCCGGTTCTCGAGGCGGACGAGGAAGCGTCCGTCGGGGAGTCGGGTCTCGCTCCCGAGCCTCGCGCCGACCGCGACGAGGAGCTCGAGCGCCTCGCCTCGGGGGGCGTCGGCGAAGACCGCGGCGCCGCGGGCGATGCCTTCCTCCGCGAGGTCGAGCGCCATCGCCACCGGCGGCAGCGGGGGCAGCCGCCCGATCCCGATGCACAGCGACCCGCGGACGCCATGCGCCGCGAGGACCTCCAGGTCGTCGGCGTGCGCCGCCAGCAGGCTCGCGCCGGTGCGTGGGGCGACGGGACAGCGGGGCGGGAGCTCCGCGCGGCCGTCGCGGCGGAGGATCGCCGCGCCGCCCTCCGCCATCGCGATCGCCTCGACCTCGTCGAGGGCGACCGAGTCCGGCAGGAAGTACATCGCGCGGACCTGCTCGTCGGAGGCGACCGCGCGGATCGAGGGCAGGTGAAACGCGACCGCGACCCCCGAGCGGGCGTCGATCGCCTCGAGGAGCCGCCGCGTGGCGAGGTCCTCGGCGGTCGTCGAGGGGGTGCTCATCGCGGGCTCCCTCCGGCGCCCGCGGTGCCCGCGTCGAGGGCGATCCTGCTCGGTCGCCAGCCGGGACGGGCGATCGCCTCGAGTCCCGCGAGCAGGATCTCCCGAAGGAGCGCGAGCCGGTCCCAGCCGGCGGGAAGCGCCGCGGCGACTCCCTCGAGCGTCGCGGCGGCGGCGGCGGCGAGGTCGATCGCCGCCGCTCGATCCGCGTCCTCGAGCCCGGCGAGGTAGTGATCCACGCGGGGGCGGTCGCTCCGGCGACGGGTCTCGGATCCCCGGCGCTCGAGCCCGAGCGCCTCGAGGAAGAGCGTCCCGTCGAAGCCGCCGAGCGCCTTCGTGAACCCCATGAAGTCGGCGGCGAGCTCGTCGAGGAGGTTGAGCCGATGGGACCCGAGCAGGCGCTGCGTCGCGTGGTGCGCGAGCTCGTGCTCGAGGCGGATGGCGCCCGATCGATCGATCCAGGTCGGCTCGTCGAGTCCGTGGCGGCGCCACCATGGGTCGGCGTCGCCGTAGCCGCCGGGGGAGAGGAGGATCAGGCGGTCGTGGAGGTGGGTGCGGTCCTCCGCGGCGAGGCGCTCGAGCTCCTCCGACCAGGACTCGGCGCCGCCGCCTCGGGCGAGGAACTCGTCGCGCCGTGCGCGAAGCCTTCCCGGATTGGGGAGCCCGGAGACGTAGAGCGCCCGCACGCCCGGCGGCACGTCGATCGGCTCGGCGCGGGCGCCGAGCGCCCGGAACGCCCGCACGAAGTCCGCCCGCGCGCCGAGGTGGAGCACGGGGAGCGCCCCCGCGGGATGCTCGGCGATCTCGAGGCGGATCGACGCCGGATCCTCGAAGACCTCGTCGAGGTCCTCCGGCGCGAGGTCCTCCGATCCGACCTCCTCCGGCGAGAGCGACTCGAGCGGTCGCGCCTCGCGGACGAGCGCCGCGTACGCGCGGGTCCGGGAGATCCCCTCGCGGATCGCGAGGCGAAGCTGCGGGAGGTCGCGGCGCAGCCGCGCCATCAGCGGTCGTCCGGCGTCGACCTCGGCGGCGATCCCGCGCCACCATGGCAGGTGAGCCTCGTCGGCGGGCGGCGACGTCGCGGCCGGCACGGCGGGGACGGGTGGTCGGAGGTAGTCCTCGAGGATCGCCATCGCGGGACGCCTCAGCCTCCGCTCGGCGCGCCCGCGGGCACGTCGGCGGGGGCGCTCGGCGCGGGGACCTCCGCGTCGGGATCGCCGGCGAACTCCCGCGAGGGAGAGACGAACCGGTCGGTGATGCCCACGGTGGGATCCCCGGCGGGCGCCTGCAGGCGGTCGAAGTCGCTCACGTCGCTCCACTCGACGCCGGCGTGACCGAGGAGGCAGCCGACGGACTGGGCGAGCTTGGCGAGCGCCACCTGGTACTCCGTCTCGACGCGGGCGCGGTTGATGAGCGAGGCGTTCAGCGAGCGGAGGGCGTCGGTGAGGTTGGCGCTGGGGATCTGCCCGCGGTCGAAGAGGGTGCCGTACGCCTCGAAGAAGCGGCGCGCCGCCTCGACCTGATAGCGGGCGGTGAGGATCCGGTCCCACTGGATCTGGAGGGTGTCGATCGCGTCGAGGACCTCGCCGGTGACGGTGATGCGCCGCTGCCTCACGTCCGCGATCGACTTCAGCCGCCGCAGCACCGCCGCCTGGTAGCTCGCGAGGCGCACCTCGTTGCCGATCGGGACGCTCGCGTTCAGCCCGACCGCCCATCCGCTGATGTTGCCGTCGCCGAGGTCCTGCGTCGCCTCGACGAGCGAGCGACCCGCGAAGTCGAACCCGTTGAAGGTCCACGCCGCGAAGACGTCCACCTCCGGCAGCACGTCCTGGTCCCGCATCAAGACGTCGATCGTGCGCTGGATCTGCTGGTACTCGAACTGCAGGAGGTCCGCCCGGTTCGCGAGGGCATGGTCGACGAGCACCTTCGGCTCGACGTCGAAGCCGATGAGCCGGGGCTCGGTGGTGGGGCGGAGCGTCGCGGAGCCGTCGAGGGTCAGGTCGGGCTGCTGCATCACCACCTTGAGCCCCCGCACGGAGAGCCGCAGCCGCTGCTCCGCCGCGAGCACCTGGTCGAACGCGGAGGAGAGCGCGACCTCGAAGTTGTAGACGTTCGCGATCGAGCCGGAGCCGAGCCGGACCATCTGCCGCTGGTCGTCGAGGAGGCGCCGGGAGATCTCGTAGGTCTCGAGGGCGATGTCGAACTCGCGCCGCGCGAGGTAGACGCTCCAGTAGGCGACCTCCGCCTGGACGAGCTGGTTGATCACGTCGAGCTGGGCCGCCGCCCGCTCGCGGCCGACCTGCGCCTCGGCGAGGACGATCGACGCCTGGTTGAACTCGATTCCGGCACCCCGCAGCAGGGGCTGCTCGATCGAGATCGTCGGCTGGCTGTAGGCGAAGCTCTGGTCGCCGACCGTGTCGTCGGTCGTCGAGTAGAGCTGCGTCGAGAGGGACCAGTCGAGGCTCACCGAGCCGCCGGTCTGGAGCGGCACGTTCAGACCGGGGACGATCGTGAGGACGTCCGAGGTCGTGTTGATGAGCGGACCGCCGTAGTAGGCGGGGTTGACGGTGCGCTGGTCGATCACGCTCGCGGTGAAGGTCGACTCGAACTTCGCCTGCTCCGCCCGCAGGATCTGCGCGGCGACCTGCGGCGAGATCACCGCCGCCTGGATGCCGAGGTTGTTGCGGAGCGTGACCTCCCGCACCTCGACGAGGGTGAGGTCGCGCGGCGTCCCCGCCCTCATCATGGCGATCAGGTGCTCGGAGCGGTCCTCGGCGGCGGGACGGTCGGTCGGGTCGGGCTCGTGGATCGCCCGCATCGCGCTCGTCGCGTCGAGGCTCGAGATCTCCCGGGTCCGCGCGTCGAGCTCCTCGATGCGGTAGCGGTCGCGGTCGAGGTTCGGCGTGCACGCCGAGAGGAGCGGGAGGGAGGCGGCGAGGATGAACGCGCGTCGGCTCATGACAGCTGCCCCGCCATCAGCTCCCGGAAGTGCCCGGTCTCGTCCGCGGCGAGCTCCTCGAAGGTTCCCTGCTGCACGACCTTGCCCTGCTTGAGGACGATGATGCGGTGGGCGTTGCGGATCGTGGTGAGGCGGTGCGCGACCACGAAGCGGGTCGCGCCCATCAGCTCGATCGTCGCGGTGATCGCCGCCTGCGACTGGTTGTCGAGGTTGCTCGTCGCCTCGTCGAAGAGCAGGATCTCCGGTCGCCCCACGATCGCCCGCGCGATGAGGAGCCGCTGCAGCTGGCTCTGCGAGAGGGAGGTCGGCGTCACCAGCGTCAGCATGCCCATCGGCATCGCGTCGATGACCTCGTCCATCCCGACGAGCGCCGCCGCGCCCCACGCCTCCTCCATCGACCGCTGCGAGCCGACGCCGAGGATCGTCGAGAGGACGTTGCCCGTCACGACCTCGCTCGCCTGCATGACCACCCCGAGCTGGGCGCGGACGAGGCTCGGATCGAGGCTCTCGAGGGGGACGTCGTCGTAGAGGATCGCCCCCGACTCGGGCTTCTCGAGCCCGAGCAGGATGCGGAGGAGCGTGGACTTGCCGCAGCCGGTGCGACCGACGATCGCCACGAACTCTCCCGGCGCGGCGGTGAAGCTCACGCCGTCGAGGATCGCGGGTCCCTCCGGGTCGTAGCGGAACACGACCTCCCGCGCCTCGACCCGACCGGCGAGGACCGTGGCGTCGCCGCGACCCTCCACGACCTCCGGCTCCGCCTCGAGGAGCGGGCGAAGCCGCCCGAGCTGCGCGGGGATCATGGCGGCGTTGGTGATCGCCGGTCCGACGAGGACGGTCGCCCCGAGGAAGGCGGTGACGGCGGTGATGAACGCCACGAACTGCTCGTCGTCCATGACCGTGCCGCCCGCCGACATCGCCGCGACCTGCCGCGCGAAGACCACCGCCGGCACCACCGCCCCGAAGAGCGTCACCACCGCTCCGTTGGCGAGACCCCAGAGCCCCAGGCGCAGGCTCGCGCCGCCGACCGGGACGAGCCGCTCGATGATCTGGGCGACGACGCGGCGGGCGGAGCCCTGCACGCGGATCTGGCGGATCCCAGAGAGCACGTCGAGCCCGAAGCCGTCGAGGTCGCCCTTCGCGATCGAGAGGGAGTAGTTGGTCCGGGCGATCATCACCGAGACTCCGGCGACGAGCAGCACCTCGAGCCCGACGAGCCCGACGGCGGGCAGGGCGATCGAGGGGTCGTAGACGAAGAGCACCACGAGGTTCGAGAGCCCGCCGAAGAACGAGAGCAGGATCGTCATCGCCGACTGCGAGAGCGAGGCGCGGATCTGCTCGATCGCCATCACCCGCTGGGTGAGGTCGCCGGAGGAGCGGTCCCGGAAGAAGACCGCCGGAAGCTGGAGCAGCCGATCGACGAAGCCCGCGGACAGGGCGAGCCCCGCGCGGGTCTGGATGCGGAGGAGGGTGATGCTGGTGATCACCGAGAGGACTCCCCTCCCGACCGCGACCGCGAGGAGCAGGATCGCCCCGAAGAGGAGGGCGTTCAGCTGGACGAAGGGGATCACCCCGCCCACGAGCCAGCCGGTGACCACCGGGACCACCGCGGTGATGCCCGCGGTGACGACCGTCGCCGCGATCACCACGAGGACGTCCGGCAGGCTGCCGCGGAGGATCGGGCGCAGGATGTCGCGGAGCCGCAGCGTCCGCAGCGGCAGACCGCGATAGAACATCTCCGCGTGCATCTCGAGCGTCGCGGCGAACGCCGCATCCACCCGCTCGACCACCTCCTCGCCCTCCGGGGTGGCGACGACGGCGCGGTAGCCGGAGCCCCGGGGAAGAAGCGCGACCGGCGCGCGGTCGGACGCACGGACGCCAAGCAGGGGACCGCCCTGCTCGCGCCACCATCGGTCGGAGAGGAGCACCGAGCGGCGCTGCAGGTGGATCCTCCGGCAGAGCTGCTCGACCGGTCCCAGCGACGAGCGGGGGTTGATCGAGACCTCGGGCGGCACCTCGATCCCGAGCGAGCCCAGGACGAGGCGGCACGCCCGCAGGATCGGTCCGCCGCCCGTGCGGGTCTCGACGCCGCGGACGAGGCGCGAGGCGTTCGACGCGAGCCTCACCGCGCGGGCGAGCGCCGCGTCGTCGAGGTGGCTCGAGCGGTCGAGCCGCTCCGCGAAGCGGACCTCCGACTCGTCGAGCTGCCGCGCCGCCTCGGAGCGCATCCGCGCGGCGAGCGCGACCCGCAGCGCGTCCCACGACGCCGCGCCGTCGGTCGAGGCGAGCCAGTCGGTCGCCTCCTGTCCGCCGCGGAAGTGACCCGCGACGAGCCGTCCGGCATGCTCGGGAAGCGCGACCTCGCCGCGCGGCTCGAGCACCACGAGCGCGAGGTCTCGCAAGCCTCGCAGCTCGAAGGCGGCGGGGGCTTGGTCCGCCGGGAGCACGAGCACTCCGCCCTCCCGCACGCGGGCGAGGGTGATCGGGGCGCCGAGGGTCGCGCCATCGCGTCGCCTCGCGAGGAGGACCGCCTCGCCCCGCTCGACGCCGAGGAGGAGGTCGCGTCCGGGGTCGCGTCCGCGGAGCGCCGCCTCGCCGAGCCGGCGGTCGGTCGCCACCGCATGCCACGCCTGCAGCGTCGTCGCGTCGCTCATGCGGTGGCTCCGAACTCGTCGCGGAACCACGGCTGCCGCGCGGCGAGGTCCTCCGGCGTGCCGCGGTCGAGGATCGCGCCCTGCTCGAGGATCACCACCTCGTCCACGAAGGCGAGGGAGGACTTGCGCCCGGTCACGAGGATCACCGTGGCGCCGCGGGATCGGATCCGCTCGAGGACCCGCGCCTCGGTCTGACCGTCGAGGGCGGAGGTCGCGCCGTCGAGGACCACGATGCCGGGTCGCCGCGCGAGCGCCCGCGCGATCTCGAGGCGCTGCCGCTGCCCGCCCGAGAGGTTGCGGCCGCCCTCGGAGATCGGCGCGTCGAGGCCGCCGGGTCGGTCGAGGAGCTCGAGGCAGTCCGCGTCGCGGATCGCCGCGACGAGGTCCTCGTCGCCGATCGCCTCGTCCCACATCGAGACGTTCTGGCGGATCGAGCCGGCGAAGGCGACGACCGTGCCCGAGGCGCCGGTCAGCCCCTCGACGAGGAGGACCGGGTCGACCTGGTCGCGCGGCGTGCCGTCCACGAGGACCTCGCCGGACCACGGGCGGTCGAGCCCGAGGATCAGCGACGCGACGGTGGACTTGCCGCTTCCCGCCCGTCCGACGAGGGCGATCATCCGACCTGGCTCGACCGCGAGGGAGAGGCGGTCGATCAGCGGCGGGGCGTTCTCGTCGAAGCCGAAGACGACCTCCTTGAGCTCGAGCCCGCCGCCGATCCGGCGCCGCGGTCCGCTCGACTCGGGGGGCGGCGACGAGGTCGCCTGCTCGGCGGGGTAGTCGAGGACGTCGAGCACCCGCGCCATCTGCGCCTGGGTGGTCTGCAGGGTGCGGGCGAGCATGACGAGCTGGGTGACCGGCGCGAGCAGCAGTCCCGCGAGCATCTGCATGGCGACGAGCTCGCCGATCCCGAGGCGTCCCTGCATCGCCTGGTAGCCGCCGAGCCCGTAGATGAGGACGGTGGTGACGAGCCCCCCCGCGACGACCGGCGCCGCGTCGAGCCACGAGGTGATGCGGGTCATCGACTGCTGGGCGTTGAGCCCCTTCGCCTGGTAGCCGGACCACTGGTTGAACGCCTCGCCCTCGCGGCTCGTCGCCTTGATCTCGGGGATCGCCCGCAGGATCTGCATGAGCGCGCCGTACTGGCGACCGACCTCGCGCTGGAGCGAGGTGCTGCGGTCGAGGACCGCCGAGTTGGTCGCCCGCACCGCGAGGAGGAGGATCACCGTCGTCGAGATCGCCACGACGCCGATCCAGAAGTCGAGGATCAGCAGCGCCGCCGCGAACACCACCGCGTTCACGAGGTCCACGAGCCCGGAGAGGATCTGCGACCCGAGGCTTGAGGCGATCTGCTGGTTCGAGGTGAAGCGGGCGACGAGGTCGCCGGGGCTCCGCTGCTGGTAGAACCGCATCGGGAGCGCGAGCATGTGCTCCGCCATGCGGGTCGACTGGACGAGGAACATCCGCAGCACGAGCCGCTGCAGCACCAGCTCCTGCAGGGCGCCGGCGGAGACCTGGACCACCGCGAGCAGCAGCAGCCCGAGGATGATCCAGACCGCCCACGAGACGTTGTCCTGCTGGACCACGCCGTCGATGAAGGTCGAGACGAGGGTCGGCACGAGCGCCGCCGCGATGCTCACGATCGCCCCGCAGAGCACGGCGAAGAGGGCGACGCCGAAGTGACCCGCGAGCCACGCCCGCACCCCGCGGAGGAGCCCGGGCGGTCGTCCGGCGCGGACGAACTCAGGACCCGGCGAGAACTCGAGCACGATGCCGGTGAACGCCTTCGAGAACTCGTTCTGGTCCACCCAGCGGCGTCCGCCCGCGGGGTCGTTGATGCGCCAGCGGTCGCCGCGCACGCCCTCGAAGACCACGAAGTGACCGAACCCCCAGAAGAGGATCGAGGGACGAGGCGACTCGCCGCGGAGGTCGTCGAGCTCGAGCCGCCGCCCCTTCGCCTCGAGGCCGTGGCGCCGGGCGGCGCGGGCGAGCTGCGCGGCGTTCGAGCCGTCGCGGGTGACGCCGCAGTCGATCCGCAGCTTCTCGAGGGGAATCCAGCGACCGTAGTGGGCGAGGACCATGCCGAGGCTCGCGGCGCCGCACTCGACCGCCTCCATCTGGAGGATGGTCGGCGTGGTGGCGAGCCCGCGGGGACCACGGGACGGGCGCGAGGCGGTCATGGCGCGGCGGCGGTCCCGACGAGGGTCGGCGGCTGGTCGATCCCGAGGAGGTCCTTGATCCACGGGAGGAGGAGCGAGATCGGGCGATCCTCGCGGATCACCACCTGCACCCCGCACAGGAGCGGCATCTCGAGCGGCTGCGGATACCCCTCGCGGCTCGTCCACGCGAGCCCGCTCGGCGTGCGGGGATCCTCGAGGACGGTGACGCTGACCTCGATCATCGGTCCGATCTGCCCGCCGATGCTGCGGGTGAGGGAGGCGTCGCCGACCGAGCCGCCGCGACCGCTCCCGGTCTGGTCCGCCACGAACTCGCCGACCCAGCTGACCACGCCCTTGAGGAAGCCGTAGCGCGAGGGCGGCGCGAAGGGGATCGAGATCCGCGCAGGCATCCCGGCGCGGATCTCCTTCCCGAGCCCGAAGGGCACGAAGCAGGTGACGATCGGAGGGGCAATCCCCTTCGGGGAGAGCGGACCGAGGGTCAGGATCGGATCGCCGGTCCGCACCGAGGAGCCCTCGGTCACGAGGATGGACAGGATCTCGCCGTCGACCGGGGCGGCGATCGTGGTGCTGACGGCGAGCCGCGTCTCCGCGACCTGCACCGATCCATCGGCGGTCGCGATCGTCTCCGCCCGCCGCAGCCGACCCTGCTCGATCGTCGAGCGGGTCTGCTCGAGCGCCGCCTCCGCCTGGGCGATCATCGCCTCCTGCTGCTCGATCTGCTGCCGGGAGGAGGAGAGCAGCGACTGCGCCTGCAGCAGCTGCGATCGGGGCATGAGCTGCCGCTCGACCAGCTCCGTGACGTCGACGAGCTCGCGCTCGAGCGCCTCGATCAGCTCGCGGGTGAGCCGCTGCGACTCCCGCGCCGCGGAGACCTGGCGGTCGCGGGACGCCTCGCCCTTCGCGAGGAGCTCGTCCTCCGCGACCCGCATGGCGGCATCCTCGGCGCGACGCAGCGCGAGCGTCTCGCGGGCGACCTCGATCGCCTGCTCGTGCTCGGGGTTCCGGATCGCGACGAGCGGATCGCCGGCGCGCACCACCAGCTGCTCCTCGACGAGGACCGTGGCGACGTCGCCGTAGGCGTAGGGACTGTGCACGATGATCGGACCGCTGCCTGCCTCGGTGACGATCCCTTGCCCGTCGACGAAGCTCGGGACGCGACCGAGGAACGCCCACGCGAGGGCGAGCCCGAGCGCCGCGCCGATCATCACGACGAAGAGCCACGACGCTCCGCGGACCACGACGAGCCGCTGGTCGAGCTGCTCCGACGAGGAGAAGTTCTGGAGCGCCTCGGTCCGAGCCAGTCCCTTGAGGTTCCGCTGCGACACGCCGATGGCTCCCACGCCTCGGTGGTCGAGTCGCGCGGCGTCGCGGACCTCCTCGGCGGCGCGTGGAGGGTACTCGCGGGCGGGGGAAGGGGGTGGGCGGGCGCGGCGGGCGGCGCCCGGGAGGCAGGCGACTTGGACGAGATCTGTGCCGTGGGGGGGAGTTGGGGAGGGCGCGAAGTCGAGATGAGGCGTGCTCCGGAACTCCTCCTCGACCGAGCAGGGCGAGGTCGGGGAGGTGCCGAGCGAACGAAGTTCGCGAGGCGGAGGGGAGGTTCGATCAACGGGTTGCTTGCCTCGCGCAATCGCTCGCGCACGCGCGATCGCTCGCAACCCGTCGGAGTTGGTCCCCTCCGCCGCCTCGCGGCGCTCGGCGGCACCTCCCCACGGCGAAGCCGTGGGGAGGAGTTCCGAAGCACGCCGCGCCGAGATGACGCGTTCCGGAACTCCGGAACTCCGGAACTCAGGAACTCCGGAACTCCGGAACTCAGGAACTCCGGAACTCCGGAACTCCGGAACTCCGGAACTCCGGAACTCCGGAACTCCGGAACTCCGGAACTCCGAAACTCCGGAACTCCGGAACTCCGAAACTCCTCCCCGGCGGACCGCAGCGACGCGGGGGAGGTGCCGAGCGAACGAAGTTCGCGAGGCGGAGGGGAGGTTCGATCAACGGGTTGCTTGCCTCGCGCAATCGCTCGCGCACGCGCGATCGCTCGCAACCCGTCGGAGTTGGTCCCCTCCGCCGCCTCGCGGCGCTCGGCGGCACCTCCCCACGGCGAAGCCGTGGGGAGGAGTTCCGGAAGGCGCGAAGTCGAGCGCACTCCGAGACTCCTCCGCCGCCTCGCGGCGCTCGGCGGCACCTCCCCACGGCGAAGCCGTGGGGAGGAGTTCCGAAGCACGCCGCGCCGAGCTGACGCGTTCCGGAACGCCGGAACTCCGGAACACCGGAACACCGGAACTCCGGAACTCCGGAACTCCGGAACTCCGGAACTCCTCCCCGGCGGAGCGCAGCGACGCGGGGGAGGTGCCGAGCGAACGAAGTTCGCGAGGCGGAGGGGAGGTTCGATCAACGGGTTGCTTGCCTCGCGCAATCGCTCGCGCACGCGCGATCGCTCGCAACCCGTCGGAGTTGGTCCCCTCCGCCGCCTCGCGGCGCTCGGCGGCACCTCCCCACGGCGAAGCCGTGGGGAGGAGTTCCGAAGCACGCCGCGCCGAGCTGACGCGTTCCGGAACTCCGGAACTCCGGAACTCCGGAACTCCGGAACACCGGAACTCCTCCCCGGCGGAGCGCAGCGACGCGGGGGAGGTGCCGAGCGAACGAAGTTCGCGAGGCGGAGGGGAGGTTCGATCAACGGGTTGCTTGCGTCGCGCAAGCGCTCGCGCACGCGCGATCGCTCGCAACCCGTCGGAGTTGGTCCCCTCCGCCGCCTCGCGGCGCTCGGCGGCACCTCCCCACGGCGAAGCCGTGGGGAGGAGTTCCGGAAGGCGCGAAGTCGAGCGCACTCCGAAACTCCTCCGCCGCCTCGCGGCGCTCGGCGGCACCTCGATGCGCCTGCAGCCATCGAGAGCGTGTCAACCCGACTCGGTCGAGTACCTTGCGAGGGTCCCCCGAGGCGACCCTCGCCTCACGCGTCCCGCGTGCGACCGTCCTCCGCTCGAGGGGCACCCCGGTTCGAATCCGTTGGTCGAGTCTCGTGATCGAATCCCTTGATCGACACTCTTGACCGAATCTTCGCCGCCGCGGTCGAGGCGCATCGTGATCGTCCCGCGATCGACCTGCCGCCGACGGCGACCCGATCTCGCCGGATCCTGACCTACGGCGAGCTCGACCGGCTCGCGGATCGGTTCGCCGAGGCGCTGCCCGCGCCGGCGGGCGCGACGCCGATCGCGCTCCTGATGCTTCCTCGCGGGGGCGTCGAGGTCTACGCGGCGCAGCTCGCCTCGACCCGACGCGGCTTCGCGTTCTGCGCGACCGACGCGGCGTTTCCGGATGCTCATCTCGCCGCGGTGATCGCCGACGCAGGACCAGAGGCGATCGTCACCGATCCGGCGGGCATCGCACGGCTCGGACCGATCGCTGACGGCGTCCCGCTCCTCGACGCGACCGCGATCACCGAGTCCTTCCTCGCGGCGGGCGACGACCGCCGCGCGGCGGGGCGCATCGGAGGCGTCGTCGATCGCCCGACGCCCCGCTCGACGCCCGACTCGCTTGCCTACCTCATCTCGACGAGCGGCACGACCGGCACGCCGAAGGCGGTGATGATCACCCATCGCTCGATCGCGAACCTCGTGGTCGGCGACTCGAGGTTCGGCTTCGGTCCGGGCGACCGGATCGCGCAGTGCTCGAGCCCCGCCTACGACTCGAGCCTCGAGGAGACGTGGCTCGCGCTCGCGGGCGGCGCGACGCTCGTTCCCGCGGACGAGGAGGTCGTGCGGTCGGGTCCCGACCTTCCCGCGTGGCTCCGCGCCGAGCGCATCACCGTCTTCTGCCCGCCCCCGACGCTGCTTCGCGCGATGGGAGTCGAGGATCCGCGCCGCGAGCTGCCGGAGCTCAGGTTCATCTGGTCGGGCGGCGAGGCGCTGCCGCAGGACCAGAGCGACCTCTGGAGCGCGGCGCTCTGGCTCGAGAACGGCTACGGCCCGACCGAGTGCACCGTCACCGCGACCTCCGGTCGAATGCGGCCCGGCGTGCCGGTCCACATCGGTCGCGCGGTGCCGGGCAACGAGGCGTTCATCGTCGGACCGGACGATTCCGAGCTCGCCGACGGCGAGGAGGGCGAGCTCTGCATCGCCGGCATCGGCGTCGCGGCGGGATACCTCCGGCGACCGGAGGAGACCGCCCGCCGCTTCGGACCGATCGCCGGTCGCGCCTGGGCGTACCGCACCGGCGACCTCGCCCGGCGTCGCCCGGGCGGCGAGCTTGAGTTCCTCGGGCGGATCGATGCGCAGGTGAAGGTCCGCGGCGTGCGGATCGAGCTTGGCGCGGTCGAGACCTGCCTCGCCGCGCATCCGGCGGTCGCCGCCGCGGCGTGCGCCGTGGTGGGGGAGGGTGCGGGCGCCCGGCTCGGCGCAGTGGTCGTCGCGCGACCGGACGCGTGGCTCGCCGATCCGACCACGATGCTCGCGACCTTCGTGCGGGAGCGGCTTCCTGCGGCGATGGTGCCCGCGATCGCGATCGCCGTCGAGGCGATTCCAACCTCGGTGAGCGGCAAGGTCGAGCGCCGCGCGGTCGCCGCGCGGCTTCGAGAGGCGCTGCCGGCGGAGGTCGCCGCTGATCCGGCGCACGAGGCGACCGCCCGCGACGCGACGCGACCGCTCGAGGATCGGGTCCGGGCATGCATCGCGAGGACGATCGGCGGCGGAGACCTTCCCGCGGCGGACGCCGACTTCTTCACCGACTTGGGCGGCGACTCGCTGCGGGCGGTCGAGCTCCTGCTCTGGCTCCGCCGACTGCTCGGCGCGGAGGTCGCGGTGCGGGACCTCTACGCGGGTCGCACGGCGGAGGGGATCGCGCGGCGCCTCCGGTTCGCCGGCACGAGCCCCACGCCGCCGGTCGATCGGGTCTGCGTCCGATCGAGCGTGCCGGTCGCGATGGTGCAGGCGGTGGTCCTGCTCGCTGGCTTCGTCAACTCCGGGGCGACCGCCTACGCGGCGATCTTCCTCCTGCTGCCCCTCGCGGTGGGCGAGCTCGGTCCCTTCGCGGTCGCGGCGATTCTTCCCGTCGCGGTCTTCCTCGCGGCAGGACTCCGGCTGCCGCTTGGGATCGCGGCGACGCTTCTCGCGAAGGCGATCCTCGTCGGTCGCTACGAGCCTGGTCGGGTCGAGGCATGGAGCGGGCGGCACCTCCGCGAGTGGACCGTCGGCGCGGTGGCGTCCTGGATCCCGTGGGGTCTCATCGAGGGCACGGAGCTCCACGCCTCGACGCTGCGCTGGCTCGGGGCGAGGATCGGTCGCGGCGTCGACCTCCACCGCGGCGTGCGGCTCTCTGGCGGCGGCTGGGACCTCGTCGAGATCGGCGACGGCGCGATCCTCGAGCGGGACGCGCGGCTCCTCGTCATGCGGCTCGAGCGGGGCAGCATGGAGTGGGAGCCGATCTCGATCGCGGCACGCGCCGTCGTCGGCATCCGCGCGACGGTCGAGGGAGGCGGCGCGGTCGGCGAGGGCGCGGAGGTGGAGCCGCTCTCGCTCGTCCGGCGCGGCGAGTCGGTGCCCGCGGGAGTTCGTTGGGGCGGCGTCCCCGGCGCGGAGCGCGGTCCGGTCGCGCCGCCGCCGCCGGCGCCGCGGGTCTTGGTTGGGCCGTGGGGTCACGCGGCGCTCGTCGTCCTCGGTCGCTTCCTCGTGACCGCCTCGACGGTGCTCGCGGCGCTTCTGGTCGGCGTGCTCGTCGTCCGGCTCGACCTCGCGCGGCTCACCGCGTGGCTCGAGTCCCCGTGGGTCGACTGGCGCCTCGCGCTCCTCGCCTGCGCGGCGAGCGTGGTCGCGGTGCCGGCGTGGCTCCTGCTGACGGCGCTCTCGATGCGCTGGGTCATGCCGCTCCGCCCCGGTCGCTATCCGCGGCATGGGCTCGACGCCTGCCGGATCGCGGTGCGGATCCGCACCCTCGACGACGCCGGTCGCTGGATCAGCGGGACGCTGCTCTATCCGATCTGGCTCCGCCTCGCGGGCATGCGGATCGGTCGCGGCAGCGAGGTGAGCACGATCATCGACACCCTGCCCGAGGTCACCTCGATCGGGCGGATGTCGTTCCTCGCCGACGGGATCTACCTCGGCGGACCGAGGACCCGAGGCGAGGCGATCGTGGTCGAGCGGACCTCGCTCGGCGACGACACCTTCCTCGGCAACCATGCGGTGATTCCCGCCGGGCGGGCGTATCCCGATGGCATGTTCGTCGGCGTCGCGACGGCGCCGCCCCCCGATGCCGGCGCCGGCGAGGGATGGTTCGGATCGCCGCCGATCTCGCTGCCGCGCCGCGAGGTGGTCGAGCTCGACCGCCGCCTGACCCACGAGCCGACGCTCCTCCGCCGCGTGAACCGCTGGGCGTGGGAGCTGGCGCGGTTCGGCGTCGCGCTGCCGCCGGTCGCGGTCGCGCTCGGCTGGATGGCGGTCGTCGAGCACGCCGCGCGGGTCGCCGGTCCGTGGGCGACGGCGCTCCTCTGGGCGCCGCTCGCGAGCCTCGGCGGATGGCTCGCCCTCGTCGCCTTCGGGCTTGGCGCGAAGTGGGTGCTGCTTGGTCGGGTGAAGCCGGGGATGCACGGGCTCTGGAGCTGCTGGTGCAGCCGCTGGGACTACCTCTACGTGCTCTGGTGGTTCAGCGCCCGGGCGGCGCTTGACCGCGTCGAGGGCACGCCGTTCCTCGCGGTCGTCCTCCGCCTCGCGGGAAACTCGATCGGTCGCGGCGTCCTGATCGGTCCTGGCTCGACGCAGATCGTCGATCCAGACATGCTCCGCTTCGACGACCGCTCGACCGTCGCCTGCCACTTCCAGGCGCACAGCTTCGAGGACCGCGTCCTCAAGATCGACCGCGTGCGGATCGGCGAGGACGCGACCGCCGGCGAGAACGCCGTCGTCATGCACGGCGCCGAGGTCGGCGCTCGGGCGACGCTCGCGTCCGCGTCGGTCCTGATGAAGCGCGGCGAGGTCGCCCCGGGCTCCGCCGCCTGCGGCTCGCCGGTCGGGTAGCGACCGCGGCGTCCGGCCAGCGAGACGGAGGGGAGGTCCGATGAACGGGTTGCTGCCGAGCACCGCGCGGTCGGCGAGGCGTGCTCCGGAACTCCGAAACTCCTCCTCGACCGAGCGCAGCGAGGTCGGGGAGGTGGCTCGCTGGCGAAGCCAGCGAGACGGAGGGGAGGTCCGATGAACGGGTTGCCGCCGAGCGCAGCCCTCGCGCACGCGCTGCGCTGCGCTCGCAACCCGTCGGAGTAGGTCCCCTCCGTCGCCTCGCTGCGCTCGGCGACACCTCCCCACGGCTCCGCCGTGGGGAGGAGTTCCGGAGCGCACCACGTCGAGATCGCGCAGTCCGAAACTCCGGAACTCCGGAACTCCGAAACTCCTCCCTGACGGAGCGAAGCGACGTCGGGGAGGTGGCTCGCTGGCGAAGCCAGCGAGACGGAGGGGAGGTCCGAT
>Ga0194132_10005121_pt1 | contig 21610 bp, 19 predicted proteins | sample TA2KigOf80mmetaG_FD_148612 | JGI IMG/M metagenome (GOLD analysis project Ga0194132, IMG submission 148612) | Freshwater microbial communities from Lake Tanganyika, Tanzania - TA2015054 Kigoma Offshore 80m | ecosystem: Environmental > Aquatic > Freshwater > Lake | place: Tanzania: Lake... | reverse complement strand
GCAGCGCAAACGCGATCTGCTCCTCCGGGAACCTGGCCTTCTTCATCGTCTCGGGCTCCCCTGGTTACATCGTTAACCTTGCCCAAAACTCACCTTCACGCCGGAGGAGAAAACAGGGAGGACGTCACGACCTTTGCACACCTTTAAAACTTTTATCCCCTACTCTATGGAGATGGTGGGGCCGCCGGCCTTGGCGGCGCTGCGTTGCAGGCCGTCCCACACGGTGCGGGCCAGCTCCTTATAGACCTTAGCTTGGGCGCCGGCGGGCTCCGCATGAACGATCGGCGTGCCTGCGTCCGACGTCTCTCTTATACGTACGTCGAGCGGCACTTCGCCCAGGAAGGGGGCGCCGGTACGCACGGCTTCGCGCCGGGCGCCGCCGTGGCCGAAGATCTCGCTGCGCTCGCCGCAGTGCGGGCACAGGAAATAGCTCATGTTCTCGACGATGCCGAGGACGGGCACCGCCACCTTCTCGAACATCTTCACGCCCTTGCGCGCGTCGATGAGGGCGACGTCCTGGGGCGTCGAGACGATGACCGCGCCGGTGATCGGCACCGTCTGCGCCAGCGTCAGGTGCGCGTCGCCGGTGCCGGGCGGGAAGTCGATCACGAGGACGTCGAGCGCGCCCCAGCGCACCGTGCGCAGCATCTGCTGCAGCGCACTCGTCACCATCGGACCGCGCCACACCATCGGCGTGTCGCCCGGCACCAGGAATCCCATCGACATGGCGCGGATGCCAAACGCCTCGAGCGGCAGCAGCGTCCGCTCCTCGGCCTCGGCGCGGCGGCCTTCGAGACCGAGCATGCGCGGGATGCTTGGGCCGTACACGTCGGCATCGAGCAGTCCGACGGAGTGCCCTTCGGCGGCAAGGCCGAGGGCGAGGTTGACCGCGGTCGTGGACTTGCCGACGCCCCCCTTGCCACTGGCGACGGCGAGGATGGTGCGGATGCCGGGGATGTCGGCCTTGGCCGCCACCGGACGCTCGGCGGGGTGCCGCCCGGAGGCTCCCGTGCCGGCGCGGCTGGGGGCCGCGGCCGTCAGCACGGCATGCACCTTCTTCACCCCGGGCAAGCGGCCCACGGCGGCGGCGCTGGCGGCGCGCACCGGCTCCTTGTCCCCTGCCTCGTGCGGGGCCACTTCTAAGGAGAACGACACCTCGCCGTCGCGGATGGAAAGCCCCGAAACCATGCCCATCGCCACGACGTTGCCGCCGCGCGCCGGATCGGTGACCGTGCGCAGTGCGTCCAAGACTCGTTCGGCGGTGACGGTGGCCATGCGGCGGAAATCTCGGGCGTTTCGGGTGCGACGCGGCGGTGCTTGTGTTGTGCGGGGCACCTCGCTGCCATATAAGCTTGAAAGCCGCAAAGATGCAGCGTCCGTCGCCACTTCTTCTTCTGTATAACAAGTCGCCGTCGCGGCCGGACCGGCTGGCGAGCCCAGCAAAGCCCTCGCCCGTTCTTTATTGCCGGCTGGCTATCGTCCCATTGAGCGTCGCGACCCGGCCCGATCGGGCCTAGCCGGTCGTCTTTACTCGGAGCGTTTCGCCCATGCCATGGAGCAATCGCGGCGGCCCCTCGTCAGGGGGTAACGGAGGCGGGCCGTGGGGCTCGCCCGGTGGCGGGCGCGGGCCGCAGCCGCCCAACCTCGAAGACCTCCTGCGCCAAGGCCAGGACCGCGTCCGGCGCCTCATCCCCACGTCCGCCGGTGGCGGCCGCGGGCTGGTGCTGTTCGTCCTGGTGATCCTGGCGGTGTGGGGCGCGTCCGGCTTCTACCGGGTCGAGCCTGACCAGCAGGGCGTCGTGCTGCGCTTCGGCAAGTTCGTGAAGACGACGTCGCCAGGCCTGCACTATCACCTCCCCACGCCGTTCGAGTCGGTGCTGACGCCGAGGGTCACGCTCATCTTCCGCGAGGACATCGGCTTCCGCGAGGCCGATGCGACGGCGCGCGTCGGCGCGCGCTTCATCCCGGAAGAGGCGCTGATGCTGACCGGCGACGAGAACATCATCGAGGTGCACCTGTCAGTGCAGTGGCGCATCATCAATGCCGGCGATTTCCTGTTCAACAACGACCGGCCCCAGGTGACGGTGAAATCGGCCGCCGAGAGCGCCATCCGCGAGGTGATCGGCCATACCCCGCTGCTGCGCGTCAACGAAACCCGCGGTGACATCGAATCCGAGACGCGCCAACGGTTGCAGAGCACCCTCGATTCCTACGGCGCCGGCATCCAGATCATCCAGATCAGCCTGCGCAAGGGCGAGCCGCCCGCCGCCGTGATCGACGCCTACAACGACGTGCAGCGTGCCCGCGCCGACCTCGAGCGGCAGATCAACGAGGCACAGGCCTACCGCAACGACATCATCCCGCGCGCCCGCGGCGAAGCGGCGCAGATCATCCAGGCCGCCGAGGCCTACAAGCAGCAAGTCGTCGCCAACTCCGACGGCACGGCGCAGCGCTTCCTCGCCGTGTACCGCGAGTACACCCAGGCCAAGGACGTGACGGTGCGCCGGCTCTACTTGGAGACGATGGAGCAGGTGTTGAAGGCCGCCACCAAGGTCATCGTCGACCAGAACGGCAAGCAAGGCGTCGTTCCCTATCTGCCGCTGCCGGAAGTGCAGCGGCGAGCGCAGGGAGGCTGACGATGCGCTGGTCCTCTTCCGCCACAGTCACCGCCATCCTTCTGGCGGTGCTCGTCGTGTTTGCGATGAGCTCGCTGTTCACCGTGCAGCAGACCCAGCAGGCGCTGGTGCTGCAGTTCGGCGAGCCGCGCGGCGTCATCTCGACGCCCGGATTGCACGTTAAGATGCCGTTCATCCAGAACGTCGTCTACATCGACAAGCGCATCCTGCAGGTCGACGGCGCCGCCGCGGCGGTGCAGGCTTCCGATGCGAAACGCTTGGTGGTCGACGCGTTCATGCGCTACCGCATCGTCGATCCACTGCTGTACTACCAATCGGTGCGCACTCAGCATACGGCCGAGGCGCGCCTGCAGACCATCCTCGACTCGACCTTGCGTCTGACGCTGGGCCGTGTCCCGCTTATCAGCATCGTCAGCGAGCAGCGCAGCGCCGTGATGGCGGAAGCGACGCGCATAACCTCGGAGCAGGCGCGTCAGTTCGGCATCCAGGTCGTCGACGTACGCATCAAGCGCACCGACCTGCCGGAAGAGAACACGCAGGCGATCTACGCGCGCATGCGCACCGATCGCGAGCGCGAAGCGCGCGAATATCGCGCCCAGGGTGCCGAAGAGGCGTTGCGCGTGCGTGCCGGAGCCGATCGTGAGCGCACCGTGCTGATCGCCGAGGCGCAGCGCACCTCCGAAATCCTGCGCGGCGAGGGCGATGCCCAGGCCGTGAAGATCTACGCCGACGCGTTCGGCCGCGACATCGACTTCTTCAGCTTCTATCGCTCCATGCAGGCGTACCGCGAGGCTCTGCCAATCAACACGACGATGGTGCTGGCGCCGGACTCGGAGTTCTTCCGCTACTTCCGCAGCATGCTTGGGCTCGACCCACCGGCGGAAGCCGCGGCTCCAGGAGCGGCCGCCGTAGCGCGGTAAGGCGAGGTGATCGACGGTCCGCTGCGCGACCTAGGGTTGGCGCTGGCCCTCATCCTTGTGATCGAGGGCTTGCTCTATGCGCTCTTCCCCGGCGCCATGCACAGGCTGATGACCCTAGCGCTGAGCCAGCCGCCCGGCATCATGCGCTGGATGGGCCTGGCGGCGGCGGCGCTCGGCGTCGCGCTGGTGTGGCTCGTCCAGCACCTGCCGTAGACGCGGGCGCGAGCGCCGGACGGGTTCCGGCCCGCGCCGGCCGCCTTTCTTTTCACGCCGACCTGGGCGCAGCCATAATTCCTCCTAAATTGAGCGACAGTTTTCCCGTACAACAGGGGCACTATCGGTCGCTGGTTTGAGCGGCCCCCTAGTCCGGGGAATGGCGGTCCCACCGCCAACTTGGGTTAGAGAAAGGCTGAAGAGGCATGCTGGCAGCGGTGCGCGACGGGTCGATTCTCCTTCGCGGGCACGGACGTTCTCTCTCTCTGGTGGCGGCGCTGGCGGCGGGCATCGTTTTCGCCCCCCTTGCCGCGCAAGAAGTGCATGCCGCAGGACCGGTGGGTTTCGCCGACGTCGCCGAGCAGGCGCTCCCCGCGTATGTCGACGTGCTGGTGCGCCAGCGTGTCGCGGTGCGCGCGCCGCAGGGCGGGCCGCAGCAACAGCAGCCGCAGGGTCCGTTCGATCAGTTCTTCCGCGACTTCTTCGATCAGGTGCCGAACAACCAGCCGGCACAGCCGCAGGATCGCTCGGTCAACTCGTTCGGCGCCGGCTTCATCATCGACAAGTCGGGAATCATCGTCACCAACAACCATGTGGTCGCCGAGGCGACCGACGTGACGATCATCCTGCACGACGGCACCAACCTGGCTGCGAAAGTGCTCGGCCGCGACGCGCTCGGCGATGTGGCGGTGCTCAAGGTCGAGGCCGGCCGCGAGCTCCCGGCCCTGCGCTGGGGCAACTCGGATACCGCCCGCATCGGCGACTGGGTGCTGGCGGTCGGCAATCCGCTCGGCCAGGGCGGCTCTGTCTCCGTCGGCATCATCTCGGCGCGGGCGCGCAACATCGGCGCCACCCAATATGACGACCTGATCCAGACCGACGCCGCCATCAACCGCGGCAATTCCGGCGGCCCGCTCCTCAACGGCAACGGCGAGGTGATCGGCATCAACGTCGCCATCCTGTCGCCCACGGGCGGGTCGATCGGCATCGGCTACGCGGTGCCGTCCAACATGGCGAAGCCGATCGTCCAGCAGATCGTCGACTTCGGCCGCCCGCGCCGCGGCTGGCTAGGCGTGCGCGTGCAGGCCGTCACCGACGAGATCGCCCAGGCGGTCGGATTGGGCCGCGCCCGCGGCGCGCTCATCGGCGGCGTGTCCGCGGATGGCCCCGCCGGCAAGGCCGGCATCCAGACCGGCGACGTGGTCGTCAAGTTCGCCGGCAAGGAGGTCGCCGACATGCAGGCGCTGCCGCGCATCGTCGCCGAGACGCCGGTGGACGCAACCGTCGACGTAACGCTGGTGCGCAGGGGAGAAACCAGGGAAGTAAAGGTCAAGGTCGGGGAGCTCACCGAGACCGCGGTCGCGGCGCTCGCGCCGCCGCCGCCGCAGACGCCGCGCAACGCCACCGAGACCCTCGGCATGAGCCTGACCGCGCTCACGCCCGAGCTGCGCCGCCAGTACAACATCACCGACGACACCAAGGGCGTGCTCATCACCGGCGTGACCGCGCAGACCGACGCTGCGCTGCGCCGCATCCAGCCTGGCGACGTCATCCTCGAGGTCGGCCAGCAGGAAGTGCAGTCGCCGGAGCAGGTGCTGCAGGTCGTCGAGCAGACGCGCGCGCGGAACCGCGGCTCGGTGCTCATCCTCCTGCGCCAGCGCAACGGCGACATGCGCTTCGTCGCGCTGAGCCTCGAGCGCGGCTAGGCTCAGTCCCGCACGAACTCCGCGGCACGATATCCCTGCAGGTACAGCACGGCGGTAAGGTCGCCGTGGTCGATGCGCGCCGCGACCGCGGCGCGCACCTTCGGCTTGGCGTGGTACGCGACCCCGAGTCCCCCCGCCTGGAGCATGGGAATGTCGTTGGCGCCGTCGCCCAAGGCCAGCGTGTCCTTCGGATCGAGATCCAGCTCGGCAGTCAGCTCCTTGAGGCGCGCGAGCTTGGCGTCGGCGCCCAGGATGTCGCCGGCAATGCCGCCGGTAAGGTTGCCGCCTTCGATCTCGAACTCGTTGCCGCCGAACGAGTCGAACCCTGCTGCGGCAGCCACCCGCGACGTGAAGAACTTGAATCCGCCCGACACCAGAGCCGCATGGGCGCCGTGGGCGTGCATGGTGCGGGCGAGGGTGCGCGCGCCCGGGTTGAGGCGCACCGACTCGGCGTACGTGCGGTCGAGCAGCGCCACGGGTTGGTCCTTGAGCAGGGCGACGCGCTGCTGCAACGCCTCGGCAAAGTCCACCTCGCCGCGCATGGCACGCTCGGTGAGCGCCGCGACCTCGGCGCCAACGCCTGCGCGCGCCGCCAGCTCGTCCAGGCACTCCTGGCCGATGATGGTGGAGTCCATGTCCGCGACCAGGAGCTTCTTGCGCCGCCCGGCCAGCGGCAGCACCACGACGTCGGCGCGCACGTTGTGCAGCGCCTGGCGCGCATGCGACTGCGCCGTGGCAACATCGCCGGCGCCTGGCTCGACGGCAAAGGGCACGTCGAAGGCGACGCCCTCGTCGAGCCATGACCAGGCGTGCGTACTGGCCCCGGCCATCTGCAGCGCCACGCGCACGGAGCCGGCCGCGTCGGCGCGCAAAGCCGGCTGCGACGGAGCATTGATGACGGTGACGACGTGAGTCGGGGACATGCGATGGAGCGCGTGGCGCCTGCGGTCCTTATCGCGGGTCCCACCGCGTCGGGCAAGTCTCAGCTTGCCCTGCGCCTCGCCGAGGCGCTGGCGCCGTTCGGCGGCGGGCGCATCATCAATGCCGACTCCATGCAGGTCTACCGCGAGCTGCGCATCGTCACGGCGCGGCCGTCCGCCGCCGACGAGGCGCGCGTCCCGCACTGGCTGTACGGCTCGCTGTCGGTCCTCGAGGTGTGTTCGGCCGGACGCTGGCGCGCGATGGCGCTGGCCGAGATTGAGGCCGCGCGCCGCGACGGCGTCGTGCCGATTCTTGTCGGCGGCACCGGGCTGTACTTCAACGCGCTGGTCAAAGGCCTCGCGCCGGTGCCGCCCATCAGCGCCGAGGTGCGCGCCGAGGCCCGCGCTCGCCTGAAGGAGCTTGGCATCGACGCCTTCCGTGCCGAGCTGGTTGCGCGCGATGCGCGCAGCGCCGAGTCGATCCGTCCCACGGACACACAGCGCCTCGTGCGCGCCTGGGAGGTCATCGAGGCAACGGGGACGCCGCTGCATGAATGGCAGCGCCGGCAGCCTCTCGGAGAGGACGCCAGCCTCGGTCGGCACGCCAAGGTGCTGTTGCTGCCCGAGCGCGAACGCGTCAACGCCGCCATCGATGCGCGCGTGCCGCGCATGGTGGAGGAGGGCGTCTACGCGGAGGTCGCCGCGTTCGATGCGCTTGGACCGGGCGAGGACTTGCCCGCCACCCGCGCCGTGGGCGTGCCGGAGTTTCGTGCCTGGGTGCGTGGCGTCGTTCCCGAGGCCGAGGCGGTCGCCGCCGTCCGGCAGGCCACACGGCGGTATGCAAAGCGGCAGTACACGTGGTTCCGCACCCAAGCCCCTGACTGGCCTGTGTTTGGGGCCGGCACGGCGGAAACCACTCGGCAATATTTGGAAAGTATGGTCGCCGAAGTCTTTCCATTTATTCGCGAGTTTCTATTGACCCCACTGGCCGCGAGCGATTAGGTTCCCGCCTGCCCGCCCAGGGATGCGGCGGGTCTCCGGCGTTTCTCGCGCTTTGGAACGAACGGCTGCCGAGTTCTGGGTAATCCCCAGGGATTCGGTAGTTTTTTGCGTCCCGATAGATTCGGAAGTCGAAGGCAATGTCCGCCCAGCAGCTGACCGGCGCAGAGATCCTCTTGAAGACCCTCGAGGAAGAGGGCGTCGAGGTCATCTTCGGCTATCCGGGCGGCGCGGTCCTGCCGATCTACGACGCGCTGTTCCAGCAGAATCGCATCCGCCACATCCTCGTCCGCCACGAGCAGGGCGCGGCGCACATGGCCGAGGGCTACGCGCGCTCGACCGGCAAGGTCGGCGTGGTGCTGGTGACCTCTGGTCCCGGCGCCACCAACACGGTCACCGGCCTCACCGACGCACTCATGGATTCGATCCCGATCATCTGCCTGACCGGCCAGGTGGCGACGCACATGATCGGCAACGACGCGTTCCAGGAGGCCGACACCGTCGGCATCACGCGCTCGTGCACCAAGCACAACTACCTGCTGCGCGACGTCAAGGACGTCGCGCGCATTCTGCACGAGGCGTTCTACGTGGCGAAGGCCGGCCGTCCCGGCCCGGTGCTGGTCGACCTGCCCAAGAACGTGATGCTGGCCAAGACCGAGTACGTGGAGCCGGAAGGGCCCGGCCACCGCTCGTACAAGCCGCGCACGAGGGGCGACGCCGGCAAGATCCGGGAAGCGGTGGAACTGATGGCCGGCGCCAAGCGGCCGATCTTCTACACGGGTGGCGGCGTCATCAATTCCGGCCCGAAGGCCTCCAAGCTGCTCGGCGAGCTCGTGCGCGCCACCGGCTTCCCCATCACCAACACGCTGATGGGCCTCGGCGGCTATCCGGCCACCGATAAGCAGAACCTCGGCATGCTGGGCATGCATGGCTCGGTCGAAGCCAACATGGCCATGTACAACTGCGACGTCATGATCAACGTCGGCGCGCGCTTCGATGACCGCGTCACCGGCAAGCTCGATGCATTCAGCCCGAACTCGCGCAAGATCCACGTCGACATCGACCCGTCGTCGATCAACAAGACGATCCCGGTGGACATCGCCATCATTGGCGATTGTGCGTCCGTGCTCGAGGACATGCTCGGCGCGTGGAAGGCCAAGGGCGCCAAGGCCGACGAGAAAGCGCTGAAGAAGTGGTGGGACCAGATCGCCGAGTGGCGCAAGGTCGATTGCTTCAAGTACGACCAGCCCAAGGCCGGGCCGATCAAGCCGCAGCACGCCATCAAACGGCTGTATGAGCTGACCAAGGGCCAGGACGTCTACGTCACCACCGACGTGGGCCAGCACCAGATGTGGGCGGCGCAGTACTTCCTGTTCGAGGAGCCCAACCGCCTGATGACGTCGGGCGGCCTCGGCACGATGGGCTACGGCCTGCCGTCGGCGCTTGGCGTGCAGATCGCCCACCCGAAGTCGAAGGTGTTCTGCATCACCTCGGAAGCCTCCTTCATGATGAATATCCAGGAGGTGTCGACGGCGGTGCAGTACGGCGCCGGCGTGAAGATCCTCATGCTGAACAACCAGTGGCAGGGCATGGTGCGCCAGTGGCAGGAGCTGCTGCACGGCAGCCGCTACTCCAACAGCTACATGTACGCGATGCCGGACTTCGTGAAGCTGTTCGAGGCGTTCGGCGCCGTCGGCATACGCGCCGAGAAGCCGTCCGAGCTCGACGACGTGCTGAAGGCGATGATCGCCGAGACGCGCCCGGTCATCGCCGACATCAAGGTCGACGAGAAGGAGAACTGCTACCCGATGATCCCGTCGGGCGCCCCGCACAACCAGATCCTGCTCGGCACCAAGCAGGAAATCCCCGCCATGGCCATAGAGGGCATGTCGGCGGGCGCGTTCTAGTTGCCGTAGTCATCCAGTCCCATGTCCAACCGGAACCTGATCGTGACGCCCAAGGTCGCCCAAGGCGGCGCATCCGAGACCCACACCATGACGGTGCTCGTCGACAACGAGCCCGGCGTCCTGGCGCGCGTCATTGGCCTGTTCTCCGGCCGCGGCTACAACATCGAGAGTCTCACCGTCGCCGAGGTGGATCCGCGCGCGCACCTTTCGCGCATCACCGTGGTCACCTCCGGCACGCCAATGGTCATCGAGCAGATCAAGGCGCAGCTCTCCCGCCTGGTGCCGGTGCACAACGTGCGCGACCTCACCGTCGACGGGCCGTCGATCGAGCGCGAGCTGGCGCTGATCAAGGTGCAGGGCACGGGCGACAAGCGCGTGGAATCGCTGCGCATCGCCGAGATCTTCCGCGCCCGCGTGGTGGACACGACCACGGAGTCGTTCGTCTTCGAGATGACGGGCGCCACCGACAAGATCAACAAGTTCATCGAGCTGATGGAGCCCGTCGGACTCGTCGAGATCACCCGCACCGGCGTAGCGGCGCTCACCCGCGGACCCGAGGCGATGTAGTCCTAGTCACCCGTCATGGCCGGGCCCAAACCCGGCCATCCCGTGGATGCGCGGGTCAAGCCCGCGCATGACGAACGCAACTGAAACGAACTCACGACGTACGGAGAATTTCTATGCGCGTCTATTACGACCGGGATGCCGACATCAACCTGATCAAGACCAAGAAGGTCGCGATTGTCGGCTACGGCAGCCAGGGCCACGCCCACGCCCTCAACCTGAAGGACTCGGGCGTGAAAAACGTGGTGAGCGCGCTGCGCAAGGGCTCCGCCACCGAGGCCAAGGCCAAGGCTGCCGGCGTGGACGTCATGGACGTGCCGGAGGCCGCCAAGTGGGCCGACATCGTCATGATCCTCGCGCCCGACGAGCATCACGGCCAGCTCTACCGCGACCACCTCGCGCCCAACCTGCGCAAGGGCGCGGCGCTCGCCACGGCGCACGGCTTCTCGATTCACTTCCGCACCATCGAGCCGCGAGCAGACCTCGACGTGTTCATGGTGGCGCCCAAGGGTCCCGGCCACACGGTGCGCTCGGAATACAAGAAGGGCGGCGGCGTGCCGTGTCTGCTCGCCGTTCACCAGGACGCCTCCGGCAAGGCCCAGGAAATCGGTCTGTCCTATGCGTCCGCGATCGGCGGTGGCCGCTCTGGCATCATCGAGACCACGTTCCGCGAGGAGTGCGAGACTGACCTGTTCGGCGAGCAGGTCGTGCTGTGCGGCGGCCTCACCAGCCTGATCCAGGCGGGCTACGAGACGCTGGTCGAGGCGGGCTACGCGCCCGAGATGGCGTACTTCGAGTGCCTGCACGAGGTGAAGCTGATCGTCGACCTCATCTACGAGGGCGGCATCGCCAACATGCGCTACTCGATCTCCAACACCGCCGAGTACGGCGACTACACGCGCGGCCCGCGCATCATCACCGACGAGACCAAGAAGGAGATGAAGCGCATCCTTTCCGAGATCCAGGAGGGCAAGTTCGCCCGCGAGTGGGTGCTGGAGAACCGCGCCGACCAGACCAGCTTCAAGGCCATGCGCCGCAAGTCGGCAGAGCATCCGATCGAGAAGGTCGGCGAGAAGCTGCGCGGCATGATGCCGTGGATCGCCGCCAACCGGCTGGTCGACAAGACGAAGAACTAGCGGCTCGGCGGCCGCGATGGCCTGGAAGACTCCCAATCTTTTCGGCGCCGTCGCGCTGGTGGCCGGCGCTACGCGGGGCGCCGGGCGCGGTATTGCCGTCGAGCTCGGCGCCGCCGGAGCCAAGGTCTACTGCACCGGCCGCTCCATCCGGGGGGCGCCCTCCGACTTGGCAAGGGCCGAGACCCTCGAGGAGACCGCCGAGCTCGTCCGCAGGGCGGGCGGGCAGGGCATTGCGGTGCGAGTTGACCACTCCGTGCCCGACTAGGTCCGGGACCTTGTCGAACGTATCGATCGCGACGAGCGGGGCCGCCTGGACGTCCTGGTGAACGACATCTGGGGCGGTGAGCACCTCACGGAGTGGGGCAAGCCGTTCTGGGAGCACTCCCTCGATAAGGGCCTCGCCCTGCTGCGGCGCGCCCTCGAGACGCACATAGTCACCAGCGCGCATGCGGCACCGCTGATGGTGCGGCGCAAGCGCGGGCTCGTCGTCGAGATCACCGACGGCATCACCGCCGAGTACCGCACCAACCTGTTCTACGATCTCGCCAAGGCATCGGTGCGGCGCATCGCGTTTGCGCAGTCCGAGGAGCTGCGCCCGCATGGCGTCACGGCGCTGGCGTTGACGCCTGGGTTTCTTCGCTCCGAGTTCATGCTCGAGCACTTCAGCGTGACGGAAGCAAATTGGCGCGACGGGGCGAAGAGAGACCCCCACTTTGCCGCGTCGGAGAGTCCGGGCTACGTCGGACGCGCCGTTGTCGCGCTCGCCGCCGACGCGAACGTGATGCGCCACAGCGGCAAGACTCACGCGACTTGGACGCTCTACCGCGAGTATGGCTTCACCGATCGCGACGGCAGCCAGCCCGACTGGGAGGCGCACTACGCTCCCTACCGGGGGTCGGCGGAGAATGGCTGAATCCCTGGGGTTTCAGGGCGGCCTGGACTTCTGGTTCGGGCCGGAGCCGCACAGGTTCCGGCCCGAATGGTTTCAGAAGGACGCGGCGTTCGATGCGGCGATTCGCGCTCGCTTTCTCGCGACGCAGGAGCGCGCCGCGCGCTGCGCGCTGCATGGCTGGAGCGCGACCGCGCACGGCGCGCTCGCGCTGGTGATCGTGCTCAATCAGTTTTCGCGCAACTTGTTCCGCGACGACGCGCGCGCGTTCGCGACCGACGCGCACGCACGTCGCATCACGACGGACGCGATCGCACGCGGCTTCGATCGCGCACTGCCACCGATTGCGCGCATGTTCCTATGCCTGCCGTTCGAGCACAGCGAGTCGCTTGCCGATCAGGAACGTTCCGTCGCGCTGTTCGAGTCGATCGAGGACCCCGGCGTGCGCGACGCCGTGCTGCCGTATGCGGTGCGGCACCGCGACATCATTCGTCGGTTCGGGCGTTTCCCGCACCGCAACCGTGTGCTTGGCCGTACGAGCACGCCGGCCGAGCGCGCGTTCTTGTCCACACCCAGCGCGTCCTTCTGAAGGGACATACCTCCTCATCGTCGTTGCGACTGGACGTCCGGCCGCGTTAACAAATGGACGCGGCGCGTCTGACCGGGGGTCGGGCGTATGGGCAGGGGAGCCCCGGTTGGCCGCAGAAAACTAGGGAAATCCCAACCGAATTGGTTTAGTATCAGCGCCTGGGCGTACAGATTTTGTACCCCCGGGGTTGGCTCAGTCCCTACCTCTAGGAGTGGCCACCGCACCACGGTGCGGTCGCGGAACGGCTTTGGAACATGGCACGGACCGGGAACATCCCGCACGGCTCGGAGGCGGTCGCGGCGGCGACTTTGGCCTCCGTGCGACATGTGCACTATGCCGGAATCCGCCGGAATCCTAGCTTCTCCGCGCAAGGCTCGCTCCTTCGACTTAGCTGCCCCTGAGCGCAGCCACAGGCGGAGATCGCCACGTTGCGTTCGGGGGACGCCTTAGCAGGACGACTCACGGGCACGACCGCCCAATGGGACAAACGCTAGTCGAAGGAACGCACCGATGACCGCCACCAGCACCGCCCCCAAGACCACGGGCAAACGACCGGACGGCCACGAGCCGAACCGAGTTGTCATATTCGACACCACCCTGCGCGACGGCGAGCAATCGCCCGGCGCGTCCATGAACCTGGACGAGAAGCTCCGGGTTGCCGAAGCCCTCGAGGCCATGGGCGTGGATGTCATCGAGGCCGGCTTTCCGATCGCCTCCAACGGCGATTTCGAGGCGGTCGAGGCCATCTCCAAGGTCGTCACCGAGTCCGTCGTGTGCGGACTCGCGCGCGCCAGCAAGAAGGACATCGAGCGCGCCGCGATGGCGCTCAAGCCGGCGCGCCGCAAGCGCATCCACACCTTCATCTCGACCAGCCCACTGCACATGCGCGCCAAGCTGCAGATGGAGCCCGAAGCCGTTTACCAGGCGGTAATCGATTCGGTTTCCTTTGCGCGGCAGTTCACCGACGACGTCGAGTGGAGCTGCGAGGATGGCACGCGCACCGAGTGGGACTTCATGTGCCGTTGCGTCGAGGCCGCCATCAAGGCCGGCGCTACGACCATCAACATCCCGGACACGGTCGGCTATTCGATTCCGGAAGAGTTCGGCGCCATCATTGCTATGCTGTTCAATCGCGTGCCGAACATCGACAAGGCGATCATCTCGACCCACTGCCACAACGACCTCGGCCTGGCGGTGGCGAACTCGCTGGCCGGCGTGCAGAACGGCGCGCGCCAGGTCGAGTGCACCATCAACGGTCTCGGTGAACGCGCCGGCAACGCGGCGCTGGAGGAGATCGTCATGACGCTGCGCACTCGTCACGACAAGATGCCCTACACCACCGGCATCAAGACCGAGCACATCACCAAGGCCTCGCGCCTGGTCAGCCAGGTCACTGGCCTGCAGGTGCAGGCCAATAAGGCGATCGTCGGCGCCAACGCCTTCGCGCACGAGTCCGGCATCCACCAGGACGGCATGCTCAAGCACGCCAATACCTACGAGATCATGACGCCGGGGTCGGTCGGCCTCACCGAGTCCAAGCTGGTGATGGGCAAGCATTCCGGCCGCCATGCCTTCCGCAAGAAACTGGAGGAGCTCGGCTATACACTTGAGCAGGCGGCGCTGGACGAGGCGTTCGTCGCCTTCAAGGCTCTGGCCGACAAGAAGAAGGACATCTACGACGAGGACATCGTCGCCCTGATCGACGAGGAGGCGCGCGAGAAGGACCGCATCCGGGTCGTCTCCCTGCAGGTCATCGCCGGCACCAAGGGGCCGCAGACCGCAGAGTTGGAGCTCGAGATCGACGGCGTCGTGCGCGCCCACAAGGCGACCGGCGACGGCCCGGTGGACGCCACCTTCAAGGCGATCCGGGCGTTGGTTCCCAATACCGCCACACTTCAGCTCTACCAGGTGCATGCCGTGACCCAAGGCACGGACGCCCAGGCCGAGGTGACGGTGCGGCTCTACGAGGATGGCAAAAGCGTCAACGGCTTGGGCGCCGACACCGACACGCTCGTCGCGTCGGCCAAGGCGTACGTGAATGCGCTCAACAAGCTGTTGGTGAAGCGTCAGAAGCGTGCTCCGGAGGCGCTCTCCGCGTAGCACGCTGCCAAGAGGGGTCGTGGTCGGCCCGGAGGCAAGGGGCTTCCGGGTCGCCACGCAACACAGGAACGGGTCCTAAGGGATGTTCTCGAGGATTCTGGGGTGGCTGTCGGCCGACATGGCGATCGACCTCGGCACGGCCAACACGTTGGTTTACGTCAAGGGTCGCGGCATCGTCGTGAACGAGCCGTCGGTGGTGGCCATCATCGATTACCGCGGCAAGAAGCAAGTGCTCGCCGTCGGCGAAGAGGCCAAGCAGATGCTTGGCCGTACGCCCGGCAACATCGAGGCCATCCGTCCGCTGCGAGACGGCGTCATCGCCGACTTCGAGATCGCGGAAGAGATGATCAAGCACTTCATCCGCAAGGTGCACAACCGCGGCAGCTTCGCCAGCCCGCAGATCATCGTCTGCGTGCCCTCGGGCTCCACCGCGGTCGAGCGCCGCGCCATCCAGGAGTCGGCCGAGTCTGCCGGCGCCCGCCGCGTCTACCTGATCGAGGAGCCGATGGCAGCCGCGATCGGCGCCGGGCTGCCGGTCACCGAGCCGACCGGCTCGATGGTCGTGGACGTCGGCGGCGGCACCACGGAAGTCGCGGTGCTTTCGCTCGGCGGCATCGTCTACTCCAAGTCGGTGCGCGTCGGCGGCGACAAGATGGATGAGGCGATCATCAGCTACATCCGCCGCAACCATAACCTCTTGATCGGCGAGGCCTCGGCCGAGCGCATCAAGAAGGAGATCGGCACCTCGGCGCCGCCGGAAGACGGCAACGGCAAGACCATGGAAGTGAAGGGCCGCGACCTGATGAACGGCGTGCCCAAGGAGCTGGTGGTGAACCAGCGCCAGATTGCCGAGGCGCTTGCCGAGCCGGTCGGCGCCATCATCGAGACGGTGAAGGTCGCGCTCGAGCACACCGCGCCCGAGCTTGCCGCCGACATCGTCGACAAGGGCATCGTGCTGACGGGAGGCGGCGCGCTGCTCGGCAATCTTGACCAGGTACTGCGCGAGGCGACCGGTCTGCCGGTTTCGGTGGGGGACGAACCGTTGATGTGCGTGGCGCTGGGTACAGGCCGCGCGTTGGAGGAGATGAAGACGCTGCGGCACGTTTTGCACCAGCAGTACTGACGCGGCGAGCGGCTGACGATCCGGCTTGGGCAGCCGGCTTCGTCTTTCCCCGATCGATTGGGGCCCAGTCGATTGGGTAGTTGAGGGGAAGAGGAAACGTGCGTCCCATCGGTGGCCAAATCGGCAGGCTGGCGGTTCCGCTTCGCGTACTGGCCCAGCGCTTTGCGCTTCTGATCCTGGTCGGCGCGTCCATCGCGCTGATGATCACCGCAAAGGGTCAGCATGAGGCGGTGGAACGCGTGCGGACCGCCGTCATGGATGTAGTCGCGCCGGTGCTCGACGTGCTGTCGCGTCCCGCCCAAGCGATGAACCGCGCCACCGGGCGCGTCAGCAACCTCATCTTCGTCTATCGCGAGAACGAGCGACTGCGCGACGAGAACGAGCGCCTGCGCAGTTGGCAGACCACCGCCCGGCGCCTTGAGCAGGAGAATGCTTCCTTCCGCGCGCTGCTCCGCGCCCGGCCCGAGCCCGGCGTCACGTACGTGGCGGGGCGGGTGATCGGCGACAGCGGTGGACCGTGGGTACGCACGCTCGCGCTCAACGCCGGCGCCGCCGACGGCGTCCGCAAGGGCAGCCCGGTGGTGACCGGCGACGGCCTCGTCGGCCGCATCGTAGAGACCGGCGCACGCGCCTCGCGCATCCTGCTGCTCACTGACCTCAACAGCCGCGTCCCGGTCGTCGTCGAGTCCTCGCGCTACCGCGCCATCCTCGAGGGCGACAACACCGACACCCTGAAGCTGTCGTTCGTCATTCCCTCCGACGACGTGCGGGTCGGCGACCGCATCGTCACGTCCGGCTCTGGCGGCTTGTTCCCGGCCGGCTTGCCCATCGGCGACGTCACCGCGATCAAGGACGGCACCGCCATCGTCACGCCGTTCGTGCGCTTCGACCGACTCGAGCACGTGCGCGTCCTGCGCTTCGACTTCGTCGGCATCGAAGCCGACGCCGGTCCGCGCGGGCGCTAAGGCCGGCCATGAACTCCAATCCCGCGTTGGCCCGTTGGCTCGTGGCGCTGCGCGCCCTGGTGCCGTTCGGTGCCCTGGTGGCAGCGGTGGCGCTGACCGGCATGCCGTACGGCATTCCGTTCTTCGGCCCGATAACGCCGTTCTTCGCCCTGATCGGCGTCTTCTATTGGAGCGTGCATCGCCCGGAGAGCATTCCCGCCATCGTCATCTTCGCCATCGGCGTGCTGCAGGATCTCATCACCGGCGGGCCGCCGGGCTCGGTAGCGCTGCTGCTCCTGCTCGTGCATGCGATCGCCGTCTCGCAGCAGCGCATCCTGTTAGGCCAGTCGTACCTGGTGGAATGGGCAGGATTCGCGCTGATCGCCGTCGGCGCGGCGCTGGTGAGCTGGCTGCTGGCCTGCATCTACAACACCGCTCTGATCGTGCCGTGGCACTTCCTGGTGCAGGCCCTGCTGACCGTTGCGCTCTATCCGGCCGCCGCCGCCATGCTGACGCCGGCCGCCAAGTGGTCGCGCGCTCCGGAGCCCATCTGACATGGGCCGCATGTCCGCCAATGGCGTGCCGCCGGGCCCAATGAAGCGCGAGACCGGCCGCTACAAAACCTTCACGCGCCGCTCCGCGCTGCTGATGGGTGGGCAGGGGCTGCTGCTGTCGGCGCTTATCTCGAGGCTCTACTACCTCCAGGTGGTGCGCTCCGACGAGTACCGCATGCTCGCGGACGAAAACCGCATCAGCTTGCGGCTGCTAGCGCCGCCGCGCGGCCTCATCGTCGATCGCAACGGCGATGTCGTCGCCGGCAACATGCAGAACTACCGCGTGCTGCTGGTGCCCGAGCAGGCTAAGCGCAGCGGCGAGAAGGTCGCGGTTTCGGCGAACCGCACGCTCGAGGCGTTGTCCAAGATCATCCCGCTCGACGACTTCCAGCGCCAGAAGGTCCTGCGCGAGGTCGGCCGCAAGCCCGAATTCGTCCCCATCAACGTGGCCGAGAACCTCACGTGGGATGACTTCAGCCGCATCAACGTGCACGCGCCGGACCTGCCGGGAATCGTCCCCGACGTCGGCGAGACACGCCACTACCCGTACGGGCCGATCATGGCGCATCTGGTCGGCTACGTGGCGCCGGTGGCCGAGTCCGACCCGATCGACGATCCGCTCCTGCAGCTGCCCGGATTCCGCATGGGCCGCTCCGGCGTCGAGCGCAAAGCTGATCTGGTGCTGCGCGGCAAGGCGGGCTCGACTCACGTCGAGGTCAATGCCCATGGCCGCGCCATCCGCGAGCTAAAACGCGTCGCCGGCCATCCGGGCCGCGCGGTGGCGATCACCATCGAAGCGCACTTGCAGGAGTTCGCCACCAACCGCATGGGCGCGGAGAGCGCCGGCGCGGCGGTGGTCGACGTCCACACCGGTGACGTGCTCGCCCTGGTGTCAACGCCTTCGTTCGATCCGACCAAGTTCGCCTTTGGCCTGTCGCGCGAGGAGTGGAACGGGCTCGTCAATCACCCGCGCAAGCCGCTGCTCAACAAGGCGGTCACGGGCCAATATCCCCCCGGCTCGACCTTCAAGATGGTGGTGGCGCTGGCCGGTCTCGAGGCCGGCATCATCCACGCCGGCCATCGCGTGTTCTGTCCCGGGCATACCACCCTCGGCGACCGCAACTTCCATTGCTGGAAGCGCGGCGGCCATGGCGCCCTCGCCTTGTACGAGGGCATCGAGCAGTCGTGCGACGTGTACTTCTACGACGTCGCCCGCCGCGTCGGCATCGACCGCATCGCCGAGATGGCGAACCGCTTCGGCCTGGGCCAGACCCCCGCGCTCGGCCTCGGCACCGAGCGCCCTGGCCTCATCCCGACGCGCGAGTGGAAGCTCAAGCGCACCGGCGAGGCCTGGCAGGCCGGCGAGAACCTCGTCGCCGGCATCGGCCAGGGCTTCATCCTGACGACGCCGCTGCAGCTTGCGGCGATGACGGCGATGCTCGCCAATGGCGGCGTGCGCATAGCGCCGCGGCTGATGCTGCCGGCGGACGATCCGCCGCCGCCGCCGTGGGATCCGGACTCCGACCCGCGCTCGCTTAAGATCAACCCCGTCAACCTCGCGGCGGTGCGCGAGGGCATGGTGCGCGTGGTCAATAGCCAGCGCGGCACCGGCTACGCGGCGCGCATCCGCGACAAGGGCTTCGAGATGGCCGGCAAGTCCGGCACGTCGCAGGTGCGCGGCATTTCCGTGACCGAGCGCGACGAGGGCCTGCCGGCGATCAACACCATTCCCTGGGAGCACCGTGACCATGCGCTGTTCGTCGGCTACGCGCCGCTCAGCGCGCCGCGCTACGCCTGTGCCGTTGTGGTCGAGCACGGCGGCGGCGGCAGCTCGGTTGCCGGCCCGATGGTGCGCGACATCCTTCTGCAGGCCCAGAAGACCGAGTCCAATCGCCGTCGCACCCGCCAAGTCGCCGAGGCGGCCGCCACCAAGGCGCCGGGGGCCCGATGAGCATCTCCGACGCCGGCCTGCGCCTCACCAAGGTCGAGCTCAGCCTCGGCCAGAAGATCGCCAGCATTAATTGGGGCTTGGTGCTGCTGCTCACCGGCACCACCAGCTTCGGGCTCCTGGTGCTCTATTCGCTCGCGGGCGGCATCACCGACACATGGGTGGAGAAGCAGGCGATCCGCTTCGGCCTCGGCTTCTCCGCCATGATCGTCGTCGCCCTCATCGACATCCGCATCTGGCTCAGCCTCGCGTACGCCGCCTACGCGGTGGCGCTGCTGCTCCTGGTTGCGGTGGACGTGGTCGGCGTGGTCGGCATGGGTGCGCAGCGCTGGATCGACATCGGCATCGTCACCCTGCAGCCGTCCGAGCTGATGAAGGCGTCGCTGGTGCTGGCGCTGGCGCGGTACTTCCACGAGCTCACCCTCGAGGAAACCCAGTCGTTCAAGTGGGTTCTGATTCCGGCGGCGATGATCCTCGCCCCCGCCGCCCTGGTGCTGGTGCAGCCCGACCTCGGCACGGCGACGCTCCTCCTGCTGTGCGGAGCGACGATGTGCTTCCTCGCCGGCGTGCGCCTGTGGATATTCGCCGTTGCCGCCGCCGCCGCCGCCGCGGTCATCCCGTTCGGGTGGCAGTTCCTGCACGAGTACCAGAAGAACCGCATCCTCACGTTCCTGGATCCCGAGCGCGACCCGCTCGGCGCGGGCTACCACATCCTGCAGTCCAAGATCGCCCTCGGTGCCGGCGGCATCTTCGGGCGCGGCTTCCGCGAGGGCACCCAAAGCCACTTGAACTTCCTGCCCGAGATGCAGACCGACTTCATCTTCACCACGCTGGCGGAGGAGTTCGGCATGGTCGGGGCGCTGTCGCTGCTCGGGCTTTACGTCTGCATCCTCGCCTACGGCATGGCCATCTCGCTGCGTTCCCGCCACCACTTCGGCCGCCTGGTGGCGATGGGCATCGGCACGACCTTCTTCTGCTACGTGTTCATCAACATCGCCATGGTGACAGGCCTCCTGCCCGTGGTGGGCGTCCCACTGCCGCTCATCTCGTACGGCGGCACCGCGATGGTGACGCTTATGGCCGGCTTCGGCCTGGTGATTTCCGTCTACATCCACCGCGACATCCGCATCCCCCGGCGTCCGGGCGGTCCCGTGGTGTAACCCGCCAAAGCCCCGCCATAGGATTTGAACCCGCGGCCGGGGCTTGCTATATCCCCCCTCTCCCAAAGCGGTCCGAGCCCTTGCGACGGCCCTTCCGCACGCCTTGGGGGCGCATAGCTCAGTCGGTAGAGCAGCTGACTCTTAATCAGCGGGTCCGAGGTTCGAGTCCTCGTGCGCCCACCAATTTTACTAACCAGCCCACCGACTTACCTGATGAAACGACAATCGGCTGGAGCTGTGCCCCGGTCGAGGTAAGCAGCAGGGAAGCAGCACGCGGGGATTCGCTGCTGTCCTTGTTGCTGCCGCCACCGGGGCGAGCACCCGCCGCACCCGCTCGCTCAGTCCTTCACGTAGACCCCGCGATGAGGGTCCGGGTCTGAGTAGGTCTCATGCCAGTCCACCGGCGCCCCTGCGCCCCGAGCCCGATGAACAGGAGTTTCCAAAATGCCTTCGCCGTTGTAGCTGGCGACCTTCTACGCCGTCACGTTCCTCGTCGGCTTGCTGGTTGGCTGGCAGATCGATCGCCGCCTCGGCTCGGCGCCGAGCGCCGAATCTCCCTATGCAAGCAGGGTGTTCCCCTAGGCCGGTCCGCTTCGTGCCACTCGACGTCAGCCCCCATTCCTTGCAAAGCCTTGGTCTTCCTTGTTGGTCGACGCACGTCGATTGACGTGTCCGCCTTGTAGCCGGCCGCTTCACGCCGGTTTCAGCGCGAAATCGGGGTTCCTTCACGGCCGGCCGTGATGCAGAATTCCCCGCGTCGGGGGATGGGCTTCTCGTTCCATGTCCCGCCAAGCTCGGCTTGGCGGGCGCTGCAACGCGGGCGCTCTCTCTCTGCCGCGCCGGACGACATCCCCGGCTCATACCCTGTTTGTTCCCTATCGCGCGTCCGTATTTTGCGCCACACTTCCTGCCAATGGGGGGCGCGCTCTTCGCCGGAGTTCGGTGGGTGCTCTCCGCCAGACGTATTGGGGCGGCGGGCGTTCGCTCTGCTCTGCTCGATTATTCCGACGGACTCAAACCGTGTGGGAGGAACCGTACAAATGAAGTCGTGGAACGTCACTACCTCCGCCATCGCCTTTGGCGTGGCGGCAGGCATCTCAGGCACAGCGTTCGCCAACGCGGACTTGCTGCGCCTCACCGCCGATCCGGCCAACGTCGCGATGCCGAGCATCACGTACAACGGCTGGAACTACTCCACCCTCAACCAGATCACCCAGGCCAACGTCAAGAACCTGACGGTCGCCTGGACCTGGCAGATCGGCATCCTCGACCAGCACGAGGCTTCGCCGCTGGTCATCGGCG
>Ga0194132_10005120_pt1 | contig 21610 bp, 14 predicted proteins | sample TA2KigOf80mmetaG_FD_148612 | JGI IMG/M metagenome (GOLD analysis project Ga0194132, IMG submission 148612) | Freshwater microbial communities from Lake Tanganyika, Tanzania - TA2015054 Kigoma Offshore 80m | ecosystem: Environmental > Aquatic > Freshwater > Lake | place: Tanzania: Lake... | reverse complement strand
AGCGCAAACGACCTCGCAGTTGCCCAAGGGCCGTCCGCCAACCCGTCACCGGCTGGCCACGCCTGCGACGAAACCAGTCGATCTGCGCGCCCATCGAGTTCCGCATTATCTGAGCACTTTAACCCCATGGAATTTCCGAAAGGCATTAGGGCTAGACGGCCTACGTCACACTCGACTGGAATGGAAAACGATCCCAAACGAGTTGACCGAATGCGGGCCCGTGCTCCCGAAATTGTCTGTCGTGTGGTGCAGGCTGCCCAGCCTGCCGTATCGCCGACCGCCCGGCGGGTGAAGAAAGAGGCCCTTCCATGCTCTCCACGCGCCTGGTTTCCTTCGTCGCCCCGCAGGCTGGGCAGGCGAGAGGACGGATGCCGCGCCACCCGAGGACAACACGATCAGGTTTCCAACAGGCTTTTCGCGTGCCGCCGGATGGCTGGGTCGAATCCTCCCAGCATACGCGCGAGTTCTTCCACTCGCTCATCGCCTTGCAATGGCTGGACACGCACGGAGGTGCGTTGCTGGCGAACCTCCTTGGCGACCTGGAAATGAGTGGGGGCAGCCGCGGCCACGGGGGCGAGGTGGGTGACGCAGAGCACCTGCCGGCAGTTCCCAATTTCGCGCATCTTTTCGCCCACCTTGCGCGCTGTTTCCCCGCCAACGTTGGCATCCACTTCGTCGAAGACCAGCAAGGGCACGGCGTCCACTGACGCGAGCACGGTTTTGATGGCCAGCATCACGCGGGCCATTTCGCCGGAGGAAGCGATGGCGCGAAGGGGCTTGGGCGGTTCTCCAGGATTCGGGGAAAACAAGAACTCCACGGTATCGAGTCCGGACAGCGGCAGCGGCGACGCGGAGGAGGGAAGCGCGGTCGAGGAGGCGAGGCTCACTTCAAACTGGCACTTCAGAAATCCGAGGTCGGCCAGTTGCTTCGAAACCGCCTTATTCAACTTGGGAAGAGCGGCGGCGCGCGCCTGGCTGAGTTTGGCGGCGGCCTGGAGCAGGCGCTCCGTATTGGACGACAACTCGCCGCGGATACGCTCCGCCTCGGCGTCTCTTCCCTCGAGCTTGGCGAGCTCGGCGGCGGCGGTCTGGCGATGTTCGAGGATGACTTCGATCGTGGTGCCGTACTTGCGACGCAACTGTTGGATCAGGCCGAGGCGTTCTTCCAGTTCCGCCAACCGGACAGGATCAAGTTCCACTTGGTCCGCGTAGCGGGAGACTTCGAGGGAGAGTTCCCGGAGCAGGGAGGACGCTTGTTCGTGGGACTCGAGCAAAGGACGCGCGTCTGGATCGATGCGGACCAGTTCTTGCAACGCGCGTCCGAGCCGTCCGGAGAGGGCGAGGAGGGCGTCTTCTTCGCCTTCGAGACAGGCCAGGGCGGATTGAGCCAATTCACCGAGCCGGGAGGCGTTGGCGGCGCGGGCGTGTTCTGATTCCAACGCGTCGAGCTCGCCGGGTTGGAGGCGGGCGGCGTCGATTTCCCGGACTTGATGTTGGAGCAAGTCCATGTGGCGGGCGATCGCCGCGTCGTCGCCATCGAGCGCGGTGAGTTCACGGGACAGTGTGAGACGTTCGCGGGCGAGGGAAGCGAAAGCCGAGCGCGGCGCTCTCAAACCAGCAAAGTCGTCCAGGAGATCGAGCTGGCACGAGGCATGGAGCAAAGACTGATGATCATGGGGGCCATGGAGATCGGCGAGGCGGGCGCCAAGTTCGGCCAGGATTTGGAGGGAGGTGGGAGATCCATTGATGAACTGTTTGTTGGCACCTGTCCCGGCCAGGGTTCGCTTCACGATCAATTCGGAATCCGCGGGTAGTTCGAGTCCGTTGGTGTCGAGAAAATCGCGCCACGGCCAGGGCCATTTTCGGAGATCAAAAACGGCCTCCACCGTGCAGGAATCGGATCCGTGACGCAGGAGGGAACGGTCGGCCCGCTCTCCGAGAATGAGGTTGAGGGCGCCGAGGACCATGGACTTGCCGGCGCCGGTCTCGCCCGTGAGGACGTTGAAGCCCGGCTGAAACTCCAGCGTCAAATCGTCCACGAGACCCAGATTTTTAATGCGGAGGGTGGTCAACATGGCAGAATCGGTTCGCGTTGAATCTGCTCGAAGGCTTGAATGCGGCAAGGCTAAACATCGCCCGAGGGCGGGCTGCGCCACTCAACGACTCGATTTGATGAGTTTTTCACTCATTTTTCTGGGGACCGGCACGTCTCAGGGCGTCCCGATGATCGGGAAGGATTATCCTCCCGAGTTCCTGGCCAATCCGCGCAATCATCGCACGCGGCCCTCGATCTATGTGGAGACGCCGGGCGCGAAGCTGGTGGTGGATACGAGCCCGGAGTTCAGGTTGCAGATGTTGCGGGAGAACATTCGCTGGCTGGACGCGGTGGTGTTTACGCACGCGCACGCGGATCACATCATGGGATTGGACGATTGCCGGCGATTTTGCGATCTGCGCGGGGGTCCGCTCCCGGTGTATGCCAGCGGGGAGACGATGGAAGTCTTGCGGCGGGTCTTCGCCTATGCCTTCGAGGCGAAGGCGCCCAACGGATATTTTCGACCGGATCCCAGGGTTTTTGCCGGGGCATTCGCCATCGGGGACTTGGTCCTCACCCCCCTGCGTCTGCCGCACGGGCGGATGCATAGCCATGGATTTTTGTTCACTCAGAGCGGAGTCCGGCGGCTGGCCTATTTGAGCGACTGCAAAGAGGTCCCGGATCAGGTGGTTGAGCAGGTGAAAGGGGTGAGCGTGGTGGTGCTGGACGCGTTGCGGCGCGAAGCACATCCCACGCACATGAGTTTGGACGAGGCGTTGGCGGCGGCCCGCCGCATTGGGGCGGAGCGTACCTTTTTTACCCATTTGACCCATGACTACGATCATGACCGGGACCAAGCCGAGCTTCCGGGCGGGGTGGAGCTGGCCTACGACGGTTTGAGGATCGAGGTGGCCTAGCCGGACCGGTACCCATGATGCTTGACTTTCAGCAAAGGATCGATGCCTTCGATGCGCGGAGGCTCCGAGTTTGGATGCTTCTGCTGACATCGAGTCTCTTTCCAGCCACTCAAGCCCAGGACCCGAGGGGACGTGAGGTGGTCGTCGTTTACAACCGTACGATGCCGGAATCGAAGGCGCTGGCGGAGTTCTACGGGCAGCGTCGCGGCGTTCCAGCGGAGCAATGGCTCGGGCTGGATTTGCCGCAGTCCGAGATCATTTCCCGCGGTGACTTTTCCGAAAAACTGGAGAAGCCCTTGTTGCAGTTTCTGGAGGAACGGGGGCATTGGACCTTTCCCGCCGGAACGACTCGGAGGTCGGATCCGGCCCAGTCGTTGCCCAAAGCGGCGGGAGTGCGTTATGCGGTTTTGTGTTTTGGGGTGCCGGTGCGCATTTGGAAGGACACCGGAATGAGGGAGGAACGCGCGAATCAACTTCGCGAGGAATTGAGGCGCAACGAGGCGGCGGTGGACAGTGAATTGGCGGTGCTGCCGCGTTATTATCAAAACTACATGCGAGCGGGTCCGCTTTCCAATCCTCTGCTGGGAACGACGAATTCGGCGCTGCTTTCGCCGACGAACGGATTGTTTTTGGTGGGACGAATCGACGGTCCCAGCGCGGAAGTGGCACGAGCTTTGGTGGAGCGGGCGATGGTGGCGGAACGAGACGGGTTGTGGGGAAGGGCCTATTTCGATCTTCGTGGCGTCACCAATGGCAATTACAAGATCGGGGACGACTGGATTCGAAAATCGGCCGAGATCGTTCGGCGGCTCGGGTATGAAACTTATGTGGATGAGAAGCCGGAGACCTTTCCGCCGGGGCTTCCGGTAAGCCACATCGCGTTTTACGCGGGCTGGTATGATCCGGCGGTATCCGGACCCTTTGGACGCGAGAAAGTGGATTTCATGCCGGGTGCGTTCGCCTATCATTTGCATTCCTACAACGGGGCCACGATTCGCTCGACCTATGAGCGATGGGTGGGGCCCTTGCTCACCCGGGGCGCGACGGCGACGATAGGGTCCGTCGACGAACCGTATTTGGAAGGGACCCCTGATTTATCGATCTTTTTCGGGCGGTTCGTCTTTTTCGGATTCAGCTTTGCCGAGGCGGCCTACGCTTCGGTGGAGGCGTTGTCCTGGCAATCCACCGTGGTCGGTGATCCGTTATACCGTCCGTTCGCGGAGCGCCCGCAGGACCGCCACGAACGGCTGGAGAAGGCCAGGCATCCGATGCTGGAATGGTCGCAGTTGAAGGTCGTGAACCTGAACGAGGCAACCGGAGTATCTCCGAATGAGTTGCTCCAGTATGTGGCCAAGATTCCCGAGTTGAAGCAGAGCGCGGTGTTGTTGGAGAAGCAGGGGGACATGGCGTATGCGCGCGCGCGTTTCGACGAATGCATGGCGGCCTACGAAGCCGCCTTGACCTTGGAATTGCGGGAGGGACAGCGGGTGCGGCTCAAGCTGGCCTTGGCGCGGGTCTATGCTTTGAGCCAGAAAAAGCAGGAGGCTTACGATTTGTATCGGAGCGTGCTGAAGGATCATCCCACCTGGGGCGAGCCTCTCTCCATCTACCATCGGATGAAGCCGCTGGCCGTGGCGCTGGGGAAAAGGGAAGAGGCCGAACTCATCGACCGGGAGATCGAGAAGCTGCTCTCACGTCCTTAACAATCCCCGCACGATGTGGCCGTGAACGTCGGTGAGGCGGTATTGGCGGCCTTGGAATCGGAAGGTGAGGCGGGTGTGGTCGAGCCCCAGGCAATGGAGCAGGGTCGCTTGAAGGTCGTGGATCTCGACGGGATCGGAGGCGACATTGAATCCGAAGTCATCGGTTTCACCGTAAGCGGGTCCGGATTGAATGCCCCCGCCCGCGAGCCACAGGGAAAACGCCTTCCCATGGTGGTCGCGCCCGTAATGGTCGGCCTTGGCCTCGCCCTGGGCATACGGCGTGCGTCCGAATTCGCCCCCCCAGATGACGAGGGTGTCGTCAAGCAGTCCGCGTTGTTTGAGGTCGGAGACGAGGGCGGCGCTGGGTTGGTCAACGTCGCGGGTGATGACGGGCATCCGTTCGGTGAGGCCTCCGTGGTGATCCCAATCACGGTGATAAAGTTGAATGAAGCGGACGCCGCGTTCGGCCAGGCGCCGGGCGAGGACGCAGTTGCGCGCGAACGTGCCCGGCTTGCGGGAATCTTCGCCGTAGAGTTTGAAGGTCGATTCGGGTTCCCCGTCCAGATTCATGACCTCGGGCACGCTGGCCTGCATGCGGTAAGCCATTTCGTATTGGGCGATGCGTGTTTCGATCTCGGGATCGCCGGTTTCGCGCCACCGCAGCCGGTTTAACGCTGCGACACGGTCGATCATGGCGCGCCTGTGGGGCCGGGTCACACCGTCCGGATTTTCCAGATAAAGCACCGGCTCGCCCGCACCCCGCAGTTGGACGCCTTGATGACGGCTTGGAAGAAAGCCACTTCCCCAGAGCCGGGCGAGGAGTCCCTGGCCGGCCTTGTTGTCGCTGGCCACCGAAATGAGAACCAGGAAGGCGGGTAAATTTTCATTGAGGGATCCAAGACCATAGTCGATCCAGGATCCGAAACTGGGGCGGCCAGGCTGCTGACTGCCGGTCTGAAAAAAAGTGATGGCCGGATCATGATTGATGGCTTCCGTTCGCATGGATCGGACCACGCGAAGATCATCCGCGATGCGCTGCGTGTGGGGGAGGAGATCGCTGATCCAAGTTCCGTGTTCTCCGCAGCGTTGGAAGGAGTACTTGCTCGGTTGAAGTGCGAATCGCGCCTGGCCGGCCACCATGCCGGTAATTCGCTGGCCCCGCCGTACGGAATCCGGCAGATCCTCATTAAAGCGCTCCTTGAGGAGTGGCTTGGGGTCGAACAGTTCGAGATGAGAAGGCCCGCCGGACTGAAACAAACTGATGACCCGCTTGGCCCGGGGGAGGAAGTGGGAGGTTGGGCGCGATCCGGACGTGGCTTGGGCAGGGGACGGTGCCAGCAAGGAGGCAAGCGCGGCGGCGCCGAGCCCCAACCCGGCCCGTCCGAAAAACTCGCGCCGCGAGGAAACGGATTCAAAGCGGAGGCAATGAGAGGAGTTCATTCGCGGGAGATGGTTTCGTCAAGGTTGAGCAAAATGCCGGCAAGCGAAGCATAGGCGTGATTCTCAGAGCCCTCGAGAGAGGGTGCCATGGCGCGTTTGAGTTCCACGAGTTCGGAGACGGATGGATTGCGCGAGGTCGCAAGCCGAAACGCCCAACGGAGGCGGGCATCGAGATCGATTCCTCCTTCGGACTGAATGCGTGCGCCCAAGCGCTGAGCCGCTTCCACGAACAGCGGTTCGTTCATGAGGATGAGGGCTTGCAAAGGAGTATTGGTGCGCGATCGGCGCACGGTGCAGAATTCACGGTCCGGCGCGTCGAAGGTCAACATGGCGGGGTGGGGGAGCGTTCTTTTCCAAAAGGTGTAAAGACTGCGCCGGTAAAGGTCGCGTCCACGGCTGAGATTCCAGCGCGTGCCGGGATAATCGGCGCCGACCACGATGTTCTTGTAGAGTTCTTCCGGTTGATAAGGGAACACACTTTCGCCTCCCAGGGATTCCTGAAGCATACCGCTCAGCGCGAGCGCCTGATCGCGCAGGACCTCGGCCGGCAGCCGCAATCGCGGGGAGCGCGCGAGCAGCCGGTTTTCGGGATCGCGGGCAAAGGACTCCGGCGGCGCCGCGGAGGTTTGCCGGTAGGTTTGGGAAAGCGTCATCGCGCGCAGGAGCCCCTTCACATTCCAACCGCTTTCGATGAAATCGCGCGCCAGCCAGTCCAGGAGTTCCGGATGGCTTGGATATTCCCCTTGCGATCCGAAATCCTCGAGTGTCTTGACCAATCCGACGCCGAATAACTGCGCCCACATGCGGTTGACCACCACTCGGGCCGTCAGCGGATGTTCTGGATGCGTGAGCCAGCGGGCGAGTCCAAGCCGATTCTTCGGAGCCCCGGCAGGCCATGGCGCCAGGGTCGATTCGGGGACGGAAGGTTCGACGCGGTCGCCTTGAGCGTCATACGCGCCGCGCCGAAGGATGAACGTGGGACGGGGTTCGGGAAGTTCGGACATCACCATGGTCGAGGGAAGAGCACGCCGGTAGGCCAGGTGGTTTTCCCAAAGACGATCGCGTTCCTCCAGATTCGCGCGCAGCTTTGCATCCGTGCTTTTCGCAGGGGCGCGCCGGAGCGAGGTGATATGGCGGGCGCCGGATGGAATACCCGTACCCGCCCGGGTTCCCAGGTGCTCGGCATGCTCAGCAAACCATGCGCGAATCTCTCCTGATCGCGGAGCTCTGCCGAGAATTCTCAGTTCGTCGACGGCGCCCTGGAAAGAGGGAGCCCCGGGGGTGAGTTCAGCGCCAATCTGGTAGGGCGTGGACGGCGCGTCTTTTGAGGTCAAACCATCGTAGAGAACGCGGGTGGGGATTTCTTCGCCGTCCAAAAAGATGCGAACGTCCGCGGCGCTTCGGCTTCCTCCCAGAACGACGGCGAGATGGCGCCATTCCCCGGCGCGCAGCGGTGCGGATTCGCCCCGCACGCGCAAGGCATAAGCCGGGAAGAAATCGGACCAGCGCACTTCAATCTGACCGTCCATCAGCCGGATTTCCTGTCCTTTGCCGAAGCCTTGTTGGGCAGGATTTCCGGAATAACTGACGTTGGAGAACAGGGCCACGTCGCGCGAGTTGTTCTCGTCGGGGCGAATCCAGAGAGCCACCGTGGCGGGTTTGGTGAAATGGAGGATGCCTTTGTCGAGGCGTGCCAGCGGACCCCTTTGCGATTTCCAGGCTTGCTGGGCAACCCCCTCGATCAGTTCCGGCGGGGTTGATGGAAACGAGAACGGCTGCCCTTGGGTGAGGAGGTTGTCGCAGCTCAAGAAGAGCGAAATCACGTTGGTGTTTTCCCTTTCAGTCCGGCCGGCCGACGATCGGGCCTGGATCGGGGTAGCGGGTGATGGGGGAAGGGGCAAGGCTTGCCTCGAGGCCTGCTCGATCCATCGATCGAGCCGTTTGATCTCGGCGAGTTGGCGATCCATTTCACGACGCTGAAGCGGGGTGGGGGCAGGCAGCAGCGGCACCGCATTGGCGATGCGTCCATCCTCGCCATGCTCGGGGACATTGTTGAAGAACGCGAAAAGGCCGTAGTAGTCGCGCTGGGAAATGGGATCGAACTTGTGGTCATGGCAGCGCGCGCATTCGAGCGTGAGTCCCAGCCAGGCGGTGCTGAAGGTGCGAACTCGATCGGCCACATATTCGACGCGATATTCCTCGTCGATGATGCCACCCTCGCTGTTGATGACGTGATTGCGACTGAAGCCGGTGGCGATCCGTTGGTCCAGCGTGGCCTGGGGCAGCAGATCACCGGCGAGTTGTTCGGTGATGAAGCGGTCGTAGGGAAGATTGGCGTTGAAGGACTCGATCACCCACTCCCGCCAGCGCCACATGCTGCGGGCGGAATCGTTGTTGAAACCATGCGTGTCGGCATAGCGCGCGGCGTCCAGCCAATCGATGGCCATGCGCTCTCCAAAGCGCGGGGAGCTAAGGAGCCGATCCACCTCGGACGCCCAAGCCGGTTCGCCTTGGGTTTGCACGGCATTGGAGAAGCGGTTGAGCTCATCAAGGGCGGGGGGCAAACCGGTCAGATCGAGGGACACACGCCGAAGCCACGCTTCGGGAGTCGCCGGAGGGGACGGCGCGAGTCCCTCGCGGGCCAGCCGGGATTGGATCCAGGCATCGATGGGCCGGGCCGGGCCGGGAGGAGTCAGCCGCCGTGGCGGGACGAAGGCCCAATGTTGATCGTAGCGAGCCCCTTCAGAAATCCATCGCTTCAGAACGGCTTTCTGCTCCGCCGACAAACTTCGCTGGGTTTCCGGAGGCGGCATGAGTTGATCGGGATCGTTGCTCTGGATCCGGCGGAGCAACGCGCTGGCCTCGGGTTTTCCAGGGAAAACGGCTTGTTTTCCCTCACGGACCGCAAGGGCGCCGGCCCGGGTATCCAGACGAAGCCCCGCTTTGCGCTGGGAGGCATCCTGTCCGTGGCACTGAAAACAATACTCGGAGAGCAGCGGGCGCACCTCACGATTGAAATCCACGGGTGCGGGCGAATCGGCTGCCCTCGCCATCGTGGCCAGCCCAAGGAGGAGAACGGCCATGCGCTTAAGCCTGATCATAGCACGGGCGATCATGAGGCACTCAGGCGCGAAATACAAATCAGTCTTGAGTCCGATTCGGTTTGAATGCGGAGAAAGCCGGGGTCAACCCGTGGTTTTGCGCAGCAGAGCAATGCGATTGGTGTTGGTGCCTTTGTTGTTGTTGGAGACACCCCAGCAATTGGCGGTCTTCGTGAAGGCCTGATCGTTGATCATGATGAGCAGGGGCTCGAATTGGGCCGCCAACGCGCATCGAATCACGGACTCCTCCAACCGCACGGATCCGGCACGAACTTCGCCCACCTCGAACGCCACGTGTCCGCCGGGACGCAAGATGCGGTGCAATTCCACGAAGACTCGCGTCATCGCCTCTTCCCAAACCTCGAGGGTCTTGGGCGTGGTCAAAGCGACGGAGCGGGCATCCATGCCGAGGAACCAGCACCGCAGCCAGTTGTCGGTGGCGTAATCGACGACGTCCAGGAACGGCGGGGACGTGACCACCAAGGCCGCCGAATTCGAGGGCAACGCAGGAGCCCGGTCGGCGGGGCCTTGGATCAACTTCGATTTGACGGCGATTTCCGCCAGGCCTCGAATCGTTTTGGGATCGCAATCCGAGACCAATTGGCGGGATTTCTTGTTGACGATTTTCCGCAGCGAGCGCCGCGGCGGAGTCTGATTGCGGTCTTTGTTGATTTTCAACTGGGCTTTGACCGAGACCGCCTGGTTGGGCGGGAGCGTATACACGGAAAGAAATCCCACGGAATGTCCTGTCAAACGGTTCAAGGAAACCATCCCAATCCAATCGTCCAGGGCGTCGAGACGGGCTTCCTTCTGCCGCCGGAGCAAATACGCCTTGAGAGCGCAGATTTCCCTGAGCGTTTCGGGATGGTAAAAGACGAGCAGGTCTTCAGGGAACTCTTCGTTGGCCTCCAAGTCGATGTCGTTCAGTCGTTGCTCGACTTCCTTGGGATCGGCGGGACGCAGGCGCGGGCGGGTGAGTTGAAGGCTGACTGGATTGATATCGCAGCCGTAGGGAACGCGTCCAAGAAGAGCCGATTCCAAGGGTGTGGTGCCGCGTCCCATGAACGGGTCCAGCACGACTTCGCCGGGTTCCGTGAGACGTTCCACGAAGAAGCGCGGCAACTGGGGTTTGAAACAGGCCCGATAGGAGATCTCGTGAAGCGAATTGGCCTGGCGCTGCCTCGAGGTCCAGAACTCATTGACGAACGTTGGAACCTTCGCGGTGCCTCCTCCGGCCAGATGGACCTCAGTCTCCAAGGTGGTGGTGGCCGTGCCAAATTCCTGGAAATCGAGGACCTGCTGGGCGAACGAAGGTTTCGACGAGGCGCGTGAAGGTTGCCTGGCCGGGGCTGGGGCGAAGTCGAATTCAAGGTTTTGCGGACGGTTCATGCGCAGGGGACGCGTTCGACGGGCAAACCTAGGCTGCCGACCTCGACTTGAAAAGGACGGGTTGAACGGCGACGGTCGTCACAGGGAAGCGCCGGAATGGAGCCTGGAGGCTGGCGCCTGGCGCCGGGAATGCCGCTCATTGATCGACCCAGGCCCAATCCCACGGCCAGCCGGAGGCCCAAATCGATTTGGCGTAGGCGACGGTGGGACTCGCCTTCGCGAAACGGCTTGCCGGAATCCATTCCCCATGACCATCGCTCCACGATTGATTATGCCCGGCCGGGCTGTTGGCCGGACTGAGGGCGCCGATCTTGGGCACCGGTCCCAGCACGCCATGATTGGAGTGCCACTTGCGTTGAGAGGGAAAGACCATGGTATGATCGGCGGTGAGAGGTCCCATGGGATCAGTCGATTTCGCGGGTGAATTGGTGCCGCGAAAGCGGGGGCCCGAGAGGCCCGTCAGAATCATGAAGTGATCCACGTGCAAAAGGGCTTTCTCGTCAAACAAGCGGGGCGTGTCGGCCCGGTAAGGACAACGCCAGACCGTCGGGACCTCGGCCGTCTTGATGTCCTTGTCGAAGTCTGCCGCGCTGGTGCGGAGGCGTCCGCCCGTCAGTCCATAATTGATCAAGGTGATCCCTTGATTGCTGCTCATCACGTAGAGAGCATCGAGCTTCCAGGCAGTCGTCTGGTCGGCCGTCGGATAGATTTGGTTGAAGTCGTCTGCATACATCTGGAATGAGAGCGCCTGGGACTTGATGTTGGAAAGGCAATGCACGCGCTTGGCCTTGGCTTTGGCCTTGGACAGGGCGGGAAGGAGCATGCCCGCGAGGATGGCGATGATGGCGATCACGACCAGAAGTTCGATGAGCGTGAATGCCGTCCGGGAAGTGCAGCGCGCAGGATTCATGGGAGGTTCGAATTCGGAATGGCTTCTCTTACCATGCCGCGGTTCTTTCCGACAATGAATTCTCCCAACGAGTCCATTGCCCCGTGCATCCCGAAGATGTCTGTCGTGTGGCGCAGGCTGCCCAGCCTGCCGTATCGCCGACGGCCCGTCGGCCCGGCGGGTGAAGAACGAGGCCCTTCCACACTCTCCACGCGCCGGGTTCCCTTCGTCGCCCCGCAGGCTGGCAGCCTGCACCATAGCAGACAGGGCTGTCTGCGTGACCACGACAACCCGGCCAACGACAACCTCTGGAGACACCGCCTGCGTCCTGCGGTGGTGCGGTTCTATCCGCGGCGGCACCCGAAGGCCGTGAGCGCGGAGGCGAGCCGCTCCAGGGGCAACCCGACCACGTTGGAAAAGGAACCTTCGATGGAATGGACGATGGCCTCGCCGTGCTCCTGGAGGGCGTAGCCTCCAGCCTTGTCGAAGGGATGGATTTTGGAGAGATAAGCTCGAATCGAAGCCAGTCCCAGTCTGCGGAAGCGGACGCGGGTCGTCTCCGCAAACAGGTGGGTATATCCGGACGCGGGATGGAGGAGACACACGCCGGTGATCACGTGGTGGGGGCGTCCCGAAAGGGCTTTGAGCATGGCCACGGCCTCGCGCGAGTTGGAGGGTTTGCCGAACAGTCGCTTTGGCAAGGCGACCACAGTATCGGCTCCCAGGATCAATGCCTTGGGGCGCCGGAGCCTCAAGGCGTCGGCCTTGCGCCAGGCATTGACGAGGGCAACCTCCGCCGGCGCGAGCGACGAATCCTCGATTTCTTCCACGCGAGTTGGCATCACGTCGAAGGACGGACAGAGTTCACGCAGCAGTTCGACCCGGCGCGGGGACGCGGAAGCGAGGACGAGTTGGACGTCCAGACTTGGAACTCGAGCACGTCCACCATCCCGGGCGGAGTGATGAGAGATGCGTTTTTCGCCCAAGCGGTTGCTCCTGGCGAAACGCTTCAAGCCCCGTGGGGACGGATCAAGCGAGGATGCCTTTCACGACTTCGCCATGGACATCGGTGAGGCGGTAATCCCGGCCCTGGAAGCGATAAGTGAGTTGGAGATGATTCACTCCGAACAGGTGGAGGATGGTGGCGTGAAGGTCGTGGACGTGAACCTTGTTTTCCACCGCGTAAAAGCCGAAGTCATCGGTTTTCCCGTAAACCACGCCCGGTTTGATGCCACCGCCCGCCATCCAGATCGTGTAGCCGTGGGGATGATGGTCTCGCCCCATTTGGTCGGGTTCCAGTTTGCCTTGCATCATCGGAGTTCGCCCGAACTCGCCTCCCCAGAGGACGAGTGTTTCGTCCAGCAACCCCCGCTCCTTCAGATCTTTGATCAGGGCCACGCAAGGCTGATCCGTTTCGAGGCAGCGCTTTTTCAGGTCGAAAACGAGATTCCCATCCGGCCCGCCGTGATGATCCCAGCCACGATGATAGAGCTGCACGAAGCGAACTCCGCGTTCGACGAGCCGGCGGGCGAGGAGGCAATTGTTGGCGAATGAGGCCCTGCCGGGCGTGGTCGCGTAGGCGGTATGCGCCGCCTCGGGTTCCTTCGAAATGTCCATGACATCCGGCACGCTGGTCTGCATGCGGTAGGCCATTTCGTAGGCGGCGATCCGGGTTTCGATCTCGGGGTCGAGGAGCACCCGGTGGCGCATCCGGTTGAGGTCGCGAAGGGTGTCCAGAGACTGGCGGCGTCGCGAGCCATCGATGCCGGGAGGATTCTCGACGTAGAGCACAGGCTCGCCCTGCGAGCGCAACTGCACGCCCTGATGTGCGGTGGGGAGGAACCCGCTGCCCCAGGCACTGTTGGTCAGCGGCTGGCCGACTCCGGTCATGAGCACGACGAACGCGGGCAGGTCCTTGTTCTCGCTGCCGAGGCCGTAGCTGAACCAGGAACCCATGCTCGGGCGTCCGGCCAACTGAGCGCCCGTGTTCATAAAAATCGTGGCCGGGTCGTGATTAAACGCTTCGGAATAAAATCCCTGCACGAAACAGAGCTCGTCCACGATCGTGCTGGTTTGCGGCAGCAGTTCGGAGAGCCACACTCCGGACTTTCCATGCTGATTGAACTGATAACGAGTGGCCAGGAGTTTGGATTCTTTGCCGATTTGCGCGAGGCGGATATTCTTGACGAGTTCTTCCGGCACCTTCTCTCCGTTGCGCTTGTTGAGCTCGGGTTTATAGTCGAACAGATCGAGGTGGGACGGTCCGCCGGACTGAAAGAGGTAGATGATGTTTTTCGCCTTGGGAGCGAAATGCAGGGCTTTCCTGGCGGCTTCCGCAGCCTGGAGTTTCCCGAGGCGCCCATCGTGGAGCAGCGTGCTCAAAGCCAGAGCGCCCATGCCCGAACCGCATTGCTTAAGAAAGCGGCGCCGGGTGACGGACTTGAGATGTTCCAGATCGAGCGGTGAAGGGGAGTGCATAGGGGGCGGGATCATCCTTTGGTCAGGTTCTCGTCCAAATTGAACAGCACGTTGGCCACCATCATCCAGGCGGCGACGTCGGCGTCTCGCCAAGGGCCGCGCCGCGGGGCTTGCCCTGTGGCAGCGAGCAAACGCGCGCTTTCGGGATCGGCGGAGAAACTCTTGATTTGCTGTTCGAGGTAGCCGAGCAGTCTTTGTCGTTCCGCGCGCGTGGGAATCCGGGAAAGCGCGGTCCGAAAGGCAAACTCCAGTTGTTGGCGGGCGCCGGACCCGCCTTCGCTCAACACGCGCTCGGCCAACCCGCGGGCGGCTTCAAGCAGCGTCGAATCGTTCAGCGCTGCCAGCGCTTGCAACGGCGTGTTCGTGCGCGGACGCCGCGCGGTGCAGACCTCGCGACTCGGCGCGTCAAACACCGCGAAAACCGGATATGTGCAAACGCGCCGCCAATAGGTGTAGACCCCGCGACGGTAAAGATCAGGCCCGGTGCTCAACGGCCATTCGTCCATGCCCAACTCCGGGCGCAGAAATCCGATCTCCTTCCACAGATTGGGCACTTGCACCGGATGCACGCTCGGCCCGCCGATGGCGGGGTTCAAGAGTCCGCTCACAGCCAGGGCTTGATCGCGGATCATTTCGGCGTCCATGCGAAACCGGGGGCCGCGCGCCAGCCACCGATTGTAGGGATCTTTTTCGAGCTTCGCCTTGTCCGCGGCCGCGTTTTGCCGGTAGGTGGCGGAGAGCACCATGGTTTTCTGAATCGACTTGAAATCCCAACCGTGGGCGATCCACTCCGCCGCGAGCCAATCGAGCAGTTCGGGGTGCGAAGGCGCTTCACCTTGGCGCCCGAGATCGTCGCTGGTCTGAGCCAGGCCGGTGCCGAAGAAACGCTCCCAAAGCCGGTTCACCGTGACGCGGGCGGGAAGAGGGTTCCGCGGGTCCACCAGCCATTGGGCAAGGGCGAGGCGATCGGAGCCTGCCCCCGGTGGCAGGGGCGGCAGGAAGGCGGGCGTGCCCGGCGTAACGGACGGGCCTTTCTCAAGAAAATTTCCCCGCACCTGCACGAACGTTTCGCGGGGCTCGGACCGTTCCTTCATCACCAGGGTGGAATACTTCGAACTGGCCAAATCCAGCTCGCGTTTGTTCAAACGGTAAAGTTCACGATCGAGCGAGCGCAGAGCGGGATCGAGTCCGCGGAAAAATTCCCTGACGCGCGCGAGTTCCTCGATCGAGCGACTGGAGGAAGTCGAAGCCAGGATGGCGTCGATCTCGCCGGGCACGGGCCAAAGCTTGGCCGGATCTTTCTGGGTCGTGACGGAGAGACGAAATCTCCCGATGGTGTGGCTGCTGCCGTGATAATGGTCGAAGCGAAAATGCAGTCGGGTTCCTTGGGGCCCGCCGACGGGCTCCTTGAACGTCACGATCAGAAAGTGAGGTTTGCCGAATTGGGGGCCGATCGCCCAGCCGGTCTTCGGATTGCGGTCAATGGCGTGTTCCGCCCGGTAGTATCGTTGCTCCCAGTCGGCCATGGCGGTGCCGAACGACACCGGAACCGGAGCGCCGCTCGAACCCGTTCCAGAGACGGACACCCCGAATTCATCCAGAATGAAATTTCCGGTTTCGCGCCAGCGGCCGGGACCCTTCTTGGGAAGGGAAGGATCGGGCAGCACCTCGAGCAGAACCGCGGTGATGGCTGAGTCGGTCGTTTCCGCCTCGAAGGTGATGGTGTCGTAAATCGGATTGATGCCGGTGCCCAGGACGGAGTGGTCAGGCAGGTTGGTGTAGGACGAGCCGCCATTCGAGAGAAGGTTGGTCAGAACGAGAGGGGTCCAAACGTTGCCGGTCGAAGCACGGCTTTGTTCCCACGCCTGCTGGCGGGCGGGAGCGGAAGCTTCCTCCCGGGCGATCAGGTTCTTGACGCGCTGAATATCGCGGTGAAGGAAATCCACTTGAGCCTGCACGGGAGGTGCCGGGACAGGCACGGTGGGTTCGAGCGAGTGGCTGCCGCGGTCCTCGGTATGGTTGAAGAACGCGTAGAAGCGATAGTATTCCTCATGGGTGATCGGATCATATTTGTGGGTATGGCATTCTGCGCACATCATGGTGAGCCCGAGCCAGGTGGTCCCCACGGTGGCGACACGATCCTTCACCGCCTTGACCCGGTGCTCCTCGTTGTCGCTGCCGCCCTCGTCGTTGATCTTCGTATTGCGATTGAATCCCGTGGCAATGATTTGTTGCAGGGTCGCGTTGGGGATCAGGTCGCCCGCAAGTTGCTCGATCGTGAACCGGTCAAAGGGCATGTTTTCATTGAACGCCCGGATCACCCAATCCCGGTAGGGCCACATCGAGCGCGTGCTGTCGATTTGATAGCCGTTGGAATCGGCGTAGCGGGCGAGATCCAGCCACCAGCGGGCCATGTGCTCGCCGTAGTGCTCGGAATCCAGCAACCGATCAACCAACCGCTCGTAAGCATCCGCTCGCTTGTCGTTCACAAACGTTTGAACTTCGGACCAGGTCGGGGGCAGGCCGGTGAGATCAAGCGTGAGCCGGCGGATCAGCGTAGGGCGATCCGCTTCAGCGGCCGGCTTGAGTCCTTCGCGCTGAAGCTTGGCCAGGATGAAACGGTCGATCTCGTTGTGGATTCGTTTTCGGACAGAAGGCAGCGTCGGGGGAACGGGCTTTCGCAGCGCGGTAAAGGACCAATGCTTCGAGGGATCCCACTCCGGCCAATCCGCCCCCTGATCGATCCATTGCCGCAGAGAACTGATTTCGGCGGGTGTCAATCGATCTCCCTTAGGCGGCATGACCTCGTCCGCATCGGTGGTGGTGACGCGGGCGATCAGGTCGCTCTCCGCACTTTTACCGGGGACAATGGCGGATTTGCCGGACTTGCCCCCCTTGAAAGCCGCCGATTTGAGGTCCAGCCGCAAGCCGCTTTTTTGAGCGTCCGGACCGTGGCATTCGCTGCATTTCTTGACGAGGATGGGCTCGATATCCTTGGTAAAATTGATCTTGGCAGCCGCCGCGAGACTTAATCCCGTTCCCAATCCCGACGTCGAAGCCGCCAGAAGCGCGAGCCGCAGCAAGCGTGCCGGTAGTGAACGCGAAAAAGAGAGGATCATAGAGCCAATCATGCGAATTCTATTGGGAAGTTTGCCACGGATCTCGGGGATTGCACAAGGGAAGTCGTTCGCCACACAGGGATTCTCATTTTGCCCCGGAGCGCAGCGGGGTCGTCCCTCGACCCGCCGCCGCACGTTGAACAATCTGGAGTCTTCCGACTTGTCCGCGCGCTGCGGCGGGTCTCCGATCGTGTATCCCGATGTTGTTGGTAGGGCGGGCCTGTCCCAGGCCGCCGCCCACTGGATGCAAAACATCATGCTCTGGCGGCGCGCCGGGACGGACGCGCCCTACCTGCATCACCGGCAACATCGGGATGCACCGTGGAGCGTCATTCGGGACGGGCGGGGAATTCTGCGATGGGAACGGAAGAAGGAAGGCTGATAGACCCGATTTCGGAGGTCACCGTCCCAGGGCTTGAATCCGTGGCGGATCCAGTCCGAAGAGGATGGTGGAGCCGAGGAGATTCGAACTCCTGACCCCCACAATGCCATTGTGGTGCTCTACCAACTGAGCTACGACCCCAGTCCGAAAGCGGCTTGGACTCTAGTGACGAGATCGGACAAGTCAAAGTCTTTCTTGAGCGCTTTTCGTGCGCCTCAAAAAGCGATCAAGGATGATGCTTTTTCACGAACTCGATCGCCCGGCTCACGTATTCCTCGGGCATGCGGGCGTAAAGCGGGTTGTCTGTCTCGATGGCCAGCACGCCATCCCAGCGCGCTTTGCGCAGTTCCTCGAACAACCCCGCGTAATTCGAGCTGCCGGAGCCTATGTGAACATCCACAATCGTCGGCTTTCCATCGACCTGCTCGATCTTCTTGTCTTTGAGATGGATGTCGAAGACGCGTCCTTGGTACTCGCGAAAGACCTTGTCGGCGTCGAATCCCGCCCCCGTGACGTGGCCCACGTCCAGGCAGACTCCGATGCGGGCGTCGCGGGCGTTCAAGATCTTTTTTACCGTGTCGGGATGGCCGTAGACGGAATTCAATCCGTGGTTATGGATTCCCAGCTTGATGTCGTATTCCTTCACCAGTTCCTCCAGGTTGTCCCATTGGGCGGCTTCGCGGGGCTCGACGATGATGAGTTTGATCCCCATGGCCTTGGCGAATTGGAAGAGTTTGCGGTTTTCCTCCTTGTTCATGGAAGTTCCGGCGACGCCGAAGGTGTAAAACTGAATGCCGCGCGCCTCCAGTTGGGCCTTCTGCTTGAGGGACTCCTCCAAGGGCGCCAGCGGATCAATGTGCTTGTTGGTACACTGAATGTATTTGAGTTTGTGCTTGGAGGCGAATTCGAGCGCTTGCTCGAAATTCATCTCGCGCAAGGTCCAGGATTGGATGCCGAGCTTGGGTTGATACGCGGCGGCCGAAAGAGCGGCTTGGAAACCCACGGCCAGCGCGAAGGCGGCCACGCGGAGGAACGTCAGGCTTTTCATGATTGGATGAGCGCAGACCATGAACGAATGGGCGGGAATCGCGCAATGAGAATTCCGGAAAGTAGAGCCGTTCTCATTTTGGTGGGTAGGGCGCGTCACTCCGTGCGCGCCGCCTTTGGAAACACCCGGTTTCGGCGCGCAGCGGAGTGCGCGCCCTACCTTGATCAGTCAAAATGAGAACGGCTGCGGAAAGGATTGATCCCACGTCTTCTCCTCGTGTGAGATCACGCCATGTCCCGGCCGGCCTCCCTCGAGTTTCATTCGAGTTTGATGATCCCAAGTGTTTGTCTTGCCTTGAGTTTGCTGTGCGCTCGGGCGGTGGAGGCGGGAGATGTCGAGCTCAAGCGGATTGCTTCGCGGACGCTGTCCGGGTTTTCGGAGGCGGTGTTGATCGAGAGCCGGCCCTTGATTCACACCGGCCAGTTTTTCGCGCGCGACACCCGGGGACACGCGGTGGCCAAGGGCGATGCCTCCCGCCAGATGGAGTGGGTGGCGGATCAAATGCTCGGCGCCGTTCGACAGGCGGGAGGCGAGGATGCCACGGTCGTTCGGGTGCATTTGGTCGCCGCCAACCTGGATGCCTGCCGGCATGGCATGAGAGTTCTGGCAAGGCGTTGGAGTCCCGGAGCCGCGCCCGCCCTGAGCATGGCCGTGGGGGCTTTGGCCGATCCGGATTCGCTGGTGGGGCTCGACGCGATCGCGGTTCCCCTGGCCAAAGCCGGCCCATCCGCTCGGCAATTCCGCGCGGTGGAAGGCGCCACCAGTGTTGCGAGCGCCGCCATGCTGCCCTCCGGCCCTGCGGTGTTCGTGGCAGGCCAGGCCGAACCCGGCTCTCTGGAAGTCGCGACGCGGAAGACCCTGGCCAGTTTGGAGCGCACGCTGGGTCACCTGGGATTGGGACGCACGGACGTCGTCCAACTCAAAGCGTTTATGTCTCCCATGAACCAAGCCGAAGCGGTGAGGCGGTTGGTGAGGGAATATTTTCATCCGCAATTGGCACCGCCCTTGGTCCTGGTCGAATGGCTGAGCAACCTCCCCATTGAAATCGAGATTGTGGCGTCGGCGCCAAAGCAATCCTCAACCGCCCAGTCTCCGGTCGAATTCATCACCCCTCCTTGGATGTCGGCGTCGCCCGTCTTCAGCCGCGTGGCGGTGGTCCATGGGGCCAGGCGGATTTACACCTCGAGTCTCGTGGGGGAATCGGGGGTGGAAGCGGGGCGGCAGGTGGAGTCCATGTTTGATTCACTGCGTCATGTTCTCGAACCTTGGCGAAGCGATTTTCAACATCTGATCAAGGCCACCTACTTCGTCTCGCTGCCCGAGGTCAGTGCCAAGCTCAACGAACTGCGCCCCCGCTATTATGATCCCCGCCGGCCACCGTCGGCTTCCAAAGCCATGGTGCCGGGAATTGGCCTGCCCGGAGCTTCCATTTCGATGGACATGATTGCGGTGGTGCCGTGAAGCCACGGTGAGACTCAATGAAGACCGCGCGGCGAGCTGATTCGGTCGGGAGACGATCGATCGGGTTGAGCCAAGACGAGGCGCCGTTCTGATTCCTTCAGTTTCACCCACTGGCCTGGTCCAAGTTCGCCCAACTCGAATCGACCGATGCGGAATCGCAGGAGTCGAAGTGTGGGATGGCCGACGGCGGCCGTCATCCGTCTGACCTGGCGGTTTTTTCCCTCTGAAAGTTCGAGCTCAAGCCAGGTGTCCGGAACTGTTTTTCGGGCGCGGACAGGCGGATGACGATCCGCCACGCGGGGTGGAGGAATGATCCGGACCGAACAAGGAAGTGTGCGTCGTCCTTGCACCTCGACCCCGGACCGCAGCGCGGCGAGCGCGGATTCAGTTGGGATGCCCTCGACCTGCACCCAGTAGGCGCGGAGATGCTGTTGGCCGGGATGGAGAAGGCGGGTGTTCAGGCCCGCTTCCTCGCTCAGCAACAGGAGTCCTTCCGAGTCGGCGTCGAGCCTCCCCAGTGGATACACCTCTCGGGGGAATCCAAATGCGGAAAGAGTGCGATTGGGAGATCCGTCTGGAGTGAATTGAGACAGCACTCCGTAAGGTTTGTGAAAAGCCAGCAGCACGGTTCAAGCATGCACCCCGGACAGGATGTCGGAATCCTTGAGGGGGAGCGGGAAGGGTTCCAACGGCATGGGGAGTCGATGGTCGAGGAAGGCGCGGCAGACGGCGAAAAAGTCACGCTCGGTTTCGGCCCGGCGGATGTCATGGAGAAATTGTCCGGTGGGTTCCGCGCCGAGGGCGATGAAGTTGAGATATTTCTTCATCTTTTGCACTTGGGATCGCTCGGTGCATTGAGGCGGTCGGACCGCGTGGTAGAGGGTTTGAATGTATTCGAACACTTCGAAGCCCGCGGGTTGGCGGGCGGGCAAACCGTTGAGCGCGTCACGAATCTGCCGAAAGATCCAGGGATTGCGGATGGCTCCACGTCCAATCATGAGCCCGCCGGCCCGGGTCGAGTCCAGGACGGTTTTCGCTTTCGGAGCGGACGAAACATTGCCGTTGGCGAGCACGGGACAAGGCAGCGTGGAGACGGCGCGGGCGATGAGATCGTAGTGAACATCCGAGCGGTACCTTTCGGCGACGGTTCGGCCGTGGACGGTGACGAGATCGACTTGGCGCTGCGCAAAGATCTCGAGCAAGCGATCGAAATCGTTCCAGTCGTCGAATCCGACCCGGGTCTTGACGGTAAAGGCGATTCCGATCGCGTCGCGCAAAGCCTGCAGAATTCGATCGACGCGCTCGGGTTCGCGGAGGAGTCCGCCTCCGGCGCACTTCCGATAGACCACGGGTGCGGGGCAGCCGAGATTGAGGTCGATGGCGGCGACGGGGTAGCGCTGGAGGGTTCGCGCGGTGCGGACGAGTGCCTCGATGTCATTTCCGATCATTTGGGCGACCACAGGCCGGCCCGTGGGATTTTCCACGATCGAACGGAGAATGGGTTTCTCGAGCGAGGAGGTGGCGTGGACGCGGAAATACTCGGTGTAATACACGTCGGGTCCGCCATACTCTTTGAGGACGTCCCAAAACGGCAGATCGGTGACATCCTGCATGGGGGCCAGCGCCAGGACCGGACCGTCGGAGGCGG
>Ga0194132_10005118_pt1 | contig 21627 bp, 19 predicted proteins | sample TA2KigOf80mmetaG_FD_148612 | JGI IMG/M metagenome (GOLD analysis project Ga0194132, IMG submission 148612) | Freshwater microbial communities from Lake Tanganyika, Tanzania - TA2015054 Kigoma Offshore 80m | ecosystem: Environmental > Aquatic > Freshwater > Lake | place: Tanzania: Lake... | reverse complement strand
AGCCGGTGCTCGGCGCCTGGCTCGCGCGCCACACGCCGCCGGCGAGGGTTCGGGTCCAGGTCGACGTCGACCCCTATAGTTTCTTGTAATCAACCGTTTGCGGGATGGCGCGTTTAGGAGCTACGACGACCGGCCGCTGCCCCAGGTGCCGGGCTGCGACGTCGCGGACCGGATCGCCATGGTCGAAAAAGGCGGCTATGAAATTTACTAGACTGCAAAGACTCAGCAAAACGAAGGCTGCATGAAAGCGATCGTGATCGATTCGTATGGCGGGCCGGAGCGCATGCAGCTCCGCGAGCTTCCCGATCCGCGGCCCTCGGCCGGCGAAGTGGTGATCGACGTCGTCTGCGCCGGGATCAACCCGGTCGATTGGAAGATCCGCGACGGCGCGCTCCGGGGCTACTACGACTGGCCACTGCCCCTGGTGCTGGGCTGTGACGTTGCCGGGCGGATCGCCGCGCTCGGGCCCGGCGTCGCGGGCTTCGCGCCGGGCGATCCGGTCTTCGCCTGCACGTTTCCGGTCGTGCCCGGGAGCGGCGCCTTCGCCGAGAAAGTCGCGGTGCCGGCGAGCGCGGTCGCGCCGATGCCCAAGCGCCTCGATTTCGCCGCTGCCGCCGGCGTGCCCTTGGCCGCGCTCACCGTTTGGCAGAGCTTTTACGACGTCGCCGGCCTCGCCGCCGGCGATACCGTCTTCGTCCATGCCGCCGCCGGCGGGGTTGGGAGCTTCGCGGTCTCGATCGCCAAAGCGGCGGGCGCTTACGTGGCGGGGACGGTGAGCGCCGGCAATGCCGACTATGTCCGCGGGCTCGGTGCCGACGCCGTCATCGACTACCGCGGCCAAGACGTGGTCGCGGCGGCCCGCCGGTTGGTGCCGCATGGGTTCAACATCGTCCTTGCCGCTGCCGCCGGCGACGCGCTCGCCCAGAGCCTCCTGATCGCCAAACCGGGCGGGATCGCCGTCAGCATCACCGGCGAGTTCGACGCCGCATCGGCCACGGCACAGGGCGTCCGCACCGCCTGGGTCGGCATGGAGGCGAACGGGCGGCAGCTCGGTCTGATCGCGGCCCTGATCGACGCCGGCAAGGTTGCGGCGCCGCCGACGGCGGTGTTTCCGTTGGCCGAGGCGGCGCGCGCGCTCGAGACCAGCAAGACCGGGCGGGTTCGCGGTAAGCTCGTTCTGCGCGTGCGCTGAACCCCGGAAAGTCGCGGATTCTGGCGCTTCTCGCGCCCAAGGTCGCTTGCACAGCCGGAATGAGTGTGGTAGGTATCGCGCACCTTCGGCGGGCCCTGGCACGCTGTCAATTTTGTAAATAAATTCAACAACTTAACGCGCTTTTTTGGGGCGCGCTTCGGACCGTCACGTGGCGCAGGAAAGCTCGCTGGTCTCAGGTATTGCCGGACGCTACGCGACGGCGTTGTTCGACCTGGCGCAGGAGCAAGGGGCGCTCGATCGGGTCGCCGACGATCTCCGCCGCTTGCAGGCGATGATCGGCGAGAGCGGCGACCTCCGCCGCCTGCTCCGCAGCCCGGTGATCTCGCGCGACGATCAGAGCAAAGCGATGGCCGCGCTTCTGGCGCGGGCGGCGGTGAGCGATCTCGTGGCGCGCTTCGTCGGACTGTGCGCCGCCAACCGGCGGCTGTTCGCGCTCTCCGATATGATCCTGAGTTACCGGCGGCTGTTGTCGGCGCACCGCGGCGAGGTCGTGGCCGAAGTGACGGCGGTCGCGCGGCTCTCCGACGCTCAGGTCGCCGAGATCAAGCGCGCGCTCAAGGCGGCCGTCGGTCAGGACGTCGAACTCGCCACCAAGGTCGATGCCGCGCTGTTGGGCGGTCTCGTCGTCAAAGTCGGCTCGCGCATGGTCGATTCTTCGATTCGGACCAAGCTCGCCAAACTCGAACTCGCGTTAAAAGGAGTCGGATGATGGATCTCCGCGCCGCGGAAATTTCCTCGATCCTCAAGCAGCAGATCGCCAACTTCGGCACCGAAGCCGATGTCGCTGAGGTCGGGCAGGTGCTCTCGGTCGGCGACGGTATCGCCCGCGTCCATGGCCTCGACAAGGTCCAGGCCGGCGAACTGGTCGAGTTTCCGGGCGGCATCAAGGGCATGGCGCTCAACCTCGAGGTCGACAATGTCGGCATCGTGATCTTCGGCGATGATCGCACCATCAAGGAAGGCGATACCGTCAAACGCTTGGGATCGATCGTCGACGTACCGGTCGGTAAGGGTCTCTTGGGCCGCGTCGTCGACCCGCTCGGCAATCCGATCGACGGCAAGGGACCGATCCAGGCGACCAAGCGCGCCCGCGTCGAGATCAAGGCGCCCGGCATCATTCCGCGCAAATCGGTGCACGAGCCGATGCAGACCGGCTTGAAGGCTTTGGACAGCCTGGTGCCGATCGGCCGCGGCCAGCGCGAGCTCATCATCGGCGACCGCCAGACCGGCAAGACCGCGGTCGCGGTCGACGCCATCATCAACCAGAAGAAAATCAACGAGAGCGGCGACGAAAAGGCCAAACTCTACTGTATCTACGTCTCGATCGGACAGAAGCGCTCGACCGTTGCGCAAGTGGTGAAAACCCTGGCCGATGCCGGTGCGCTGGCCTACACGATCGTCGTCGCCGCGACCGCATCGGAGCCGGCGCCGCTGCAATTCCTGGCGCCGTTCGCCGGCTGCGCGATGGGCGAATTCTTCCGCGACAACGGCATGCACGCGCTCGTCATCTACGACGACTTGTCGAAGCAGGCCGTGGCCTACCGGCAAATGTCGCTGTTGCTGCGCCGGCCGCCCGGTCGCGAAGCCTATCCGGGCGACGTGTTCTATCTGCACTCGCGGCTCCTCGAGCGCGCCGCCAAGATGAATGACGCCAACGGCGCCGGTTCGCTCACGGCGCTGCCGGTGATCGAAACCCAGGCCGGCGACGTCTCGGCCTATATTCCGACCAACGTGATTTCGATCACCGACGGGCAGATCTTCCTCGAGACCGACCTGTTCTATCAGGGCGTCCGCCCGGCGATTAACGTCGGCATCTCCGTGAGCCGCGTCGGCTCGGCGGCCCAGATCAAAGCGATGAAGCAGGTCGCCGGCTCGATCAAGCTCGAGCTCGCGCAATACCGCGAAATGGCGGCGTTCGCCCAGTTCGCGTCCGATCTCGATGCCTCGACCCAGCGCCTGCTCGCGCGCGGCGCACGGCTCACCGAACTCCTGAAGCAGCCGCAATTCACGCCGATGCCGGTCGAGGAGCAGGTGGTGTCGATCTTCGCCGGGGTGCGCGGCTATCTCGACGGTATCGAGGTCGGCAAGGTCACGCGCTTCGAGGCCGAGTTCCTCCGCCACATGCGCAGCCAACACGCCGATGTCGTCGCCGACATCCGCGACAAACGCGAGATCACCAAGGACACCGAGGCCAAGCTCAAAGGCATCCTCGACGCCTTCGCCAAGGCGTTCGCGTAAACGATACCCGGACCGGCGGCCGCCATGCCCAGCCTCAAAGACCAACGCAAGCGGATCACGAGCGTTAAATCGACGCGCAAGATCATGCAGGCGATGAAGATGGTCGCGGCGTCGAAGCTCCGGCGCGCGCAGGAAGCGGCCGAGGCCGCCCGCCCCTATGCGGCCCGGATGGAGCGGATGATCGCGACCCTCGCCGGCGCGGTCGCCGACAAGGCTTCAGCGCCGCCGCTGCTCGCCGGCACCGGCAAGGACGCCGTGCATCTGGTGATCGTCGCCACCGCCGATCGCGGCCTCTGCGGCGGCTTCAACACCTCGATCGTGCGCGGCGCGCGCCGCCATATCCGCGGCCTCCTGGAGGCCGGCAAAACCGTCAAGATTCTGTGCCTCGGCCGCAAAGGCCGCGACATGCTGAAGCGCGAGTTCGCCGACAAGATCGTCGCGTCCTACGATTTCGCCGGCATCAAGCGGATGTCGTTCGACTTCGCCCAACCAGTCGCGGCCAAGGTGATCGAGTTGTTCGAACGGGGCGAGATCGACGTCTGCGACCTTTTCTTCAACCGCTTCAAGTCGGTGATCGCCCAAGTGCTGACACGCCAGCGGCTGATCCCGGCCGAAGTGCCCGAGGTCAAGGACGGCGACGCCAAGACCTTTTTCGAATTCGAGCCCGGCGAGCCCGAGATCCTGGCCGATCTGCTGCCGCGCAACCTGGCGATCCAGATCTATCGCGCGCTGTTGGAAAACGCCGCGAGCGAGCAGGGCGCGCGCATGACGGCGATGGACAACGCCACCCGCAACGCCGCCGACATGGTGGACCGGTTGACGATCCGCATGAACCGCGCCCGCCAGGCGATCATCACCAAGGAACTGATCGAGATCATTTCCGGCGCGGAAGCGGTCTGATCGAGAGGATTTTTCGGAGCACAACCATGGCTACCAACGCTGTCGGACGCATCAAGCAGGTGATCGGCGCCGTCGTCGACGTTCAGTTCGACGGCGGCCACCTGCCGGCGATCTTGAATGCGCTCGAATGCACCCACAACAACCAGCGGCTGGTGCTGGAAGTGGCGCAGCACCTGGGCGAATCGACGGTGCGGACGGTGGCGATGGACTCGACCGACGGCCTCGTGCGCGGCACCGAGGTGGTCGATACCGGCGAATCGATCCTGATCCCGGTTGGACCGGAGACGCTCGGCCGTCTGATCAACGTCATCGGCGCGCCGATCGACGACCGCGGTCCGCTCGTCACCAAGAAAAAGGCGCCGATCCACCGTTCGGCGCCGGCGTTTGTCGACCAATCGACCGAAACCGAAATTCTCGTCACCGGCATCAAGGTCATCGACCTGCTCGAGCCCTACGCCAAGGGCGGCAAGGTCGGCCTGTTCGGCGGCGCCGGCGTCGGCAAGACCGTCATCATCCAGGAACTCATCAACAACATCGCCAAGGCGCACGGCGGTTACTCGGTGTTCGCTGGCGTCGGCGAGCGCACCCGCGAAGGCAACGACCTCTATCACGAGATGGTGCAGTCGGGGGTCATCAAGCTCGACGGCCCCGGCTCCAAGGTGTCGCTGGTCTACGGCCAGATGAACGAGCCGCCCGGCGCGCGGGCGCGCGTCGGCCTGTCGGCGCTTGCCGTCGCCGAGTATTTCCGCGACGAGGAAGGCCAGGACGTGCTGCTCTTCATCGACAACATCTTCCGTTTCACCCAGGCCGGCTCGGAAGTGTCGGCGCTCCTCGGCCGCATCCCGAGCGCGGTCGGCTATCAGCCGACGCTCGCGACCGACATGGGCACGCTCCAAGAGCGCATCACCTCGACCAACAAGGGCTCGATCACCTCGGTGCAGGCGATCTACGTCCCCGCCGACGACTTGACCGACCCGGCGCCGGCGACCTCGTTCGCGCACTTGGACGCAACCACGGTTTTGTCGCGCCAGATCGCCGAGCTCGGCATCTACCCGGCGGTCGACCCGCTCGACTCGACCTCGCGCGTGCTCGATCCGCGCATCGTCGGCGAGGACCACTACAAGACCGCGCGCGACGTGCAGCGGGTGCTGCAGACCTATAAGTCGCTTCAGGACATCATCGCGATCCTCGGCATGGACGAGCTCTCCGAGGACGACAAGCTGACCGTCGCGCGCGCCCGCAAGATCCAGCGTTATCTGTCGCAGCCGTTCCATGTCGCCGAGGTGTTCACCGGCCTGCCCGGCGTGTTCGTGCCGCTCGAGGAGACCATTCGCGGCTTCAAGGAGATCGTGTCGGGTCAGCATGACGACCTGCCCGAGGCGGCGTTCTACATGGTCGGCACGATCGACCAGGCTGTCGAGAAAGCGAAGCGGATGGCGGCCGAAGCCGCCTAGGCACCCGCTGCGCCCAACTGGGAACCCCCATGGCCGACAAGATCGCCTTCGACTTGGTATCGCCCGACCGGCTCCTGGTTTCGACCGAAGCCGAGATGGTGGTGGTGCCGGGTTCGGAGGGTTATTTCGGCGCCATGGCCGGACACCAGGCGCTGGTGTCCTCGCTGCGACCCGGGATCGTCGCCGTCCACGGCGAGGGCGCCGAGCCGGTCCGCTATTTCGTCCGTGGCGGCTTCGCCGAGGTCACGGCCGAGCGCTGCACGGTGCTCGCCGAGCAGGCGGTCGAAGTCGACGCCCTCGATCGCGCCGCGCTCGACCAGCAGCTCAAGGACGCGCGCGAGGACCTGGCCGACGCCACCACCGACGACGAGCGCCACCGCGCCCATCACCTCGTCAGCCAGCTCGAAGAGCTGATCGCCGCGCTCGGTTAGGGCCGCGCGCCGCCAGGGCCGCCGGCTGCCGCCGGCCTTTCCTCGGTCGGATACTGTCGCCTGCCGCCGCACTTAGGGTTCGCCCGAGGTTGTGGACGGGCCGCGATCTGACTAACATTCGCCGATAACAAAAAGTACGCAGCAGTACGCCTGGGGTCTCCTGTAGGTCGTAATACGGGGGAGGTAAACGATGGGACGGCATTGGACGCTCGCCGATATCGCGTGGGAGGCGTTCGATCGCGCGAAGGTCGATCCCGACCTCTTGCTCGCCGTCAAGGCGGCGGCGATGGTCGAGCACCATAGCGACGACTACGTCACCTATCTCTGCAACGTGTTCCATGACGATCCCGCGTTCCAGGACGCGGCGCGCGCGTGGGGGGCGGAGGAAGTGCAGCACGGCATGGCGCTCCGGCGCTGGGCCGAGCTCGCCGACCCGACCTTCGACTTCGACGCGAGCTTCGCGCGTTTCAAGCAGGGCCACATCCTACCGCTCGATGCCACCCAGTCGGTCCGCGGCAACCGCACCAACGAGCTGGTCGCGCGCTGCGTGGTCGAGGTCGGCACCAGTTCGTTCTACAGCGCGATGCGCGATGCCGCCGACGAGCCGGTCTTGAAGCAGATCTGCGCCAAGATCGCCGGCGATGAATTCCGCCACTACAAGCTGTTCTACTCGAATTCGCAGCGCTACCGCGACGCCGAGCGGTCGGGCCTGTGGGACCGGGTGCGCGCCTCGCTCGTTCGGCTCGCCGAGAGCGACGACGACGAACTCGCCTACGCGTTCTACTGCGGCTCCGGCGCGCCCGGCCCCTACGAGCGCCGCGCCTTCAGCCGCGCCTATGCCCGGCGCGCCTTTCCGCTCTATCGCTACGGCCACGTCCAGCGCGGCCTCGGCATGGTGATGAAAGCGGTCGGGATCGACCCGCAGGGACGGATCGCCGAGGCGGTCACCCGCGCCGCGTGGTGGCTCTTCCGTGCCCGCGTCCGCTACCTGGAGCGGGTCGCGGCTTGAGCGGGCCGGCGGGTGGTTGCCTTATGCCGCGGCCGCCGACAGCGCAGGCGTTCGCTCCTCGAAAACCTTGCCACCGTCCGGTTCGAGGAGCGCGCCGTCACAGCGAACGTCGCTGAGGATTGGTTTGACGACCCTCGATTTCGGTGCACACAATAGCTCGCCCGCGCTTAGCGCAGGTTCCCGCTGCCGATCGCAGAGGCATGCCAATGGTCGAGACTAGCAGCGCATCGCTCAAAGCGCGGATGGCGGCGGGCGAGACCGTTTTCGGCACTTTCGTCTTTCTGCCCGACCCGGGCGTCGTCGAGATCCTCGGCCTCGCCGGGATGGATTACGTCATCATCGACCTCGAGCACAGCCCGAAGAACTGGGAAACCGTCGCCAATATGGTACGCGCCGCGCTGCTGTACGGGATCGCCCCGCTGGTGCGGGTCAGCGCCAACAACGAGAAGGAGATTCTTCAGGCGCTCGAACTCGGGGCCGAAGGCGTTGTCGTGCCGTTCGTTCAGACCGGCGAAGACGCGCGACGCGCGGCGCGAGCGATCAAGTACGCGCCGGCCGGCAACCGCGGCACCTGCACGCTGACCCGCGTCGCACACTATGGCGGACTCCGATCCGGCTATCTCGACCACACCCAGCGCGAAAACGAACGGGTGTTGCTGGTTGCACAAGTCGAAGACACAACCGCGGCCGACAATATCGTCGACATCGTCGGCGTTGATCCTGGTCCGGACGTGATCTTGATCGGTCGCTCGGACCTGGCGTCGTCGATGGGCCGGCCGGGTCAAGTGAACGATCGGGCGGTAGTCGCCGCCACCGAGCGCATTCTCGATGCGATCCAACGCGCGCCTGGCGGGTTCCGCACCGCGGCGATTGGGGCCTATGCGCCAAGCGACGTCGGCGAATGGCTAGCCAAGGGCTGCCGTTTTTTCTTCTATGCCGCCGACGGCCTCATCCTGCTGAACGCCGCCAAGGAGGCGGTCGGCGCATTCCGGCACGCGGTAAAGGCCGTGCCAGCGGGGAGAAAAGTCGCCGCCGGCTGAAGCCGCCAGCGCGGAACTACGGACAAGGAGACGAAAGATGGTCGACGTCATCGCCCACGCCAAAGTGACGGATGTAATCTACGCGCAGCTTTCGACGGATGCGGACCTCTACAAGGAGATCATGGAGATCGCCAAGCGCGAGAACATCAAGACCGGGCTCGTCTTGAGCGTCGTCGGCGGCCTTCGGGCGGCGCGGCTCAGCATGCCGGTCAAGGCGACCGATCCCGACTCGCCGCCCGGGGTCCTGGAGCTCAAGGGCATGATGGAGTGCAGCGGCTTCGGCCACATCGGCCATAACCTCGACACCTACGACAGCGCGAAGACCTCCGGTATCTACTACAAGGAGGGAGAGCCCCATCTCCACGTCCACCTCACCGTGACCCATGCCGGCACGTGCTACATGGGCCACCTGATCGAAGGTACCATCGTTCGCTCGCTCCACCCGAAATCGCACTTCACGATCACGTTGGCGAAGACGGAGGGCGCGGAGCTCTTCATGCGCGTCTCCAAGGAGCGGACCGAGAAGTATCCGCGCGGCATTCCGACGCACGACCTACAGCAGGTTTAACCGGGAGCGAACCAGGGAGGACTGGATATGCGAAGCATCAAGCTTAGGGCAGTACCGCTCGGCATCGGTTCGTTGGCGCTCGCGGCGGCGTTGTGGCCGGCGGCGGCGCCGGCGCAGCAGCAGCTCGTCTATGCCAACGGCTACGCCAAAACCCACGTCCAGGTCGGCGTCATCGCCGACGAGTGGATCAAGCGGATCGAGGACGCGACCCAGGGCCGCGTCAAGATCCGCCACGTCGCCGGCGGCGCGCTGTTGAAGCCCGAGAACATGCTCGAGGGCATCCGCGGCCGCGTCGCCGACATCGGCTCGATGGTGGCGTCGTTCTTCCCCGGGCAGCTGCCGATCGCGGCGACGCTTGCCGGCACGGTCGACGTCGACCTCGGCAACAAGATCGACATGAAGGGTGTCACCGCGATCACGATGCGGCTCTCGGAGGAGTTCGAGCCGTTCAACGGTGAGTTCCACAAGCTCGGTGTGCGACCGGTCTATTGGGTGCCGACGCCGCCCTACGGCATCATCGCGACCAAGCCGATTCAGGCGCTCGCCGACTTCAAGGGCAAGAAGGTGCGGGCATTCGGCCCCAACCTGCCGAAGCTCCTCGAGGCCGCCGGCGCCGCGCCCTTGGCGCTCGCTTTCGGCGAGATCTACACGAGCCTCCAGACCGGCGTCATCGACGGCGCGCTGACCGACCCGCCAGCGATGGTGACTGGGCGCTTTGGCGAGGTCGCGAAGCACGTCGTTAAGACCGGCCCCGGCGACGGCGCGCTCACCGCGATCGCCCCGGTCGTCTACTTCTTCAATAACGAAAGCTGGACCAAGCTCTCGGCCCAGGATCAGGCGGCGGTCCGCAAAGTGAGCGCCGACATGATCCTCTACGGCGTTGAGACCATGATCGCGAGCGAAAAGGCCGCGCTCGCCGACCTCCAGAAGCAGGGGGTGTCGGTCCGCCACCTCTCCGCCGCGGACGTCGCCACGCTGGCCAAGACGGCGCCGGACTTCCTCAAGATCGCCGAGGACTCGATCAACGAGAAAGGCCTCCCCGGCACGGCGATCCTCAAGCGCTACAAGGAGCTTGCCGCTGATTACATCTCCGGCAAGTGGAAGCCGTTCTAGGCTGAACGTCGAGCGCACGGCCGCACCCGGCGGCCGCGTATGAAAGCTCCCTCCCCCGCCGAACGGGGGAGGGCAGGGTGGGGGCGGAGAGCGTGGCGGCGAAGCTTGAACGAGCTTGGATCGGCGCTCTCCGCACGTGCGCGAGCTTAAGCGGCCTCGGCCTCTTCCTCCTCGCGGTCATGATCACCAGCGACGTGTTGGTGCGGTGGCTGACCGGCCGTCCGATCATCGGCGTCTTCGAGATCGCCGAAGTGCTGTTCGTGCTGGTAACGTTCTTAGCGGTCGCGCTCGTCTACCAAGACGACCGCCAGCTCCGGGTCGATGCGCTGAGCGGACTCGCCCGCGGCCGCACCGCCGCCTCGCTCCGCCTCCTCGACGGGGTGGCGGGGTTGTTGTTCTTCGGAGTCGTGGTGTGGACGGGCGGGGCGGAATGGCTCAAAGCCTACCTCGGCGGGTTTTTGCGGCGCGGCTTGGTCGAAATCCCGAGCGCGATCCTCTTGGGGTTCATCGTGTTCGGCTCGCTCCTCCTCTGCGCCGTGCTGCTCGCGATCGTCGCCGCGAGCGTGAGGCGGCTGATCGCGCGCCCCGGAAAAGGGGCGGCGGACGCCGCCGGGTGAGGCCCTTGGATCCTACCGCGCTTTCGCTCCTCGCTGCATTCACCCTCCTCGCCGTCCTGTTCGCGGCCGGTGTCCAGATCGGGGTCGCGCTCGGGCTCGCCGGCATGGCCGGGTCGATCCTCTTCACCGGCAACTGGTCCTCGGGGCTCAACCTGCCGCTCTTGCAGAGCGTCGACGTCTCGAGCGCCTATGCGCTAATCGTAATCCCGCTGTTCGTCGCGCTTGGTTCGCTCGCCGCCGCGGCCGGCATCACCACCGACCTCTTCACCGCGTTCTACCGCTGGATCGGACGGATCGCAGGCGGCATTGCCGTCGCGACGATCGCGACCGGCGCGGCGATGGCTTCGATCACCGGCTCGAGCGTCGCCTGCGCCGCGGCGATGTGCCGGATCGCGATGCCGGAGCTTCGGCGCTACAAGTACGCCGACGAGCTCTCGGTCGGCGCCATAGCGAGCGGCGGCACCATCGCCATCATGATCCCGCCGAGCATCACCTTCGTCATCTATGCGATCTTCGCCGAGGCCTCGATCGGCAAGCTCCTGATCGCGGGGATTCTCCCGGGCCTCATGATCGCCACGCTTTATGCTCTGGTCATCGTCGCCCGCTGCCGCCTCGATCCCGCGCTCGGGCCGGCCGGTCCGCGCTTCAGCTCGCGCGAGCGGCTCGCTGTCCTGCCGGCGGTCGTCCCGTTTTTCGCGATCGTGCTTGTGATCCTCTTGGGCATCCTCACCGGCGTGTGGACGCCGGTTGAATCGGCCGCCGCCGGGGTCGTGCTGGTGCTGCTGATGGGCTTGTGGCGGCGTCGCCTATCGCTCAAGAGCATCGCCGATGCCTTCATCGACGCGGTCGTGACCTCGGCCTCGGTAATGATGGTCGTCATCGGCTCGCTGGTGTTCAGTAACTTCCTCGCCTTGAGCGGCTTCAGCGAGATGGTGACCAGCGGGATCATGGGCCTCGGTCTGTCGCCGTTCCTTTTGTTCGTCATGTTCGTCCTCGTCTATCTGGTGCTCGGCTGCCTGATGGAGGTGACCAGCATCCTCGCGCTCACGATCCCGCTCGTGGTGCCAATCGTCACTGCGGTCGGCTGGGACCTGGTGTGGTTCGGGGTGATCGTCGTTTCGATGATGGAGGTGGCCGCGGTGACGCCGCCGGTCGGCCTCAACCTGTTCGCGGTCAAGGCCTCGGTCCCCGACGTCAGCCTGCCGACCATCGCCCGCGGCGCGCTGCCGTTCTGGCTCATGAACATCCTCGCCGTCTTTATCCTCTACCTCCTCCCGGGGATCGCCTTGTTCCTACCGGGACTCATGTAGCGCAGCAGGGGGCTCGGCCGATGCGGGTTGCCGCCGACACCTTGCGCCGCCAGCTCGACACGATCTTCCGCGCCTGGGCGATGCGCGCGGAGAACATCGCGACGACCGTCGAGGCGATGGTCGAGACCGACCTCCGCGGCGTCGATTCGCATGGGATTGCGATGCTGCCGCTCTATGACGAGCTGCGCCGGCAGGGGAAGCTCCGCTTAGATGCTTCGCCGCGGATCGTGCGCGAGACCGGGGCGACGGCGCTGATCGATGCCGGCGCCGGCCTCGGCCACCCGGCGGCGGTTTTCGCGATGAACCTCGCGGTCGACAACTGCCGCCGCACGGGTGTTGCGGTCGCCTCGGTCTTCAACTCGCACCACTTCGGCGCCGCCGGCGTTTACGCCAAGATCGCGGCCGACCGCGGTGCGATCGGCATGGTCACGAGTTCGACCCGCTACATCGCGGTGGTGCCGACCTTCGCCGCCGAGCCGGTGATCGGCACCAACCCGATCGCTTTCGCGGCGCCGGCCGGACGGAACCCGCCGTTCCTTCTCGACATGGCGACGAGCACGGTCGCCGCCGGCAAGGTCAAGGTCCACAAGTTGAACGACCTTCCGGTGCCGTCCGGCTGGGTCGTCGACGACCGCGGCCGCCCGGTGACCGACGCCGGCCAGGCGGTAAGCGCGATCTTCGAGGGCGCCGGCGGCGGCCTTTCACCCCTGGGCGGCTCGCGCGAGCAGGGGGGTCACAAGGGCTACGGCCTTGCGGTGATGGCGCACATCCTCGCCGGCACCTTGAGCGGCGCCTCGTTCTCGCCGATCCGCGACCGCACCCAGCGCCCCGATGACCCCGACAACATCGGCCACTTCTTCCTCGCGATCGACCCGGGGGCGTTCCGCGCGGCCGAGAGCTTTAGCGACGACCTCGACCAGGTAATCGACGTGCTACACGGAACACGGCGCGCGGACCCGGGCCAGCCCGTGCTGGTCGCTGGCGAGCCCGAGCTTGCGATCCGCGACGAGCGGCTCAAGGCCGGCGTCCCGATCCCGCCCGCTCTAGTCGAGCAAATCCGCAAGATTGCCGAGCGTGCCGGCGCCGCTTTCGTGCTCGAGAACGCTTGACCTTCCTAGGTTGTTCCGTAGTACCGCGCTGCATACGCCGGCGTGATGTAGCCCTCCTTTAAGTCTGCCTCGATCGCCGCGCGCGGCCGCCGTTTGGGGTCGCCGTAGCCGCCCCCGCCCGGGGTCTCGACCGTCAGCGTGTCGCCAGCGCGGAACGGGATGTTGTCGTCCTTGACGAGGAGCGGCGGCGCGTACGGCGCGCCACCGCAGACCATCGCAATGCGGGCGGTTGCGGCGGAGCCTCCGCCGCCGACCCCGAACGGCCCGCGCTTGGCGCGGTCGCCCAGGACCGAGAGCGTCGCTTCGCCGCGAAGGAGTCGCACCTTGTAGCGGACGCCGAGGCCGCCGCGGCTGATCCCCGGGCCGCACGAATCGGGCCTAAGCGCGTACTCCTCGAACAGCACCGGCGTCTGCTGCTCGACGACTTCGAGCGGCGGAGTCTTGGCGAGCCCGACCGAGGTGCAGGCATTCGAAATACCGTCGCCGCCGGCGTAGCCGCCGTGGCCACCACCCGAATAGAAATAGAAGATGTAGCGCCGCCGCTCGCGCGGATCGTCGCCGCCGATCGCGACGTTGACCGAGGTCCCGACCGGGGCGCCGTGGAGCCGCTCCGGGATCGCCTCTGCCATCGCGCCGAACACGACGTCGGCGATCCGCTGCGACACTTCGGCCGCCGAGCCCGAGACCGGCTTCGGATAGCCGGCGTGGAGGAACGTCGTCTCAGGCGCGATCACCGTGAGCGGCGCGAAGCAGCCAGCGTTCATCGGGATGTCGGGATAGACGTGCTTGAAAGCGAGGTAGACGGCGGCCGTCGTGGTCGCGATCACCGCGTTCATCGGCCCGCGGCAGGGCGGTGAGCTCCGGCTGAAGTCGAAGACGATGCCGTCCGCCCTGACCGTCATGTCGAGGCTGACCGCAAGCGGCTCATCGTCGACGCCGTCGTTGTCGAGCGCATCGCCGAAGCTATAGGTGCCGGGGCGGATCTCGGCGATCTTCTCCAAGACGAGCGCCGCCGACTTCTCACGGAGCGTCGCAATCGCCTCGTTGAGCACTGGGGCGCCGTAGTCCGCGATGAGCTTCTCGATCTGCTGCTCGCCGACCTTGAGCGAGGCGACCTGGGCGTGGAGGTCGCCCAGGCGCTGGTCCGGCACGCGGACGTTGTCGAGGATGATCGCGAGGATGTCCTCGTCGAGCCGCCCTTCGCGGTAAAGCCGGACGCCCCGGAGCCGGAGGCCCTCCTGCTGCACCTCGACGGCCTTGGTGACGTAGCCGCCGGGCACCGCGCCGCCGATATCGGGCCAGTGGCCGCTCGATCCCAGGAAGCAGAAGAGTTCGCCCGCAAAGAATACCGGGGCGATCATCTTGACGTCCATGAGGTGGGTGCCGCCGAGATAGGGATCGTTGATGATGTAGATGTCGCCGGGCCGGTGCCCGCCGCGACCGGCGATGGTCGCGACCGCGAACTGCATGGCGCCGATATGGATCGGCATGCCGGTCGAGCCCTGGGCGATCAAGAGCCCGCTCTCGGCGGCGTAGAGGCCCGAGGCGCGATCACGTCCCTCCGAGATGATCGGCGAAAACGCCGCGCGGTCGAAGACGACGTCCATCTCCTCGGAGATCTGCTGGAAGCGGTTCTGGAGCACGGTCAGGGTCACCGGGTCGAGCATGGCGTCACTCCGCGGGGCGGTTGATCTCGATGTTGCCGTGGGTATCGATGCACGCGGCCCAGCCGGGCGGAACGAGCGTCGTGGTGTCGGCCTGATCGATCCGCGCCGGCCCGTCGAGCGCGATGCCGCGCGGAAGCTTCCAGCGCGTGAAGATCGCCGCCTCGACCCAGCGCCCGTCGATCATCATCCGGCCCCGGGCGGAGGGGGCTCGGTCCACCCCGCCGCTGTCAGGGACCGGAATCTTAATGCCGACCTTGCCGGTCCGGGGCGCGGCGGCCCGCAGCCGCAGGTTGATGAGGCGGACCGGCGCGTCGGTCACGGCGACGTCATAGAGCTTCCGGTATCCCTCCTCGAAGCGGCGGCGGAGCTCGGCCCCCGAGACCGCGGGTGCGCCGGCGTCGATGACGACGCGATGCGTCTGCCCCTCGTACTGCAGCGCCGCCTCGTAGGTGAGCGCGACTGCCCCGCGCTCGATCCCGTCGTCCGCCATCACCGCCATCACGCGCTCGACCATCCGCTGGTAAAGCCGGCGGATCTGGTCGGCATCGACCTCGTCGACCCGGCGATGGACGCTCCAGGTGTCGTCGTAGCGGACGTCGGCGAGGAGACAGCCCAGGGCCGACGTCACGCCTGGCCAGGCCGGCACGACGACGCGCGCGATCGCGAGTTCTTCGGCGATCTGGCAGGCGTGAAGCGGGCCGGCGCCGCCGAACGGCACCAGCGCGACCGTGCGCGGGTCAATCCCCTTGGCGAGCGCGATCTTCTTGATCGCACCAGCCATGTTGCCGTTGACGACCTTGAGCGATGCCTCGGCTGCGGCCTCGGCGTCGAGTCCTAGCCTTCGCCCGAGCGCGGCGAATGCGGCGCGCGCGGTTGGGAGGTTCGCGGCGGTTCCAGGGAGGACCTGCTCGATGTCGAGGCGCCCCAACACGGCGTTGGCATCGGTCACCGTCGGCAAGTTGCCGCCGAGCCCGTAGCAGATCGGGCCGGGCCGGGCGCCGGCGCTCTCGGGGCCGACGCGGAGGAGGCCGGCGCCGTCGACCCGGATAATGCTGCCGCCGCCGGCGCCGATCGTCTCGATGTCGATCATCGGGATGCGCGAGGGGACGCCGTAGTCGAACTCTTTCTCTTCAGCCAGCACCGGCTCGCCGTCCTGCACGAGGCCGACGTCGAAGCTCGTTCCGCCCATGTCGGCGGAGACGACATTGTGCGCCCCGAGCTGGCGCCCGATCCAGGTCGCGGCGATAACGCCGGCGGCCGGACCCGAGAGCACGCTCCGGCACGCGCTCCGCCACGCGTTCTCCGCGGTAAGCGCGCCGCCGTTCGACTGCATGATGCGGAAGGGCTTGGCAAAGCCGGCGGCACGGAGCTGGGTTTCGACCCGGCCGAGATAGCGGTCGAGGAGCGGCTGCAGGTAGGCGTTGATGACCGTCGTTGACGTGCGCTCGAACTCGCCGACCTCCGGCAAGACCTCGTGGCTCAGGCTCACGTAGCGGTGGTCGAGGATCCGGGCGAGCACCGCCGCGGCCGCGACTTCGTGCGCCGGATTGGCGTAGCTGTGCATGAAGACGATCGCGAATGACTCGACGCCGTCGGCGGCGAGTTGCCGGGCGGCGCGCTCGACCGCGGCCGCATCGAGCGGAACGAGCACGTTGCCGTTCGCCTCGATCCGCTCCGGCACCTCGGCCCGGAACGCCCTCGGCACCAGCGGCGCGAACTGCCCTACCATGCCGTAGGGCGCTGGCCGGGTGCGGCGGCCGAGCTCGAGGATGTCGCGAAAGCCGCGCGTGGTGATGAGGCCGGTCTTCGCGCCTTTGCGCTCCAAGAGCGCGTTGGTGCCGACCGTCGTGCCGTGGACGACGGTCTCAATCGCGGCGAGCGGCGCCAAGGCCTTAAGCCCGGCGATAAACCCGTCCGCTTGGTTCGCGGTCGTCGATACCTTGCGGACCCGGATTTCGCCGGTCTCGCGGTTCAACAGCACGACGTCGGTGAAGGTGCCGCCGACGTCGACGCCCGCAAGCCACGCCATGGTTGACCTATTTGAAACCAGCCGTCAGAAGTGAGGAACAAAGGATCTAGATCGGCTACATTCGCGCACCATGACGCCTTCCATGCAACGACTTTCTTCTCAGTTTCGGCGCCGGGCAACCACCGCACGACTGCTGCGAGGCTTGACATGGCGCTAGGCGCCGCCGCGCCGCCGTCGACGACCGCGGGCGTCTGGCGCTGCCTCGAGAACATCCGGCGCCACGATGGGTTGCTCAAGGCGATGATTACGGTCCTCGAGGAGGACGCACTGCGCGAAGCAGCAGCGCTCGATGAAGCAGCAAGCGGCGGCGACACGCGCGGCCTCCTCCACGGCATGCCCGTGACCCTCAAGGACGTAATCGACACCGCCGGGGTTCGTACCACGAGTGGTTCGAAGTTCTTCGAGCACCACGTGCCGGCCGTGGACGCCGAGGTGGTGCGGCGCCTCAAAGCCAACGGTGCGGTCATCATCGGCAAGGTCAACTTGCACGAGTTCGCATACGGCGGCACGACGCAGAATCCGTTCTACGGCCGCTGCCGCAACCCGTGGAACCCGGATTGCATCCCGGGGGGGTCGAGCGGCGGCTCGGGGGCGGCCGCTGCCGCCGAAATGTGCATCGCTTCGCTCGGCACCGACACCGGCGGCTCCGGGCGCATCCCGGGGGCGCTCAACGGGATCGCGGCGCTTCGGCCGACGGTCGGACGCATCTCGAACCGTGGCGTTACCCCGGTGAGCCAGCCCTTCGACACCCTGAGCCCGATGGCGTACCGGGTCACGGACGTCGCGCGCGTGTTTGCGGCGATCGCCGGCTACGACCCAAGCGATCCGATCTCGGTCGACCGGTCGGTCGAGAATTTCTTGCCCGGCCTGGGCGAGGGCATCGGCGGGGTCCGCATCGGCCTGCCGCGGGCGTTCTTCTTCGAGGAGGTCGAGGCCGACGTCCTCGCGCCGGCGCGCGCGGCGATTGACGTCCTCGAAAGGCTCGGCGCGCAGGTGGTCGCGATCGACGTCCCGGGAGCGGCGGAAGCGAAGGACCAGTTCGAGAAGATCTTCCACACCGACTGCGCCGACTTCCACCGGCAACGATTCGCGACGGAGCGAGAGAAGTTCGGCAAGGACACCGCCGAGCGGCTGGCAATGGGGACGGAACGGAAGGGCATCGACTACGCCGCCGGGATGCGCTGGATGGAGGCGTGGCGGCGCCGGCTCGCGCTCGTATTCGGCGAGGTCGACATCGTCGCCTCGCCGGCGACGCCGGTCGCGGCGCCGCCGATCGCCGAAAGCGAGCAGACCACCGCGGTCACCCGGCGCCTCACGCGCTTCTGCTATCCGTGGTCAATCGCCGGCACCCCGGTCCTCGTCGTGCCGTGCGGCTTCAATCGGGCGGGCCTCCCAGTCGGCCTGTCGCTGGCGGCGGCCTGGTGGCAGGAGCCGCTCCTGTTCCGGGTTGGCGTCGCCTACCAGGCCGCGACCGACTGGCACACCCGCCGCCCGCCGCTGTTGGGCGCGGCTTAGCCGATCGCCCGCGCCGGAGCCGTTGCAAACAAGGGAGCTAGCCCATGACTACCGGAACGCTGGAAGCCCGCATCTTTCGCCTCGAGGCGATCGAGGAGATCAAGCAGCTGAAGGCGCGTTATTGCGCCTACTGCGACCGCGGGTACGACGCCGACGCGCTCGCCGACCTGTTCGTCGCCGACGCGGTGTGGGACGGCGGGCGCAAGCGCGGGCAGCAAGTGGGGCGCGAGGCGATCCGAGCTTTTTTCAAGGGGATCTCGGCGAAGATCACGTTTGCCGGCCACCTCGTCGTCAACCCGATCATTGCGGTCGAGGAGGATACGGCGGTCGGTCGCTGGCGCATGCTGATGCCGTACATGACCCGCGAGGCGGGGCCCGAAACCGCGCGCTGGCAGCTCGCCGACTACGAGGACGCGTTCGTCAGGGTCGAGGGCCGCTGGAGGTTCAAGCGCCTCAAGGTCGCGCTCACCGCGCTCGATCCCGCCTCCGGCCGCTGGGTCGAGGTGTGAAGCGAGGGCTCCCCGTGCCGGGCGTTGTCTCGTATTCTTGTCTCAAGCGCGTGAGTCGGCCTCATTCTTCGACAGAGTCAGGATGAGGCATAGAAAACGGTCCTCACGGGAGCTTGCCGGACCATAGGGCCTCGCGGAGAGCAGTCGACATGACGCAGAAATCACGCCGCCGCCGGACCAAGGCGGCCGAGATCCGCGGCCGCCTCACCCATCCGGTGATCGACAGCGACGGGCACGTCATCGAGTTCGTGCCGGCGATCATCGACTACGTGAAGAAGTTCGGCGGCGGCACGCTCGCCGACCGCTACGTCGCGTTCCTGAAACGCGGGCCCGCACACAGCTTCAATATCGGCGGCGACCGGAGCGCCTCGGGTTGGCACAAGATCACGCCCGCCGAGCGCCGCGAAAAGCGCGTGGTGCGCCCCTCGTTCTGGCTGTTCCCCGCTGCCAACACGCGCGACCGCGCGACCGCCATGCTGCCGCGGTTGCTGAGGGAGCGTCTCGATGACATCGGCATCGACTTTCTCATCCTCTACCCGACGCTCGGCATCCATCTGCTGCGGCACCCGGACTCCGACCTCCGACGCCTCGGCTGCCGGGCTATCAATGCGCTCCATGCCGACATCTTCCGCGAACACGCCGACCGCATGACCCCGGCGGCGATCATCCCGATGCACACGCCGGCCGAGGCATTGGATGAGCTCGAGTTCGCGATCACGGGGCTCGGCCTCAAGGTCGCGCTGATCGCGGGCGGCGTGTCGCGCCCGGTTGCGGAAGTGGCCGCGCGCGCGCCGGACCTCGCCCGCCACGGCTTGTGGGTCGACAACCTCGCCCTCGACAGCGCCTACGACTACGACCCGGTGTGGGCCAAGTGCGTCGAGCTCAAGGTCGCCGCGACCGCGCACAGCGGCAGCATGGGCTGGGGGCCGCGCACTTCGCCGAGCAACTTCATCTACAACCACATCGGCCACTTCGCTGCCGCCGGCGAGGCGTTCTGCAAGGCGCTGGTCCTGGGCGGCGTGACGCAGCGCTTCCCTGCGCTCAACTTCGCGTTCCTCGAGGGCGGCGCCGCCTGGGGCGTCGACCTCTACAACCGCCTGATCGAGCACTGGAGGAAGCGCGGCCGCCGGGCGATGGAAGAACGCATCGATCCGGCACGCCTCGACGGTCGAGCGCTCGCCGACCTGTTCCGGCGCTACGGCGGCGCGCTGGCGGACGGTCGCCTCGATGCAGTTGGCCAGAATGCCGGTAACCCATACGAGCCGACCGAGGATCGCGCGGAGATCGATGATTGGTCGCACCTTCGGATCGAACGGGCCGAGGACCTCTACGACCTCTTCGTGCCGCGGTTCTTCTTCGGGTGCGAAGGCGACGACCGGATGACGGCAGTTGCGTTCAATCGCCACCTCAACCTTACCGGCGCGCGGATCAACGCGATCTTCGGCTCCGACATCGGCCATTTCGACGTCGCCGATATCGCTGCGGTGCTCGAGGAGGCTTACGAGATGGTCGAGGACGAGCTTCTGACCGAGGCGAACTTCCGCGACTTTGTCTTCGCCAATCCGATCGCGCTCCACGCCGGGATGAATCCCGCGTTCTTCGAAGGCACGATCGTCGAGCAGGCCGTCGCCACCCATGCCGCTCCTCGCCCGGCCCCCTTTCGACAAAGGGATGGAACGAAAACTAGCTAGGTGTGGAGCCTCAACAGGTTGTTCCCGGTGATTCCGAGTCGGCTGATGGGGGGGCATGGATCCGATACCGCTGTGAGGTCGATGCCAGTTGTATCGATGGAGCCAATGTAGCAGCTCGGCGGAGCGCTGTTCGGAAGTGTCGTAGGCGCGGGCATAAGCCCATTCGCGCAAGCTGGTCTGGATGAAGCGCTCGGCCTTGCCGTTGGTCTTGGGCGTGTAGGGCTTGGTGAAGATGTGTTTGAGGCTGAGCCGCTTGCGCGCCCTGGCGAAGGCTGTAGAGCGATAGCACGAGCCGTTATCGGTCATGACCCGCTGGACCCTGACACCGAGGCTTTCGTAGTAGGTAATGGCGGCCTCGAGGAAGGCTACGGCGCTGGCTTTCCGCTGGCCCTGCATCACCCGGCTGAAGGCGATGCGGGAGGCATCATCGATGCAGACATGGACGTACTCCCAACCGATGCCGTGATGTCGATTGACCACGCCAGGATGGCGTCCGGTGATGCGGTGCCCGACCGAGCCGATCCGGCCGAGTTTCTTGATGTCGAGATGGATGAGTTCGCCCGGGTGCTCGCGCTCATAGCGGCGGACCGGCTCAGCCGGCTCGAGAGCACTCAGCCGATTGATCCCCAAGCGTTTCAGGATGCGGCTGACGGTGGCGGGGGAGATGCCGAGTTCAGCGGCGATCGCCTTGCCGGTCAGGCGCTGACGGCGCAAGGCTTCGACTTGGACGATGATCGGTTGCGGAGTGGGTCGATAGAGCTGGCGCGGCCGGGAGCTGCAATCGGCAAGTCCGGCCGCCCCTTCGACTTGGTAACGTCTGACCCACTTGCGAACGGTACGCGGGCAGACCCCTACGGCTTCGCTGACGGCCTTCGGGGTCTGCCCGCTGGCCACCAGCGCGACAATCCGCCCTCGACCGTGCGGCGTCAGGTGGGCATTCTTGTGGATGTTCATCCGGTCCTTCTTTCCTGGATCACTGAGGCTTCGACACCTTCAGCTTCTCCCGGAAGGGACCGGATGGACAACCTATTGAAAGCTCACAGCTAGTCTAGCGGACGCGGGTTTTGAAGAGCGCCCTGAACGCCTTGATCACGTCGCGATAGACCGCGCGCTTGAACGACACCGTGAGTGCCGGCAGCTCGTCGGCGTCGAGCCAGCGCCACGCCGTGAACTCGGGCTCATGGTGGGCATCCAGCCGGATATCGCGATCGCGC
>Ga0194132_10005117_pt1 | contig 21632 bp, 16 predicted proteins | sample TA2KigOf80mmetaG_FD_148612 | JGI IMG/M metagenome (GOLD analysis project Ga0194132, IMG submission 148612) | Freshwater microbial communities from Lake Tanganyika, Tanzania - TA2015054 Kigoma Offshore 80m | ecosystem: Environmental > Aquatic > Freshwater > Lake | place: Tanzania: Lake... | reverse complement strand
CCCGGCACCTGCGAGAGGGCCCCGGTGGCGTAGCCGAGCAGCTCGGTCTCGTAGGCGGCCAGGTGTTCCTGGCCGGCTTGGTTGAGGTAGTCGATGGCCGCCTCCAGTCCGATGGCCCCGGCGATGTGCGGGGTGCCGGCCTCAAAGCGGTTGGGCAGGTCCGCGTAGGTGGTGCCCTCGAAGGAGACCTTCTGGATCATCGAACCGCCGCCCTGGTAGGGGGGCATGGCTTCGAGCAACTCCCTGCGGCCGTAAAGCACCCCGATGCCGGTGGGGCCGAAGAGCTTGTGGCCGGAGAAGACGTAGAAGTCGCAACCGAGTTCCCGCACGTCGGCCGGCAGGTGGGGGAGGCCCTGTGCCCCGTCCACCAGCACTGGCACCCCGTGCTGGTGGGCCAGCGCCGCAATCTGAGCCACGGGGTTGATGGTGCCCAGCACATTGGAGGCGTGGGTCAGGGCCACCAGCCGGGTGCGCGGGCTGAGCAGTTTCTCGTACTCCTCCAGGACCAGTTCGCCGGCATCGTCCACCGGGATCACCCGCAGGCGGGCGCCGCGCTCGGCGCAGACCAGTTGCCAGGGCACAATGTTGGAGTGGTGCTCCATGTGGGTAACGATGAGCTCGTCGCCCTCGACCAGGCGGGGCCGCACAAAGGAGTGGGCCACCAGGTTGATGCCCTCGGTGGTGCCGCGCACGAAGATGATCTCGCTGTTGTCCGCGGCGTTCAGGAAGCGGCGGATGCGCCCTCGGGTGCGCTCGTAGGCAAAGGTGGCCTGCTGGCTGAGGTAGTGCACCCCGCGGTGGATATTGGCGTTCTCGGCGGCGTAGTAGGCTGCCACTGCGTCGATCACCGACTGGGGTTTCTGGGCGGTGGCGGCGTTGTCGAGGTACACCAGGGGCTTGTTGCGCACTCGCCGGCTGAGGATGGGGAAATCGCCGCGCACTCGCTCCACGTCGAGCGGGGAAGCGGGTCTGGGATCGGCGAGGGCGCTCATGGCCGACCTCCGTTCAGGGCGGTCAGTTTGGCAGCTACCCGCCCTTCGAGATGGGCGCGCAGGGCATCGTCGCCCAGCCGGTCGAGGAGCTGGTCGGCAAAGGCCCTGGTGAGCACGCCGCGGGCTTGCCCCAGGTCAAGGCCGCGGGCCCGCAGGTAGTAGAGAGCTTCTTCGTCCAACCGGCCCACGGTGGCCCCGTGGCTGCACTTGACGTCATCGGCGTAGATCTCCAACTGGGGTTTGGTGTCGATCTCCGCCTCGGGGGAGAGCAGCAGATTGCGGTTGGCCTGGTACGCGTCGGTCTTCTGGGCCTGGGGCCAGACGTGTATGCGGCCGCGGAATACCCCGGTGGAGCGGCCCCCAAGTATACCCTTATACAATTCGTGGCTGGCGCAGTGGGCCTTGGCGTGCTCGACCAGGGTGTGGTGGTCGAGGTGCTGTTCCCCGTTGGCCAGGTACAGGCCGTTGAGGGTGGACTCGATGCCCTCCCCATCGAGCATGGTGTCGAGCTGGTTGCGGCTGAGTCGGGCCCCCAGGGAGAGGCTATGGGCAGTGAAGCGGCTGCCCCGGCCTTCGCGGACCAGGGTGTGGTCGAGGTGTAAGGCCGCGTCCCCCTCCTGCTGGATCTTGCAGTAATCGAAGTGCGCCTCCTCGCCCACCACTACCTCGGCCAGGGCATTGCTCAGATAAGGGCGGCCGTCCGGGCCGGCGCAGGTCTCCACCAGCATGGCCTTGCTGCGGGCTCCCGCGACGACTAGCAGGCGCGGCGAGGAGAAGGAGGGGGCAGCCGGCGCGGTGGATAGGAAGAGCAGGTGGATGGGATGCGCCACTTCCGTCCCGGCGGGCAGGTGGAGGAAGGCCCCGTCCTGGAGAAAGGCGGTGTTGAGGGCGGCCAGGGCATGGCGCTCGCCCTGGATCTGGTGGTTGAGGCAGGAGAGCACCAGATCGGCGTGTTGCCGCAGGCCGGCTTCGAGGTTGAGCAGCACCACTCCCTGGGGCAGGCTGCCGGCCGCCGAAAGCGCGGGGGCGTAGTGGCCATCCAAAAAGACCAGGCGCGGGCTCTGGGGCCCGGCGAAGAGCAGAGGGGCCAGGGCCTCGGTAGACAGGGTAGCACCCTTGGGCGCCGGCGCGAAGGGTTGCTGGAGCAGGGGCGCGAGGTTGGTATAGCGCCACTCCTCGTCCCGGGAGGTGGGAAAACCCTGGGCGGCGAACTGCGCGATGGCCTGCCGGCGCAACGGGTGCAGAGGGGTGCTGGCCTGGCCGTTGAGGGTCTGCTCGAAGGCCCTGAAGCGGGACAGGTACTGGTCGGTGGCGCTGTCTCTGGTCGAAGTCATCTCAGGCGCTCGCCGTTGCTTCTTCCTTGATCCAGTCGTAGCCCTTAGCCTCCAGTTCCAGGGCCAACTCCTTGCCGCCGGAGCGGACGATGCGGCCCCTGGCCAGCACGTGGACAAAGTCGGGGACGATGTATTCGAGCAGGCGCTGGTAGTGGGTGACGACGATGGCGCTGCGCTCCGGGCTGCGGAGCTTGTTGACCCCGTTAGCCACCACGCGCAGGGCGTCGATGTCTAAGCCAGAGTCGGTCTCGTCGAGGATAGCCAGCCGAGGTTCGAGCACGGCGAGTTGCAAGATCTCGTGCCGCTTTTTCTCGCCGCCGGAGAAGCCCTCGTTGACTGCGCGCTTTAGGAAATTCTCGTCCATCTCCACCAGGTTCATCTTCTCGCGGATCAGGGCGAGGAAATCGATGGCGTCCACCTCTTCGAGGCCGCGGTGCTTGCGGACTTCGTTCAGGCCCGAGCGCAGGAAATAGGCGGTGTTGACCCCGGGGATCTCGACGGGATACTGGAAAGCGAGGAAGATGCCCTCGCGGGCGCGTTCTTCGGGCTCCAGTTCGAGCAGGTCCCTGCCCTGGTAGAGGACCTGGCCGCCGGTGACCTCGTAGGCCGGGTGGCCGGCCAGGACCTGGGCCAGGGTGCTCTTGCCCGAGCCATTGGGGCCCATAATGGCGTGGACCTCGCCGGGATTGACCTTGAGGGAGAGGCCCCGCAGGATGGGGGTGCTGTCAATGCTGGCGTACAGATCGCGGATTTCGAGCATGATCGCTTTTAACCTACGCTTCCTTCGAGGCTGATGCCCAGGAGCTTGCGGGCTTCAACGGCGAACTCCATGGGCAGTTCGTCCATCACCTGTTTGCAGAAACCGTTGACGATCAGCGAGACGGCGTCCTCGGTGGAGATGCCGCGCTGGTTGCAGTAAAAGAGCTGGTCCTCGCCGATCTTGGAGGTGGAGGCTTCATGCTCAACCTGGGCCGAGGCGGTGCGCGCCTCGATATACGGAAAGGTGTGGGCCCCGCACTGGTCGCCGATGAGCATGGAGTCGCACTGGGTGTAGTTGCGTGCGCCCTGGGCGTTCTTGAGGATCTTCACCTGGCCGCGGTAGGTGTTCTGGCCGCGGCCGGCCGAGATGCCTTTGGAGACGATGGTGCTGCGGGTGTTCCTGCCCAGGTGGATCATCTTGGTGCCGGTGTCGGCCTGCTGGCGGTTGGTAGTCAGGGCTACGGAATAGAACTCGCCCACTGACTCGTCGCCCTGGAGAAGGCAGCTGGGGTACTTCCAGGTGATGGCCGAGCCGGTCTCCACCTGGGTCCAGGAGATCTTAGACTTGCGGCCCCGGCAGGCCCCCCGCTTGGTGACGAAGTTGTAGATCCCACCCCGGCCTTCCTCGTCGCCGGGGTACCAGTTCTGCACCGTGGAGTACTTGATCTGGGCATTGTCGAGAGCGACCAATTCCACCACCGCGGCGTGCAGCTGGTTCTCGTCGCGCATGGGCGCGGTGCAGCCCTCCAGGTAGGAGACGTATGCCCCCTCGGCGGCGATGATCAGGGTGCGCTCGAACTGGCCGGTATTGGCGGCGTTGATGCGGAAATAGGTCGACAGTTCCATGGGGCAGCGCACCCCCTTGGGGATGTACACAAACGATCCATCGCTGAACACCGCCGAATTGAGGGTGGCGAAGAAGTTGTCGGTGTAGGGCACCACCGAGCCGAGGTACTGCCGCACCAGCTCGGGGTGGTTGTGCACCGCCTCGGAGAAGGAGCAGAAGACGATGCCCAGCTCGGCCAGCTTGCCCTTGAAGGTGGTGGCCACCGAGACGCTGTCGAAGACCGCGTCCACCGCCACCCCGCTGAGCAGCTTCTGCTCGTTGAGTGGGATGCCGAGTTTCTCGTAGGTGGCCAGGAGCTTGGGGTCCACCTCGTCGAGGCTGCCCAGCTTCTTCTGCTGCTTGGGGGCGGAATAATAGATGAGGGACTGGTAGTCGATCTCGGGGTAACTGACCTTGGCCCAGCGCTCGCTGGGCTTGCGGCGGGTGGGGTCCTCCATCTTCAGCCAGTGGCGGTAGGCCCGGAGCCGCCACTCCAGCATGAAGTCCGGCTCTTTTTTCTTGGCCGAGATCAGCCGGACGATGTCTTCGTTGAGGCCCGGGGGGGCTGAATCCGCCTCGATGTCGGTGACGAACCCGTGCTGGTACTCGCGGTTGGCCAGTTCGGCGATCTCGGGGGCGGTGGTCTGGCTCATGGCCGGCATCCTCGATCTCTTGTTGTCGAAAAACAGAGGGTTCCACGCAGTGCAGGGTTAAAAGCTATGAATCTTGACAAAAAAGTCAAGATTAGGCTTTGCCGCCCACCTGCCAATAGCGGAGATTGTACCCTGTCGGGCCGTCAAATACGAGGAGGATACCGTGAAAATAACCGACTTACAAGTTATCGCCTTCCGGGTGCCGCGCATCCCGTACAGCAACGGCAGATGGCTGGACCCCACCACCGTGACCCAGACCCTCACCAAGATCAGCACCGACGAGGGCGCCGAAGGGTACTATCTGGGCGGGGCTGGCCACGGGGACCAGGACGGGCTCTCTCCCGGCGACCGGGCCGCCCTCGAAGGCGGGCTCAAGTGGAGGGTGGTGGGACAGGACCCTTTTGACCGCGAGAAGTTCTGGCACTGGATGTGGGTGGCCAACGTGCAGGAGAACCTCCTCAGCGTGCTGGACATGGCCCTGTGGGATCTGCAGGGTCGTGCCTTTGGGGTGCCCGTCCACAAACTGCTGGGCGGCTGCCGCCAGCGGGTCAAGGCCTACGGCAGCACCTATCCCAACATGGGCACCCCCGAAGACTACGCCGAGCACGCCGCCGCCTGTTGGGCACAGGGGTACAAACACTACAAGATCCATCCATACTACTTCTGGGACCCGGTCACCAAGCAGCCCGACCCAGGCCGGCCCTCCCACATCGAGCAGGACATCGAGGTGTGCCGGGCGGTGCGGGCGCGGGTGGGCGAGCGGATGGTGCTCAGCTTCGACCCCTGGGGCACCTACCGCACCTACGAGGAGGCGGTCAAGGTGGGCCGCGAGCTGGAGCGGCTCAGCTTCTACTGGTACGAACACCCCATGTCCGAGTACCGGGTGGGGGCGTACGAGAAACTCACCCAGGAGCTGAGCATCCCCATCCTCTCCCCCGAGATCGCCGCTGGCAGCATCTACACCCGCGCCGACTGGATCCGGCGCGGAGCCTCGGACATGAGCCGCATCGACGTGCTGCGCGGGGGCATCACCGGGGTGAAGAAGATGGTCTCGATCTGCGAGGCGTACGGGGTGAAGTGCGAGATCCACATGAGTGGTTTCGCCAATCTGCAGATGCTGGGCGCCACCAGTGAGGACGTGTGTGAGTACTACGAGCGGGGCCTCTTGGCTCCCGGCGTGGACTACGAGACCCCGCCGCCCTACCTCAAGGCCATCGGCGATCCGATGGACAGCGAGGGCTACGTGCAGGTGCCACAGGGGCCGGGCATGGGGTACCAGCTCAACTGGGACTATATCAACGAAAACAAGGTGAAGTGATGGCAGAGCGATTCGAAGGCGTTTTTCCGGTCCTGCAGACCCCGGTGGGGGAGCAGGGCGAGATCCTGATCGACGATCTGCGGCGCGAGGTGGATTTCTGCGTGCAGGCCGGGGCCCGCGGCCTGGTGTTCCCGGTGCTGGGCAGCGAGTTCCAGTTTTTGACCGATACCGAGCGCCGGCAGCTGGTGGAGGTGGTGGTCAAGCAGGCAGCCGGGCGCATCCCGGTGGTGGCCGGGGCGGCCGGCACGGTGTGGCAGGTGGCCGCCGAGCACGCCCGCCACGCCGCCGGGGCCGGGGCCGACGCGGTGATCGCCCTGCCGCCCTACCTGTCGGGGGGCACCCGCGCCGAGATCCGCCAGTATTACGAGGCGGTGGCCCGGGCCGCCGGTATCCCGGTCTTCATCCAGCATTCCCAGGCCGGCATGGACGCCGCGCTGCTGTCCGAACTGCTCACCGAGGTGGAGCACATCCGCTACATCAAGGAGGAGATGCACCCCAGTGCCCACCAGATCAGCGCCGTGGTCAAGGGGGCGGGGGCCAATTGCTGGGGGGTCTTTGGCGGGGCCCACGACCGCTGGATGCTCTCGGAGCTGCGGCGCGGGGCCACGGGCTTCATGCCGGCGGTGGAGGCGGTGGACGTGCACGCGCAGGTCTGGGAGGCCTGGCAGGCCGGCGACGAGAAAAAGGCCCGGCAGATCTTCAACCAGCTGCTGCCGCTGATCAACTTCATCCTGATCATGGGCCTGCCGGTGTGCAAGGAGGTGCTGGTGCGGCGCGGGGTGTTCCGGAGCGCGGCGATGCGCACCCCCGGCACCCTGGGCCTGGACGCCGAGGACCAGCGCGAGTTGGACGCGATCCTGGAGGGGGTCAGGCCGCTGTTCCGGGCATAGCCGCGCGGTGGCGCCCGCGCCGCAGGATGAGTGCCTGCAGGGCGATGGCCGCCAGGATCACCGCCGAGGCCAGCAGGAAGGGGGCGCGGGGGCCGATGTGGTCGGCCAGCAGGCCGCCGGCCAGGGGACCGACGAGAAAGCCGCTGCCGACGATACCCTCGTGGATGCCGGTGCGCTGCCCGCCAGGGCCCTCGGCGTGCAGGCTGTAGAAGATGCTGGCGGTGAAGGTGGCGGCTACCAGCGCTCCCTGGATCAAGAGGCCGATGGCAAAGGTCGCCGGGGAGGCGCCAAAGGCCAGGGTGCAAAGCCCGGCGGCGGCCAGCAACTGGACGGCTGCCAGGGGGCCGAGGCGGAACTGCCAACTCTCGGTGCGCGAGACCAGCAGGAAGGCGGTGGTCTGGGTGAGCCCGATCAGGGCGATCAGCACCCCCAGCAGGTCGGGGGCCACTCCCAGGTCGGTGGCGAACTTGGGGAAGAGCGAGCGCACGGTGCCGTTGGCGAAGAAGGTGGCGAAGTTGGCCACCCAGGCGATGGGCAGAAAGAGGCGCGAGGCGGCCAGGCTGGCGGTGTCGGCCGGGGTGGTTTCGGGCTCGGGCTCGCGCAGGGGCAGGAACAACAAGCCCAGCGGCAGCATGGCCGCCAACCCGGCGGCCATGCCGAAGACATAGACGGCGCCGTGGGCGTACAGGGTGCCTGCCAGCGCCGGCCCCACCAGGAACCCCAGCGACCAGGCGACATTGAAACGGCCCACGGCCAACAGCAGGCTGCGGCGGCCCTTGCCTTTGCCCAGCCAGGCCTGCAGGGGCGGCCAGAAGCCCGAGTTGCACAGCCCGCCGGCCAGGGCGATGGCGAAGAGCTGCCAGAGCTGGTCCACCACCAGGTAAGCGCCGAAGACCAGCGCCATGCCCAGGCTGCAGAGGGTCATCACGCGGCGGTAGCCGATGCGGTCGGCCAGGGAACCGGCGAAAAAACAGCCGGCCGAATAGGCCAGGGAGCCGGTGGCGCCGATGGCCCCCAGGTCGCCGTAGTCGGCGCCGATACCCATGGCCAAAAGCGGCACGCCCAGACCTGCCAGGCCGGCGCAGCCGTCCATGACCAGGCCCAGCAGATAGAGGAAGTGTTCCTTCTTCATCCCCCCCCCTCCCACCGGCTCCTCATCCCATCTTTTTTCGTTGGACCAGGTAGCGCGAGAGGGCCCGGTCGAAGGGGGTGGCGGTGTCGATCAGGGCGTAGTCGACGCCGGCATCGGCGCAGCGCAGGCGGTAGGTCTGGATGAGCTGCTCCATCAACTGGCGGTACTCCGCCTGGAAGTGCCAGGGTTGGGTGGTGAGGCTGTGCTCGGGGTTTTCGAGGCTGACGAAGCGGGTCTCCTGGCGGCGGAAATCGAGGTCGCGCTCGCGTGGGTCAAGCAGATGGAAGACGATCACCTCGTGGCCGCGGTAGCGGAAGTGGCGCAGGCCGCCCAGCACCTCCTCCGGGTCGTCGAGCAGGTCGGAGAGCACCACTACCAGGCCGCGGCGCGAGAGGCGTTCGGCCAGGTCGTGGAAGGCCGGGGCCATGCGGGTGTCGGCGGCGGGTTTCGCCTGGTCCATCTCCTTGAGCAGCACCTGCAGATGGCTCTGCACCGAGCGGGGGGGCACGTAGGTATGGACGCGCTGGTCGAAGAGCATCAGGCCCACTGCGTCGCGCTGGCGCAGCATCAGGTGGGCCAGGGCCGCCCCCAGGCAGCAGGCATAGCGGAACTTGCCCATCGCCCCGCCCGACTGGTAGGCCATGGAGCCGCTGATGTCGAGCAGTAGATACGCCTTGAGGTTGGTCTCCTCCTCGTACTGCTTGATGTAGAGGCGGCCGGTCTTGGCGTACGCCTTCCAGTCCAGGTCGCGCAGCGGATCACCCGGCAGATAGGGCCGGTGCTCGGAGAACTCCACCGAGAAGCCGTGGTACGGGCTGCGGTGCAGGCCGGTGATAAAGCCCTCGACCACCAGGCGGGCGACCAGGTCGAGGCGGCTGATCCGCGAGAGGGCTTCGGGGTCGAGGTACGCGGAGAGGGCGGGGGTGGCGGTCACGCGGCCACTTCGGCCAGCAGGCGCTCGACCAGGCCGGCGGCGCTGAGGTTCTGGGCCTCGGCGTGGAAGTTGAGCACGATGCGGTGGCGCATTACCGGCAGGGCCACTGCCCGGATGTCCTCGGCCGCCACGCAGGGCCGGCCGTCGAGGATGGCGCGGGCCTTGCCGGCCAGCACCAGGTACTGAGAGGCCCGGGGGCCGGCGCCCCAGTTGACCAGTTCCTTCACGTACGCGGGGGCCAAAGGGTCGCCCGGCCGCGAGCTGCGCACCAGGCGCACCGCGTAGCTGATCAGATGGTCGGCCACCGGCACCTGGCGCACCAGCCGCTGCAGCGTGAGCAACTGCTCGGCCCCCAGCACCCGGGCGGGGCGGGCCTGGTGGGCGCTGGTGGTGAGGCGGACGATCTCCTCCTCCTCGCCCTGGGCCGGGTAGTCGATCCACAGGTTGAAGAAGAAGCGGTCGAGCTGGGCCTCGGGCAGGGGGTAGGTGCCTTCCTGCTCGATGGGGTTCTGGGTGGCCAGCACGAAGAAGGGCTCGCTCAGCTTCATGGTCTGGCCCCCGGCGGTGACCGCGTGTTCCTGCATGGCCTGGAGCAGGGCTGCCTGGGTCTTGGGCGGGGTGCGGTTGATCTCGTCGGCCAGGACGATATTGGCGAAGAGGGGGCCCTTGATGAAGCGGAAGCCCTTGCGGCCGGTCTGGGCGTCCTCCTCCAGCACCTCGGTGCCGGTGATGTCGGAGGGCATGAGGTCCGGGGTGAACTGGATGCGGCTGAAGGACAGGTCCAGGGTCTGGGCCAGGGTGTGGATCAGGGTGGTCTTGGCCAGGCCCGGCACCCCCAGGAGCAGGCAGTGGCCGCCGGCCAGCAGGGCCACCAGCAGTTGCTCGACGATCTGGTGCTGGCCGACGATCACCTGTCCCACCTCGCGGCAGAGTTGCTCCTTGAGGTCCTTGAGTTGCGCCACTGCCTCCGCGTCGCTGGCTGCCATCGCTTTCCTCGCGCTGGGGGATTCTGCCCAAAAAGGCCGGATCAGATACCGGTTCCGAAACAATGAAATCTAACCAATATGCCCGTTGCCGGCTAAAGGGGCCTTGCCCAGCCCCCTGGGCGGGTAGTTAATTATAGGAACATCGTGCGTGCCCATAGCTCAGCTGGATAGAGCACCTGCCTTCTAAGCAGGGGGTCACAGGTTCGAGTCCTGTTGGGCATGCCAGTTTTGCCAAGGCCCCGGAGAAGCACGACTGGTTTTTCCGGGGCCGCTGCTTTTGGGAACTCAAGACCCGGAGGGAGGAGCGATGTTCGTCGGCCATTTCGCCTTGGGCCTGGCGGGGAAGCGGGTGGCGCCGGCCCTGTCGCTGGGGACGCTGTTCATGGCGGCGCAGTTCCTCGACCTCCTGTGGCCCACCTTTTTGCTGTTGGGCCTGGAAGAGGTGCAGGTGGCGCCGGGGATCACCCCGGTCACCCCCCTCGATTTCGTGTCCTACCCGTACAGCCACAGCCTGGCGGCGGCAGCGGGATGGGCGGCGCTCTTCGGCGGGGTTGCCTGGCTCTGGCGCCGCCGGGTGGACGCCAGCCTGCTGCTGGGCGGCCTGGTGCTGAGCCATTGGCTGCTGGACTTTGCCTCGCACCGCCCCGATCTGCCCCTCGACCTGGGTGGCCCCACGCGGGTGGGACTGGGTCTGTGGTATTCGCTGCCGGCCACCCTGGCGGTGGAATTGCTGCTCTTTGCGGCCGGGGCGGTGATCTACAGCCGCGCCACCGTGGCCGAGGACCGGATTGGCCGCTATGGCCTCTGGGGGCTGGTGGTCTTTCTGCTGGCGGCGTACCTGGCCGCGGTGCTGGGGTCCCCGCCGCCCAATGCGGAGATGCTGGGCTGGGGCGGGCAGTCGGTGTGGCTGCTGGTGCTGTGGGGTTTCTGGGTGGACCGGCACCGCCGCGCCGTCCGCGACTGAAGCGCCGCCGGCTCGGCTTATTCGCGCCGGCTGGGTGTCGTATCATCAGCCCCTCGGCACCATCCCACCGGAGGAGGTCTTCATGGAATACCGCCGACTCGGCCGCACTGGATTGCAGGTCTCGGCTTTGGGTTTTGGGGCCTGGGAGATCGGCTGGACCCGGCCCGAAGAGGGAGAGGAGGTGGGCCGGCTGCTCAACCGGGCGCTGGACCTGGGCATCAACCTCATCGATTCCTCGGCGGCCTACCGCTGGAGCGAGGAATTGATCGCCAAGTACGTGGGGCACCGCCGCCGGGAGTTTGTCTTTGCCACCAAGTGCGGCTCGTGGCGGGTGCAAGAGCCGGACGGGGAGTGGGTGCAGACCCTGGATTATTCGGCCAGGGCCATCGCCCCGCAGATCGACCGCAGCCTGCAGCGGCTGAAGACCGATTATATCGATATCATCCAACTGCACAGCCCATCCTACGAGGACGTGGCCTTCGGCGACGGCTTGGAGGGACTCAAGAAGGCGCAGGCCCAAGGCAAGGTGCGCTTCATCAGCCTTTCGGCCGACGGCGAGGCCGCGGCCAAAGCCGTCGAGATCGGCGAGTACGACACCCTGCAAATCACCTGCAATATCCTCGACCAGGAGCCGGCTGCCCTCATCGCCCGGGCCCGCCGGGAAGGGGACATGGGCATCATCGTCAAGGAGCCCATCGCCCAGGCCCTCTACGACCAGCCTCGGCCCGAGGGGGACCGCGCCCTGCTGTGGGACCGGGCCCAGCGCCTGCTGGTCCCCGACTGCATCGGCGATCTTCCCCGCGTCGAAGCTTCTTTGCGCTGGCTCCTGGGCAACCCCGAGGTACACACCGCCATTGTCGGCACCACCAACCTGCGCCACCTGGAGGCCAACGTCGCCGCGGCCGAGCGCGGCCCCCTGCCCGCCGCACTCCTGGCCGAGATCCAGCGGCGCACCGCCGCCTAGACCCCAGGCGGAACCACATTCAGCGGAGACCGCGATGGAACTGAGCGCCCAGCAGCAACACTTCTTCGAAACCTTCGGCTTCATCGCCCTGCCCGGCCTGCTGGCCGAGGAGGTGGGTTGGATCAGCAGCGAGTTCGAGCAGGTCTTTGTCCAGCGGGGGGTAATCCACGACGGCACCAAGCGCTCCTGCATCGTGCCCTTCATCGACCAGCGGGAGCGGCTGTGTACCCTCCTGGACCACCCGCACCTCCAGATGCTGATCGGCGGTCTATTGGGGGAGGACTTCAACTACGTGGGCGGGGATGGCAATTACTACAGCGGCGACACCAACTGGCACAGCGACGGCTTCCACCGGGTGGGGAAATTCCTCAAGGTGGCCATCTACCTGGACTCCTTGGGGCCGGAGACGGGTTGCCTGCGGGTGATCCCCGGCACCCACCGCCTGGACCTGGAGCAGAACTGGGAGGCGCGCAAGGCGGGGCAGTCCAGGGAGTTGTGGGGGATCGAACAGCGCCAGGTCCCCTGCCTGCCCCTGTCCACCCAGCCGGGGGACGTGGTGGCCTTCAACCACAACCTGATGCACGCCTCCTTTGGCGGCAGCACCCGAAGGCGGATGTTCACCCTCAATTGCTGCCGGCGCTGCGACACCCCCGAAGAGATCCAGGATCTGGAGAACTACGTGGGGGCTCACGCCCGGTTCTGGATCGACCATTTGCACTCGGAGACCATGAGGGCTACGGCCTCAACGGCGCGGATGCGCCACCTGCGGCAGGTGATGGAGCACGAGGCCCACCTGCCGGCCCTGGCCGCCAAGGCCCGGGCCGAGCGGGACGAGCCTTCGCGGGGCTAGCCGTTGAGGATGAAATGCCCCTTGCCGAAGAACCAGATGACGTCCACCCCGTAGGAGATGCCCACCCCGATGAAAAACCCCACGATCATGCCGACGAAGAAGGGCCGCAACTGGCGGTAGAGGGCCACCCCGCCCAGGCGCAGGGCCACGGTCTTGAAGACCCAGGCCAGGAAGACCGAGAGGGCCACCCGCTGGATCATCCACACGCTGGCCAGGGCCAGGCCCACGGGGTGGAGAGGCCACCAGTGGAAGCGGTACTGGCACAGGGATAATACCGAGAAGAAGAACGCCCCCAGCCCGAAGTACCCCAGCTTGCCCCAATCTGTGCCGATGGGGTCGCGGATCTCGCGGACCACGGCGTCGAAGGCAATGCCGCCGGCCCCGGCTCCGGGGTCGAAGATCCACGAGCGGAAATTGCCGGCCCCGTACTGATAACACAGGTAAAGCATGAAGTAGGCGGATACCGCCAGGCCCACCACCACGGCCAGGCCGATGGCCAGCCCCAGGCCGCGGCGCCGGGGGCTCAGCTCGTTGAGCCGGGCGGCGTGGGCCGCCGAGGGCATGAACACCGATTGGATGTCCCCGCACCAGGCGTAGGTGAGGGAGAGGCCCACCAGGGTCTGGGGCTGGAGGCCGGCGGTGCCGGTCAGGGCCAGGACCATGGCCTGGCTGGACAGAGGGGTGGTCAGGTAGTAGACCCCCGACTGGATCACCAGCCGGGTGATCCCCAGGTAGATGACCAGCACCCCTAGCAGATACAACCCCGCCACGTGTAGTGCCATCCCCGACTGCCACAGCCAGCCCAGGATGTAGAGGATGCCGGCCACCCCACCAAACACGGCCAGCCGGTAGGAGGCCAACTCCTGGCCTTCGTCGAGTTCGCGGCTCTTTTTGAAGACCTGACGCCACACTGCCCTCAGGTGGTTGCGGGCCATCCACAGGCTCCACACCACCATGGCGGCAAAGGCGCCAAAGCCCTGCCAGGAGAGGGTGGGGGTGCTGCCCCAGACAAAGGGGTCGGGGGTGGTGCTCAGGCTGGCCCAGTTGATCAGCGCGGTCTCGGCCATGCTGATCAGGTGGAAGAACCAGATGCTGAAGAGGATGTTGGTGCTGGCCAGGTACGCGAAACCCACCACCGGGAAGTAGACGATCAGGTTGATGGGGGGCAGGCCGCGCACGATCTCGACGGGATAATCCTGGTAGATGGCGATCTGGGCGAAGCCGGGGTGGAAATAGCTGATGATGTTGAAGAGGATGATGAAGAGGGGGATGGCCGCGCCAATCCAGAAGAGGCGGTCGCGGAGGATGGCGGGCAGGGCCTCACCTGGAGGGGCCTCGATGAGCAGGCGGGGCACCTCGGTGAGGGGGAAGACCAGGCGCTCGTGTTCCACCCACTGCCGGCGCAGGATCACCACCAGACAGAAGCAGACGAAGTAGATGGCCAGCATCAGGCTCAGCCACCAGGCCAGGGGCCCCAGCCAGGCGCCCCAGGGCAGGGGCTGGCCGGAGGGCAGGCCCTCGTAGAAGGGCCGGATGGCCTCGTTGCCGGGGATGGCCCAATCGGGCAGATAGGGTTGGACGAAGCTGTACCAGTCGTTTTCCGGAGTGGCCCCGTAGTAGGGCTTGGAGATGACGGCGAGGATATAGCCGACGATGAAGACGGGGATGCCGCTGACCACCAGCCCCATGCTGAGGATAGTGACCATCTCGGCCGGCGAGAGCGTCCACGAAGGGCGGTAGCGCCCGGCCAGGGCATTGGTCAGGGCGATGAGGAAGAAGGGGACCCCCACCCCGACGGGGAAATAGGACCAGGTGATCTCCGAGGAGCCCACCATCCAGATCGAATAGGGGGCGCCCAGGCTGTTCAGCAGCACGCAACCCAGGCCCAGCAACAGGCTGCGCCAGGTCAGGCCCTGGCGGTCGGCGCTCATGAGGCCATCGCCGCCCAGGCAGCCTCCTTGAGCACCTCGGAGAGCGAGGGGTGGGCGTGGATGGTGCGGGCCAGATCCTCGGCGCTGCCGCCGAACTCCAGGGCCACCACGGCCTCCCCGATCAGGTGGGAGGCCTGGGGCCCGAGCACATGTGCTCCCAGGAGCCGGTCGGTTTTGGCCTCGGCGACGATCTTCACCAACCCGTCGATCTGGTCCATGCAGTGGGCCCGGCCATTGGCGCGGAAGAGGTGTTTGCCCACCCGCAGCTGATGGCCCTGGGCGCGGGCGGCCTCCTCGCTCAGGCCCACCGAGGCGAATTCGGGATGGGTGTAGACCACCCCTGGGATGGCCTGGTAGTTGACGCGGGCCGTGCGGCCGGCCAGGAGTTCGGCCAGGGCGCGGCCCTCCTCCTCGGCCTTGTGGGCCAGCATGGGGCCGGGGATCAGGTCGCCGATGGCGCAGATGCCGGGGATATTGGTCTGGAATCTATCGTCCACCTGCACCCGGCCGCGGCTGTCGCGGGCCACGCCCACCTCTTCCAACCCCAGCCCTTCGGCGCAGGGCTTGCGGCCCACGGCCACCAGCACCGCGTCCGCCGTCTCCGCACTCTCCTTACCCGCGCTCTCCAACTGCACCTCTACCCGGCCTTTTTCCACCTTTGCACTCTTGGCGCTGGTCTGCAACTGAAAGCTGAGCCCCTGGCGCTGGAGCAGGCGCTGCAACTGGCCGGCCAGCTCGCGGTCCATGCCGGGCAGGAGCTGGTCCAGGTACTCGACAACCAGCACCTGGCTGCCCAGCCGGCTCCACACCGAGCCCAACTCCAGGCCAATGGCCCCCCCGCCGATGACCAGCAGGCGCTCGGGGGGTTTTTCAAAGGAGAGGGCCTCGGTGGAACTGACGATGTGTTTGCCGTCGAAGGGCAGGCCGGGGAGTTCGGCGGGGGTGCTGCCGGTGGCCAGGAGGATGTGGCGGGCCTCCAGTGACTGCTCGCCCACCTGCACCGCGCCTGGACCCTTCAGGCGGGCGGCCCCGGAGATGAATTCGACCTGGTGCTGGCGGAAGAGGCCGGCGATGCCCTGGTTCAGGGTCTGGACGATCTTGGCCTTGCGCTGCATCATGGCGCTCAGGTCCAGGCCCACCTCGCCGAGGGCGATGCCGTGGTGGGCGAGGCCCTTCTTGCTCTGGTAGTAGAGTTCGCTGGATTCGAGCAGGGCCTTGCTGGGGATGCAGCCCACGTTGAGACAGGTGCCGCCCAGGGCGGTCTTGTCCACACAGGCCACCTTGAGCCCGAGGCGGGCGGCGTGCACGGCGGCTACGTACCCGCCGGGGCCGGCGCCGATGACGATCAGATCGTAAGAGTTGTCAGGCATGTTGTCTCCAGAGGGCGCGTCGGGGAGCGACCCGCTCCGGCCTTTCTCCAGGCGCGGACTTGCCGCCCTGCTCGCTTCGCTCCGCTCTCCCGTCCCTTCCTCCCGCGTCCTTCCCTTCCCAACCATTCCCCGAGAAAGACCTCGGGGTCATCTCCCCGCCGCTCGCATAGTTTCGCTACCGTCTCCGGGCACTCCCACGTCCCTGGGACCCCTAGATTTCCAGCAGCATCCGGCTCGGATCTTCTAGCAACTCCTTGACCCGCACCAGGAAGGAGACCGACTGCTCGCCATCGACGAGGCGGTGGTCGTAGGAGAGGGCCACGTACATCATGGGCCGGATCTCCACCTTGCCCTCCACGGCGATGGGGCGGTCCTTGATGGCGTGCATGCCGAGGATGCCGCTCTGGGGCGCGTTGAGGATGGGGGTGGAGAGCAGGGAGCCGAAGACCCCGCCGTTGGTGATGGTGAAGGTGCCGCCGCCCAGTTCCTGGGGGCCGAGCTTGTTGTCGCGGGCGGCCTTGGCCAGGCGCTTGATCTCGGATTCGATGCGGGCCAGGGACATGGTCTCGACGTGGCGCAGCACCGGCACCAGCAGGCCGCGCTCGGTGCTGACGGCGATGCCCAAATGCGCGTAGTCGTGGTAGACGATGTCGGTGCCGTCGATACTGGCGTTGATGGCGGGGAATTTCTGCAGGGCCAGGGCCACGGCCCGGGAGAAGAAGGACATCAGCCCCAGCGTAACCCCGTGGACCTCATTGAAACGCTCCCTGTATTTGGCCCGTAGTCCCATCACCGCGCTCAGGTCCACCTCGTTGAAGGTGGTCAGCATGGCGGCCTGGTGCTGGGCGGCCACCAGGCGCTCGGCGATGCGCAGGCGCAGCTTGCTCATGGGCACCCGCCGGGTGCGCTCCTCGCCAGGGGCCGGGGGTGCGGGGGCGGGCTCAGGTGCGGGCGGAGGTGGGGCTGGTGGTTTGGGCACCGGTGCCGGCGCGGCGGGCGCCGGTGGCTTTTCCAGGTGGGCCAGCACGTCCTCCTTGGTGAGGCGGCCGCCCTTGCCGGTGCCGCTGATGGCGGCCGGATCGAGGCGGTGTTCCTCGACCAGCCGGCGCACGGCCGGGCTGAGGTTTTCGCCCTGGTCGGCGGGCGTGGGAGCAGGGGCCGTGGCTGCGGCGCCGGCCTCGATACGGGCCACGGCCTCGCCCACCTTGAGGGTCTGGCCCGGTTCGGCGAGCCGGGTCAGGCGGCCGGCCGCCGGGGCGGGCAGGTCCACGTTGGCCTTGTCGGTCTCCAGCACGCAGACGGGCTGGTCGCGCTCCACCTGCTCGCCCTCGGCCTTGAGCCATTCGAGCAGCACCACCTCGGCGATGGATTCGCCCAGTTCCGGGATCAGTACCTCGGTCGCCATCTCGTTTTCCTCACTGTGCCACTTCGATCCAGAGTTCCTCGTGCCCCTCGGCGTGGGGCGGGGCCGCGGCCAGGCCCAGGGCCTGGGCGACGATCTCGCGCTGCTCGCGCTGGTGTACCAGATAGGAGCCGGTGGCCGGGCTGGAGGCTTTGTCGCGGCCCACGTACCCCAGGCGGCGCTCCTCACCCAGCAGGTGCTGGATCAGCGGGCAGACAAAGCTCCAGGCCCCCATGTTGCGCGGCTCCTCCTGCACCCAGCACAGGGTCTCGACCCCGGCGTAGCGGGCCAGCAACTGCTCCAACTCGACCCGCGGAAAGGGATAGAGTTGCTCCACCCGCACCAGGGCCACCTCCTCGCTGCCCTGCTCCTGGCGGGCCTCCAGCAGGTCATAGTAGATCCGCCCCGAACACAGGATCAGCCGGCGCACCGCGGCGGGCGAGGCGACGGCCTCGTCGTCGATCACCGACCGGAATCCTCCGGAGGTGAACTCCTCGATGGGCGAGAAGGAGGGCCGGTGCCGCAGCAGGCTCTTGGGGGTCATGACGATGAGGGGCTTGCGGAAGGAGCGGCGCATCTGCCGGCGCAGGAGGTGGAAGAACTGGGCCGCGGTGGTGGGGTAGCAGACCTGCATGTTGTCCTTGGCGCACAATTGCAAAAAACGCTCCAGCCTGGCGCTGGAGTGCTCGGGCCCCATGCCCTCGAAGCCGTGAGGCAAGAGCAGCACCAGGCCACTCATGCGCTGCCACTTGGCCTCGCCGCTGCAGAGGAACTGGTCGATGATGGGCTGGGCCCCGTTGACGAAGTCGCCGAACTGCGCCTCCCAGATCACCAGCCGGCGCGGGTCCGCCGAACTGATCCCGTACTCGAAGCCCAGCACCGCCAGTTCGGAGAGCATGGTGTTGATCACCGTGAAGTGGGCCTGGTCCTCGGCCAGGTGGGCCAGAGGGGTATAGGTCTGGCCGGTTTCGGTGTCGTGCCACACCGCGTGGCGGTGGCTGAAGGTGCCGCGCTGGCTATCCTGCCCCACCAGGCGCACCGGCACCCCTTCTAGCATCAGGGTGCCCAGGGCCAGCATCTCGGCGCAGCCCCAGTCCACCGGGCGCTGGCCCTGGGCCATCTCGGCGCGGGCGCCGACCAGCCTTTGCAGGGTGCGGCCCATGGAGAAACCGGGGGGGATCTGGGTGCCTCTGGTGCCCACCTGGGCCACCTGCTCGGGGGTGATGGCGGTGTGGGCCTCCCAGTTGCCGTCGGCCCAGCTCAGGCCCTTCCACACCCCGCCAAAGACCGAGAGCCGGGGCTTGACCTTGAGGCCGCGGGTGGCCTCCTGGGCCTTTTCGAGCCTGTCGAGGGCCTGCCGGCGCAGTTCCTCCACCTCCTCGGGGGTGATCTTGCCCTGGCCCACCAGCTCCCAGGCGTAGAGTTCGCAGACCGTGGGGTGCTTGGCGATCTCCTTGTACATCAGCGGCTGGGTGAAGGTGGGGTCGTCGGCCTCGTTGTGGCCGTGGCGGCGGTAGCACCACAGGTCGATGAGCACGTCGCGCCGGAACTCCTGGCGGAACTCGATGGCCAGGCGGCCGGCCTGGGCCACGGCCTCGGGGTCGTTGGCATTGACGTGGAAGACGGGGACCTGGATCTGGCGGGCCACGTCGGTGGGATACGGGGTGAAGCGGGTCTCGGCCGGTGTGGCGGTGTAGCCCAACTGGTTGTTGAGGATGATGTGGATGGTGCCGCCGGTCTGGTAGTGGTCCAACTGGGAGAGGCTGAGGGTCTCGGCGACGATGCCCTGGCCGGTGAAGGCGGCCTCGCCGTGGATGAGCACCGGCACCACCTGGCGCCGCTGGTGGTCCTCCAGGTAGTCCTGCTTGGCGTGGACGATGCCCTCGATCACCGGGTCCACCAGCTCCAGATGGCTGGGATTGGCGCTCAGGGAGAGGTGGATGGGATGCCCCTCGGGCGTGATGTGGTCGTAGGAATAACCCAGATGGTACTTGACGTCCCCCTCCTCCTCGGAGCGTTCGCGGTGCGAGGCGCCCTCGAACTCGGCCAGGATGTACTCATAGGGCTTGTTGAGCAGGTTGGCCAGGATATTGAGCCGGCCCCGGTGGGCCATGCCGAAGACCATCTCCCGCGCCCCCAGGGCCGCGCCGCGCTCGGTGATGCTGTCCAGCAGGGACAACAGGCTCTCGGCCCCTTCTAGTGAGAAGCGCTTCTGGCCCAGGTAGCGGGTGTGGAGGAACTGCTCAAAGGCTTCGGCGGCCAGCAGCCGGGCCAGCACCTGGCGGCACTGGGCGGCCGAGTACTCGGGCCGGTTGAGATGGGGCTCGACCCGCTGCTGCAGCCAGTCGCGCTGGGTCTTGTCGATGATGGAGGTGTACTCGATGCCCAGGGTGCGGCAGTAGGTGGTGCGTAGCTTGGCCAGCAGGTCGCGCAGGCTGCCGTCGGTGGAACCCAGAAAGCCGCCCCGGCCCACCCCTTTTTCCAGGTCCTCCGGGCCCAGGCCGAACTGGGACAGGTCGAGCAGGGGATGGCTGGTCTGGTTGTGGCCCAGGGGGTCGAGGTTGGCGATGAAGTGGCCCAACTCGCGGTAGGCGTGGACCAGGGCCCAGATGCCCCGGTCGGTGCGCTGGCGCTGGCGGCGTTCCTGGCCCCCTCCCCCTCCCCGGCGCTCCTGGCTGCCCTCTCCAGCGCCGGTCCCAGATTCGAGGTCCGCAAAGTAGTCCGCCCAGTCCGGGTCCACCGAACGGGGATCCTGCAGGTACTGGGCGTAGAGTTGCTCGAGGTAGGCGGTGTTGGCGGCGTTCAGCTCGGACGATGGCATGGCAGATCCCGTGGCCCGCGGGGTGGGCGCCTGTGTAAGGACATTATAAAATATGGCAGAACCGCCTACAGGCAAAAGACGGCGGGCCTTGGCGGCGCCTGGCTGAGGCCAGGTTTCGCGCCTATTATTGGGGGCGACGAGCCGCCTTTACCCCAAGCGAGGATGCCGACCATGCCCCGGACCCGAGCTGTCTGCGCCCTGAGCCCCGACCAGGTGGTGTTGCGGGAGGTGAACATCCCCGAGCCCGACCCTGGGGAGGTGGTGGTGCGCGCCGAGTTTTCGTCGATCAGCACCGGCACCGAGCGCTGGGTGATCACCGGGCAGTTCCACCCCCCCGGCAGCAAGTCGTCCTTCCCCCATCCCCTGGTGCCTGGCTACCAGAAGGCCGGGGTGGTCGAGGCCCTGGGCGCCGAGGTGAGGGGGCTGCGCGTGGGGCAGCCGGTCTTCGCCACCACCGCCAGGCTCGCCGACGAAGAGGTGATCGCCGGCTGGGGCGGCCACATCGAACATTCGGTGCTGCCCCAGCACGAGGTGATCCCCCTGCCCGAGGGGTTGGACCCGGTGAAGGCCGCGGCCCTGGTGCTGACCCAGGTGGGGTACAACGGCGGCTCGCGGCCCCCAGTGAAGCCTGGGGACCGCGCCCTGGTGATCGGGGACGGGCTGGTGGGGCAGTGGCTGGGGCAGATGCTGCGCCACCGGGGGGCGCGGGTGGTGTTGGCGGGGCGCCGGCCAGAGCGGCTGGCCACCGCGGCCCAGTGGTCGGCAGCCAGGGCAGTGAACATCAAAGAGATTCCCCTTGAGGAAGTGGCCCGGCAGGAAGCGCCCGGAGGCTTTGACCTCGTCGCCGATACCGTGGGCACCGCCGAGAGTGTGGCCGGGCTGCTGGGCCTGGTGCGGCGCGACGGCCACCTGGTGCTCAACGGCTATTACCGCGAGGGGGAGCACCTGCTCAGCATCCAGCAGTTGCACAGCCGGGAGGCAACGGTACACGCCCCGGCCGGCTGGACCCGCCAGCGGCTGGAGGCCACCCTCGGCCTGGTCGAGAGCGGGGCGCTGCGGGTGCGCGAACTGATGACCCATATCCTGCCAGCCGCAAAGGCGGCCGAGGCGTACCGCCTAGTGCTCGACAAGCCAGAGGCGTTTCTCGGCATCTGCCTGGACTGGCGCCAACTCTGAGGAGGAGATCGTGGCTGGATCGATGCGCGCATTGCAGATCCTCGCCCCCGGCGAAGTACGGGTGGTGCAGGTGGAGGTCCCCCCGGCGGCCCCCGGCGAGGTGCTGGTCCGCATCCGGGCCGCCACGGTCTGCTCCCACTGGGACCTCAACATGGTGGCAGGGCGCGATATCTTCGAGCGGCCCGGCTTTCCCCAGTACCCCATCCCGGTGGGGGTGCCCGGCCACGAGGTGGCCGGCGAGGTGGTGGAGGTGGGGGCAGAGGCAGAGGGTTTCAGCCCCGGCGACCGGGTGGCGGCCTGGAGCTCGCGCAGCTCGCAGCGGCCCGGCCG
>Ga0194132_10005116_pt1 | contig 21636 bp, 26 predicted proteins | sample TA2KigOf80mmetaG_FD_148612 | JGI IMG/M metagenome (GOLD analysis project Ga0194132, IMG submission 148612) | Freshwater microbial communities from Lake Tanganyika, Tanzania - TA2015054 Kigoma Offshore 80m | ecosystem: Environmental > Aquatic > Freshwater > Lake | place: Tanzania: Lake... | reverse complement strand
GCCGCCGCCACCAGCCGCGTCATCCCGCCACCCGCGGGCGGCGACGTCGCCCGTGCGCCGCCAGCACGGGCTCGAGCGGGTCGGACGGGCGCCACTCCATCACCGCGATGCCGTGCCGCCGGAAGCGGTCGAAGCTCGCGCGCCGCTCGAGCTCCCACAGGCGGCACGCGAGCCGCTCGGCCGGCGCCCCGCGGAGCATCCGGCGCGTGACGTCGACCGGCGAGACCATCAACACCGCGAGGTCGAAGCCGCGCGCGGCGAGGTCGAGCGCGGCGGTGGCGAAGCGCGCGTCGAGCAGCGGCGTGACCGCGAGCACCATGGCGCGCGGCGGCAGCACGCGCGGCGGCACGAACGCGAGGTCCTTGGAGACGTAGGTGAAGACGACGTCCGCGCGGAGCAGCGTGTCGGCGATCCGTGCGTACTGGAGCGCGCCGGTCGCGGGCCGCACCCAGTCGATCGTGCCGCCGTACGTGAGGAGACCGACGCGGTCCTTGCGCGCCAGGTACGCGGTCGCGAGCGAGGCGACCGCGCGGACGCTGTGATCGAGCGTGTCGTCACCCGCCGGCCCGGCCTGCGCGAGCGTGTCGAGCATCAGCACGACGGCCGCGTTGCGCTCGCGATGGTGCTGCGTCACGTACAGCGTGCCGAGCCGGAGCGAGGCGCGCCAGTTCACGAGCCGCAGCCGGTCGCCCGGCGCGAACCGGCGGACGTCGCCCGGCTCGATGCCTTCGCCGAGCACCGGCGAGACGTAGTCGCCGACCGAGCTGTGGGTCTGCACGGGCCGCGGCAGGCTGCGCAGCGGCACCGCCCGCGGATAGACGCGGACGACCTTGCGGTCCGTGTGCACCGAGTCCCACGCGCGCAGGCCCCAGCGGTCGCGCGCGCGGATGGCGACCGTGCCGAGCCCGTGCGCGCCGCGCCCGGCGTGGAGGTCGTAGCGGAGGCTGGCGCTCCCGCCGGCGGCCAGCGCGAGGAGCGCGCGCGGGCGCCCGGCGCCCGGCGCGCAGGCCGCGGGCACGGCGTCGAGCACCTCGACGAACGGCACCGACGCCGGCGCCTGCACGGTCACGGTCACGGTGACGGCCTCGCCTTCGATCACGCGCGCGGCGGAGATCTCGTGCGTGACGGTCAGCGCGGGCGCGCGGCGCCGCGTGGCCAGCCCGAGCACGAGGACGATGGGGAGCGCGGCCACGAACGGCTCCGGCCGGGCCGTCAGCACCGCGAGCGCGACGGCCCAGGCGACCACGATCACCAGCGACACCGCGAGCGGCGTCAGGTGGCCGCTCACGGGCGGTCCGCAACCGGCGCCGGCACGTCCGCGCGCAGGCTCTCCACGACGTGCGCGGCGGTCACGCGCGAGGCCCACAGCTCGGGCTTGAGCACGAGACGGTGCGCGAGCGCGGGGACCATCATCGCGTTCACGTCGTCGGGCAGGACGAACTCCCGGCGGCGCAGCACGGCGAGCGCGCGCGCGAGCTTGAGCAGGGCGAGGCTCCCGCGCGGCGAGGCGCCGAGCGCCACCCGGTGGTCGGCGCGGGTCGCGCGCACGAGGTCGACGATGTAGCGGGCCGTGACGTCGGCGACGTGCACGTCTTCCAGCGCGGCCTGCATCGCGAGCAGCTCCGCGCGCGACGCGACCGGCGCGATGGCGACCGCGTCGTCGCGCCGCGCGCGCCGCCGGCTCAGGATCTCCAGCTCCTCGTCCGCGCCGGGATAGCCGACCGACACGCGGAGCAGGAACCGGTCGAGCTGCGCCTCGGGAAGGGGATACGTGCCCTCGAGCTCGATCGGATTCTGGGTGGCGATGACGACGAACGGCGCCTCCAGCGGGAAGCGCTCGCCCTCGACGGTGACCTGCCCTTCCTGCATCGCCTCGAGCAGCGCGCTCTGGGTCTTCGGCGTCGCGCGGTTGATCTCGTCCGCGAGCAGCAGGTTCGTGAAGAGCGGGCCCGGCCGGAACTCGAAGCGGCCCTGGCGCTGATCGAAGAGGAAGCTGCCGGTCACGTCGCTCGGGAGGAGGTCGGGCGTGAACTGGATCCGCTTGAAGCCGAGGTCCAGCGCGCCCGCGGTGAGGCGCGCGATGAGCGTCTTCGCGAGTCCCGGATAGTCCTCGATCAGGATGTGGCCGTTCGCGAGCACGCCGGCCAGGATCTGTTCCAGCACCTCGCGCTTGCCCACGACCACGCGCCCGAGCGCGTCCAGGATCTCCTGGCACCGGTCGGCGACGGCGTCGATCTTCATGCGCGGCGCTCGAGCTCGGCGATGGTGTGCTCGAGCGCGGCCCACGAGGGGCCGCGCCGGCGCCGGGCCGCGGGGAGCACCTCCGCCCCGAGCCGGGCGAGCCGCGGCGCGAGGAACGTCGCGAAGTAGCGCCGGCTCCGCGTGCTGTAGACGAGGTCGTCGCGCACGCGCTGGAAGCGCTCGTCGAGGACGCCGCGCCGCGGCCCCGGTGCGGGCGCGTCGAGCGGCGAGGGCGGCGCCGCGGCGAGCGTGCCGCGCAGGGCCCGCACGATCCGGCGGCAGCCGAGCACGACGGCGAGCGCGCAGGCGAGCCGGATGCCCAGCGGGCGCCACGCCGTCGCGAGCGAGAGATACGCCGGCACCACGGCGAGCAGCACGACGACCACCGCGGCGCCGTAGCCGACGAAGCGGTACGGCGAGCGCTCAGGAGCTGACGGCATCGCGGGCCTCCCGCTGCTCGACACCGGCCTTGATCGCGTCCAGCGCGTCGAGCGCGCGATCGCGCTCCGCGGCGCCGAGCGGCCGCGCGCTGAAGCGCGCGAGCTCGAAGAGGCCCGTCAGCGCGCGGACCGACCCCGTCGGCGCGGGGAGCCGCGCCAGCGCGTCGCGCATGAACTCCATCGGCGTCTGCCAGGGGCGGCGCTCGAGCCCGGACGCCGCCGCCGCGCGCTCGAAGCGCGCGTACGAGCGGATGATCGCGCGCCGCGCGTCGGGCTCCGCGCGCAGGTCCTCGAGGCTGTCGTCCACCGCGCGCGCGAGCGGCGGCGGTGTCGCGGGCTCCTCGTCGTCCGGCGTCGCCCAGGCGGCCAGCCGATCACCGGTCACGAGCCACAGCGCGAAGGCGAGCGCCGCCGCCCCGGCGAGCAGCGCGAGCAGCGCGTAGCTCCACGTCACCAGCGCGGGGGCGTCGGGCGCGGGGGCCGCCGCGGCCGCGCCGGGGGCGGCGAGGCCGTGCGTGAGTCCCATGAGCTCCCGGAACGCCACGTTCGTCCACAGCAGGTAGGCGAGGACGATGACGTTCGCGAGGGCGCCGAGCTGCGTCAGCGCCTGCAGCCACGGCTGGCGGCGCGGCTCTTCCCTGGCGCCGGGCACGTCGTCGTCCTCGCCGTGCCGGCGCGAGCGCAGGCGGCGCGCGACGTCGAGGACGATGACGAGCGCCGCGGCGGCGAAGAGCGTCGCGACGGTCCACACGACCGTGGACGGCAGCCGGATGACCCCGGTGAGGTCGTCGCCCGTCGCCGCGGGATCGGCCATGCGCAGTAGCGCCGCGAGGCCGACGACGAAGCTCACGGAGACGAGGACCGCGCTCACGGGTCGGGTCATCGCGCGCTATGTTACAGTGAGCGCGCCTTCACCTAGGTCTTCGGGTAGATGCCGAGGCATCGAGTCCCCGGTGAGTCTGGCATTCGCCCTTCTCACCAGCGGGAGCCCGGTCATGGCCGTTCGCCGACCTCGCAACACCCCCGCGTGGGCACTCGTCGTCGCGGCTTCCGCGCTCGCGTGGCACGCCTGGATGCCCGCGGCCCTCGTGGTCGGCTTCCTCGCGTGGCTCGCGCTGCACCGGCGCTTCGAGACGCCGTCCGGCCGCTGGCGCCGCGCGTGGCCGCCGCCGCCCGCGCTGCTGCTGTTGACGGCCGCGCTCGGCGCCGTGCTCTACGCGCGGGCGACCTGGCCCGTGGAAGCGGCGTTCCTGCCGGTGGGGCTCAACGTGCTCGCGCTGATCCTGGTCGGGCGGACCGCGTGGCTCGCTCGCCATTCGCTGCGACAAAGGAGACTCACATGAGGCCCGACGACGACAAGAAGATGTTCGCGCCCATGCGCCAGCGTGAGCCGGTGGCGCCGGAGGACAAGCTGCACCGGATCCTCGGACGCTACGACTCGGGGCGGGGCCCCGCGGATCTCGCGCAGGAGCTCGCCGTCAGCGGGCTCGCGATCGGCACGCGCGCGCTGCTGACCAAGCGCGTGGCGGAGATGCTCGAAGGCCTCGAGGAAGCGGGACGCGCGGAGCGCACGCCGGACGGCCGCTATCGCGCGATCGCCCCGGCGCGGCGCGGCTAGGGCTCGGGCGGGCGGCGGGTCGTGAAGCCCGTCGCCTGCTCGTACGCCCAGCCGATGCGGAGCGCCATCGCTTCGTCGCCGGCGTGACCCAGGATCTGCAGTGAGGTCGGCATGCCCTCGCTCGTGAAGCCGTTCGGCACCGCGAGCCCGCACAGCCCCAGATAGTTCCCCGGCCGCGTGAAGTGCGCGGCCGTCCCGCCCTGGTCCGCCTTGCCGATCGGAATCGCCGCGGTCAGCGTGGTCGGCGTGAGCAGCGCGTCGACCTCCGCGAGCGCGGCGGCGAAGCCGCGCACGTGCTCCTCGCGCTGGGCCAGCGTCAGCAGATAGTCCTTCGCGGTGATCGTCCGCCCGAGCTGGATGCGCGGCCGCACGTCGGGATCGGTCGGCAGCTTCTCGTCGTCGACCAGATGCCCCACGAAGCGATAGCCTTCGGCGCCGATGATGCGGCCGGTGGCGGCGGCGTAGTCGCTCAGGCGATGCGGCAGCGCCACGCGGACCACGCGCGCGCCGAGCTTCGCGAGCGTCTCCGCGGCGGCGTCGTACGCGGCGAGGACGTCTGTGTCCACGCCCGCCCGCTCCGCCTCCGGCAGCACCGCGATGCGCAAGCCGCTGACGCCGCGGCGTAGCGTGGGCAAGGGGTCGACGGGCGTTCGGGTGAGCGTCTGCGGATCGCGCGGATCGGGGCCGCTGAGCGCGCGGTAGACGAGCGCGGCGTCCTCCACCGAGCGCGCGAGCGGGCCCGGCGTGTCGAGCGTGGAGCTCAACGGCAGCACGCCGTACGTGCTGATGCGCCCCGCGGTGACCTTGAGGCCGACGATACCGTTCCACGCGGCGGGCACGCGGACCGAGCCGCCCGTGTCGGTGCCGATGGCGACGGGGGCGAGGCCGGCGGCGACGGCGACGCCGGAGCCGCTCGACGAGCCGCCCGGCGTGCGATGCACGCGCAGGTCCCACGGGTTGCGCGGGGTGCCGAGATGCGTGTTGGTGCCCCAGCTCCCCATCGCGAACTCGACCGTGTGCGTCTTGCCGAGCACGATCATCCCCGCGGCGATCGCGCGCTCCGCGAGCGTCGCGGTCACTTGCGAGACGCGCTCGGTCCACACCCTGGAGCCGCCGGCGGTGACGCGGCCCTCCATGTCGACGAGGTCCTTCAACGCGATCGGCACGCCGTGCAGCGGCCCCACGCGATGGCCCGCGCGCATGGCCTTGTCGGCCGCTTCGGCGGCGAGGCGCGCGTCCGCCTCGTACACCGCGATGTACGCGTGGAGCTCGGGGTCGCGCCGGCGGATCCGCGCGAGCAGCGCGTCGACGACGTCGACGGGCGAGAGCGTGCGCTGCTGGTACGCGGCGGAGAGCTGGGCGACGGTGGCCCACACGGGATCGATCGACGGCATCGGTGTGTCCTCCTCGGGCGTCATGGTAAACGACCTCACCGGGGCGACGGCGGCTCGGACATAGTCGATGTGCCCTCACCCGCCCGCGCACCCGCGGTGACTGGCTTGGTGCGCCACCACTCACCCGGGGCGCGATGCCCGCCGTGACCAGCGCGTCACGCACCGCGGACACCCGCTCGCGACTCAGCGTCGGATCGTCGTCGTTGGCCTGCGCGTCATCCACGTGGCCGTCGAGCGCGATCGCGACCGTGTCGGGGGCGATGGAAGCGGCGCGGGCCCGTGGTGCGCGCAGGCCCCGCCGGTCCCTGGGGACCCTGCGGCCCCTGCACGCCGGCCGCGCCCGTCGGTCCTGCGGGTCCGGCCGGTCCCGCGGCTCCCCCCGGGCCGGCCGGGCCGCGGGGCCCGGTACGCCGCACTCGTGCGCCGGGGGAAGTTCGACGCCGCCGGCGTCGAGAGCGCGTTCGAGGTGATCGAGCGCAATGCGAGGCTGCAGACCCGGCTCATCGAGGATCTGCTCGACGTGTCCCGCATCATCTCCGGGTCGCTGCACGTCGAGCGCCGGCCGATCACGGCCGCCCCCGCGGTCGAGGCCGCGGTCGCGAGCGCGCGCCCGCTCGCGGACGCCAAGGGCGTGCGCCTCGACCTCGCGCGCTCGGGCGGCCGTGTCGAGGTGCGTGTCGAGCCGCGGGGGCCGGAGGTGCAGATCGTCGTGCGGGTCGCGCTGCACGACGGCTCGATCACCGCGGAGAGTCCCGGCCCCGGTGAGGGGGCGACGTTCACGGTGAGCCTGCCCTCGCTCGCGGACGTGGCGGTGTTGGAGCACTGCGGCGCGCGGCGCGGGCCTCGGCCTCACGTTCGTCGTCGGCCTCGCCGGCGCGGCGCTCGCCATCGTCGCGCAGCGCACGATGTGGGGAACGGCCGCCGTCGGCATCGTACGCGCCTGGGGAGCGGCTCGCCGCCCTCCTGAACGCCTGACGCCGCCGGCCATCCGAGAGCGCTCTCCCGGCATGGCACGGCGGCGAGCTCGACTCAGCCCATGTCGTGCGGCATGTGCGGCGTCGCGGCAGCCGCCCCCGGCATGTCGCCGATGAGCGCTTCGGTGGTCAGCATGAGCGACGCGATCGACGCCGCGTGCTGCAGCGCCACGCGCGCCACCTTCGTGGGGTCGATGATCCCGGCTTCCAGCATGTCGACGTACTGCATCGTCTCGGCGTCGAAGCCCTTCGTCGCGCCGGCCAGCGCCTTCACCTTCTCGACGATCACGCTGCCCTCGAGGCCCGCGAGCTTCGCGAGGCGCTCCGGCAGCTTCTCGCGGTCGTAGTCGGAGGTCGTCTCCTCGATCTGCACGCGGATCTGCTTGATGCGCGCCTCGATGGCCGAGGGCTTGCCCGCGCCGTCGATGAGGGTCGTGTTGTCCTTGTCGATGACCACGCGCTTGACGCGGCCGAGGTCCTCGAGCTTCACGCTCTCGAGCTTGATGCCGAGCTCTTCGGTGAGCGCCTTGCCGCCGGTCAGGACCGCGATGTCGTCCAGGACGGCCTTGCGACGGTCACCGAAGCCCGGCGCCTTGACGGCGGCGGCGGTCAGGGTGCCGCGCAGCTTGTTGACCACGAGCGTGGCGAGCGCCTCGCCCTCGACGTCCTCGGCGATGATGAGGAGCGGCGTGCCCGCCTTCGCGACCTGCTCCAGGAGCGGCAGCATGTCCTTCATCGCCCCGAGCTTCTTCTCGTGGATCAGGACCACGGCGTTCTCGAGCACGACTTCCATGCGCTCCGGATCGGTGACGAAGTAGGGCGAGAGGTAGCCGCGGTCGAACTGCATGCCCTCGACGACGTCCAGCGACGTCTCGGCGGACTTGGACTCTTCGACCGTGATGACCCCGTCCTTGCCGACCTTGTCCATCGCCTCGCTGATGATCGTGCCGATCGTCGCGTCGTTGTTCGACGCGATCGTCGCCACCTGCGCGATCTCCTTCTTGTCCTTCGTCGACTTCGAGAGCGTGGCGAGCTCCTTCACGACGGCGTCCACGGCCGTCGTGATGCCCCGCTGGAGCGCCATCGGATCGGCGCCCGCGGTGACGTTCTTCAGGCCCTCGGTGAAGATGGCCTGCGCGAGGACGGTGGCGGTGGTGGTGCCGTCGCCCGCGACGTCGGACGTCTTCGCCGGGGGGCGAATCTTCATCAGGGGGCCTCTTTCTCTCAGATTCCGAGCGCGCGGCGGATCACGCCCCCTCGCGGGTCGGGATGTCGTCGTGAGCGCTCATGAGGACGACCGGCGTGGCCAGACGCTCCTCCAGCTCGAAGCCGGTCATGTGCTCCATGTGCACGTCCAGCACGACGCACGCCGCGCGCCCGCGCGGCAGCCACTCCAGGTATTCGCGCGCGGACGCGAACGTCTCGACCGCGTAGCCCGCCGACCGCACCAGCCGGTGCAGCGAACGGCGAACCGAGGGGTCGTCGTCCACGATCGCGATCAGCGGCGTCAACTTCACGGCAGGCGTCCCCCTCACCCGCGACTGTAGGGAGTGGGGAGCGGGTGCGCCATTGGGCTTTGGTCCCATAGCCGCGCGGGACGAAAGCGGCGATGCTCTCCAGCCAGAGCGGGTGTGCGGTCCCCGAAAGGAGAGTCCCATGAACAGAGCGTGGATCAAGCCGGGCGTCTGGGGGTTCGTGATCGGCGGCGTCGTCACCATGATCGTCGGCTTCAGCTGGGGCGGCTGGACCACGACCAGCACCACGGACCGGCTCGCCATGGATCGCAGCACCGCCGCGGTGACCGCGGCGCTCGTGCCCGTGTGCCTGGAGAAGTCGAAGGCCGATCCCGCGCGCGCGCAGAAGCTCGCGGCGTCCGCGACGTTTCAGAGCGGCGAGGCCAACGTCGAGCACTGGATCGGGTCGATCGACGGGTGGATCACGGCGGCGAACGAGCGCTACGTGCGGAGCCTGGACGAGGCGGACCGCGAGCGCTCGACGCGCCTGGACGCGGAGGCGCGCGAGCGCGACCGGCTCCAGGAGCTGAACGAGCGCTTCAAGAACCTGTAGTCAGCTCTGGATCGTAGTCAGCTCTGGATCGCGGACAGCATCCACGGGTTCAACCCCGGCGGGCGCGTGAACGTCCAGAGCTCGTCCACCGGCCGGGGGCTCGTCTTCGAGCCCTCCACGACCTGCCCCCGCTCGTCCACCGTGTAGTCGATGGTCGCCCCGGTGACGTGCGCGGTCACGTAGTCGCGGCCGTCCTCCTGCCAGGCGTCGGTGACGCGCGCGACGATCTCGACATCCTCGACGCGGTTCGCGAGGCGGCGCTCCCGCAGCCGGGCGGCGTGCGCCTCCAGCGCCGCCGCCAGCTCCGGCGTGAAGCGGTCGCGGAGCGGCGCCAGGTTGCGGGCCATCCACGCCTGCTGCGTGTCACGGAACGTCATCGCCGCGTACCCCGTGAAGCGGCTCGGGTCGAACCCGGGGTCGGTGGCGCGGACATCCTTGAGGCCGCCCTCGAAGTTCACGTCCGCGGCAGGGCGGGCGCCCCGCGTGCCGAGCCGCCGCGTCATGCCGTCAAGCACCATGCCGCGCGGCCCCCGGGACCACGATGCCGGCGCGGTCGGCGAGGCGGACCAGCTCCGCCAGCGAGCCGGCGCGCATCTTCTCCATGACGCGAGCGCGGTGCACCTTCACGGTCTTCTCGGCGATGCCGAGCTCGCCGGCGATCTGCTTGTTCAGCATGCCGGGCACCACCAGCGTGAAGACCTCCATCTCACGCGCGGTGAGCAGCTTGACCCGGTCGAGGACCTCGGCGGTCTGGCCTTCGTCGCCGCGGCTCTTGGTGTCCTGGGCGAGCGCGCGCCCGACGGCCTCGAGGAGGCTCTCCGCGTCGAAGGGCTTCGTGAGGAAGTCGACGGCGCCGCGCTTCATCGCCTCGACGCTCATCGCGATGTCGCCGTGGCCCGTGATGAAGATGATCGGCACGCGGTGTCCGGTCGCCGTGAGCGCCTCCTGCAGCTCGAGGCCCGTGAGCCCGGGCATCCGCACGTCGAGCACCAGGCAGCACGGACCGTCGTAGGGAGCGCGCGCGAGGAACTCGTCGGCCGACACGAAGGCCTCGATCCGGTACGCGCCGGACGTCAGCACGCGCACCAGGCTCTTCCGGACGGACGGGTCGTCGTCGACGACGAAGACGATCGGCGGCCTGGCGGACGGCACGGCGGTCATCACGCGCGCGCCCCGTCGACGGGAATGCTGAACCGGAATGTCGCGCCCGCGCTCTCGTTGTTCGCCGCGGTGAGCCGGCCGCGGTGCGCCTCCACGATCGTGCGCGCGATGGCCAGCCCCATGCTCGTGAGGTCGAGCGGCCGCCCCGCCACCGCGTGCGCGCGGGCGAGATGCCGGTAGTAGAACAGCGTCGCGGCGGGCCCGATGCCGCCGATGAGCCCCAGGTGCATCAGGCGGCGAGCCCGACGTCGACGATGGTGACGGCCACGTCGCCCTTCGGACGCCGCAGCACCGCCGTGTCGCCCGCGCGCTTGCCGCGAAGCGCCTGCGCCACCGGCGAGGCGATGCTGATCTGTCCCGCCGCGAGCTCCGCTTCGTCGGGGCCGACGAGATCGTAGGAGACGCGGCGGCCGTCCGGCTCTTCGACCGTCACCCGCGTGCCGAACCCCGCGCGGCCGTCCACGAGCGACGGCTCCACGACGTCGACCGACGCGAGGACCTGCGCGAGCACCCGGGCGCGGCGCGCGCCCACCTCGTTCGCGGCGGGGCGCTGCGCGAGCGCGTCCAACTCCCGGCGCAGGCGCGCGTAGCCCGCGGGGGTGATGGGCAGCCGCTGCGCGCGCGGCGGCAGGGCGTCCGCGTCGTCGGGCGGCGGCATGTCGTCCTTCAGAAACGCCTTGGACACGGGAACGAAGGTACCAGACCCGCCCGTGATACGAAGGAAGGCATGCGGATCTGGGTCGACGCGGACGCGTGCCCGCAGGTCATCAAGGAGATCCTGTTCCGCGCCGCCACGCGCGCGAAGGTCGAGACCACGCTCGTGTCGAACATGCCGCTCGCCCGCACGCCGACGTCCGCGTTCATCAAGACGGTGCGGGTGGCGAAGGGCTTCGACGGTGCGGACCAGCGCATCGTGCAGGAAGTCGCGCCCGGCGATCTCGTCGTGACGGCGGACCTGCCGCTGGCCGCCGAGGTCGTGACGCGCGGGGCGACCGCGCTCGATCCGCGCGGCGAGCTCTACACGGAGGACAACGTCCGCGAGCGGCTCGCGGTGCGGAACCTCATGCAGGAGCTGCGCTCCGGCGGCGAGCTGCTGGGTGGCCCCGCCCCGTTGACCTTGAACGACCGGCAGCGCTTCGCCAACCAGCTCGACGCGTTCCTCGCGCGCCCGCGCGCCTAGCCGTCGTAGCCCGCGGGCTTCACGAAGCCGCCGATCTCCTTCGCGAGCAGCGCGGCGAAGCGGATCGGCGTGCGGTCTTCGAGGTACGGGCCGATCGCCTGCAGCCCGATCGGCAGGCCTTCGCGCGAGCGGCCGACGGGAAACGCGGTCGCCGGCTGGCCGGCCACCGTCGAGACTGCCGGGTACACGAGGCCGTCGAGGTACGGCGCCTTCGCGCCGTTCACGTCGAGCGTGAGCGTGAGGTCGCTGTCGTCCATCGGCCACGCGCGCTCGACGTGCGGGTAGGGCAGCACGTTGATCGCGGGCGCCAGCACCACGTCCCACTCGCGGAACAGCGCGCGCCACGCGGCGCGATAGACCTCGCGCTTGCCGTTCCAGAGCACGTAGTCGCCCGGGGTGCCGGTGAGGCCGCGGAGCTGCGCCTTCGAGAAGTCGTCCTGCGGCTTGCTCCACATGGCGATGCGCTGCTTGCGCGTCTCCTCGTCCACGCGTGCGCCGGTGATCGCCGACAGGAGCGACCGATAGACGGCGTGGTGCTCGCGCCAGTCGCCCATCGCCTCCGGCTGCACCTGCTTGACCGTGCAGCCGAGCGTGCCGAGGCGCGTGGCGAGGGCGTCGAGCGCCCCCGCGATCTGCGCGTCGACCGCGAGCCACGGGATCGGCGCGAGCACGCCCACGCGGAAGTCCGCGAGGCGCGCGTGGCGCGCCGGGGGCAGGTCGACGCGCCAGGCGACGTCCTCGCCGACGTCCGCGCCCGCGAGGAGCGCGAGCGCGAGCTCGAGATCGTCCGCGCCGCGTGCCAGCGGACCCTGCACGCCCATCACCACCGCCGCGTTCGGCATCGGCGGCAGCGGGAACTGGCCGCTCTTCGGCACCAGCGTCTCGCTCGGCCGGTGGCCGTAGACGCCGCAGAACGCCGCGGGCACGCGGATCGAGCCGCCGATGTCGGAGCCGACCTCGAGCGCGGTCAGCCCCGCCGCGAGCGCCGCCGCGCTGCCGCCGCTGCTCCCGCCGGGCGTGCGCGTGAGATCCCAGGGATTGTTCGCGCGGCCGTACACGGGATTCGCGGACTGCCAGTCCGCGAGCATCGGCGGCACGTTGGTCTTGCCCATCAGGACCGCGCCCGCCTGCCGCAGCCGCGTCCACGCCGGCGCGTCGTGCTGCGAGACGAACGCCTTCCAGTCCGGCACGCCGCAGGTGGTGCCGAGGCCGGCGACGTTGATCGATTCTTTCAGCGTGATCGGCAGCCCGCGCAGGATGCCGCCCGCGCCCTGATCGGCCGCCCGCGCCTGCGCGCGCGCCCGCGCGAAGTCGCGCACCACCACCGCGTTGAGCGCGCCGTCGTACTTCTCGATGCGCCCGATGTAGAGCTCGGTCAGCTCGCTCGAGGAGATCTTGCCCAGTCGCAGCTGCGCGAGCAGCTCGGTGGCGGGGGCGAACGGATTCATCGGCTAGTCCTCCTGCATCAGGTGGTCGCGCTGCGTCGTGCCAGTGTAGTCCCGGCGGTAGCGGCCGCGCCGCTGCAGCTCGGGCACGACCTCGTCGACGAACTCTTCGATCGCGCCGGGCGAGTAGATCGGCGAGAGCATGAAGCCGTCGCCGCCGACCTTGTCGAAGTAGTCCTCCATCTGGTCCGCCACCGAGCTCGCGGTCCCCACCATCTGCACGAGGCCCACGCTCTGGCCGTGGCGCTGCGCGACTTCACGCAGGGTGAGCAGCTCCCCGGTGAGCGTGCGGTAGCGCGTCTGCATGCGCTGCAGCGGCGCCTCGGTGCGCTCGGCCATGAGGGCGTCGAGCGGGATCTGCGAGAGATCGAAGTCGAGATGGCCCGACAGGATCGCGAGCCCGCCCTCGAGCGGGACCAGCGCGTTGTGGTGCTCCGCCTTCTCGCGTGCTTCGGCCTCCGTGCGGCCGAGGATCGGCTGGATGCCGAACAGGATCTTGCACGCGTCCGCCCCGCGCCCTTCCTCGACCGTGCCCCGCTTGATGTCGTCGTAGTACGCCTTGGCGCCCGCGATGTTCGGCTGGATCGCGAAGATCGCGTCCGCGTAGCGCGCGGCGAACGTGCGCCCCTTCGGCGAGGTGCCGGCCTGGAGGATCGCGGGCCCGTGCTGCGGCGAGCGGATGACGTTCAACGGGCCGCGCGACTTGAAGAAGCGCCCCTCGTGCTCGATGCGGTGGACCTTCTTCGGGTCGGCGAAGACGCCCGCCTCGCGATCCATCACGATCGCGTCGGGCTCCCAGCTGTCCCAGAGCTTGCGGCACACCTCGATGAACTCGTGCGCGCGCTCGTACCGCTCGTCCGACGGCCGCAGGGTCTCGCCGTAGTTCGCGGACTGGTTGTGGTTGAGCGTGGTGACGACGTTCCACGCGGCGCGGCCGCGCGTGAGGTGATCGAGCGTGGCCCACAGGCGCGCGGCGTAGAACGGATGGGCGTGGCTGATCGAGAACGTCGCGCCGAGACCGATGCGCGTGGTGGCCGCCGCCATGAAGCCGAGCAGCGGGATGGGGTCGTGCTCCGGCGCCTGCGTGGCGTGGCGGAGCGCGGGGTCCATCGAGCCGCGATACGTGTCGGAGATGTAGTTCAGGTCCGCGAAGAAGACCATGTCGAACTTGCCGCGCTCGCACACCCGCGCGATGTGCTGGTAGAGCTCGGGCTTCGTCCAGTCCCACCCCGCCTCCGCGGTGCGCGGGTGCCGCCACATCGCGACGCTGTGATAGGTCGGCCCGTGACAGAGGAACTGGGCGAGGTGCATCTTCCGCTTGGCCACGGGGCATTTTTAGCATGCTAGAGTCCCGCGTGAAGGAGACCCGACATGGCCCTGACGCTCGTGGAAGCGAACCAGATCGTGCAAACCGCCGTGGACGCCGCGCGCGGCATGAACATCAAGGTGTGCGTGGCCGTCTGCGACGCCGGCGGCCGGCTCATGGCGTTCAACCGGATGGACGGCGCGATCTTCGGCGCCATCTACGGCTCGCAGGGCAAGGCGATCGCCTCCGCGGCGTTCGGGCGGGCGAGCGGCGAGCTGCAGGAGCGCGCGGGCACCCCGATCGTGCAGGGGATCAAGGCCGCCGAGGGCGACCACATGATCCCGAGCCAGGGCGCGGTGCCGATCGTCCGGAACGGCGTCCTGGAGGGCGCGTGCGGCGTGGGCGGCGGGACCTCGCAGCAGGACGAGGACGTGGCGCGCGCGGCGGTCGGCAAGCTTTAAAAGGAGTGGACGACGGGACGCGGGGGCGGGGCGTCGGGGTGGGTCGGCGGCTCAGGTCCTCGCGTTGAGGAGCCGGCATTCGCCGGCTCCTCAATAGCTGCGGATTCGCCGCCGACCCACCCCGACGCCCCGCCCCCGCGTCCCGTCGTCCAGACCGTTTGAATCAGCAACGACCGTCGGCACGCCTCGCGCTTCGCGCCTCGGCTCGGCAGAGGCCTCGCGCTTCGCGCCTCGGCTCGGCAGACGCCTCGCGCTTCGCGCCTCGGCTCGGCAGAGGCCTCGCGCTTCGCGCCTCGGCTCGGCAGAGGCCTCGCGCTTCGCGCCTCGGCTCGGCAGAGGCCTCGCGCTTCGCGCCTCGGCTCGGCAGAGGCCTCGCGCTTCGCGCCTCGGGTTACGCCTCGCGGCTCGCGCCTCGGGTTACTTGCCGCGGAACGTCGGCTTGCGCTTCTCGACGAACGCGCGGGCCGACTCCTGGAAATCCTCGCTGAGGTGCAGCTCGCGGCCCTTCTGGTACACGAGCGCCTGGCGCTGCATCTCGTTGACGAACCAACGCATGACACGGACGTTCGCGCGCACTGCGAGGGGAGGGTTCTCCAGGATTTCGGCGGCCAGTGACTCTGCGGTCTTCATCAGGTCAGGTTCCGGGACCACGCGGTTCACCATGCCGTGCGCGAGCGCTTCGTCCGCGTCGAACATTCGGCCCGTGAGCGCGACCTCGTTTGCGAAGCGGCTGCCCGTCCAGAACCACGTCGCCACCCAGTGCTGCGCGCCGCCGAGCCCGCGCTGGACCTCGCGGATCTGGAACTTCGTCCCCGCCGCCGCCACCACGAGATCGCACGATTGCGAGAGCGAGTAGCCGAGGCCCAGCGCGTAGCCGTGCACGGCGGCGATCACCGGCTTCCAGTTCACCGTGTCGCCCAGGCCGTTCTCGCGCGAGCGCCGGCCCGCGGGGCCGCCGAGCCGCCGGAGCTCCTCGCGCGTGCGGAGCTGGCGCTGCTGGACGTCCGCGCCGGAGCAGAACGCGCGGCCGGCGCCGCTCAGGATCGCCACGTGCAGCGCGGGGTCGGCGTCGAACTCGAAGAGCGCGTCGTTGACGTCCTCCACGAGCTGATCGCTCGCGGCGTTCAGCTTGTCCGGGCGGTTGAGGACGATGTGACACACCGGGCCGTTCGGCTCGTAGCGCACGGTCTCGAAGGTAGGCATGCGGTAGCATAGCGTCGATGGTGGCAACACGCCGGGACACCCCCTTCCGGGACGCCATGAAGTCCCTCCTGGTCTTCGACGGCGCCATGGGCTCGCTGCTCTACGAGCGCGGCGTGTTCGTGACGCAGAACTTCGAGCAGCTCAACGTCACGCGCCCCGACGTGGTGCGCCGCATCCACGAGGACTACGTGGCCGCCGGCGCCCAGGTCATCGAGACCAACACCTTCGGCGCCAATGCGCTCCGCCTCGATCGCCATGGGCTCGGCGACCAGGTGCGCGCCTACAACCTCGCGGGCGCGCGCCTCGCGCGGGAAGCGGCCGGCGAGGACGTGTGGGTGGCCGGCTCCGTGGGGCCGTCGGGCCTCGTGCCCGGCGTCGCGACCCAGGCCGAGCTCGACCAGGCGTTCGCGACGTTCGCCGAGCAGATCTCGGCGCTCGTCGAAGGCGGCGCCGATGCGCTGGTCGTCGAGACGTTCCGGCACCTGGAAGAGATCCGCATCGTGCTCGAGGCGGCGCGCAAGGTGGCACCCGACGTGCCGGTGATCGCGACCATGGCCTTCGACCCCGGCGAGCACGTGGCCGACGGCTCGAGCCCGGAGCACGTCGCGATGACGCTGCGGACGTGGGGGGCGGACGCGATCGGCGTGAACTGCGGCGACGGGCCGCAGATCGCGCTCGCGATGGCGGAGCGCATGCGCGGCGCCGGGCTGCCGCTGTGCGTGCAGCCGAACGCCGGGCTGCCGCGCACGGTCGACGGGCGGCTGCTCTACATGGCGACGCCGGAGTACTTCGACGTGTTCGCGCGGCGCACCGTCCAGCTCGGCGCCACGCTCATCGGCGGCTGCTGCGGCACCACGCCGGAGCACGTGCGCTGGATGGCGAAGTCGAGCCGCATGCTGGGCGAGCGCCGCGTGGACGTCGCGGCCGCGCGCACGATCACCGCGGCGGAGGTCGCGCCCGTCCTCGAGCCGGTCGCGCTCGCGCAGCGCAGCGACTTCGCCGCGAAGATCGCGGCCGGCAAGTTCGTGGTGTCCGTGGAGGTCAACCCGGCGCCGGGGCTCGATCCCTCCAAGGCGCTGGCCGGCGCCAAGATGCTGCTCGACAGCGGCGTCGACATCGTCAACGTGGCGGACGCGCCGCGCGCGATGGCGCGCATGTCGAACATCGCGTTCTGCTCGCTGCTGCTCGAGCGCTACGGCATCCAGCCGATCCTGCACGTGTGCGGGCGCGACCGGAACCTGCTCGCGCAGATGGCGCACCTGCTCGGCGCGCACGCGATAGGGATTCGAAATCTTGTGATCATCACCGGCGATCCGCCGAAGGTCGGCGATTATCCCGAAGCCACTGCGGTGTACGACCTCGACGCGATCGGGCTCTTACAGATGGCGTCGAACATGAACCGCGGCATCGACCCCGCGGGCAAGCCGTTGCCGGGCGGCCAGACGTCGTTCCTCCTTGCGACCGGCCTCGAGCCGGGCGCCGCCGACCTCGACAAGGAGATCGCGCGGCTCGAGCGCAAGAAGGCCGCGGGCGCGGAAGTGATCATGACGCAGCCCGTGTTCCAGACCGACCTGCTCGAGACCGTGCTGCGGCGCATCGAGCATCTCCGGATGCCGGTGCTGGTCGGGGTGCTGCCGCTCGTGAGCTACAAGAACGCCGAGTTCCTCCACAACGAGGTGCCCGGCATGCAGATCCCCGCGGAGATCCGCGAGCGCATGCGCCGGACGCCCGGCGGGGACGCGGCGCGCCGGGAAGGCGTCGCGATCGCGCGGGAGATGCTCTTCGCGGTGCGCGACCGCGTGCAGGGCGCGTATCTCATGCCGCCGCTCGGCCGCTACGAGCTCGCGCTCGAGGTCCTCGACGGCCTGAAGCGCTGACTCGGCGGCATGTCTGTCTTTGTCCACTCTTGACCAACGGGTCTGAGCCACACACCAATGAAGATCGATGGACTTCGTCATCCGGGGTGCGATCGAGAGCCGCCGCGTGCTCGCGGCCGGCGCGTCCGTGCGTGCTCGTTACCGCTTGAACGAGCGATTTGGTGTCGGTCGCTGGCGTAAGATGGCGGGCGAAGCGACGATCGAGTATGACGACGGCACCGTCGAGAGGGCGGAGATACATTGGTTCGAAGCCCACGGCATAGGTCGCGTCCTCTTCAAGAGGAAACGCAACGCGGAGCAGGCCCCATGACGACTCGCGCGGCGAAGAACGGAGCGTTCGCTGTTTGCATTCACGACAGCGACGAGGAGTCCGACCTGGTGTTTGGGAAACTGTACCGGGTCGTGAAGCCGGAGCGAAACGACCATCCTTCGGATATCCGCGTCATCGACGACTCCGGTGAAGATTACTTGTATCCGCGGCGATGGTTCGTCCCAGTCGCGGTTCCACCAAAGGTCAAAAGAGCACTCGTCTCGATGCGCTGAACGAACGACTACTGCCCAAGCTGCTCCTCCGCTGTGAACTGCCAATCGCAGCCGGGCTGAACGCCCTCTCCCATGTGGTCTTCGAACTTTACCCGGAGCCCTGACCGCGCCTTCATTGTAAGCGGTGGTATGACGGTGTTTATCTCGGTCGCCAGCCATGTAGTTCAAGCCTTCAGCGAGCGCGGGAGCCGAAATACAATATGACCAATTCAAACACCATAACTTGTCGGGGCGGCCACGAGGGTCCTTCCACGGGACCGCGGTGAAGTGCAGCGCCGCCGAACGCTTCGTTTCCGCGGCTCTTGCTTCGGCCGGAGTGCCTCCCAGCAGCCACGCAGTGGGAAACGCCTCGCGAAGAAGAGATCCATTAGCAAGCTCGTCGCAAAGATGAACCGGTAGACCGACTTAACATCTGTGGGATACGAAGCAAGTACCAGTGTGTCGAATACGAATTCGCCGTATTCGAAATTGTGATCGGGCGCGTTCGGGCTTTCGAGCATGGCGATGAGTCGCTTTTCTAAGTACATCTATGCGGCCTTACGCCGCGCCTTCCTCGACGGGCTGCGGGCGCGGTGGATCGGTCGTCGTCCCCGTGCCCGCGGTGTCGAGCCGGATGCGGCGCATGAACGGCAGCAGGAGCGGGACGCCGGCGAACATCAGCGCGAGCAGCCAGAAGTCGTCCGCGTACGCGAGCAGCTGCGCCTGCGCGAGCGTCTCGCGATAGAGCATCGCCACCGCGCGGCGCTCCGCCGTGAACACGTCCGCGCCGTGGGCCAGGAAGTGGCTCGTCCAGGTCGCGAGCCGCGCCTGCGTCTCCGGATCGCCCGGCGTCACGTGGCTCACGAGGGACGTCTGGTGAAACTGGCTGCGCCGGGCGAGCAGCGTGGTGACGACGGCGATGCCGATGCTGCCGCCGACGTTGCGGAGCATGCCGTACGCCGCGGTCGCGTTCACGAGCTTGTCGCGCTGGATCGTCGCGAGCGTCAACGTCGAGAGCGGCACGAAGATGAAGCCGACCGCGAAGCCCTGGATGAACCGGGGCAGGGCGAGGGCCCAGTAGTCCATGCCGAGGGTGAGCGACGTCATCATGTAGAGGCTCACCGCGTTCAGCAGGCAGCCGAAGGCGAGCATGAGCCGCTGGTCGACCCGCGTGACGATGCCGGACGCGAACAGGGAGCAGATGTTGCCGATGCCCCCCGGCGCGAGCACGAGGCCCGACGTCCACGCGTCGTAGCCGAGCAGCTTCTGCGTGAAGACCGCGACGAGGAGCATGCCCGAGAACATGCCGAAGCCGACGATCGCGATGAGCGCGGCGCCGCACGCGAAGTTGCGGTCGCTGAACACCGTGAGGTCGAGGACCGGGTCGGTGGTCGTCAGCTCGCGGATCAGGAACGCGACCAGCGCGACGACCGCCACGACGGTCATCGTGACGATCGCCTGCGACTCGAACCAGTCCTCCTGCTGCCCGCGGTCGAGCAGGAGCTGCAGGCAGCCGAAGCCGAGCACCATGAACGCGAGGCCCCACCAGTCGACCCGCGCGTGCTTCTTGAAGAAGGGCGGATCGAAGAGGAAGACGCTCGCCATCGCGAAGCCGAGCGCGCCGACGGGCAGGTTGATGTAGAAGATCCAGCGCCACGACCATTCGTCCGCGAGGTACCCCCCCACGGTCGGCCCGAGGATCGGCCCGAGGATGAAGCCGACACCCCACACGGCCATCGCGAGCCCGCGCTGGTGGAACGGGAAGATCTCCCAGAGGATCGCCTGCGAGAGCGGAATGATCGGGCCGCCGCCGAGGCCCTGGGCGATCCGCGCGATGATCAGCGTGGTGAGGTCCGGCGCCGCGCCCGACACGAACGAGCTGACCGCGAACAGCGTGGCGCAGATGAGGAAGAACTTCTTGCGCCCGAAGATCCCGACGAGCCACCCGGTCGCCGGGATGACGACCGCGTTGGCGGCGAGATACGAGGTGATGACCCACGACACCTCGTCCAGCCCGGCCGAGAGCGAGCCCTGCAGGTGCGGGAGGACCACGTTCGTGACGCTCGTGTCGAGGATCTGCATGAAGGCGACGACCATCACGGTCAGCGTGATGGCCCACTTGCGGGCGGGGGAGATCGCCGGCGCGTCGGGCGCGGCGACGACGCCGGCGCTCACACGGCGCCATTGGGCGCCACCAGGACCTTGCCGGTGCGCGCGCCGCGCTGCGCGTGCCTGAGCGCGTCCGTGATCTCCTCGATGGGATAGATGCGCTCGACCGGCGCGGTGAACGCGCCGTCGATGACCTGCCGTCCGAGCTCGGCGTAGATGCCGCGGACCGCGGGCAGGCTCCGGCGCGAGAGGAATCGTCCGAGGATGAAGCCGACGAGGCTCTGCCCACCGTTGGTGAGCATGCCGCGCGGCATCACGGGATCCTCGCCGCTCATCGAGCCGTAGTTGCACACGACGCCGCCGTCGGCGAGGCAGGAGGACAGGCGCGCCGCCGCGCGGCCCGAGACCGCGTCGAGCCCGAGCCGGACGGCGCCGCCGGCCGTCTTCGCTCTGACCTGCGCGGCCATGCCCTCGTCGTCGACCACGCAGGCATCCGCGCCGAGCGCGGTGAGCTCGCCGAACAGCGAATCGCGCCGCACGACGTTGACGGTCCTGAGCCCGCGCTGCTTCGCGAGCGCGATCACGATGCGGCCGACAGCCGAGTTCGCGACGTTCTGAATGACCCAGTCGCCGGGCTTCAGCGCCACGATGTCGGTGAGCAGCAGGAGCGCGGTGGGCGGATTGATGCGCAGCATCGCCGCCTGGCGCAGGTCCATCGCGGGCGGCACGGCAATGACGTCCTCCGCCTTCACGCGCCGGCGCTGCGCCCAGTTCTCGCGCTGCAGGTTGATCACGAGATCGCCGGGCTTCACGTCGCTCACGCCGTCGCCGACCGCCGTCACGCGTCCGACGCACTCCGCCCCCGGCGTGGCGGGGAGCGCCGGCTTCAGGCGGTACGTCCCCTTGCAGAACGAGACGTCGGCGGGATTGATGGGGAACAGGAGCACGTCGAACACGACCTCGCCGGGTCCGGGCGCCTCGACGTCCGGCACGTCCGCGCAGCGCGCGACCTCTTCCGGCGGCCCGTAGCGATCGATCAGGACCTGCTTCATGCGCGCGGCCTCCGTGGCGATGAACCGTTCGACCTGGCGGAGATGATAGCGCCGCGGTCACGCCGCGGCGTACGCGATGTACTCCGCGCCCGAGGCGGGCCGGCACGAAACGGGCGAAGTGGACCGGCTCCTCGCCGCCGGCCACGACCGCGCACGGCTGCAGCTCGCCATGGGCCATCGGATCCAGGTGAACCTCTCGCGCACGCAGGCGCTCGGCGCCGACCTGAGGGAGCTGCGCGCCGCACTCACGGGCCCGGCCGCCGGCCAGGAGGACGTGCTGCGGCGCCTGCAGGCACGCGACGGTCAGCGGGCGTACGCGTTGGGCGACTGGTTCTCGCTCTCCACCGGCTTCCGCGCGCCGGGCGAGCCGATCGGCGCCGAAGGACGCTAGGCGGGCGGACGTCGGTGCCGGCGGGCACCTCCGCGCAGCGCGCGACCGCTTCCCGCGGCCCGTCACGCGCGGCGTGCGCGTTATACTCCGCGCCCGATGAGACATCCTGTGTCCACCTCTATCGCGTCAGGCGGCGACGGCGCCGCGGTGGCGCGTGAGGTCGTACGGCACGCGATCCTGCCAGCAGCGCCAGAG
>Ga0194132_10005113_pt1 | contig 21646 bp, 20 predicted proteins | sample TA2KigOf80mmetaG_FD_148612 | JGI IMG/M metagenome (GOLD analysis project Ga0194132, IMG submission 148612) | Freshwater microbial communities from Lake Tanganyika, Tanzania - TA2015054 Kigoma Offshore 80m | ecosystem: Environmental > Aquatic > Freshwater > Lake | place: Tanzania: Lake... | reverse complement strand
AGCGTGGGAAACCGGTCTTGGAGGATCTGCAGGATCGCATCCCGGATCCCGATCAGGCGGCCCGTACCGACCCCCTGCTCGATCCCTTTCTCGATCCCCTTCTCAATCCCCTTCTCGATGCCCTTCTCGATCCCTTTCTCCATTCCCTTCTTGGTAGCGTCGCGGCGCGCGTCCCGTACCAGCTTCTTGCCGGCCTTGGTCTCCGCCAGGATTTCCACGGTCTCTCGTTCGAAAAGCATTTCCTCAATCCTCTTGACTTCTTCCTCAGAATAACTCACACGGGCGTTGGACAGGAACTGGCTGATCAGATCCTCGTCCCCTTCCTGCCGCAGCATTCCGGCTGCTTTCTCCATGTCGCGCCAAGTGTGCTTGGACAGCGGCACCAGCGGCAGCAGCGCGATTCTTTGAAGCCGGAAGAGCCAGTTCGCCGAAGTCTTCCAGAGCAGCTTGGAGTGGACCCGCAGGTAGCAGCGAAGTCCACCGCGTTTCCGGGTGAACACCGGTGGAAATGCGGCTGGCGCGTCCTTCTCCGTCATTACGATGATCCAGGTATGGATGTCGAGCGTGGCCAGCTTCGGAACCAAGGAAATTCCCATGGCCCGCTCGATGATCTTGTTCACCTCACGCGGCTTCCACCGCGCCAGGGACTCGACGTGCACCACCTCCGGCGATCCCGAGCTTGTCCGGCGGACCAGGTACAGGTGGTCCACGATTTTCTGCCCAGGCACGACCTCACGCTCAAACTGCCGCACCGTTGCGGTTTCGTCAATTCCCAGACAACCCGCCAAAGCCAGGAACGCGCGCCGGTCGCGCTCCGACATCCGTTTCGAACCGTGGTCCAGATTTGCCATACAAAATCATTGCAATGATAATGAACAAATGTCCAGCGCATTTACTCTCCAGACACTCCGCCAGCCAGTTGCGCGCACCAACGACGATTACCAGAGCAGCTTCAGCGCCATCTGGATCTGCCTCGATCCGCCGGCGCCGTTAATGGTTCCGAAGGCGGGACTGCCCACCAAGGTCGCGGGGCCGCTGAAGAGCGGCCGGTTGAAGGCTGAGAACATCTCCAAGCGGTATTGCAGGTTCAGCCTTCCGTCGGGCCCGAAGAAGTTGTTCTTGAACAACGAAATGTCATTTGCGTGAACGCCGGGAGAGCGCGCGTCGGGCAGAGTGCGGCCGGTGGTGCCGAACGAGAACGACGCGGGTTGGGAGAAGACGCTGGTATCGAACCAGCGCGCCAGGCGCTCGTCGCGAGTTCCGCCGGTGAGGAGCGCGCTGCGGCCGTTGTTTTGAGCGCGCTGGCTTTGAGTGTAGATGAAGGTGTTATTTTGAGGCGCGCCAATGATGAGAGGCGTGCCGCCTTGCATGGTTGCGATCCCGTTGACTTGCCAGCCGGTTACCATCAGATTGACGCCTTTCGGCGCGGCAGAGAGGAAACGCTTATGCTTTCCGAACGGAAGCTCGTACACGTAGCTGAGTACAGCGCGGCGGGAGACGTCCCATGAGGAGACGCCACGCTCCAGGCGCCGGTTGTAGGCGTCTAAGAAAGTGCGCGCGGTGGGGCCTTCCCACCATGCAAGGGCGGAGCCGTCGTCGATCGACTTGCCGCCGGTGAACGAAAACAGGAAGCTGAGGCCCTGGGAGAAGCGGCGCTCCAGGCGCAAGGTGAAGGCGTGGTAGATGGAATTGGCAAGCGGCTGGCGGGTGACGTTGACCGCGGTTTGCTGCGGGTAGGGGCGGAGCAGTTGGCGATACTCGACGTTGCGCACGCTCAGCGGGCTGGTGGGCGCCGTGATCACGCCAAAGAACGGATTCGGCACCACCCGAAGGAGTTCGGGTCCAAGTTGCATGTAGGATGCGTGCAATTGATTGAGCGGCTGCGCATCGCTATCGCCGTCGAGCAGGTTCACGCCTCGGCTGCCGAGGTAACCCGCCTCGATGGTGATCGAGCCGGGAAGGGTTCGCTGCAGGTTGAAGTTCCACTGCTGCACGTACGGACTGGTCAGCCTCGGATAGGCACTGCCGCCGATGCCGAAACCGAGGTCGGTGGCGGCGCCACCCGTGCGGCCGGCGGGGAAATTGAATCCGTCGGGAAAGGGATTGCGGAGATATGTCTCTACGGTGCGGAAGCTGTCGCGCGTGAACACCGCCCCTGTGCCGCCAGCAAAACCATTGGCTCCGAAGGACGTCCCGCCGGCGGACAGGTTTGACGGCGGATACATGATTCCGTAGGCGGCGCGCAGGATCGTGGTTGGGGTGACTGCGAAAGCGAGCCCGGCGCGCGGGCCGAGATCGGAATACTGCGGGGAAAACTGTGTGCGCCTGTCGGGGCCCGTGAAGCGCATGGAGCCCAGCAGATTACCGCAATTCAAACAAGCGTTGGCGGGCACCTTCCCGGCAATGGGGGAGGGAGTGTTGAGATCGAAGACGGTCATTCGGTCGAAGCGCTCGGTACGAGGGAACTGGATTTCGTAGCGTAAACCCAGGTTGAGCGTAATGCGGCGGGAGACTCTCCAATCGTCCTGAAAAAAGCCGGCCAGGTATGGGGATGAGAGCGCCGGAGGGTAACCGTGGCTGGCGTTGCCGCTGGTGGGCAGCCCGAGGAGGAACGAGGCCAGGGGATACCCGGCTGCCGCACTGACGGTGGAGATCTCCTGCTGCGTCCAGGCAGGCGTAAAGTTGAATTGCCCAGCGGGGGAGGCGAACTGGGCGTAGTTGATGTACATCTTGCGGTAATCGAGGCCAGTCTTGAAGGTGTGGCGGGCGCGGATAATGGTCACGTTGGCAACCGCGCTGTGGACCATCGTTCCTTCCAGAGCCCTGGTATTGGCCTGGCCAAGATCGGTGACAACGCCGTTGAAGGTGAATTTGGGCAGTAGGCTTTGGTCGCGTCTGGCGGAGTCCGCGAGGTTTTGCGGAAGGCCGATGGTGGTGATGTCGAAGCCCGCACCGAAGGGATTCCGGTCGCTGAGTGTGCGTCCGCCGCTATAGCGGGCGTTGACGATGACGTTGGGGCTGACGGTGACTTGTGTATCGACAGTAGCGCTGGCGTTGTTCCCCATGGTGGTGCCGCCGCCGTCGCCGGGCATCGCGATGCTGCCGAAAGGATTGAATTGCTCGCTGTTGGACGCACCCCACGACAAGCGAGCGAAGGTGCGCCACTTCGAATTCCAATAATGATCAACGCGAGTGTCGATGCGGTGCGAAGCGCTGGGCGAAACTCCGTTGCCCACGAAGTTCGAGCCGAACGTGAACGGGTTGACGGGCGTGGCGTTTGGGGAAGGGAAATATTTGAGCATGTTGACGGCAACCGGATCCATGCGGCTGGTTGGGATGCGGTTGCCCTGGAACGGCTGGCGGACGAACCGGGCGGAGTTGGCGGGGTCCACGGCGCCGGTCAGTGGATCGAAGACGGCGATGGCGGCCCCGCCTGCGGTGCGCAAGTTGGAAAAGTCCCCGGCCTTCCAGGGTTCCACCGGGACGGTTGTGGTGAAGACCGCCTGATTTCGTGCCACCGTTTTTTCGTAACCGGCGAAGAAGAAGGTCTTGTCGCGGCCGTTGTAGAGGCCTGGTATCCAAACGGGCCCGCCGGCCGTGCCTCCGAACTGATTCCGCTTGAAGGAAGACTTCGCGCGTCCGGCGCGGTTGGCGAAGAAATTGTTGGCGTCGAGCTTGCTGTTGCGCAGGAATTCAAACGCCGATCCGTGAATCTGATTGGTTCCGGATTTGGTGACGACATTGATCACGCCGCCGGCGAACCTGCCGTATTCGGCGGCCAGGCCGTTGACTTGGACGCTGAACTCTTCAACCGAGTCGACTTGCGGCTCGTAAATGCGCCTGTTCAACCCACCGATAGCGCCGGGTGAAATGTCGACAGCGCCGTCGATTTGCACTTCGCTGGTACTGGTTTGCGAGCCGCTGATGTGCGGCGTGGCGCCGCCGCCCGTCGGATTGACGCCCGGGGCCAGACCCGCGAGCGAGAAAGCGCTGCGTCCGTTGAGCGGCAAGTCGACGATGCGTTTGTTCTCGATGACAGCATTGACGGTGGCATCGGCGGCCTGGACGAGAGGAGTGACGGCGGAGATGGAAACCGACTCGCTTACGGCGCCAATCTCGAGCACAAAGTCGATTCTCAGCGCCTGGTTCACGTTCAGGGTGATGCCGGAACGGGTGATGGGCCGGAATCCCTCTTTCTGAACCGCCGCTTGGTACTTGCCGGGGGGTAGCAGCGGCACGGTGTAGTAGCCCTGGCTGCCGGAGACGGCGCCCCGCTCGACGCCGGTGTTGACGTTGGTGATGGAAACCCGGACTTCGGGAACCATCGCGCCGCTCGAGTCGGTCACGATTCCGGTGATCTGGCCGGTCAGGGTTTGGCCGTAGACTGTGGCGTGCCACACGAGAAGGGCTGCTATCCATAGGCGGAGAATGCTGGTGTTCGTCATGGGACGACCTCCTGGGAACTCAGGCCGGCAATTTGACGGGCGCATTGCCGCAGCGCATCCAATCGGTTCCGCAGCCGCTGCGCCGGGGCCGCGCCGGGGCCGGATTCAGTGCCGTCGCCGAGCAATTCGTGAACGAGCGTCTCGATCTCCCGCTGGCTGGAAAAGGCGCGGGAGACCGCCTCGGCCCAGGAAGAGGGGGACGGCTCCGGCGGCTCGGCGGGTCCGTTGCCCGGCTCCAAGAAAGCGAGAAAGGGGTCTAGCAGACGCCGAAGGCTATCCGCTTCGGCGGACAACGCGGCGGCGTGATCGCGGAGCATCGATTCCAGCAGCCATTGAGCGGGACCGCTGCGCGCCGGCCCGGCTTCGCCGTGAAAACGCTCCGCGAGCCGCCTGAGTGCCCAAGCGTGACGCCGGAGATCGCGGGTATGCAAAATCGCCTGATTGGCGAACTTCGCCTCGCTTTCGCGGGCGGGGCCGAACTCCGGATTGGCAGTGAAGAAGTCGCGCAGACTGTCCCTCCAGACGGAGGGCCGCGGCTGAACGGTCACGGCTTCGCCAGTTGAGCCGGGCGCCGGCAAGAGCCCGGCATCGGCCGACGCGAGCGAGCCGGCCGTTTCCAAGTCAGCCTTGACGCCTTCGAGGTGGAAAAGCTCCGCTTCCAGCTCCGATTTTTCCTGCGCTGTGCCGACTACTCCACGAACCGTCACTTCTCCGTGGCGCGAGACCACCTCGACGGCACCATCCAGGCACGCACCTGTCTTATGGACGGCGTAGTGCGCTGAAATCTCCGCCAGCAGCCCGGACTCGGGCTTGGCGGGAGAAGTTTCCCCGGTGTGTAGCGCCCGCGGGACAGGCGCGGTCTTCGATGCTGGCGGCGGCGGGGCGCCCTCCACGCCGAACGCAGCGGCACGGTCCACGAGCCGTTGCTCCACCGCCTCGAACTCAAAGACGCGGCCTTCGCCTTCGACGGCCATGCGCTCGGCCACTGGGCGCCAGTCGGCGCGCCGGATCGCGATCCGGTCCTCGCGTATCCGGTGGGTAGCGAGGGGGCCTTCGGCCTTGGTCGTCACCAGGAACACGTCGTCGCCCGCGACGCGGCTGGTAGCGACGGATTCGGTCTTCTGTCTGAGGTTCTTACGCCATTCCTCGAACGCGCCAGCCGAAAGCGGGGGTTCGCGCCGCTGGTTGGCTGCAAGTACCGCTTGCATCTCGTCGAACAGCGGCTGTGCACCCGAATGACGGACTTTCGTGGTGCGTCCGTCGGCCCAGACTTCGAAAGTCGCCTTTTGCGCCGCGTGCGCGCCATCAACACGCAGAACGGTCAACTTGCGGTAGCTCACTGAACCGGTGGCCGTTCCGGCCCGCTCGACGCGGCGCGCGCTTTCCAAAATGGTGGATGCCGAAACCGGCGAGGAACCGGTCGGGAGGACAACGATGGCGAGCGCAAGGCACCCGGCGGCTCCCACCGATAAGAGGAGGGAGCGCCACTTTGGCGGGCGAACTTCGGGGGCTTGGCGGAGCCGGGGCTCAAGCGGCGGCCATTCAACGTTGACAGCTTCAAGCGACCGCAGGCGGAATTCGACGAAGCCCGCCACGGTTTGCCCAACCTTTTCGGCTGCCGCGCGGCAACTCCAGCAATTCACCAAGTGCCGCCTGACCCAGTCCATCTGCCTGGGGGAGAGTTCGCCGTCGAGGTAGCTCAGGATCTCCTGCCCCGAAGCATGGCGGTCCTTGCGCAACGCTTCCTCCAGCGATCGAACGAACCGGCTCACGCGTCCTCCTTGAGTTTCTCGATGGCCCTGGCCAGGAAGCTTTGCACGGCCGGCACGCTGACCTGCAGCACGGCGGCAATTTCGCGGTAGCGTAAGCCTTCGGCCCGCAACTCGATACATTGCCGCTCCCTCGCCGACAGCCGTTTGAGCGCGAACGCCATCTTGCGGTCGCGTTCAGCGCTCAACAGCAAATCCTCGGGATCGGCGCCCAGGCGTCCGGAAAACTGCAAAGCTTCGGCGGAGCGTTGGCGCGCTTCGCGTGAATGCGCCGACATGGCAAGGTTATGTGCTACTGAGAAGATCCAGGACCGGAGATTGCCGATGCGGCCGCCGCGCCGAAGTTCGAGGTAAAGGCGGAAGAACACTTCCTGAGTGACGTCCTCCGCCTCATGGCGGCAGCCGGTAGTGGCAAAGACGTACCCATACACGGGGAGGCGCAGCCGGGCGTACAACTCGGCGACGGCCTCGTCGAGCGGTCTTTCGAGCAGCGGCTGGGAAACCGACGCCGGCCCGGATGACCAATCCAACTCGTTTGCGCTCAAGACTCAACTCTCACTCGCTATCGGTAGACTCGGCGGGAAGCGTTCTTTATGGCACAACTTTCACGTGCTCACACCGGGCGCTTTCGACCTACAGTGCACCGCTCTCACGGATCCGGCTACTTGCCGCAGGGCGAGGAATCTTCCTTGATCTGCTTCTCCCTCAGCCAAGCCACGTAGGACCGCAACCCCAGCCCCGCCAGAAAAACCCACAGGACCTGCTGCAGCCGGATGTCGTCCACGGTGAATCCGGCCAGTCCCAGCGCCAGATAGACCGCCAACGCCTGCTTGAACCTCGAAGTAGTCATCGCGCAACGTTGTAGAGGAAGGTGAACTGCAGCCGGATCTGCTGGCCCTTGAACTCATCCGGCAGCGGAGGGAACGGATTCGACGCGCTAATGCCAGCGACCGCCGCGCGGTCGAGCGCATCCGTCCCGCTGGCGCCCGAGATGACGAGCTTCGGCACCGCGCCGTCCTTGTCAATGGCGAATTGGATGAGCACCCGCCCCTGGCGCCCCAGCCGCGCGCTTTCCGGATACACCGCCAGCCAGTTGCGCCGCACCGACGACAGGATCCGGATCAAGTAAGGCTTGAAGTCGACCCCCTGCGGATCGCTCATCAGCTCAAGCGCGCTTGCGTTCCGCGTCGGCGAGTTGGGATTGCGGAGCGCCTCGCCGATCCCACCGACACCTTCGCCCAGGTCGCCGACGACGAGTCCGCCGCCGCCAGCGCGGGCGACAGCGCGGGTGGCTTCGTCGACCGATGCACGCGCGGGCAAAGGCACGCGTCCGGGCGCGGCGCCGGTGTTGGGCGACCGGGTGATCCCGCCGGGCTTTTCGAAGGCGAGCTTGGGCTTTTCTTCGGTCTGGATCTGAGGGGGCGGAGGAGCGATCTGCGGATTCCCCAGTCCGGGCACGTTTCGCGCCAATTCGGACACGTCGGTGCCGCGGCCTTCCACCCTCGGCGCTTCCATCACCGGCTGCTGCGCCGCCTGCACGGGCGCGGGTGGAATGGGGACCTGGCGCGGGCGCGACGCCGGGTTCAACGCCGCGGGCTGGGCTGGCCGCTGGACTTCAGTGGGAGGCGTGAGCAGCGACGACAGGTTCACCTCCTGGCTCACCTTGGCGCGGTTCGGCGCGGTCTGCGTCAACTCGCGCGGGATCGCGATGAGCGGGGTAACGCGTTGGGCTGCGGGCAGATCGCGCATCGGGACGATCGCCGGACCCCAAGGAACCGCTACAACGAGCACGCCCAACAACACATGGAACAGCACCGAGGCGATGGCGGACGCCGCCGCGCGAGGCCGCTCCAGCGGTTGCGCGTCAGTTTGTAACAGCCGAAGGCCCGGTTCCATACCCCTGTGCCAGCGTTTGATTCACGATGGCCGCATGCTCCTCGATCTTATCAAGAATGTCCAGGGACACCGATAGCGCCGCCAGCGCTTCAACACCGGAAACCAGCGGCGCCGCGCGGCCCTCAACGGCGTCCAGGAACGAATCAAGCTGCGCCGCCAGGGGTTCGCGCTTGGTGATCTTCAGCGGCTGGAAATTCACCTGCCGGGCTTCGTTCACCGAGATGGCGACACCGTCCTGGCGCGCGTAGTCGACCGATATGTATTGATGCGGCTGGAACAGTCTGAGTTTCCGGACCTTCTCGGTGGAAACGCGGCTGGCGGTGAGATTCGCCACGCAGCCGCCGGGGAACGCGAGCCGCACGTTGGCAATGTCCACCTTACCGGACAGGATCCGGATGCCCGCGGCGCGCACTTCGCTGGGGCGGGAGGCCGTCAGCGCCAGCACGATGTCGATGTCGTGGATCATCAGGTCGAGCACCACGTCGACATCCAGGCTGCGGGGTGCGAAAAGGTTCATGCGGTGGATCTCGAAGAACAGCGGCAGCGTGACGATGCCCCGGATGGCCTGCACCGCCGGATTGCAGCGTTCGAGGTGTCCCACGGCTAGCACGCGGCCAGCGGACTCAGCGGCCGCGATCAGCGCTTGCGCGGTGCCGAGGTCATGCGCCATCGGTTTTTCGACCAGCACGTGGATACCGGCGTCGAGCAGTCCACAGCCGATCTCCGAGTGGGTGACTGTGGGGGTTGCGATCACCGCGGCGTCCACGCGTCCGGCGAGTCCGCGCCAGTCAGTTGAATCGGCGCGGCCCGGGATCGAGTCCACCACCTCGACGAGTTCCGCGCGCTGCGATTCGCGGATCACGCGGACGTGATTTTGGCCGAACGCACCCGCTCCGACCACCGCCATCCGGATCCTGCTCATGCGCCCTCCTCAGGCTGCCAGGCAACGATGCAGATTCCGGCCTGGTCGGCGGCGGACAGGAACTCGGCGCGGTCGAGCAGCAGGGTCCGGCCGGCGTCCACGGCGAGGATGCTGGTGTTGGTCTCGCGCATCGTGCCGATGGTGCGGGGCCCGGCGACAGGCACGTCGAATTGCAGACTCTGGCGGCGGCGCGATCCCTTGGCGAGCGTGAGCCGGGCGCCGTTCACCAGGCTGGCCGCTCGGCGCAGCATGGCGTCCGTTCCTTCCATCGCTTCCACCGCGACGCAGGCGCGCTCTGAAACCGCGACGCTTTGCCCGATGTCGTAACCGGAAAGCGCCGCGGCGATCTGGCGTCCGTAGCGGGCTTCCTTCTCCTCGTCCTTGGTGGGCTTCCGGCGCGTGAGCACGCCCTCTTCGGCAAGCAGCGGCTTCAGCAGACCGGTGGAATCCATCACGCGGATGCCTTCCTTGTTCAGCTCGGCGATGACGCCTCCGATCAGGGCGTCGGTGTTGCGCGCCGGCAGAGACATCAGCATCTTCGCCATTCGCATATCGGGGACCATGCCCGAAAACAGGTTCACGTGTTTCACCTGTCCGGCGAGCACCACTTCGTTGACCCCTTCCTTGTGCAGGGTGTCGATCAGCTTGCCCAACTGCGCCACGGTGAGCCAGTGGCAGCCCGAGGCGAGCGGCTCGACCTCGGGCCCGGCTTCTCCTTTCACGGCGATGACGACGACTTCGTGGCCCAGCGCCCGTGCCTGTTCAAGAGCCAGTACCGGGAACCGGCCGCTACCAGCGATCATTCCATAGCGCTGGCTCATTTGATCACACCGCGTTCGGAGGACTCGATGAACCGGATCACCTGCTCAATCTCGCCGCACGGCGGAACTTCAGCGCGGATCCGCTCGATCGCCTGCCGCGTGTTCAGCTCGCGCGAGCCGAGCAGCCGGAAAGCTTTGTGCAGCGCCTGGACGGCTTCGGGCGAGAATCCCCGGCGCTCGAGCCCGACCCGGTTCGCGCCGTATCCCTTCACTTCGCGCTCGCTCGAACACAGCGAATAGGGCACGACATCCTGGGTGATGACGCAGTAGCCGCCAATCATCGCATGGCATCCGATCCGGCAGAACTGGTGGACTCCGCTGAACGCCCCGATCCGCGCGAAGTCGTCCACGGTCACGTGTCCGCCGAGCGTCACGCCGTTGGCGAGCACCGTCGAGTGGCCCACGCGGCAATCGTGCGCCACGTGGACGTAGGCCATCAACAGGTTGCCGTCGCCGACGCTGGTCAGCGCGCCGCCGCCCGCGGTCCCGCGGTGGATCGTCACGTACTCACGGATGTTGTTGCCGTTGCCGATCCGGGTCTCGGCCCGCTCCCCCTGGTACTTTTGATCCTGCGACGCGGGGCCGATCGATGAGAACGGATAGAACAGGTTGTCCGCGCCGATCCAGGTGGGACCCTCGACGTAGACGTGCGCCATGAGGCGCGTGCGGGGACCGATCTCAACCTCCGGCCCGATGATGCAATACGGCCCGATCTCGGCGGTCCCATCGACTCGCGCTTGAGGATCGACGATCGCGGAGTGATGGATCGGCATCGGTCAGCTTGCGGCCGGGGGCTCCTTTTCCGGCTTGTCGGCCAGTTTGCACATCAACTCGGCTTCGGCCACCACGACACCGTCGACGGTGGCTTTGCCGCCCATGATGGCCAGCGTTTCCTTCCGCTTGATCACCAGCATTTCCAGCCGGAGCTGGTCGCCGGGAATCACCTGCCTGCGGAACTTGGCCTCCTTGATCGAAATCAGGAGCACCATCTTCTTTTCGCGGTCGGGAACATATTTCAGCACCAATGTTCCCGCGCACTGGGCCATCGCCTCGACGATCAGGACACCCGGCATCACCGGGATATCCGGGAAGTGGCCATCGAAAAACCACTCGTTGCGCGTCACATTCTTGATCCCCACGATGCGCTCGGGCGAGATCTCGACGATGCGGTCCACCAGCAGCATCGGGTACCGGTGCGGCAGATACATCTGGATCGTTGGAACGTCCATGATACTCATTGCGAACCCGCTATTATAACAGGCGATGCATCGAGTCCTTGAGCACATGGAGGGGCAGCGGACCGCGATCACCGCGTTCCTGCGCCGCCTTGTCGAGTGCGAGTCGCCCAGTGACGACGACGCCGCCATCAACCGTTTCGTGGAGCTGTTCGCCGATTCGGTGAGCGATATTGCGTCCTGCAAGACGTTCGGAGGAGGCGGCGGATCGGGCCGCCACCTGCTGTGCGAGTTCAAAGTTCCGGGGCCGAAGCGGAAGTCCGGCCGGATTCTCGGGCTTGGACACAGCGACACGGTGTGGCCGATGGGGACGCTCGCCGCCATGCCTTGGCGCGAGGAAAACGGACGCCTGTGGGGTCCCGGCGTGCTTGACATGAAAAGCGGGCTCGCGTTCTTTGCCTTCGCCGTCCGTGCCCTGCGCGAGCTGGACATTCCCGTGCGGGGCAAGGTGTCGCTGCTGATCGTGTCGGACGAAGAGGTGGGCAGCCACTCTTCGCGCGAGCTGACCGAGTCGCAGGCGCTCGGCAGCAACGCGGTTCTGGTGCTCGAGCCGGGCACGGGACTTGCGGGCAAGCTCAAGACTGCGCGGAAGGGCGTCGGAGGGTTCGAGGTGCACGTGCGCGGGATCTCCTCACACGCGGGCGTGGACTTCGCAGCGGGCGCCAACGCGATCGTCGAGCTTGCCCACCAGATCGGGCAGATCGCCACGTTCACGGATCTGGAACGCGGCGTCACCGTGAACACGGGCGTGATCCAGGGTGGCACGCGCACCAACGTGGTGCCCGATCACGCGGTGGCGCAGATCGATTTCCGCGTTCCACGGCTAACCGATTTCGTCAAGCTGCAAGCGCGGTTGAAGAAGCTGCGCGCCGCCGACAAGCGCTGTACCGTGGAGGCGGTTTGCCACCTGAACCGTCCACCGATGGAGCGGACCCCGGGGGTCGCCAGGCTGTACAAGCTGGCGCACAAGCTCGGTGGCGAGCTCGGTTTGAAGGTCGAGGAATCGTCGACAGGCGGCGGATCCGACGGCAACTTCACCGCGGGCTTGGGCATTCCAACACTCGACGGACTGGGCGGCGTGGGCGAAGGAGCGCACGCGATGCACGAGAGCATCCTCACGGACCGGATCGCGGATCGGGCGGCGCTGCTCGCGCTGTTGATCAGCGGGATTGAGTCCCGCGGCTGATATCCACTGTGCAGGCGCCCTGGTTTGAAAACCGGTAGCGGTTCCGCGCCACCCAGTTGTAGACGAGTTCTCCCACGAAATTGAACGCGGGGAAGAAGAACGCCATGACGCCCGCGACGAGCAGGCGGCGCCATGTCCGCCAGCTTTCCGGGGGCAACGCGATCAGCGCTGCGAGCACCAGGTACATCGCCGGGTTGTACAGCAGCACCATCTTGCAGGCTCGGAATCCGGCGTAGATGCGGCCATCAACGGCAACATGGACGCGCTGTTCGAGCGCCTCGCGGGCGATTCCGAAACGGTCCCCCGCGCCGCGCTGGAAAGGCTGCCAGTCGGAGACGCGATCGAAATCCATGCGTCCCCACCAGCGCCGGATGTCGTTGCAGATCCCGCAGTCGCCGTCAAACAGGACCAATAGTTCGCGCGGCCAGGTGACGAAGGCCAGCACCATCGCCTCCATGACGTAGAAGAACATGGTGAAGGTGGTGCCGGTGAATTCGAGCAGGCTCGCCTGGAACAGCACGTTGAGCCATAGCGCCCATGGCAGAGCAGGCCGGTAGAGGAGCATCACCGCCAAGGCCAGCTCGATCGCGATGGTCGAGTAGCAGAACAGCTTGGCGAGGGCGAGGTCCGGGAGCAGAGGCGAGAGCGTCAGGTACACGGGCTGCTGCAGGCGCGATCCGGCCCAGTGATGGAAGAACTGGCCGGTCTGCCAGTCCGGGTCGAGCAGCTTGTTGAGTCCGGCGCCGAAGTAGACGAGCGCGAACTGCAAACGCAGGAACGCCGTGCCGAGCTTCGGTTCCCAAAGTCCAGCCAGCACCAGCGCGATGCCGCACATCGTCTTGTTGTTGCCGTAATAGGCTTTCGACGAGACCACCGCGAGCAGGATCGTGGATCCGAGCACGAGCGCGCTCAACCGGACCGCGCGGTTGAACAGTAGTGCGATCGCCGCGGCGATGAACACGGCTTTCATTGTCCATTGGAATGCCTTCGAGAACGCGAGCGCATCAATGGGGATGAACGGCAGAAACGGATCCGGCAGCAGCCGCTGGTGATTGGTGAGCAGTAGCGACAGCGCCACCAGCTTGGCGAGCAACAGCACGGGGATGGGCAGAGGCGTTCCGCTCATCCGCAACGGATTCCATGAAGCGGCTACCGCGGCGGCCATTGCCACTCTCCCGGCCGGTGTCCGTTGACCCGGTAGCGCAGCGTGATGCGCGTGTCGTCGCCCCCGTGGTAGCGGCGCTCGGTCTGCTCGAACATATCGATCACGTGCTGGACACTGCGGTTGTCGACGCCCTTCTTCGGACGCCGGTAGCGCTGCTGGATCTCGCGCGCGGTTAGCTCGCGTCCGTTCACCGTAACGTCGGCCGTGTACTCGGTCTGCATGTCGAACGGCGCCCAGCAGAAGTAGCGGGACGGCACCGTGCGCGCGTACAGAATCGCGCCCATTTGGAACAACAGCAGAGCGGCCGCCGGAACCCAGCGCCAGTTCATAGTTGAATTCTACTCTGGGATGCCCAGGTCCGGCGCGCCCAGCGGCGACATGACAGCGTCCGCGGCGGCGCGGCGGATCATCTCCATCGCGATCTGCGCCCGCCGGACCCGCTCGCGCGAAAGCGCCAGCGCGGTGTTTTCGATGTGCGTGCCGCAGGGATAGATGTCGGGCGAGTTGCGCAGTCCGAACTTCAAGTACACGGGCGCGGCCACGCGGATGATGTCCGGGATCTCGTAGTAGCGGATGAACCCGCCGATGTTGTCCGGCGCCTCGATGTAGAAGTCGATCGGCTTGGTGAGCGCCGTCCGGATCGCGGCGATCTGCGGGATGGTGAGATCCGACGGGATGTTGATCGTATCCGCGCCCAGGTCCTCGATCAGCTTGGCGCTCGCCGGATTACAGGGGGCCATCATCACCGAAGTCTTGATGATCAGGTTCGGGGGAAGCTCGCCCGTCTCACGCATCTTCGCAACCACCTGGAGGCTGCCGATGTCGGATACCAGGATGCTGCGCATGCCGAGCCGGCATCCGCGGGCGACATCTTCGAGCGCGAACCGGAGTTGGTCGGCTCCGCGCAGGCTCAAGCCCAGAGTTTTGCCCGCGGCCGAAAACACCTGCGCGCCGACATCGAAAGTCGCACGGGGACCGACGAACAGATTCACTTCCATTCGGTGCTCACGGCCGATCGACATCATCTCGACGATCTCGTCGTCGGTCATCAGCATCACGCCGCTGCCCTGGGATACACGGTGTACGGGGACCCGCCGCCTGGCCGCTTCCTCGATCACGGTCTGCAGCGCGCGCGGCCCCTCCGTGGACGGGATCTCGATCCGGTACTGGCCGCCATCCGGGAACCGCTTGTCCGACACCAGCACACCGGCTGGATCACCGTAAGGCAGCCCCAGTTCCGTCAGTGTCTTCTTCCCAATTTCGGGCATCAGGATTCCTCCTCGATCGAATAGCCGTCCCCGTCGATTTCCGTGAGCAGGACTTCGGACGTCCGCCCGTGCACCGCGAAGATCTGCCGCACCAATTCGCACACCGGCTCGCATCCGCGCTCGAACCACACAAGGACGGAAGGTCCGGCTCCGCTCAACGTACATCCAAGCAGCCCCGGTGCGCGCAGGCGCAAGATCTCATCGAGGCCGGGCACCAAGCGGGCGCGATAGGGTTGATGCATGCGATCCTCGAGCGCCGTAGGGAACGCCGCGGTATCGCCGGAAGCCAGCGCCGCCATGAGCAGCGCCGACCGCTGCACGTTGAACACCGCCTGCTGCTTGGTGTAGCTATCGGGCAGGACGGCGCGCGCCTCCTTGGTCGGCAACGCAAAGTCCGGGACCACGACGGCGACACGGAACCGCTCCGGCATCCGGACCTTGACCGCGCGGGCCTGACCGCTCGAGTCGATCGCGCTCGCTACCACCGAGCCGAGAACGCATGCGGCCACGTTGTCGGGATGTCCTTCGATGTGCGCGGCTTCGCTGAGAATCCGCATCGGCTTCCAGTTCAAGCCGAGCAGTGTGTCGGCGATCACTACACCAGCGGTCAGCGCCGCAGCGCTCGATCCCAGACCCTTGCCAAGCGGAATTCCATTGTCGATTTCGAGATCGACTGGAGGCAGAGTATCCTTGCAATCTTCGGCGACCCGGAGCGCCGTCTTCCAAATCAAGTTGTCGGGACCGCATGAGATTACGGCGGCATCCCTTCCACGGACTGAAATTCGCAGAGCACCGGCCCGCTTGAACCGGCAGTCGAGATACGCTGCCAGCGCCAGCCCCAATGCGTCAAAGCCAGGACCCAGGTTCGCGCTCGACGCGGGAACCCGAAGCTTCCAGCTAGCCGAGGACAACCTTCTGCCCTTCCCGGCACGACTTGTAGACCGACAGGACGAATTCCAGTGCGCGGTATCCTTCCTCGCCGGTGATGAGCGGGGGCGTACCGGTCGAAATCGCGCGGCCGAAGTCCAGGAACTGGCGCTCGAGCGGGAGAGTGGGGATCGCCATCGGATCCGATGCCCCGGACTTCACTTCGCTCTCAACCGGCGCGGGTTCTCCCTCATCGTCCTGCACGTCCCAGCAGGTGAGCTTGTCCCCGGTGAGCACCGCCGTGCCCCTGGTTCCATGGATCTCGATGCGCTCCGAGTATCCAGGCCAGAACGCGGTGGACGCCTGGATGACGCCCTGCGCGCCGTTGGCGTAGCGGAACATCGCGGTGACCACGTCTTCCGACTGGATCGAATGCAGCGCGCCCAACTGCCACAGTCCGAACACCTCTTTCACCGGTCCGATGAGCCAAAGCAGCACGTCCACCTGATGGACCGCCTGGTTAATGAGCGCTCCGCCGCCTTCCACGTCCCAGCTTCCCTTGATCGGCCGCGAATAATAGGCGGGCGTGCGGTACCACTTCACGTAGGCGTCGGCCTGGAGGATCTTGCCGAGGCGGCCGTCCCTGAGCGCCTTGACCAGGAAGATGCTCGAATCGTCGAACCGGTGCTGGCTCACGACGCCGAGCGTGATGCCGGCGTTCCTGGCGGCCGCAATCATCTTCGCCGCGGTTTCGAGATTCGTCGAAATCGGTTTCTGGACCTGGATGTGCTTCTTCGATTCCGCGCAGATCTCGATGGGCTGGAGCCGGAAGTCCGGGAAGGTGCACACGTCCACGTAGTCGACTTTGGGATGGCGGCAGACCTCTTCGTAGGTCTTGACGAACTCGCAGCCGTTGGCGTCGGCGAACTTGCGGCCAGCGGGCTCATAGATGTCGGTGCAGCACACCACTTCGTAGCCAATCCGCTGGTAGGCGAGAGCATGCAGATTCGAAATGGCCCCCGTCCCGATGATTCCTACTCGCAACGCGATTCTCCTGTTGGAAATTGGGAAACTGCCAGTTTAGCAGCTAGTCCTGGTGCGGAGAGATCCAACCGGCAGGTCCGCACGTACAGTCTTCTGAAAGGAAACACCCATGACACCAACTGAACTCATCCAAGACTTGTTTGCGGCGTTCGGCCGCGGAGACATCCCCTATATTCTTGACCGGCTCACGCCTGACTGCCGCTGGATCGCGCCCGGGAACGGCATCCCGAACGCCGGCGTCTACAGCGGCCCCGAAGGCGCCTCCGAATTCTTCCGCCGCCTGGCCGCTTCCGAGAACATCACCCGCTTCGAGCCCCGCGAATTCTTCGCCAAGGGCGACAGTGTGGTTGCGCTCGGGTACGAAGCCTGCACGACCTCCTCCGGCAAAGCGGTGGACACCGAGTGGGCCATGCTGTTCCGGGTGCGGGACGGAAAGGTCTCGATGTTCCAGTCCTACTACGACACGTCAGCCTACATGCTCGCGCACCAGTGACGGAGGGACTTCAACTCCGTCCACAAGCCGCTAGCGCCATCAGCGGGAAATAGTGGCGGTAGAGGTGGTAGCTCAAGTAGAACACGTTGGGGAACCCCGTCCCCGTCGCGAGATCCTCGTTCCACCCGCCTTCGGGAAGCTGTGTCTGAAGGAGGAACTCGACGCCGCGGCGCACCGTGCCCGAGCCTGCCTCTCCCGCCGCCACCAGGCCGAGCAGCGCCCACGCGGTCTGCGATGGCGTGCTGGGAGCCGGTACGAAGTGATTCCGCAGATATCCGGCGCAGCTTTCTCCCCATCCGCCGTCGCGATTCTGCACCGCGCGAAGCCAATTCGCAGCTCTTTGGATTGATCCCCGCGCGGGAACCAGTTGCCCCGCGGCATTCAATCCGCGCAGTGCCAGGAATGTGCCATACACGTAGTTCACACCCCACCGGCCGTACCAGTTTCCGTCGTTTTCCTGCGACCCGAGAAGGTAGCGCACCGCGTTCCGCGCTGCTTCGTGGTCCGGCGGCAGGCCGGTCCGGATCAGAGCCTCAAGAACGCGGCCCGTGATATCGGGACAAGTCGGATCGAGCATCGCATTGTGGTCGGCGAACGGCAGGCGGTTCAAGATCTGCCAATCATTATCGACATCGAAAGCCGCCCAGCCGCCATCCTTGGATTGCATGCCAAGCAGCCAGTTCACCGCGCGCCGGACCACGCGCTGCTGCCGCGCCGGATCCGACGCCTTGGCGTGAAGGAAGGCAAGCAGAACCATCGCCGTGTCGTCGATGTCCGGATAGTACTCATTGGCGAACTCGAACGCCCAGCCCGAAGGCTCCAGATTCGGCCGTTTCACTGACCAGTCGCCCCGCCTCCGGACTTCTTTCGAAATGAGCCAGTCCGCGGTCTTCCGCATCCGCTCCGAATCCCCCTGGCCCGCCTCACCCAACGCGAACGCCGCGATGGCAGTGTCCCATACCGGTGAGACACAAGGCTGAAAAAAGAACCGGGACCCGCGCTCGACAATCAAACTGTCGAGATGGCGGATCGCCTCGATCAAGTCGGGGTGATCGTCCGGATACCCAAGCGATTCAAGCGCCATGATCATGTACACCATGGACGGGTAGATCGCGCCGAGACCATCGGTGTACCGCGTGCGCTCGAGCATCCAGCGCTCGGCCTCCCGTAACGCCGTGGCGCGCAGATTCTTGAGCCCGCGCTTGTCCCAGATCTTGACCAGGCGGTCGACATGGTGGAACAGGAACGCGATACCTTCGCGGTTCGTGGACATGCGGCGTCCCTGGAAGATCAATTCGTCGATGTTGAAGCCGTCGGGCGTGCGGCGCTCACGTCCGGCCGCCTGCACGATCGACAGCGGGACAACGATCGCCCGCGTCCATGAGGACATCTCGTAGAGGATGTTGCCCGGCAGCAGTACGATTTCGGGAGGCACTGTCGGCACGTGCTTCTGGGGAAACAGCCCGAACAGACTCAGGTTGATGCGCGTGTAGCTGTTGCAGTTGCCCACCCCACCCAGGGCGAGCGCCGCGGAACGCGCTTTGGCCATCGGTTCCGATTCCGGGTCCCACCCGCACAGCTTCAGCGCTGTGTAGGCCTTCACCGTCAGGTTGATGTCGGCGCCTGCGCCGGGATACAACGCCCATCCGCCTTCGGGAAGCTGCCGGTCAAGAATCGCGTTGCAGCACTTGCGGATCACGCCGCGCGAGGGCGGATCCCAAACCGCGCCCTCTGGCTGGTGCAGCCAAAGTTGCAGCAGCACGTAGTCGGCTTCCAGCGACACGTCGGCGGTCAGGTCGCCACACCAGTATCCGTCCGGAGTCTGCATGCCGAGCAGCGAATCCGACGAGCGCCGGACCGCCTGGCCGAGGCGCACACGGTAGGCCTCCAGCTCGGCCCGAACATCAATCTGGGGTCTGCGGCGCGAAGGTTGTACGAATCCGTACAAGCCTATTTGCCTCCTCCCGAGTACTTGCCGAACTGGGCGAGCGCGTAGTAGTTCTGCACCTGCGCTTCGTTGCGCGCGATCTCATAGTAGACCGCCTTGAGAAGCTGATCCTTGCGGTTGAGCAGTGTCTCGCGGATGGTCTGCTGCACCCGCGGATCATTCAACTGGCGCTGTCCGGCGGGCTCCTTGGAAACGATCTTGAGGATCCGGTATCCTTCCGGCGTCCGGATAACCGGCGAAAGCTGGCCGGGCCGCAATGCCGTCACCAGCTTGCGCAGATCGGCGTGCGCCTGTTCAAGCGAGGACTCCCCGATAAAGCCCATGTCGCCGCCGTTGGGCGCCGAGTTGGGATCCTCGGAAAAATTCTGCGCGATCATGGCGAAGTCCTCGCCCTGCTTGAGCCGCGCCTCGATCATCTGGATTTTCTTCGCCGCCTGGTCGTCATTCTGCGCCTTGTCGCTGCGCAGATTCCGCACATTGGGATCGGGGCGCGGGGTCACCAGGACCTGCGCCATGTGGATCTGCGGCTCAGGCAGATTGAAGCTCCCCTTGTTGGCGTTATAGAAATCGGCGACGTCCTTGTCGGTAATATTGATGTGCGACGTGATTTCCTTGTTGAACAGCTTCTGGATCGACAGATCGCGCTTTAACTGTGCCTTGAACTCCTCGGCCGTGATCTTGCGGGCGTCGAGCTGCTTCTGGAATTCCTCCTGCGTGTACGGCGCGCGGATGTCGTTGAACTTGGCTTCGACGTCGGAATCCGGCGCCACCAGGCTCAGCTTCTCGGCGCGCTGCATCATGATCTCGTTGTCAATCATGCTGCGCAGGACTTCGAGCTTCTGGACTCCGGTCTGGTCCTCGCTCACCTCCGGACTGGGATTGGGGAACTGCAGCTTGTACTGCTTTTCGAGCTGCTCAAACGTGATGGAGCGGCTGTTCACCTCGGCGGCGACGTTGGCGGGCGCGCCCCTCTTGCATCCGGCCGCCGCCAGCGCCAGCAGGAAGCACACAGCAAGTCGTTGTCGCTCGAACCGCATAAAACCTCCCTATTGTAGCGCCGAGTTTGCCCCCGGACCGGTGGGGTAAGATACGCGAGTGTCCCCACCGCGCGCCACCGTTCTGCTGCTTGTGCTGGGAGCATCGTGCCAGCGGGAACACGCGGACTATCCGCGGCTGTTCTTCCAGCGCGGCGTCAGCTTCACGGCCGAGCGCGGTGTCGGCTATCACGACGGCGAAGCGCAGCGGATGCTGGCGCAGCTTCCGGCGTTCGGTGTCAACGCGATTGCTCTGATCCCGTTTGGATGGGGCAGGAGGAATCCGGTGCGCATCACCGTGAGTCCCCGCGGGACTTGGGAAAGCGAAGACGGCATGGCGGCGCTCGCCCGGCTGGCGCACCAGATGGGGATGAAGGTGATGCTCAAGCCACACATCTGGCGGATTCCGCCGGCATCCATCCAGTCGGATTCAGACCGCACGGCGTGGTTCGAACAGTATGAGATGTTCATCGTGCACCATGCCCGGTTCGCCGCCACGATTCACGCGGACCTGTTCTGCGTCGGTGTCGAGTACGGGCACCTGGCCAAGGACGAAAAGCGCTGGCGGGGGATCATCGCCAAGGTCCGGGAAGTGTACCCGGGTCCGCTAGTGTATGCGGCCAACCACGGCGAGGAGTTCGAGTCCATCGCCTTCTGGGACGCGCTCGACTACATCGGGCTCGACAACTACTATCCGCTGCCGGATGACTACTCGACCACGGCGCTGCTCGCCAAGGTCGAAGCCGTGCGGCGCCGCTTCCCCAAGCCCGTGATTTTCACCGAGGCGGGATTCTCGGCTGTCGAGAATGCGCATCGCGCGCCGTGGGAGGATGAGACCGATAAGCCGCTATCACTCGAGGAGCAGGCGCGATGCTACGAGGCGCTGCTCGCCGGATTCTACAGGAAGGACTGGTTCCACGGCGTCTACTGGTGGAAGGTGGGGACCAATGGATACGGGGGTCCGGAGAACAACTCGATGACTCCCTGGGGTAAGCCCGCGATGGACGTGGTCCGGCGGTGGTACTCCGAAGGCAGCCGCTGAATTTTGAGGTTGACATACCTAGCACTGCAATGCATAATAGTGCCAGGGTTCCTCGGGACCCGGCACCGTGACGTTCAACAAGGACCTGATCGCCGCGTCCTCGACGCCCCTTGTGCTGTCATCCTGGCCGAAGCGGACAGCTACGGCTACGCCATTCTCCAGCGCGTCCGCGAATTGTCCGGAGGGCGCCTGGAGTGGACCGACGGGATGCTCTACCCGGTTCTCCACCGGCTTGAGCGGCTTGGCTACGTCACTGCGCGGTGGGATGTCGCCGGCAGCGGCCGGCGGCGCAAGTACTACCGCATCACGTCCGAGGGCCGGACCCATCTCGCCGAGGAGCGCAAGCAGTGGCAGGCGGTGGACTCGACGTTGCGGGGCATCTGGAGCGCGCGCATCGCACTGTTGCTGGAAGGAGTCTATAGCATTTTCACGTATAATAAAGAGGCTCCACGCGAATCCGCCAACTGAGAATGGCTAGGGCCTTAGGAATTGACCTGCGTAGGCGGGTGAT
>Ga0194132_10005111_pt1 | contig 21655 bp, 26 predicted proteins | sample TA2KigOf80mmetaG_FD_148612 | JGI IMG/M metagenome (GOLD analysis project Ga0194132, IMG submission 148612) | Freshwater microbial communities from Lake Tanganyika, Tanzania - TA2015054 Kigoma Offshore 80m | ecosystem: Environmental > Aquatic > Freshwater > Lake | place: Tanzania: Lake... | reverse complement strand
GGGCGTAGACCCGGCAGTCGAGAACTTCGTTGCGTTCGCGAAGCTTCTGCCATTCGAGCCGCTGGAATCCCCGACGGGTCTTCACGCTCACGAGTTGCTCGGCGACGAGCTGCTTCACCCACTCCGCTTCGAGCCCGCGCGGCAGATGCACGAAGCCCGCAGGATATTGCGCGCCCTCGGCGATTTCCTCGTCGGTCGGGCGCATGAGCCGCAGATGCCGATAGGCCTCGCTTTTGAACGTCGCCACCGCGACCGTCCAGAGACGAGCACCGCGCCGCAGCTTGCGGCCGGCTTCCGTGACGTCTACGAAACTTGGGCCCACGACAGGTGCCGCCCGGTTGAAGCCTTCGACACCCTTAAGCGGTGCGACCTGCGCATGGCCCGCCGATCGTGCCCAGGCATAGACGGCGGGCGACTCGTAGCCGCTATCGATGCCGAGTTTCGCGAGACCAAGCCGCGCGCCATGGGCATGCGGCCAGGTCCGGTCGAGCAGGCCTGAGAGTTGGCTCCAAGTCTCGGCATGCTCGGGCCCGCCATCGATGACGATATGGTCGACGAACCAGCTGGTCAGTCCCCGCCCCCAGGCCCAGACCGAGACCTCGACCCGGTCCTTCTGAACGTCGGCGCCAGCGGTTAGGAACAAACCACCGCTCGGCACGGTGCCGATCTGCCAGTCCTCCCGGCGTTCATAGAGTCGTTGCCAGTCGGGCGCTTCGCCAGTTTCGATCCAGGTCTCGCCCAACACTCCGTTCTTGAAACTGCGCTTGGCTTCATCGGTCGCCAGCGACGCTTCCCACATGCGCGCGATCATCGCCCAACTCATCCAGCCGACCGGCGAGTAGAGCGCCGACAGATGGAACCCGATCGTGCCGGGATCGGCGGCTTCCGCCGTCGGACGCCAGTCGCCGGCATGGAGCATCTCGATCTTGTGGTGCTCTTCGATCTCGCCGTCGCAGGCTTCGCATTGGTAATGCGCGGTATCGGGTTTTCCCTTCTCCCAGCGCAGCCGCTCGAAGCGCAGCCACTGCCGATGCTGGCAATGCGGACAGGGCACGAAGAAGCGCCGCTGATCGGATGCCTCGAACTCGCGCTCGATCCGCGACACGCCATGGATCGTCGGCGTCGAAGCAAGAAAAACTTTCGATCGCCACGAGAAGGTGCGCGTGCGCGCCTCGGCGAGTGCGACCGGATCGCCTTCCTCGTCAGCCGAGGGCGGATAGGCGTCGACCTCGTCGAGAAAGAGGTAGCGTGCCGGCATCGAGCGCAGGCCCACCGCGCTGTTGGCGCCGGTGATCACCAGCAGACCGGCCGGAAACTCCTTCGACAAGACCGTGTTGCCGGCGTCCCGCGCGCGCGCCGGTTTGACGCGCTCGCGCAGGGCCGGGCTTTCGGCGATCAACGGCTCGATGCGCTGGCGCGAGAAGCGCTTGGCAAGCTCGACGGTCGGCTGCACCGAGAGCATCGGACCCGGCGCATGGTGGATAACGTAGCCGATCCAGTTATTGCCGGCCTCGGTCGCCCCGACCTGTGCTGCCTTCATGAACACGATGCGCCGCGCGGGGTGCGACGGCGACAGCGCATCCATGATTGCGCGCATATAGGGCGTGCGATCGGTTCGATAGCGCCCCGGCTCGGCCGATGCGCGGGGGCTCAGGAAGCGATGCCGGTCCGCCCATTCGGAAACAGTGAGCAGCGGATCCGGGGTGAGACCGTCCCGCCAGGATTGCCATAGCTCTTCAGCACCCTCGAAGCCGAACAGATCAACGGAACTCTGGTCGGACCTCGGCAAGTTCGGCGAGGTGGGCGCGGACATGTGTCTCTAAAGCCTTCTGCATCGGATGCGCCTCCACGCCAAGCTCGGCCGCGATCAGCGCGGCGACACGGGCGGGCCAATTGACCCAAGTGTCCCGCTCCTCGCGCGCCATGCGGAAGACAAGTGCGGTCGCGCGCGCCCGGTCGATCAGCTCGCCCTTCATGCGCTGGAGCCGCAGCCGCGCGAGATGCGCCTTGGCGATCTCATGGGCGGTCCGCGCTTGGACGAACGTCACGTTGCCGCTCGCCGGCAACCCCTGCTCCTTGAGGGTCTCCCGGACCGATCCCATGGCCGCCTCGGCCACGGGCTTGAGCTTTTCGGGCTTGGCCTTGGACCGCCCAGGTTCGGTCGAACGCTCCCAGGAAATGTCGGCCTTGGCCGGGTCGATCGTGCCATCCGGCTCAAGGGATACGCGCCCGGCCTTGGCAGCGCGCAGCACCGCGACGTGGCTCACCCCGCGATGCCGGGCATAGGCGCGGATTGATAATCCCATGATCGTCCTGGCTCGAAGAAAGCAATCAAATCATGCACTTAAGAGCTTGGCTTTGGGCCCAAGCAACGCGTGTATGGCGTCACCATCAAGGAACGGAGAGCGCCATGACCAAGACCCCGCTTAAGCAAACCGCCCTCGACGCCTTCATCGCCCGCAAGGCCGAAATCGACGCGATGCTCGACCGGCTCAAGGTGCTGAGCGAGGAGCCTTTCGGTTACGCCCCCGACGACATCAACTGGGGCCACGTTGGCACGCTCGCGCACTACGCCGAGCTGCTCAAACGCATCACCGACGCAGCCTTCAAGGAGGGCGAGCACGCTGCATAGCCGGCCGCCCTCCAGCCTCGCCCCGCACGGTCATGACCGGCGGGGCTTAGGGCAGTAGCAGGGCCGCGATGGTCGCGGCTCTCCTGATGATGGAGCAAAACCATGTCACGCCTGTCCGACTCTCAACTCGTCGTTCTCACCGCCGCTTGCCAGCGTCCCGACCGTTGCGTGTTCCCCGTCACCGCCAAGCTCAAGGGCAATGCCGCCGGCAACGTCCTCAAGAGCCTGCTCAAGAAGGACTTGATCAAAGAGGTGCGGGCCAAGAACGACGACACCGTCTGGCGGCACGACGAGGAGCGCGGTCGCATGACGCTCGTCGCTACCAAGACCGCATTCGCCGCGCTCGGTATCGACCCGCGCGGCGAGGCAGACGACGCTGAATCCGATGCGGCAGATCCGGCACCGGCCAAGGTCGAGGCCAAACCGAGTGCGCGCCCAAAGATACCCAAATCAAAGGAGCCAAAGGAGCCTCGCGCCCGGGAGGGCAGCAAGCAGGCGCAACTTATTTCAATGCTGCGTCGAGCCAAGGGTGCCACCATCGACGAGGTCGTCGAAGCCCTGGAATGGCAGCCGCATACGGTCCGCGGGGCCATCGCTGGTGCGCTGAAGAAGAAGCTTGGATTGGACGTCCAATCCGAGAAGGTCGAGGGACGCGGCCGGGTTTATCGCATCAAGGCCTGACTCCGACATCGCCTCTGACTTCGAGCGCTGGCTGGCGTAATCTTTCGATACGCCGCCAGTGCTTTCTTCGTTGGAATTTCGCTGGTGCCGCTGGAGCCTAACCGATGTCAGATCCCGCCAAACCGGACATGGCCAAGTGGCGGCAGATTCCGGGGGGCGTGTGGGCGCTGGGCTTCGTGTCCCTGCTCATGGATATTTCCTCCGAGATGATCCATGCCTTGTTGCCGCTTTATCTCGTGACTGTTCTCGGTGCCTCGACGCTCACGGTTGGTTTCATTGAGGGGATCGCCGAAGCGACCGCATCGATCACCAAGGTGTTTTCAGGCGCGATCAGTGATTGGCTCGGAAAACGCAAGTTTCTGGCGGCACTGGGTTATGGCCTCGCAGCGTTCACCAAGCCGATTTTCCCGCTGGCCGCGACCGTCGAATGGCTGGTTGCCGCCCGCTTCATTGACCGCGTCGGTAAGGGCATCCGTGGCGCGCCGCGCGATGCGCTCGTCGCTGACCTCAGCCCGCCAGAGGTTCGTGGCGCGAGCTTTGGCCTGCGTCAATCGCTCGACACGATCGGTGCATTCTTGGGTCCGTTGCTCGCCATCGCGTTCATGTGGTGGCTCGCCAAAAAATTCATCGCGGTGTTTTGGATTGCCGTCATTCCAGCCTTCCTAGCGTTCGGGCTCATTGTCTTTGCGGTTCGAGAACCGGAACGTCCCGCCGAACTTCGCAAGGTCAAAATGCCGCTGAGCCGCGCCGAGCTTGGGCGACTGGGCAGCGCCTATTGGTGGGTGGTAGGCGTCGCAGCGGTGTTCACGCTCGCGCGTTTCAGCGAAGCATTTTTGGTCCTGCGCGCTCAATCGATCGGCTTGGGCATCATGTTGGCACCCGTGGTCATGATCGTGATGAACGTCTTCTATGCGGTGTCGGCCTATCCGGCTGGCGTGCTGTCCGACAAAGCCAATCGAGCGACAGTCATGGTCGTTGGCCTTGTGTTCTTGTTCGTTGCCGATCTCTGCTTGGCTCTTTTACCCAACATATTTGGGGTGCTCGTGGGCGCAGCGCTTTGGGGCCTGCATATGGGCTTCACGCAGGGGCTGCTCGCGACGCTTATTGCCGACGCCGCGCCTGCCGAACTGCGGGGGACCGCTTTCGGCGTATTCAACCTCATCACCGGTGTGGTGCTGCTGTTGGCGAGCGTCATCGCCGGCTTGCTCTGGGACGTTTCGGGCCCACAAGCGACGTTCCTTGCGGGCGCCGTGTTTACGCTCATCACTTTGGCCGGGCTGTTTCCGTTGCGGCATCGGCTCGATGGCCGGAAGCCGGCGCAATCGTAACTCGCGACCGCTCCACGGTGATGTTGTCAAAACTACGTTCGTCGCCGGCAAGGATGGCTTTCCCTTTGGCATGGCTTTGCCAGCGCTGTACGATGACATCGACGTACTTTGGATCAAGCTCGATGAGTCGCGCCCGGCGCCCGGCGTGCTCAGCCGCGATCAGCGTCGTGCCGGAGCCGCCGAACAGGTCGAGTACGATGTCGCGGCTCTTGGATGAGTTGCGGATTGCCCGCTCGACCAGCGCCACCGGCTTCATCGTGGGGTGCAGGTCGTTCTTGTGCGGCTTGTCGAAGAACCAGACGTCGCCCTGGTCGCGCGCGCCGCACCAGTAATGATCAGTGCCGTCTTTCCAACCATACAAAATCGGTTCGTACTGGCGCTGATAATCCGCTCGCCCGAGCGTGAAGGTGTTCTTGGCCCAGATCACGAAGGTCGACCACTTGCCGCCGGCCTCGCGGAACGCCTTCTGCAACCGGTCGAGCTCCGACGATGACATGCAAATGTAGACCGCGCCCTTCGTCAGCGTGAGGATGTTGACGCAGGCATCGTAGAGCAGCGCACCGAAGTCCTCGCCGAGCGCATCGTTGAGAATAGGACGGTTCTTTCCGCGCAGCTTGTCCTTGGGCGTGTTGGCGTAGTTCACATTGTACGGTGGATCGGTGAAGGCCATGTGGGCGAGTTCGCCGTCCAAGACCTTCTCGGCATCGGCGAGGACGGTCGCGTCACCGCACAGCACACGATGCTCGCCACAGATCCAGAGATCGCCGGGACGGCTGACGGGCTCAGCCGGCAACTCGGGAGCTTCATCGAGATCGGCGGCCTCGTCGTCGGTGCGGGCCAGGAGGCGATCGATTTCGGATTCGTCGAAGCCGAGCAGGTCGAGATCGAACGCTTCTTCCTTCAAGGCGGCCAGCTCGGCCGCCAGCATTTCATCGTTCCAACCTGCGTTGATTGCGATTTGGTTGTCCGCGATCATCAGCGCGCGCCGCTGCGTCGGTGTCAGGTGCGACAGCACGATCACGGGCGCCTCGGTCAGCCCCAGCTTCCGAGCCGCCATGACCCGACCGTGGCCAGCAACGATCACGCCGTCGTCGCCGACCAGGACCGGATTGACGAACCCGAACTCGGCGATCGATCCCGCAATCTGCGCCACCTGCTCTTCGGAATGGGTGCGAGCGTTGCGCGCGTGCGGGATCAATCGCTCGAGCGGCCAGCGCTCGACCTTGTCGGAAAACTGCAGGTCCATTGCTCGATGATTGGCCAGCTACCGCTGGCGGGTGGTAACCCAAAGTGCTGGTACGGAGGCGGAGTACCACCCCGCTGTTACCACCATCTTGTTGCGGAAAGGCCCGGCTTATCGGGCAATCTGCAACTTGCCAGCCGGAACTGACGCGCCGGGTGGTAACTCAGATTTCGGGTCTGACGGTGGCGAAGTCCCGCGCCTCGCCCTCCCGCATACGGTTTTTCGCCAGGGAGGACCCGCGCTTGGTTCGAGGCGATGCCGCGTGCGTGACTCTCGACATCTTGCCAAAAACAATAGCCCTAAGGACCGAAACTGTCACATCGTAGAATGTCCTCGGACACTTTGCGCATTCGTTCTCACACTTGTTCTGCGTGTGCTCTCGCTATGACGAACTCCAGTGATCGCTTCATTGGGACCCTTCGGTCGCTGAGGCGCAGCGTGATCACGCTCAGTGCATATTGCCAGTGGCGATGGGTTGCCGACCGCGTGAGGCCAACCTTCCAGCAAATGCCCTTCCAGCGCTCTCCGCCGGCCCGCAGCCAAACGATCTTTGCGTCCAGCGGCTCGAGCCAGCGCAGCCATGCCAGCGCCTCCTCCATGCGACTGATTGCACCTGGTGATGGCGGAGGCAGCCGCAGCCGCGTCGGCTCTTGCCCTACGCGATCTGCGAATTCGACAACCATCTTTGGCCAGGTGTTGAAGTAGCCAGGGACGCGGGTCTCAGGCAGTCGCCTCATCACGTCTGCGGCCTCCACCAGGCGCTCCTCGACCAATGTCGGTGTCCATTGCATGGCAGCCATTGCTCGCCTCCGTCCTTGCATGTTTCCCATAGAGCTTGTCGCCGAGTTGCCGAATGAATTCCCGCTCCGGCCATGTGAGCCTTTGATCGTCGATAGACACTGCGAGCAGACCGTGCTCGCACCAGCCATCCTGTTTGATCTTCTCGGGCGGACGCCTTGACCCGCCGTACCCTCTAGGGAGCCACCTCATTGCGTCACCTCTGGGAGCAGCGCGGTGTAGCCCAGGACATCCAGTGCGCTGTCACGGTGCGTCGGGTCATACGCGAGCCGCGTGAGTTTCAAATCGATCATGCAGAGCACGACCTGTGCTGGAGTCACCGTTTGGCCGAGCGTGATCGACCAGCGAGCAGCGACAGCAGACATCGACGCTGCCGCGTCGCCATAAGCCGTGCCTCGTTCGGCGATGATGTTGGCTGCGCGCTGAAGCATCTGTTCGGAGGTCATGTCGTGGCCTCCGCGCCCGGTTGTTGTAATCCTGCGTTTGCATCGGCGACCATGTCGACCACTGCGCCGATGACCGAGGCCGGCTCCGAATTGCCGAGCCGGCCCATGCTCGCCGCCAGCTCTCGCGGCTCAGCACCATGCTGGATCAGACACGACACCACGACACAGGCATCAGCCAGCAACGCGTCCATGTTTGAACCGCTGCGTGCTCCATGGGTGAACACCTCACCGGGGCGGCCGTCCGGGTAGAACCCGATCGTGACCATGAAACGGGTTCCGTCGTATTCGAGCCGAAAGGTTTCGGCGGCGCGGCGATCCGGGAGACGCGTCCGGGTCATCGCACACCGCCGTCGGTTTCGATCGCCCACAACAAAATCGCGATGGCATCGGCCTCGTTGTCGTCAGCGGGGCGGAACCCTCGCTCGCGGACGGCGGCGATGACGGCGGCCTTGTCGGCGTTGCCCTTGCCGGCGATGAACCGCTTGATCGTTCCGACGGGGACGCCCTGGTAGGCAATGCCGTTCTGCTCACACCAGGAGGTCAGCGTGGCGAGGAGACCGCCATGGACGTGTGCAGCGTCCGTGCTCAGATGCCTGCGCACCTCCTCGTAATGGACGACACCGATGCCGGCTGTGTCCTGAGCCATGCTGTCGAGCCAGGCGCGGAAGCGCAGGTAGCGAATACCACCACCGTCGTATCGGCTTGGGCGGAATGACACCGTGCCGCTATCGATGCGGCCATCAGGCGAACGCAGTGCCCAGCCGGTGATGGTTGCCAAATCGAGAGCGAGGATGGTCCCCACCGGGGCGCTTGCCATGGCGGCAGGCAGAGTCAGAGTCGTCGAAGCCATGATGGTCTCCGTCATCGGGGTCTGTTGTGGTGGAGGACGGCGGCAGCCTGGTGCTTGGCGGTACTGGCTGCCGTCGTCTGCATTTGGAGCTTTGAGCGCCTTGGGGCGGCCCGGTGGCGTGCGGGAGGGCGTGCATCACAGCACCTCCTTCAACCAGGCGGGTGGATCAGGAACCGGGGAACGTTCATCCGGACGTTCCCCACCACGTTCCCCGCCATAAGCGTTTGATTGTTCGTCGCTTTGGGAAGGTGGGGAACGTGGGGAACGTTTTTCCGTTTCCTCCAACTCACACACGCGCGCGCGCACACGCGTAGGCATTGAAAAACGTTCCCCACGTTCCCCACGTTCCCCGGAGCTTTTGTTTTCAATGGGTTGCGTCGGGGAACGTTCAATTCCAACGTTCCCCTCGGAGACCGAACGTTCCCCTTCCAGAGTGAGCTGCCACCGCTTGGCTTGGTGCGAGACGCCAAGAATCCGAATTCGGACCTTCACCGACTGGATGTCGAACACACGGTCGCGCATGCGACCCAACGATTTGCCGAGGCGTGTTCGCTGCGATCGATCGTTTCCGGGTCCGAGCGGCAGTGGCGGCTCCGTGGTCAGCGCGAGTTCGTAGAGGTCGGCAGCTCCAACCTCTGCGGTTCCGAACCGGTCCCACCACGCCGATACGAAGCTCCGCCACACCGTGCCCTCGGCATCGGACGCCTCCATCAGTTCCTCGATATTGCCGAGGAAGCCCTCGATGCTGGCTGTCTCGAGCACGCCGCCCAGCACCTGCGCCCAGTTTTCGTAGCTGCCGATGGTGCGCGCGCCACGAGGGCGCCCTGCAGCGATCCAGCTCTGACAGATCGTGAGACAGGCGGCGACCAGTCGGGCACGGTTGGCGCGCACCCACGTCATCAGATCGGGATGGCGGAAGCCGCCGCGCTGCCAGGGCCGTTCGACATGCGCATCGAGCCGGATCCGCACGATCCGCCGCGCCATCTCGTTGGAAAATTCGGGATTGTTGCCAGTGGCGATCCAGACGCAGCGGATCGGCAGCCGGGCCATCTCGGAGGCACCAAGAATGCGGTCTTCCCAGAAGGGCGCGGTCAGTGCAGCGGCGACAGCGGCGCTGTCGAGTTTCTGACGCAGGTTGTCGATCAACACGATCGACGGAATCTGCCGAAGCTTTGCGGTCACGCGTTTGCGCCATTCCTCATCGTCGCGCCCTTCGGTCATGACGGATGCGCCAGAGCCGGTGAGGATCGTGGCGATGGCGTCGACAATCAGCGTCGCGCCGGTACCGGCTGCGGGCTTTTCGATCAGATGCAGCGGGGTCGGTCCATCGATCATGGCGCGCAGGAAGCCGAGCAACAGGAGCGCCACGGCATGTGCCTGTTCGGACGGCGAGACGAACGGGAAATCGCCGAGCAGGTCCTCACAAATCAGCGCACTCGCAGCTGAAAGCTCTTCCGCCGACGGGCGCTCCGCAATCGCGGGCACTTCGAATCCGTGAGCCGGGCAATAGAGAAGCCTGGCATCGGGGTGATAGCCCTGCGTGGTCAACAACCGGCCCTGGCGGCCGAACACCGGTGTATTGACGATGCCGACCAGCACCGGCAGTCCGGGGTCCGGGGTTGCCAGCACCGACTTGACCAACAGCGTCGGCGGATGGGCTGGGACGAGTTCGCCCTTGGCATTGATGCGCCGCCAGTTGCCGAGTTTCGCCAGCATATGGCGCAGCCGTTCATCGGACAGCGCAATGGCAACCGGGCGGCCTTCGTCATCCGGCACCACCCAGGTCAGGCCGCCGGCATAACGAAACAGCCAAGGCGTGCGGTTGGAGGCGAGCAGCAGGCTCCAAGCCTTCTCCACCGCCAGCGCAAGGTCGCCCTCGTCGGCGCGCATCAGACACGGCGAAGTGTCGGGCTCCATATAGTTGAGCGGGCGGTGCTGGCCGATCGGCGGTGGCGGCTCTTCATCGGATTGCAGCAGTGCACGCTCGAGCACGGCACGCACCGCCTGAGCTCCGTCGCGCACCAGCAGATCGTTGAAGTCATCACCGGACTGAGATGGCAGTGCGATAGCAACCTCACGGCCCTCGGCGCGCAGCCTCCGCGCGGTGGTCTCGGCAGCTCGGAAGCCGGCGCCCGAGACATCGTGATCGGCGAGAATGATGATGCGTTTGGCCGGCGCCGGGAGTTGCACCTGCTCCAGGCCTGACGTCGACAGCGCCGCCCAGACGACGAGCCCAGGACAGGCTTGCATGACGGCGAGCCCGGTCTCGATCCCTTCGCATAGCGCGAGCACACCGTCTTCACCGATGGGCGCGAGCCGCACCGCGCCGGTGCCATTTTTACCCAGCACCATGCGCGGCTTGCTGACCGGTGCCTTCGTCACCTTGTCCGGCTCCGCCGGATCGCACTGCAGATAGGTCCGATGAAGGGCGATGGTTTCGCCGGTGCAATTGCGCACGACGCCAATCATCGCAGGAAAACCGGATCTGGTCTCCCAGTGCGTCAGGTCGGCGTGCGCCAGCAGATCAGCGTCCTCGGGCACGACAAGCCCCCGGCTGGCCAGATAGGTTTCTGCCGGCGTGCCGGTGAGAGCGCGCGCGTGTTTGAGAATGAAAGCGATCTCGCGCGCGGCGTCATGTTCCTGCTTCGCTGCTGTTGGTGGCGGTGCCTGACGGATCGGAGCACCGGGCGACCATCCGGTTAGTTCAGCGGCTTGCGCAAAAAGTTCGCGCCCCTTGAGACCGGTTGCCTCCTCGATGGCGCTGAGCGGACCACCGCCCTGCCCACCGTCAAAATCGTGCCAGTCGCCCGCGCGCTCGCCATTGAGCGAGATGACGCAACTGCCCTGCTTGCGCGGTGGGGCACCCTTGATGTTGGCAAGCCGCCATTCGTCGCCAACACGGCGGCCATTCGGGAACAGCCGCGGCACCCAGGTCTGCGCGGTTGTGCGCAGCTCCGTGACGATGGCATCGAGGTCGTAGTGGACCTGTCGCGCCGGCAGATAGGTGACGTTGTTGAGGTCAATCAAGGATCGCGAGCCCCCGTTCGGCCCGCGTGATCGCGGTGTAGAGCCAGCGCGAACGATCCTCGGCGGTGCGGCCAAGACCGTCGTCGAATATGACGACGTTCTCCCATTGGCTGCCTTGCGCCTTGTGGCAGGTGATGGCGTAGCCCCAGACCGTCTCGATCAGGCCTCGCATCTCCTTCCAATCGCGCCGCGCCCGCTCGCTGTCGAAGGCGACATGATCGTCGTAGTGCCCCTTGTAGAAGCGATGCCGGCCGGCAATGGACGCGCCATCCTCGGTGGTCACGGTGGCGCTGAACGACAGGTGCCCCTCGTGCTGAATATCGTCGAGTGACACGAACATGCCGTTGATCAGACCGAGGTCGTGACGATTCTTGAGGCAGATGATCTTTTCGCCGCCGCCGATCGGATGCACGCCGGCAAAGCCCGCGGCATGTTTCATGGCGGCATTGAGCTGAAGCCGCGTGGCGTTGCGGCCACAGATCACCTGACCGCCGCGCAAGAGCTGCTCGGCCGAAATGTCGGTCCGGCGCATTTTCCAGACATGATCGTCATGGCCGCCGTAGGGGATCGGCTCGCCCTGCCGCGCCATGGTGGCAAGCCGGATGATGGCGCTCTCGCCCGCCTGCCGATGAATCTCGGTCAGCATCACGTCGGGCGGCGCATCGGTGAAGGCGCCGGCGCCCTTGATCGGCGGCAGTTGACCGGGGTCGCCCAGCACCAGGATCGGCTTGCCGAACGCGAGCAGGTCGGCGGCCATTTCGGGTCCCACCATGGAGACCTCGTCAAGCACGATGAGCTCGGCATCGCGGACCAGCGACTGTTCGTTGAGGACGAACCGAGGCCGATGAATGTCGGCGAGCCGCAGCTCCAGACGCTTGAGCCGCTCCATCGCAAACAGCTGCTCTGCAGCCGGCAGACTGCCGATGCTGGACCGGAGTTCGGCAGCCTCCTTTTCGACCCGCGCGATCTCTTCGGGTGTTGCCTCCGAGACCCGATAGATCAGGCTATGGATGGTCGACGCCGGCGTGCCCTTGCGCGTCATCACCAGCGCAGCCTTGCCGGTGAAGGCTGCGAACAGAACACCGCCGGCGACGATGCCGTCGCGGTTCTTAGGGACCAAGCCGAGCGCCTCGATGGCGTGCGCCGTGATCGTGCTCTTGCCCGACCCGGCATAGCCGAACAGCCGGAACACCGGCTGCTTGCGATTCGGGTTCCGATACCAATCTACGATCGCTCGGATGGCGGCGGCTTGCTGCGGCGATGGTGTGAAAGTCATACCCCGCCCTCCCAGCAGCGCTCCGCAAAGAAGCACCAGCGGCAGAGATGGAAGTCCGACTTCTCAGCGATCCGCGGGGGCAGTTCGCCCGCCTCAGCGGCGCGAATGATGTCGACGGCCTTGTCGGAGAGCGCTTGCGCCATCCTTGGATCGAAACCGACGATCTCGTGATGAAGCGCCTGGGTGTCTTTGTTCACGGCGGTGAATAGAGCCGTGGCGAGGTCCATGTAGGCCATGTAGATCTGCAGCTGCGCGTAATAGATCGGCTTCGACAGCTCGACGCCGCGCTTGACGAGATCGGCCCAGGACTTGGCGTTGAGCGATTTGTGTTCAAACAGCGCGGGCCAGCTAATCCCAACATCGGGCCCGGCCACGATCACGCCGTCGACATGACCGCGAATGCGTCCGCCAGCGATCGAGAAGCCGAACTGCCGCCCGTCCTGCCCCTTGTCGCGCAGGTCGAATCCAGCGGCACGCAACCAGCGAATGGAAAGATCCTCGAACTGGTGTCCGGCATCGAAGATCCGCAGCATCCGACCGTCGAAGCCCTTGCCGTCATCGATCGGAACCTTGGTCAACTCGTAGACAAGCTTGCGCCCGCAGGGTTCGCCAATGCGGCTGCCGCCGAGATAATCGCGCGGGCGCTGCATTCGATTGCGCTCGATCAGCGCGCCGTCGATCAGCGAATTGATCCGGTGAGCCGGACTCGTCAATGCCGAAAGAGCGCCGCCATAGACAAATCCCGATCCAGAATTGAGGTCGATCATCGGCGCCACCTCAAAATGGAATGTCGCCGTTGAGCGATTGGCGCTGCATGGAGTCCTGGAAGCCGTCGACGCAGGCTTCGATGATGCGGTCGATGTCACCGGCTGTCCGGTCGTGGAACGGCGCCATCAGACCGAGTTCAGTCAGAACCTCGGCGAGGAACCGTCGCGCATCCTTGATGGCGCGCTGTTCCATGTCGGTCTTGTCGATCATGCCCTTGTTCCTCTTGGCGATGGCCGCGCCCGCGCGTTGGCAGCGGTGCGAGCAGAATGCGAAGGTCGGATATCGATCCGGCCGAAGCTCATGCGTGTAGTAGAAGCCGATGGCAGCCCGGCTGCAGACGGCGCAGACCCTCACCCCAGGAGCAGCGTCGAGAGCTTCCGCGACTCGGATTCGTCGGGTCGCTGCGCGATCCGCTGCGAGGTCAGCACGATGAAGCGGCTGATAGCGTTCTGCGCCATGGCCTCGAGCTCGGGCATGGTCAAAGAGCGGATTGGCTGATGAAGCCTTCCTCTTCCTTCGAGCCATTCGCCGACCGCTATCGCTGCTTCATGCGTGGTGTGGGCCTGCCACTCGTCGTCGTTCACGGCTTAACCATTGAGCCAGGCGGGGCCGTGCGGCTTGGCTGCAGGTGCGGCGGCCAGTGGTTGCGACCAGGCCTTGGCCGCGGCTGCCTGTGGCTGTTGCGGCGCCTTCGCCGGCGCAGCCTGCGCCGCTGTCTGGGACCAGGCCGGCTGGAGCGTTGTGCCTTTGGCCGCAGCACGCTGACGACTGGGGCTCGCCGGCACATCCTTGCCGTCCGTGACGAGCTTCCACTCCTTCTCGGTCGGGATCACCACGCGATCGAGGCGGTTCTGGTCGCCGTATCGAGGATCGTCGCTAGGCTCGACTTTGATCTTGGCGATGAACGAAATCCCGGAGAGATCGCCCAACCCGCGCAGAATGCGCTTCTGCTTGGCCGCCTCGCTCATGTCCGCAGGATCGAGGCCAAGCGCGCTGTCGATCATGGCGCGGAAGCTGCTCTTCGAGATCTTCCAGGCGATCGAGACTCCATTCTCGTCGACCTTGCCGCCCTGGACGGTGAACATCTGCCAGAACTTGCGCCGGGCATGCGGGCCCTCCAGCACGGTGAATTCGCAATCGAGCATTCGCACGTCGCTGCTGGGATCCTTGGCGGCTCGCAGCAGGCCTTGATCAATCTCACCCTCCCCGTCGATCCCACCGGGCCGGATGGTCATAGTCACCTTGGCAAAGGTGCCGTCTGGAATGAGTTCGCTCGTCTTCTGCTGCTCGGCATCGTTCATATCGAAGGTCATGGTGCTCATCCTTTCGTGGTTGCGTTGATCTTGGTCAGAAGCGCGCCAAGGTCTGGCGGCTCGGTGACGTCCAGGCGTCCGCTGCGGTCCTTGGCGGGAAGCCCGAAGGTGTTGCCGGAGCGGCAGACAAGACGACGGACATCCCCGCGTTCGGGGTCATGCCGCCAATTCTCGCCATCCCGGGCAAACAGGCTCAGTGTGATGACCTGATCGACGATGCCGGGAAGCTCTCGCGCCGCCTTGCCGCCTTCCATCTGCGGCTGCCAGGTGACGCGGTTGAACTCGTCGGTGATGCGCTCGAGAATGCCGACAAAGATCACGGTCTTTCCGGGCGCGTGCTGCAGGTGTTTGAGCAGCGCGATGACTTCGCGGGCAAGCAGGCCATAGGCGCCGCGGGTATCTGGTTTTCCGGTCTTTTCCGAAAAGGCCTCGGGACGGGTCTTCGCCCAAGCCATCGCCTGCCGGGTTAGGTCGGTGATGCTGTCGACGAAAACGATCTGCTTGTCCGCGACCATCGAAACGAGGTCCGGATACGTCTCGGCAACATGCCGGTAATGGGCTTCGGAGAAGAAGCTCGATTGGTCGGCCGCCGGATTGATGCCGCCTATGATGCAGCCGATGTCCAGCGCATCCGTGAAGGTGCGCACCGGAATGCTGTCGCCTCGCCAATCCTGGACCGACTTCATGCCGGCCTCGAGGTCGATGCAGACTGTGCTGGCTTCTGGCAAAGTCTTGAGCAGCGAGGTCTTGCCGCCGCCGCTTGGACCGAAGATCGCCATCGTGGTTTTGCTGGCATCTTTTGCGAGCCGCTCATCGGCGGTGATGATGCGAAGAGCCATCACGCGCCTCCCTTGATGGAGTCGAAGCGATAGGACGGCTTGCCGGTTTCGACCGTCCGGGCCGGCTCAAAGGCAGCTCGGATGCTCTGCGGCCAGGCGCCGTAGGCTCGCTCGGAAACCGAGTATTCGAGCGTGACGTATTCCATTGGATCATCGCCGCTTGCGCGAATGCGCTCGACGACCTGGGCGAGCCCGGGCTGCTCCCACTTCACCCGCTTTGGCAGATCGGCAATGACGACAATGTCGCAATCCTCGATCCGCACCGCGCCCGTGTCCTTGCCTGCGCTACGGCGCAACGCGGCGGCACGATCGCGATATTTGAGGTCGAGGCCGGTATCGAGCCGGTCCTTGAGGCGCTTGGCATTCGCGAGCTGGTCGATCACCTCCTGCTGCAGCAGAGCCAGCTGCTCGGCTGGCAGTGCGGCGATGTCGCCAATTGGCGTGGTCGCCAGGTCGTCGAGGCTGAACCGGTTGGGGATCGACATGGAAGCTCTCCTTGATGATGGGGATGCTGGTTGTGCCGGCGTCATCAGGCGGCCTCGGCGAGCAGCAGCGATGACAGCGCGGGTGTTTCCGGCCGCGGGCGAGCGATGGCGAGGTAGCTGAACCGGTTTTCGCCGAGGCGGCGTTGCACCAGATGAACAAGCTCTTTCTCGGCGGCCCATCGCGCACGGTTCGCCAGCGCAATGAGTTCGAGCCGTTCGCCGTTGGAAAAGCCGCTGATGCGCGCATCAATGTCGAGGACGAGAAAGCCGCGGTGATACTCGAGCGCATCGTTCGGTGCGGCCTGGCTCAGCCAGGCACACAGGTCGATCTCGCTTACGAGCGGCTTGAGACGCAGCACGATCATCGCGCACCTGCCTCGGTGCGGAGCGTGCTGGTGCGCAGCTGCTCGGTCTCGTAGGCCTCGATATCCTCAATGCGATAGACGACCCGGCCGCCGACCTTGAGAAACCGCGGGCCTTGCCCGGTCCAGCGCCAGCGCTCCAGGGTGCGATGACTGACGCTCCAGCGCTGCGCGACTTCAGCTTGTCTGAGATGTTTGATCAGCACTGCTCCGCTCCTCGCGTTCGTTTGAACGTGAGCGCGACAATGCCGAGCGATCGGTCACGCGACGTGGGGATCGCGGGGGGACCGGAAGGGGATCAACGTAGGAAAATTGCAGGCCGCAGGGGGATCGCTGGGGGATAGCGGGGGATGGAGGATAAAATGCGCTGCGAGCCGACCGGCTCAGCGGTGCCGGCGGCGGTCGTCAGCGCTGCGGCACGCGAAGGCGATAGCGCCCGCGCCCATCAGAATCGATCAAGCGGCGCCAGTGCGGCTGGGACTTGAACACGTCGGCCATGCGCGTGCTGGACGATCCGGCGCTACCAAGGATGACCTTGCCCTCGCACCAGGGATTCGCCGAGGTTGCGGCCTCGTGCAATCGTTTCACCACCCCTGCCTGTACGGGACCAAGATTGAACAGAAGGCCCGCAGTGCGAACCTCGCGATAATCGTCGGTCTGTTGCAGCGACGGCGCGACCGAGCCTTTGCGGACGAGCGCGTGCTGCGCTTCGACGCGGTCGCGCTCCTCGCGGCGGACCAGCAAATCATCCCGGCACACCGAGACGGTCCGCGTCGGCTCGATCAGATAGCAGTACTCCTTATCAGGCGCATGAAAGTGCGCGACATCGACCTGGCCCTGCCGGAACACCCGGAACACATCGCGCTCCTGCAGATCCTGGAACCCGGTAAAGCGGCGGCGTTCGTGGGGCACCGTGAACCATTCGCCGTCGGAGCCCTCCTCGTAGACCCCGAACTCCATTTCCACCCCGAACAACCGCACTGACAGCCGCAGCAGGCCGTTTTCGGCCAGGTAGGCGAGATCGCGGTGGGGCAGATTCCAGCGTTCTTCCAATTCCTCCAGGGTGAAATACGCCTTGTCGATCAACGACATTCCCGTCGAAGCCCTCTATTTGAAGCCTCTTGTGTTCTTGGTTTATTCTAGTCTAGGATGCTGGACGAATCAATCCCTTTTGGTCCTCACGCTCCACGATTTTGGGAAGTCTCCGATGCGTTACACCATGGCCGACCGCCTCAAGGCCCGCAGCAGACAGCTCGGTCTCAGTGCCGCGCAGGTCGGCGAGATCGCCAGCGTCAACCGCACCTTCGTCTACGACATCATGCGCGGCAAATCCGCAAACCCGAACCTCACCAAGCTCGATCGCGTGGCGCAGGCGCTCAAGGTCGAGCGCAACTGGCTCCTTCACGGCATGGGTGGAGTGCAAGGCGAGGAACCGATCGTCGAACATCCCGACGACAGCTTCGTCGCCATCTCGTCGGTCGCGGTCCGGCCCTCCATGGGCGGCGGCCATCTGGTCGAACAAGAGCCCATGAACGGCCGGCCGTATCATTTCCAGCGCTCGTGGATAAAACATGATCTGCATGCCGATCCAGTCAACCTGCGGATCATGCATGTCGAGGGCGACAGCATGATGCCGACGCTCCACGACGGAGACATCGTGCTGGTGGACCTCGGCCGGCGTTCGCCCACGCCGCCCGGCATATTCGTGCTTCACGATGGCATGGGTCTCGTCGCCAAACGGCTCGAGCACATCCCCAACAGCGATCCGCCAAGGGTTCGGATCATCTCGGACAATCCGCTCTACAAGCCGTACGAAGGCAGCGGGGAAGAGGTGAACATCATCGGACGGATTCGATGGTTCGCGCGGGAGATGTGACAGCATCCAACCATCTGATGGCCTCGATGTGCGTCGCTGAAATTGTAATTTTTGCGACTCGATCTATATTAGCCGCCATCCGCCAGCTCGCCGCGCGCCTGCGCAGGCAGCGGCGGTTCCGCGCCCGCCTGCTCGGCCCCTGGGTGGGCGACAAGAATCACGGGCGGCTCTACCTGCCGCTGGTGCCCGAGACGCGAAACGGCGTCGACCCCTGCGCGCGCCTGCAGAGCCTGTCCGGCCGCCGGCCGACGGGGCTCTACACCGTCGGCCTCATCCATTTCCGCGATCACCTCGACGCCGCAGAGACGACGGCACTGCGCCGGATCCTCGGGGAATGGCGCGACCGCGTGCTGCTCGAGTACACGGTCGAGGAGATCTGGCTGCAGGCGACGCATGACAGCCTCGCCCTCGACGCCCGGATCGTCACACGGATTCCCTTACGCGGCTAAGGGCGTTACGCCCGGGCGGACGCTTTCAGGGGGGCATCAGCGTCCAGCCCGGGCGCGCCCCCATCCCGCCGCCCCCCTTCCTCCCCTGGACTGGGGGGAAGCGGCGGAACGAAGAGGATCAGCCGGTGTAGTTAGCATCAAAGCGGCCGAAGGCCGGCGCCAACGCCGCCATAGTTCGCCGCAGGATCTCAGGCGAGGTCGACCTGTCTACCGGCAGGAGAACGCTGGCCATGAGGAAGATTCCTCTCAGCCGTCGCCGCGGCGCGGGGTGACGTGGGCGGGTGCGGCGAGGTGAGGCAGGCCGGCCGGCGCCTCGTCGTGAGGGACGGCCGCCGGCCCATGCGCCTGTCGCTTGCCGCGCTTGCGCGAGATGGTGACGTTGACGCCCTCGACGAACACCGAGAAGAGCATGGCGAAGTAGAGGTAGCCCTTGGGGATGTGGAAGCCCATGCCCTCGGCGACCAGCGCCATGCCGATGAGCAGCACGAAGGCCAGCGCCAGAACCTTTACCGTCGGATTGGCGTGGATGAAGCGCATGATCGGGCCGGAGGCGACCAGCATGACGATGACGGCGACGATCACCGCCGTGGCCATCACCCAGATCTCGCGCGCCATACCGACGGCGGTGATCGCCGAGTCTAAGGAGAAGACGACGTCGAGCGCGACGATCTGCGCCACGGCGCTGCCGAAGCCGGTGACACGGCGCTCGCGTGGCGTTAAGCCGGCCTCCTCGACCGCGTCGTGCATCTCGCGCACCGCCTTGACGATGAGGAAGAGGCCGCCGCCGAGCATCAGCAGGTCGCGGCCAGAGAGCGTCAGCTTGCCCAGGCTCAGCAACGGCTGGGTCAGGCTGGCGATCCAAGCGACGGAGAAGAGAAGAAGAAGACGGGTGATCATGGCCAGCGCCAGGCCGACGATGCGCGCCTTGTCGCGCTGATGCACCGGAAGAGTGGTGGCGACGATCGCGATGACCACGATGTTGTCGATGCCGAGCACGATCTCGAGCGCGGTCAGGGTGAGCAGGCTGACGATGATTTCGGGATCGAACATGGGACGGTGATGTGGCTTTCCCTGGTTAACTGCCCCTCGGAGGGCGGCTTGCGCAGGATGAGGTCTGTACTTGTTGTGTCCTTACCCTGAAGTGCGAGCCTGGCGAGGCCGGTTACGTCGGATTCGCCGCGTAAGACCCGCCCCCGTTCAGCCTTGCCCTGGCTCGTGCGAGAAGGCGATCAGCGTAGGAAAAAACGGGAATCTTGGATTTACCGAGAACCTTCTGCGTGACGCTGCCGAGCACCAAGCCACGCAGGCCGCCTTCGCCATGTGTCGCCATTACGATGCAATCGCATTTCTGCTTCTTGGCGATGTCGAGGATGGCGTCAGCTGCATAGTCGTTGGTGGCGTGAACGCCCTCGAACTTGACGCCGGCTTTCCTCGCCGCACGGGCGATGAAGTTGAGGTGCTTGGCGGTTGTACGCTCGATTATTTTCTCGTGCTCTTTCGGCGTCGCATACCCAGTTGGAAGATAGTTGCGGTAGACGATCGGGGTCGCGGGTGGAGCGGCGAAAAAGCCCGTAACCTTCGCCCCCATCGACTTGGCGAGCGCGATACCTTGCGTCACGGCTTTCTGTGAGAGCGGCGAACCATCCGTCGGAATCAGGATATTCTTGAACATGCAGCATCCCCGTTAGCTGGCGTAGGGCAAGACCCAGATCAGCATTGCGAACACGTAGCAGATCAGCGAGCTGACCAGGCAAAAGGCGAAACTCCAGGACAGGAATTCGCGTAGCGAGACCTTGCGGCTCTCCTCCTTCTCTGCAATGCGGAGTGCCACGTAGAGTGCGGGCGCGCCGGCGACCGTGAGATTGCTCCCCAGCGTGCCGGACCACAGCACGACCCACCATAACGGCCACGGCGGAACCCCCTGGGCACCGAGCTCCTTGATCGTGTTGAGGAACGTCAGGATATAGGCGTCGTGTTCGACGATGCCGACGACGGGGATCGTGACCCAGTACAGGATGGTCGCGCCCAACGCATAGTTCGTCTCGAACACCGGCCGCAGCCAGTTCGCCAGCATGTCCAGGATATGCGTCTTCTCCAGGCCGCCAACCAGCGCAAACAGCGCGATGTAAAAGAACACGGCGCGCCAGTCCAGCTCCTGCACGATATGCTCGAAGCTCGGGGCTTCCTTGAGTCTCGTACCCAACATCTCGACGATCAGCACCAGAATGACGGCGCCGGTCAGCGCGATGAATCCAAGCTTTACGTCCAGATATTCGCGTATCGCCATCGCTAAAACGGTCAGCAGGAACATCCCGCACGTGACTGCCGCAAACAGCGGGTCGGGGATATCCGACTTGATGCTGGCGGCACCTTCCGCCGTCGGCCTACCGATGCGGCGGAAGCCGTAGGCGTACATGAAGGCCAGCGTGAGGACGAACGTGGCCATGAGAATCGGGAACGACGATGGTCGCCCGTCCTGCCAGATGAAGTCGAAGAACTCGGCGCCGGCGACGCTATGCAGCATCTGCGGCGGCAGGTCGCCGAGCAGAAGAGCCGTGCCCATGAAATTCGCACTGAAGCCGATCATCAGCACCAGGGGCGTCGCCGGAATCCCCAGCGCGCGCGCCAACGGCAGCGCGACTGGCGCCATCATCAGGATGCAGACCACATTGTCGATGAACATCGACAGCAGGCCGGTCAGCATCGAAAGCACGAGAACCAGCAATCCTGGCCTTCCTCCGGACAGTTTCAGCGATTGTACTGAAAGCCAGCTCGGCACGCCGGTCTTACCGAAATACCCGGCAATGACCCAGATGCCGACCAGGATTGCCATCACGTTCCAGTCGACGAGCTCGGCTGCTTCTACCTCGTTCATGGTCCCCATCCAGACCATGGCCACGACACCGAGAAGCGCCGCAACGGTAGCGTCGAGCTTATTGATGACGACGGCTGTGATCGTGACCGCAAAAACGATCAGCGTCAGCCCCTGCAGCATGGTCATGGAATATCTCCCGTCATTGCAATTTTCTGGGCCGGCGGCACGGGCAGCTCGACCCGCTTCTTGTGGTCTAGGTCCGGCGCCCAGCCGACGATTGCCTGCATCACGAAGAAGCCGAACACGTAAGAGACCGCGACATGCCAGCCGTGCCGTAGCCAGCGGCCGACCGACTTTGCTTCCGGATACATGTTGGATAGCGCCACACCGGCCGACGATCCGAAATAGATCATCGAGCCGCCGAAGCCCACGCAGTATGCGAGGAAGCCCCAGTCGTAGCCGCCTTG
>Ga0194132_10005109_pt1 | contig 21657 bp, 26 predicted proteins | sample TA2KigOf80mmetaG_FD_148612 | JGI IMG/M metagenome (GOLD analysis project Ga0194132, IMG submission 148612) | Freshwater microbial communities from Lake Tanganyika, Tanzania - TA2015054 Kigoma Offshore 80m | ecosystem: Environmental > Aquatic > Freshwater > Lake | place: Tanzania: Lake... | reverse complement strand
TCAGGGAGAAGGTCAGGATGAGGGAGTCGAGAAGTCAAAAGCCCTGAGTTTTCATCCCCTCACCCTAGCCCTCTCCCTGAGGGAGAGGGAATTACTGCACTGCCAACAGCTTAAGTTGTGACTGGTGGGCGTTGACCTCACCCCTAGCCCCTCTCCATGACTGGAGAGGGGAAGAAAGGAGGGGGCGTGCGCTGTGCGCACGCTGGTTTTACCATGACATAAGAGTGACTTGACCTAGCCGATCTTCGCGCTTTGCCCACCATCGACCGGCAAGATCACTCCAGTGATGAACTTTGCTTCATCTGAATTGAGGAACAATGCCGCATGGGCAATATCCCAGCCAGTGCCCATCTTGGCGCCGAGCGGTACGATCGCATCGCGTTCTTTCCGCAGTTGCTCTCGTGAAATGCCGCGAGCTTTCGAGATGCCCTCAATCGCCATCGGTGTATCCATGAGGCCCGGCATGATGCAGTTGACGCGAATCCCATACTTGGCATTCGACAGCGCCAGTTGATTGGTAATCGCGTTCACTCCAGCCTTCGAAGTCTTGTAGGCCAAAATGCCGACATTACACACCGCCGCGATTGACGAGATATTGAGGATCGCGCTACTCCCCTGTCCGCGCATAACCGGAATGACGTGTTTACACGGCATGATAACGCTTTTCATGTTGACACCGAGAATCCGATCCCAGGCCTCTTCAGTCACTTGATTCAGCCCACCGTCGTTATCACCAATGCCAACATTATTATGCAAAATATCGATACGACCAAACCGCTGCACACATGCTTCCGCCATCTTCTTACAGTCGTTGCTATTGATCGCATCAGCTTGAAAGGGGATCGCTTCGCCGCCTTCTTTAGCAATCATCGCGCAAGTGTCTTCCGCAGAATCGAGACGCCGGTCGACAACGAAAATTTTCGCTCCTTCGCGAGCATACAGGATTGCACTCGCACGTCCGTTCCCGATGGTCTCACCAGGAGTTTGGCCAGCACCGACAACGATAGCAACTTTGTTTTTGAGACGATCAGACATGGGGACCTCCTAAAAGCGCCACTATGGGGCTGGGGGCTAGGGGCTGGGGACTAGTTTTTTACAAGCCCCAAGTCTCTAGCCCCTAGTCCCAAAAGGGGAGGGGCGGGGGGCGGTTACGTTTACGCCTCACGTATTCTCAAACGACGTCGTCAACCCTGGATCGAGCTGCACTCCCAACGTGTTCAATGCCATCGACACGAGGTTGTACTGGCCAACAGCAAAGACAATGTCCATCAACTGCTGGGTATTATAGTGCTTGCTCAACCCCTGCCAGGTTGTGTCGCTAATGCACGCGTCTTTATGCAGTTCGTCGGTCGCTTTGAGCATCAGCACATCGCGTTCGCTCCAGCCTTTGGCAGTCGGACCGACCTTGATGCGGTGCACTTCATCGTCAGTAAGACCAGCTTGTTTACCAATCCGTACATGCTGTGCCCATTCGTATTCGGCTTCACATAGCCAGCCGATGCGCAAGATCACAAGCTCACGCTCACGTGCAGGCACAGTCGATTTGAATAACACATGGTTACCAAACACCAGCCAGCGCTTGAGCAAGTCGGGATGATGCGCCAGAGTCTTAAAGATATTGGGCACTTCGCCTTGTCCGACTTTAATCTCACGCAGTGTTTCCTTGACTTTATCGCCCCACTGCGATTCATCGATTGGGGCGACACGAGGTTTGCTGAGTTTCATGACCGTTCCTCCTTTCGTTGGTCGATGGTGTATCGTGTTATGTGTGAAGGAAGCAAGGGGTGCATCCTCTCGGTAATGGCTCAGTTTGATACGCAGATGCGTCTCCGTAAGGGCGGCCCCAAGTCTGCGTAGGTCGGGATAAGGCCATAAGCCGTTCCCTGCTTCGTCTGTCGGAAACGCTGCGCTTATTCCGGCCTACTTGCATGCCGTGCCTCTACAACTGCAAAAGCGACTCAGCTATTTTATTGCTATGAGCAAACTGAAAGATCTGGCTGGCCATCTGATCGACGAATGGACAACGCATTCCAGCTCCTTTGCCCGCACTGGCTTCTGGGGCGCTTTTGGCGGTGCAGGAGGGATTCCTTTGGCGCGCAGTACAGGGCGCTTGTTGATCGCCCAGCGTTCCCCCAGAGTCCTGCAGCCAGGAACGTGGGGCACGATTGGTGGCGCGATTGATCCTGGGGAAGGACCGGAAGATGCTGTGTTACGCGAGATCCGCGAAGAGCTCGGCTTTCATACCGCAACGATTGACGACCTGCACCTGTGCTACGTCTTTCGCGACCAGCGCACCTCGTTCACCTATCACAACTACATTGTTCTCGTAGACGACGAATTTCAGCCAACCTCAAATTGGGAAGTGTCAGCTCACGCCTGGATCGAATTCGGCCAATGGCCATCGCCGTTGCACTTCGGCATGGAAGCATGGCTGCGAGATGTCGAGGGTGAGTTCGTGTTACGTGAACTTACCAGCAAGCGTGGACAGCGGTCGTAAAGGATGTAACTGTACTAAGGACGATTTGATCAGTGAGTAGGAAAAATCCGAAAGCGTTTGCGTCCATCAATCCGGTAGATTTCAAAGTCAGAAAAATCAACCGTCAAAATTGTTTGCAACGACTCCCGTTGTGCAAGCCGCACCAGAGTCGCATCAGCAAAGTCCATGGGCCGATCATGATACTTTTGCATCAGGGCATGCAGGACTGGCATATCGGCATCATCGATAGCAGCAACCGTCACCGCTCCAGAACGGAGAAATGCCCATGCTGCTTCTACCTCGTGGGGATTATCTCCAACTAGATGAAAGAGTTCAGCAAGAACGGATGCCGATGTAACAAACGGAAGAGCAAACTCCGCAACTGCATCAACGCACGCACGATGCCAACGATCACCTCGATCCACGAGCGCAAGAATAGCTCCAGTGTCGATTAAACCTTTAAGACGCACGGCGATTGACCAATCTCGTTCGCACGAGAGAGCGCACCTGTTCTGAACGCTTAGGATTATGCCCTTGAATCGCGCCGAAAGTCGCCGCTGCAGCCGCGTGCAATCGCTCTTGTTCGGTTTCTAGCTGATTTCGTTCCTGGCGATGGACAGATAACCAATCGGCAACGATCCGCTCAAGCAAGGTGGAGATTGGAGCACCTTCCTGACGAGAGACCTCTTCTAGGGCATGCTTCAATGTCGGAGAAAGACGCCAACTATATACTTCTGATTTCATGCACGACACTGTAGTTCACGGTGCTCTTTTCTGTCAATAATCGTAATATATGAAGTAACTTCACGCTCAACCATTGCACTTTTCCGCGTGGAATGGTGGAATACCGCCCACATAATGGAGGGTAGAGATGATGACGAAACGACGTGTAGCCTTGAGGCTGAAGTTCACGCTACGAACAACAGCGTTACTCCTGCCGCTTGCGCTCGCTGCATTGGCAATAGCGGACGACAAGGACCTGGCTCAACGTGGCGGTGCTGCCGCTGGTCCAGCTTCGTGGGTTGATAATCTGATGCCCATTACCCAAGCCGATTGGAGTTACAATCGTGCGGCCCATCTCTTGGAACGTGCAGGCTTTGGCGGCACGCCTGAGGAAATCGACCGTTTGGCAGCAATGCCTCCTGAGGCTGCGGTGAATTGGGTGGTGCAGTATCAGAGCTTCGACAATGCCCAGCTCCCGCCTTTTGATGAGTCGGGAATTTTCGATGCAACGATCGAGCCTTTTCCGAAGAGTCGTGAGGATGTCGTCCGCATCGCGCGCGAAAAAGGCGAAGCGATGGGCATCAAGGTCAAACCAGGCGGAGACCGACCGCTGCAGCCGATCATCAATCGCTTCTTCTATTGGCTGCGTGCGGATGTGATGGAAATGCACCGCGGTGGGCAATGGTGGGCCAACCGTATGTTGCGCACCAAGCGCCCGCTCGAAGAGAAGCTTGCCCTCTTTTGGCACGGTCATTTCGCAACCTCTGATGTTAAAGTGCGCGATTATCGCAAGCTGATGCAACAGCTCGCACTGTTTCACAAACATGGTAATGGCAATTTTCGCGATCTGTTGATTGGTGTCGCCAAAGACCCAGCAATGCTGGTCTATCTCGACGCCGGAGAAAACCTCAAGGGGAAGCCCAACGAAAACTTTGGGCGTGAGATTCTCGAACTCTTCACTATGGGTGTGGGGAATTACACTGAGCATGACATTCGCGAAGCCGCACGGGCGTTCACTGGTTGGACCAACGACAGCCTCAAGTTTGTTGTGAAACCAGAGCTGCATGATGATGGCGAAAAAACCGTGCTGGGCAAGACCGGAAAATTCGATGGTGTCGAGGTCATCGATATCATTCTCTCACGCGAGGTGACCGCGCGATTCATTGCTAGCAAGCTCTACCGCCATTTTGTTCGTGATGACATTTCTCCTGAACAGTCTGCCAAACTCGGCAAGATTTTGTATGACAATAAGTATGAAATGAAGCCACTATTGACGGCAATCTTTTTGTCACGTGATTTTTATAGCCAGCCCTCGTATGGCACTCAGATTAAGAGCCCGGTGCATCTCGCCATTTCGACCTATCGTAAGTTAGGGTTGACGGAAGTCCCTGGCATCCCAGATTTCAACACCATCACCGAAAACCTCGGACAAGAATTGTTTCATCCGCCCAATGTCGCTGGTTGGGAAGGTGGGCGCAGTTGGGTCACGCCTGCGTTGTTGCTGGCGCGCGGGAACTTTGCGCGTGAGGTGCTCTTTCCTGATGTCGTAAACTTCAAAGCTCCTGATCAATATATGCCTGAGCAGAACCGCCTGGTGGCCGTCAAAGTGGCGCAGGGTATCGAGATTACCGAGGCGACCAAAGAAGAGGCGGTCGACTATTCGGGCGGCAGCATGTCGATGTTCAACCAGATGGCCGGTGCTGATGAAGATTACAACACTCGTTATGGCAGCACCCACGGCTGGGAAGAAGCCTTTCGTCGGGTTAAGCCAATTCCTCGGCGAGCCGCACAGGTCAATTTCACACAAATGGTGACCAAGGCGAAGCTGGAAACTCCTTCTGCGGTTGTTGATTATTTTACGGCGCGCCTGTTACGTGCACCGCTCGCGGCAGATGATCGGCAAGCATTGATCGACTTTTTCACCAAAGAGTTAGGTACTGAGAAGATTCAATCAGCAATGACCTATCTCGAAGAACCTGTACGTTTGCTCGTCCATGCCATCATGAGTACGCCTGAGTATCAGCTTGGGTAACAGGCTATATGCAACGGTTAGGTTGTTACGTCATTGCTTCGCTACGCTCGCTATGACGTTCTTCTCTCGCTTTGAGAACAACTGTTGAGAATAAGGATCAAATATGTCGGTTAAATCATGCTCTTCTTGTTCAATCACTCGCCGTGATGCGTTACGACTTGGTCTCTACGGCCTTGGCATCTCGGCAGGCTTGCCAGCCTTCTTTCAAACTGCAGCCTCAGCCTTAGCGGCTACGGAGGACGGCACCAAAGCCCGCGAAGCCGAGCGCGTTCTCGTGGTTGTTGAACTCTCCGGTGGCAACGATGGGGTAAACACCGTCGTGCCGTATGGTAATGATGCCTATTACAAGCATCGCCCAACCATCGGCATTCCCGTTAACAAGGTACGAAAGATTGACGACCATTTCGGTTTTCATCCGTCGATGGCCGGGTTCGAGAAACTCTACAAAGACGGCAAGCTCGCAGTCGTGCATGGCTGTGGGTATGAAAAACCGACGCTTTCCCACTTCTTGTCGATGGGCTTCTGGCATACTGGAGCACCCAATGCTGGGGAGAAGCTGGGGTGGTTGGGTCGTCTTGCTGATGGCATGGACGCCAAAGGGCAACGCAACTTCATCGCCAATATCGCGACCACCCAGTCACTCGCAGTGCGTAGCCGCAATCATTCTCCCTTAGTGTTTGACGATCCGGCGACTTTCGTTCGTAGCGGCATCTATCAACAAAAGCCACTTTTCGATCGCTTCGGTCGTACTCGCACCACCGGCAACTCGTCACTCGATTTTCTCACTGGCATTGCCGAAAATGCAACTGAGAGTGCGTCCTTCGTACGTCAAGCCTGGGCAGACTACAAAACCCCGGTGGACTACGGCGCTAATGCGGCTGGGTTAGGGCTCGACTTACGTAAGGTTTCCGCCTTGATCAACGCCAAGATGCCGACTCGACTGTATTACGTTCCATACGCAGGCAATGTGTTCGATACCCACGTACATCAGCCTGATACTCACAACCGGTTATTAACTTATACGGCTGATGCTCTGCGAGCATTTGTTGATGACCTGAAGCGCATTGGTCGCGACTCAGATGTAGCGGTGATGGTTTTCACGGAATTTGGTCGGCGCGTGCCAGAGAACACCAGCAAAGGCACTGACCACGGTACGGCAACACCGATGTTCGTACTCGGTGGACCAGTCAAAGGTGGTCTCTATGGCAAGCCCGTCAGTCTTACTGAACTTGACGATGGCAACTTGCTGTACACCACCGATTTCCGGCGTGTGTACGCCACAGTGATGCAGCAATGGCTTGGGTACAACGATACTGCGTCGTTATTGCGAGGTGAGTTCGAGATGTTTCCGATGTTTGTGTAGTGATAATTGTAAGGGCGAACGGCCGTTCGCCCTTACAGCCTACAACAATGCCGGTACCGGCCCTTCACCAAGATACAATCGTCCTGTTTGCTCATACACATTACGGTTCACCATGATGTGTTGTGTCACCACATGCACATCGCGAAAGCAGCGTTGCAACGGACTGCTGGTGTGGATAGAAGACCCACCAGCCGCCTCGTACATCAGGTCTACCGCTTTGACTGATTGAAATGTCGCATTAGCTGCCGCCAAACGTAGATCACGCCGACTCTCGACCGTCAACTGCTCGCCAGCAGCCGCGATATCCCAAGCCGCATCAATGGCATCAAAAACAAAGGCACGAGCTGAGCGTAACGCCGCTTCGGCCTCGGCAACTTGAGTTTGGACCATTGCGCGTTGCGCTAATGGTCGTTGGGTCCAGGTTGGCACCTTCTTGGTTGCCAGAGTCGTTAACTCATCGATGGCTCGTCGTGCTATCCCTAGCGCAACCCCGCAAACCCCAACCGCAAGCAGACCGAAATAGGGAAAACGATACAACGGTGTCTTAATCACTGGTGGTGTTCCCCCAAGGAGGATGGAACGTCCGTCAGGAACAAAGGCATCTTTCACTTGGAAGTCATGACTACCAGTGCCACGTAGGCCGCTGGTATTCCAGGTGTCGAGAATTTCGACTTGATCTGCAGCGAAGACCATTAAATGGATTTCCGGTTCACCAGTCTTAGCCTTACGTGGTTTATCGCCTTCCATGATGAGCGTACTTCCCCAAATCCATTGGCAATTCTGCGTGCCACTGCCCCATTGCCAACGGCCAGTCACTTTGTGTCCACCGGCAACTGGAACTGCCTTACCTGTCGGCGGGGTAGAACCACCAGTGATAATGTTGGTATTGGTTCCGTACAGTTCGTGCGCCCAACGGTCGGGAAGAAACGCCGCAAGGGTCGCGGTCGTACCACCAATCATCACACACCAGCCGGCTGAGCCATCGGCGTGTGACACTTCTTCAATAACGCGAACAATGTCGGCGGGATGAAGTTCGTCACCATTGAAAGCCTTTGGCAAAGCGATACGAAACAACCCTGCCTCAGCGAATTTCTGCGCCAGGTCTGCTGGCAAACGTCTGCCTGTTTCAATCTCTTCAGCTCTGGCTTTAATCTCGGGGGCGAGACTTCGAGCCGTGATGACTTGAGGAACGGGATTTGCGTCTTTTGCCGAGTGGGAAACAAATTGTGTTGCGTTCATACTATACTCCTGGAGTGGGGGAACTGTGCTCTCAGGTCCCCGAAGGTATCCGCGAGTTGTGTTCGCCAACGATACGCCATTGTCCCCCGCTCTTCACCCACGTCAGAAGAAAACGGGCAAATTCGGTCCGCACCGGTCCATCTTTCGGTTTGATGGTGAATGAATAATGTCCCCACGAAACACCAGTGTTCTCGATCACACGAAACTGTGGGTTAATAATCTTCCAGGCGATGCTGTCACAACTAGCAAGCAGCGCGCGCATGGCTTGCAGCACGCCGTCTTTTCCATCAACCGCAAACGGTGACGCTGGTGAGAAAAAGACGATACCGTCGTGATTAAACTTCGCCCAGGTATCGAGGTCACCAGCATTAAACGTTGCTACTGCCTGTTCAAAGGTTGCTTTCAGATCATCGAGGTCTGCCATATTTCATTCCTCTTATTCCTTATCGCGAAACCAAGTAGATCGCGGCTATGGCGCAGAGAATGCCGAGAAGGCGCGAGGTCGTCAGCGCCTCACCAAAAATGACGACACCCGCGATGCTGGAACTCACAATAAATAAGCCAAAAATCGGCACGACAACCGAGATTGGTCCACGACTCAGTGCCAGGTAATACGCAGTGACAGACAACCCGAGCAGGACACCCGCCACAAGCAACATCCCCAATGTTCGCGTTGGCATCTCGATGGCAAGAGGTAACCCACGGCCCCAACTCACCACGAGAGAGGTGATGACAAGAATGGTGTTGGTGATCACGACTGCAAGTTGAGGTGGAGCGCCTTGTTGAGTTGCGAGTTTAATCAGTGGCGCGACCAAGCTGTAACACACCAAGGCGAAAAGCGATAACGTCACATAGTTCACGAGTGATTTCCCCTCCATGTCTGTGGCAAAAGATTCTGGGAGAACTAAGCACAGGGTAGTGAAAAAGCCAATTGAGGATAGCGAATATTCAGATGAAAGGACCATGCAGGATAGCTCGTAGACGTCATTCCCGCGAAGGCGGGAATCCAGGAGGCTCAATCATTGGCCTGTGGTTATTTTGCCTGGATACCAGCTTTCACTGGTATGATGATGTGCCATGCCGCAAATAATGAGGCTTTTTCACACCCTCGGCAGGCTTCAGTAATTCTGGTACAACACACCGGCGTGCATGGTTCGCGCAACAACTTCGTTTCTCAAGGGAGGGGCTTTCAATGCCAACACTGAATCGGGATGGTGTCAACATTTACTATGAGGTGCATGGCTTAGGTCCTGCAGTGCTGCTTACGCACGGGTTCAGTGCCACGGCAGAGATGTGGAATGCCAACATGTCCGTCTTGTCGGCGTGCCACAAGTGGATTCTGTGGGATATGCGTGGTCACGGACGGAGTGATTATCCGACCGACCAAAGCCACTATTCAGAAGCACTGGTCGTTGGCGATATGGCAGCGTTGCTCGACACCTGTGGAGAAAAACAGGCAGTGATTGCTGGACACTCACTCGGTGGTTATATGTCGCTCGCGTTCCACCTCGCATATCCTGAACGCACTAAGGCACTAGTCCTGCTCGATACCGGACCAGGCTACAAAAAAGATGAAGCCCGTGCTGGTTGGAACAAACGCGCCGAAGCGATGGCGAAGAATTTTGAAACCAAAGGTCTCGACGCGTTAGGACGTAGTGCTGAAGTGATGGCATGCACCCACCGATCTGCCCAAGGACTTGCCCTGGCCGCTCGCGGCATGTTGGCTCAGTACGATGCCCGAATCATTAACTCATTAGAGACGATCAAGGTTCCGACACTGATCGGAGTTGGAGCAAAAGACGAGATGTACTTTGCTGGGGCAGACTACATGACCAGTAAGATCCCTGGCGCGACCAAAGTGATCATTCCCGATGCTGGTCATGCGCCAAATATCGATAACCCTGAAGTGTTTAACAAGGTGGTGTTGGAGTTTTTGGATAAGGCAAAGTAAAAACGGCAGAATTGACTTTCCTCACGATTCTGGCAGGAGATCTACGATGACCAGGGAAAGCTCGTTGAGATTCATGAAAAATATCCACTGGACAAAGGCCACAAGAAAGTTCAGATCTTAATTAAATGGACGCAAAATTTTCCCCCGAGCAGAGCTCAGTTGCTTCTGTCTTACGCCCCAGGAGAGGATGGTTTGAGTCTCAGCTTGATACTCGCATATTCATTGCCCTGAACTCACCATTCAGGCGTCTATACTTTGCTAATGACCCAAAGCACTCGTGAGATTTTTTAGAAATCCCTCAATCTCCGTGCATATGGGCGAGCCCTTGTACTCGTCTCGCCAGTTGGTAGAGTCCTATTGGATCACAGCGCCCCTTCCGACCGACGTGCGCTGTGAGGATGGGGATGGCTAAGCGTTGCGCTTCACTGAAGACTCTTTCGTCCGTAATAGCGGCAATAGGGAGGGACCACTCTTGCGCCGTCTCTTCAATGCTACGGGTATTCGCTTGCATTGACTCAACAACTCGCGAGATTGGCAGCTTTGGGCGGCCAACAAAGAAGGCTTGGCGCATCCAGTGGTCAGGCTGCTGCATGAGGTAGCGATATACAGGGGCTGCAGCCTCAGTTGTCCCTGCCGTTGATGCTGGAATATCAAGAGGAGCAATGTCAGTCATGTTGTTGTTTTCTTTTATGGACGAAAGTTTTACAAGCTGGTAAGCGGCGTAACATTGCTCTATTTAGACTCTATTCAACAACCTGTAGGTTAATAGGAAGAGTAGCGGCTCTTCTAACGTGCGACCCGTGCAACGCGCATTTTCTCATCGACTAGTTTCCCGCGCTCGATAATCACTTCGTTATCGAGGATCACCGTGCAGTCACGCATCGGCACATCATAGTGCCCCAGTGTATTGCGTGTCCCGCCTCCCTGGGTGTTGGGTCCAGTGGAAAAGAGAAAATTACCAGGGAAGGTTCGTGCTGCGGCGCGGCTCCGTTCAGGTGCATCACCAGAGAGCGCGATTCCGTACCACAACGCCTGCGGATTCAATCCCCAGCCAAGATGTGAGACCGCGTATGGATCACGATCGTCAGGGTGGCGTTTGTTATCGGCTAACCAGTCAGCCATGAGTTTGGCGTCAAGACCACCGTCAATGTGAGTGATGAAGCCATCTTGAATGGTCAGTCGTACTTGGTCGTGGATATAGCGACAGTAGGGGAGGATGACGATATCACCCGGCTGTAGCACCACTGTGCCATTGGCTGATCCTTCATTGGGAAAGGTATGCACATGACCCGCGCCCCAGTGATCGAAATGCCCTGGCTCGTCGGCAAATCCATACTGACTCATGACTGGATACTCTCCACATTGATAGCGCAGGTCAGTACCTGCCCCGCTGACCACTCGTGCTTCTCGGGTTCGTGCTAACCGTTGGTGAGCATGCAATACGGTTTCCTTGAGGCCCGGAGGTGACATCAGTCGCTCTAACTCATCTGGTCCGTCGATAATCATCAATACGCGTGAACCACCAGTGAGCACTTCTTTCAGCCAGGCTGTAAACAGGGGTACGTGGAAGCAGATGATCAGATCGGCAGCTTTGACGGCGTTGAGCGTCCCCTTACATTTGTCAATAGTCGGCACGCCCACCTTGGTCCATGACGGGATTGAGTTGACACACATCTCGTACACATCGGCCCCAAGTTCGTCAGCGGCAGCGAACGAGGCTTCTACATACTCCCGTCGCGTCGAGAGGTCAGTCAGCAAGACCAGCGTCTCTCCTGCTTTTACTCGGCTCAACTCGAATTCTTTACGATATAGCATGCCCAATTTGGCAGGATTCACTTCCTGTGTGCGGACTCCGGCGTGCATGGCCATACAGTACTCTCCTGACAGAGCTTCTCTACACCCCATCACTGAGGGGTCTTGTGAGCTCACGTTACATCTGCCACAAGTCGCTCAGAGGTAGCATCTGCTTAGCATAGAGCACGTCTTCTCCCAACCCGTCTTCAGAAGACAGTACAATACAAATAGAAAAAGGAGGCCCCCAATGGAAGCATTACGTGAAAATCCAGCTTTCGGTATTTATGCCCTTTGTGCAGCGATACTGGGAGTGAAGATGCTAGCCTCGGCGTTTTACACCGGATCAAGGCGGCAAAAGACAAATGGCTATATCAACCCTGAGGATGCGCAACGGTTCGGTGGTGAGGGAGTCGTCGCAAAACCAGAGGAAGCTCCGGAGGTCGCTCGTGCACTACGCATTCAGCGCAATGATCTCGAAAACATCCCCCTCTTCTTAGCCATCGGATTGATTTATGTCCTGAGTGGCGCCTCAGCGACAGGGGTGATGATTCTGTGCGGCTTGTTCACCGTCGCTCGCGTCGTTCATACCTTTGTGTACGCCAAAGGGATTCAGCCTGCCCGCGCGATCTGTTTTGGTATCGGTGCTCTGTGTACGCTGGTGATGATCTTTCGCATCATTGTCAACGTGATGTGATCGCGGTCCATTGCAGAATAACTACGGAGAGTTTTGACAAATGCAAACCCCAGCCTCGTGTTGACGAATAGTTTAGGTCCTGGACTCGTGGAAAACCTGGCGACGTATGCGCGCATGGCGGAGGAACGTGGCTTTCGTGCGGTCTTTGTTTCCGAGGCTGGGTCTGATGCACTGGCGGTGGCTCAGCATCTGGCGAGTGTCACTTCTCGTATTCAGGTCGGAACCTGTATCACCAATGTCTATCTGCGTCCGCCATTGTTGGCTGCGTTGCATGCCATGACGATCGATCGCTTTGCGCCAGGGAGGTTGTTGCTTGGTCTGGGAACCAGCTCTGAAGCGTTAAACAAGCTGTATGGTCAAGAGATGGCAAAGCCAGCTGCAACCATACGCCAGTATGTCCAGGCAGTACAAAGCGCTCTCCGTGGCGAGCACGAAACGCTTTCACAGATGAAAAAGATGGGCATGGTCGTACCGCACGCTGCGCACCAGATTCCTGTTTATGTCGGTACGGCTTCGCAACAATGTCTGGAAGTGACAGGCGAACTCGCCGACGGCTGTTTTACTTCGCAATGTGCACCGCATGGGTTACAGGAAGTGAGAGAACATCTGAGCCGTGGCGCACAGCGGGCAGGAAGAACAGCGCGAGATATTCCGCTCGCGCCATTGTTGCATTGTTGTGTCGAGACAGACCGTGGCGTTGCGCTACGTGCCGTTCGACGTGTGCTCGCTGCTTATGGACAACGTCCGCTCTACAATCGTTTTCTTGCACGTCAGGGTTTTGTCAAAGAAGCAGAGGGGATCGCGGCGGCTGCAAAGAGGGGCGACATGGCTGCCGCCGCTGCTGCGGTTTCTGACGACATGGTAGAGCAAGTTGCAGCAATGGGCACTCCACAACAATGCCTGAAGAAAGTTGAAGCATTCGAAAAGGCCGGAGCATCGTACATGGTGCTCTTTCCGATGACAGTTGATGGAGATTACGACCGTAACGTGCGAGCGACATTGGACGCTTTTGCGAGGTAAGCTCAACGGAACAAACCGAGGGTTGTAGGAGGGTTGTAGAAAGAGCACCACCAGAGCAACGAACTATGTCATGAAAGGAGCGAAGGTTTGAAACCAAAAGTGAGGTGTGGGCAGCTAAACACCCGTGTGGTCGGCGCTGTGAATATCCTGCGCGCGGGCACGAATTGCGCTTTTGCTCCGCGGCTCCGGCGAGTGTCATTCTGAGCGGAGCACCGCGGAGTGAAGAATCTCTCAGCGGGAGCGGGGGAAAGATTCTTCGCTTTGCTCAGTATGACAAAACCGCACTTTCTACCCGCGCAGAGTATATATCGCTCAACGTACCTCTATCGGACATTGCCACGAAACTCCGTCCTTTCCAACACCATAAAACGAGGTCAGACCTTGCGAAGTTTCGCCTGCGCTACCCCCTCGCTGCCCTTTTTCAGCAAGGTACTTGTGCAAGGCCCGGCTATAATTGCCTCATCTGCGATCGCCGCACTCTCAGAAGCTGTTGAGACTTTCCTCAGAGGCCAGTGCAAAAAACGATACCGTGCTTCGACAGGCTCAGCATGTACGGGTTCATCTCGTCCCTTTTTCAGTTCCGTTTCCACTCAGCCTGAGTCCTGAGCCTGTCGAAGGGTCGAAGGGATTTTCAACAGCCTCTCAGTAGAGGTCGGTCGTCCTCCTGTATTCATGCGTGCCGGTGACACGCTGCCGACAAACGAACCTCAGACATGGTCAAAACGATCCAGGTTCATCACCTTGGTCCAGGCCGCGACAAAGTCATCGACAAACTTCTCCTGGGCGTCCGCACATCCATAGACTTCAGCCAGAGCGCGGAGCTGAGAGTTTGAACCGAAGACAAGATCGACGCGCGTTGCGGTCCAGTTGACTTCGCCTGACTTACGATCTCGCCCTTCAAACACTTCAGCGTCCTGTGCGACCGGCCTCCATTCTGTGCCCATGTCGAGCAGGTGGACAAAGAAGTCGTTGGTCAGCATCTCCGGTCGCTTGGTAAAGACACCGTGTTGGGTCTGGCCGACGTTGGTATTCAGCACCCGCAGGCCACCGATGAGGGCTGTCATCTCCGGCGTCGTGAGCGTCAGTAATTGCGCGCGATCGACCAGCAATTCCTCGGCTGAGACAGAGAACTTGCTCTTGAGGTAGTTGCGGAACCCATCCGCGACCGGTTCGAGCACAGCAAAGGAAGCGATATCGGTTTGCTCCTGCGTGGCGTCCATACGTCCCGGCGTGAAGGGAACCGTCACTGGGTAACCAGCATTCTTGGCCGCTTGCTCGATACCTGCACAACCGGCCAAGACGATCAGGTCCGCCAGCGAGACCTGCTTGCCGTGGGAATGCGCACTGTTGAACGCACTTTGGATACCCTCCAGAGTCTTGAGGACCTTGGCCAGTTGAGCAGGCTGGTTGACTTCCCAATCCTTCTGCGGGGCCAGGCGAATGCGGGAGCCGTTGGCGCCGCCGCGCTTGTCGGAACCACGGAACGTCGACGCTGACGCCCAAGCGGTAAAAACCAGTTGTGAGATAGACAGACCAGAAGCCAAGATCTGGCTCTTCAGCGAAGTGACGTCCTGGGTATCAATCAATTTGTGATTGACCGCGGGAATGGGGTCTTGCCAGATAAGCTGTTCTGCAGGAACCTCGGGGCCAAGGTAGCGCGCACGCGGTCCCATGTCTCGGTGCGTTAGCTTAAACCACGCCCGGGCGAACGCATCGGCGAACTGATCAGGATTCTCCATGAAACGCCGTGAGATCTTCTCGTACGCCGGATCGAACCGCAGCGAGAGGTCCGTGGTCAGCATGAACGGGGCATGACGCTTGGATGGATCGTGGGCGTCCGGGACCGTACCGGTGCCTGCTCCGCCCTTCGGTCTCCACTGATGCGCGCCAGCCGGGCTCTTCGTCAGTTCCCAGTCGTAGCCGAACAAGTTCCAGAAGAAGTTGTTGCTCCATTTCGTCGGCGTGGTGGTCCAGGTCCCTTCCAAACCGCTGGTGATTGTGTCGCCACCTTTACCGCTGCCAAAGCTACTCTTCCAACCGAAACCCTGCTCCTCGATATTAGCTGCTTCGGGTTCGCACCCGACGTGAGACTCAGGGCCAGCCCCGTGCGCCTTGCCAAAGGTGTGGCCGCCAGCAATCAGAGCGACTGTTTCTTCGTCATTCATCGCCATACGCGCGAAGGTCTCGCGAATGTCTCTGGCCGCAGCGACCGGATCTGGATTGCCGTTGGGACCTTGCGGGTTGACGTAAATCAGCCCCATTTGCACGGCCGCGAGCGGGTTTTCGAGGTCGCGGTCGCCGGAGTAGCGTGTATCATCTAACCACTTGTTCTCAGAGCCCCAGTAGATATCCTTTTCCGGTTCCCAGATGTCCTCTCGCCCACCAGCGAAACCGAAGGTCTTGAACCCCATCGATTCCAGAGCGACGTTACCCGCGAGAATCATCAGATCAGCCCAGGAAATTTTTCGACCGTATTTCTGCTTGATCGGCCACAGCAGGCGGCGTGCCTTATCGAGGTTGCCATTGTCGGGCCAGCTATTGAGTGGCGCAAAGCGCTGACTGCCGTTGCCTGCGCCGCCGCGCCCGTCGCCGGTGCGGTAAGTACCGGCGCTGTGCCATGCCATGCGGATGAATAACGGTCCGTAATGGCCGAAGTCTGCTGGCCACCAGTCCTGCGACGTGGTCATCAGGTCACGGAGGTCCTTCTTGACGCCCTCCAAGTCGAGACTCTTAAACGCTTCGGCGTAGTTGAAATCTTCACCCATCGGATTGGACTGGGAGGAATGCTGGTGCAGAATGTCGAGCTTCAGTTGGTTCGGCCACCAGTCGCGGTTTGCTGTACCGCCTGCGGCAGTGTGGTGGAATGGGCATTTGTTCGTATCAGACATGATATTGTCTCCTTTCGAAATTCTGTATGCCCTTCACTGTGCGACGCAGAGCGTACAGTGTCCAATACAAGTTTTGCATGACTGTGATAGGCTGCGGCTATTATGAATTTGAGTCCGCATCCATTCACGCTACGACAACTGCAGTACATCGTAGCGGTTGCTGATCTGTTGAGCTTTCATCAAGCCGCCGAGGAGTGTCATGTCTCGCAGCCGTCGCTCAGTGCCCAGATTGCGGAGATCGAGCGGGTGCTCGGCGTTCAGCTTTTCGAACGTGATCGGCGCCGTGTGGCGTTGACCGCTGCAGGGAAAGAATATGTTGCGCAGGCGCGAGTCATACTGCGCGAGAGCGATGCGTTGGTTGAAACCGCGCGACGGTACAGCGATCCATTCTCTGGTACGTTGCGTATCGGCGTGATTCCCACGATCTCGCCATATCTGTTGCCACAGTTGACGAAAACACTACGTGCCGCGTACGGACGCTTGTCGTTGGTCTGGACAGAGGACAAGACGCACATGCTAGTGCGCGCGCTCAACGCTGGCGCGATCGACGCTGCGCTGCTGGCGTTGGAAGCGGACATTGGTGACGTCGAGCGCGAAGTGATTGCCAAAGACCCCTTCGTCTTAGTCGCGCGCGTCGGTGATCCACTCGCCGCGAAGAGTACGCCGACCACGGCGGCAGAACTGCGTGGCGCCACCGTGCTGGTGCTCGAAGACGAGCACTGCTTTGGCAAACAAGCGCTAGAATTTTGCCTCGGCGCCAAAGCGCGAGATCACGAGTTCAGGGGAACGAGCCTGGCGACGATTCTCAGCATGGTGGTTGGCGGTGTAGGAGTGACATTGCTGCCAGAGTTGTCAGTGCCCCACGAAGTAAAAACGAAAAAGTTGCGAGTGCGCCAGTTTACCGAACCACCACCAGCACGCACCATCGGCCTCATCTGGCGCAAACAGTCAGCGTTGGCACCGGCGTTGCGTACGCTTGCAGCCACCATGTGCCATGCCTATCCAAAAGATTCAACTTCGTCGACCGCCGTGAAGACTCGTCCTCCTCGTGCCGGACAGGCGCTCACGACGCCGATTACGAAAGTGCAGTAAGAATACGCGAAAAAACGTGCTCTTCTGTTTGTGAAACCAAAATCCATTCCCAGCATTTAATCGTATACATAGAACAAGGAGGGAATGATCATGACGACTACCCATAGAATGATGCTCGGTGATCTCATCCAGGCAGTCAGCGCAGTTTCCGCCAACGATACTGAAGCCTGAGCAACGCTCTCGCATCTCGTGAACAGTGGCAGAGTCCACCTGGGAAAAAGTGCAGCCCGCGCCCGCATTGATGCTCTCCCGCGCACGCGCAAAGTGACCGGCCTGGTCCTCCACAAATAAGCGCCACATCGTGCCGAGGACTACGCAGCTCAGTATCGGCGCATATGTGGCGCTCTGCGTGTTCTTTCTGCTCATTACATTTCAGGTTCCTGCAAAAGAACCGTCAGCAGAGCGCAACAGAACACAACTGACGGTCGCAAATGTTGTCATTACCGTCGACACTGCTCCTGGCAAGCTCGCATTATCGCGTGAGCAGGTGTTGCCGTGGATTGCAGAGGCCGCGCGTGCTGTCACTCAGTATTACGGACGCTTTCCTGTCTCCCAACTTCATATTCTCGTTACTCCCATAGCTGGAAGAGGCGCCCCTTCGGGCACGACTTTTGGCCACCCGCATCCGCGCATCAAAGTGACCTTGGGCGATACAGCTGATGAAGTATTCCTCAAACGCGATTGGATAATGGTGCACGAAATGGTGCATCTCGCTTTCCCGCGTGTTCCGCAACAACATCATTGGATCGAGGAAGGCCTGGCAACCTACATCGAACCGTGGGTTCGCCTGGGTATCGGTCAACTCACTGCCGAAACAGTATGGAAAGATTTGCTTGAAGGGCTCCCGAAAGGGCTACCCGCAGCAGGCGACAAAGGGCTGGATTACACGCCCACCTGGGGCCGCACCTATTGGGGTGGCGCACTCTTTTGTTTGCTCGCTGATATTGAGATTCACCAACGAACCCAGAATCAGCTCAGTCTGCGTGATGCCTTACGTGCCATTGTCGACGCTGGTGGCTCTATGCAAGAGGCGTGGCCTCTCACCAAAGCACTGGAAATTGGTGATCAGGCCATCGGCGTTCCTGTCCTCATGGAGCTGTATGCACGTATGAAAGATGCGCCAACTCCTGTTGATCTGAACGATCTCTGGCAACGGCTCGGCGTCGAACTACGTGACGGCACGATTGTGTTTCATGATGACGCCTCGCTTGCTGCCGTTCGGGACGCCATCACTCGTAGTGCAGGAACGCACACGAAAAAATAGCCAGGGTTCAGCAGTGCATGAAACGTACAGGCAAGCTGCTGTGTTTTTCTACGTCGCTAAATGTCACGCACTCTTCAACGTGCATTCAGGATGGGCCTGTGATCGCCTCGCAAAGAACCGACCGTTTCAAGAATTTGCTTCCGCAGTTCCGCTTCGAGCACTGACCGGGGAGTCAGTCGTACCATCCACTCGCGCAGTTTTACTGTGATCGGATTTTGCCATCGTGTCAGCGCACCGAAACGCCAAGACCGATGAACAATCATACACATACTGTTCCATGTGCATCACTTTTCCAGTGGCGTGCCAATCAAGTATGTTGCCACCCCAGGCCCCACGCGGGTGGTGCCAATATCCCAGTCATACTCAGTATTGCCAAGGTGTGAGACAAGCGTGCGCATTTCATCAGGCGAATAGACACGAAGGCAGGATATAAACCCATCCCACAACAAGAACAGTGGGATCAAAGGAATCAGATAGGTAAACACCAAGCGTGAGAGGCGAAATGGTTTGAGAAATGGCGCAGCAAGAAACACCATGAGCGTGCCGACCACGACCCCGATAAACGCGAACACCGAACGGTTGACCATTTCAATGATGGCAATCCCCTGACGTTTTGCTACGGCATCGCGCAACACTTGCTGGGCTTGCATCGGAGACAAATGATGGAATCCATTAGCGATGAGACGAAAGCCGGTAAGTTCTGTGGGGACGTTGGTCGCATCTACCGGCGTCTCGACGCCTGTCAGCACTCCATCAGATTCTCTTTCTCGTTGTTGATAGGCAGGAAGATTGGGAAATAAATCGCTCAAACGAGCACGTGCCTCTAGCCCTTGTTCGCGTAGCAAGCGCACTACCAATCTTGCCGGACCGCCACTGCCAGAGCAAAGATCAAGCAGCTCGTTTTGTTGTACACGTTCCATTGCGGTTTTCAGCTTTCCCACAAACGCTTGATAGGCCGTACCCGACAAATTACCCATAAATGTCAGGTGATCCTGCATGTACGAGCGAATCAGGCGCGGGAACCACGGCTGATCTTCAAACTCAAAGAGTTGCATTCTTCCCATACAATCTCCCAAGTGCGATTACGCTGTCGTCTTCGTCAACCAGTATTGGCGCATGAGTTCATGTGACCATGCGGGCTGGTGGACTTCCTGACGTGGCAAGAATTCAGTCATCACTGGCTTGATATCGAGTACGGGCGTGCCGTTGATCGCATCCAGTTCGGACACAAAAAGTTTGGAGCCTTCGACGCGCACGATCCGGCAAATTGTGCTTCCCAAACGATTGGGACGATTCTTGCCGCGTTGGGCAAAGATCCCAACCGCAGGCCACTCTTTGTTATTACGGGGATGTCGTGCACCCGTCACGATCTTTTCTAACTCGACTTCATGAAAGAGGAAGATAATCTCTGCATGAGAAAAGTCGGCAAGCCCTTGCAGCGCCTCAGCCGTGAACTGATCGGTGAGAGAAATGCATGCTTACTCACCGCCCCAGAAGTCATCTTCGGCGTGAGGGCGGATTGCTTCAACGAAACCAATTGCTTGCACCTGTTCTACCATTGTTAGTTCTCCTCTATTCTTGTCTGTAGCGTGCGCTATGCGCACGGGAATCTACTGATGAAGCCTGCAACATTCATCACCGCCGTTGCCAGGAGTGTCTTGCGAAACCAAGGTGCTTTATTCACTGAGAGTATTCTTTCGGTTGATATCTCCACGTTGCGACTTAGTACGGTGTTCCATCTTTGTGAGCGAATCGCCATTTGCCATCGGGACCTAACACCGCCTGAATATCATCGACCGGATAGCTCGCCGCATCGCCAGCCGTGCGATCGCCGACCTCAAGATATACGACATCAGTATCGGAGCGATTCGCGAGATGATGTCCTTGACCAGTGCCGCCTTTGAAACCTGCGCACCTGCCAGGGCCGAGCAGTGTCTCGCCAGATTCGGTAATCAACGTCGGCTGCCCTTCAAGAATGTAGATGAATTCATCCTGGCGTGAATGCGCATGCAACAACGACGACACCGAACCTGGGGAGAGGCGCGTCAGATTCACGCCAAAATTCGTAAGCCCAAATAAATCGCCGAGCGGCTGCTTCACACGACCAGCCATACGCGAGGCAAACGGTTCTGGATAATTTGACGGTTTGGTACGTGACGGTGCTTCGGCTGCTGTGATTGCTGCGGGGTATTGAGTTTGGCCCATATCTCTCCTCCTGCCTTTCCGTTTTGCCGAATTTACAGGGAAGAGAACAGTCCGTTTATTCTTTAACGAGCAGGGGATGGCATCGGCATGAATCTTCACACCCACGCATACTGGGAGCGCATTGCGTTTTTCCCCCCTGTTTCGAGAACTTCACCGTGTGTGACGATAATACGATCGAAGTCCCACTCTTGGATACGATTGAGTGAAGACCGAAGAGCCGCACGGTCTTTGACCATCGTACGAAAGATGCGCGATGGTCCAAAGCGACCATACGCACCATTGAGACGCATGAAGACTCGCGTGAACCAGGAGTCAGACTGCTGAATATTGAAAGCAAGGTCAGTCAACATAAGGGTACGGCTCACGTGGTGGAAAAAGACTACTTCTTGGAGTTTTGGTATGCCACCGACGAGATGCTGGGCAAAATCATCGCTCCATAGTCTCGGCGACTCATCCCTCAGGGCTTCGTAGGGAAATGCACTCTTGAGTTTTGCCGGAAGAGCAGGAGACACGTACACCGTCGCGTGTGGAAACGCCTGGAGATGCTGCGAGAGATACAAGTGATGCATGGCATTGGGTGCAACAAGTGCGCGGACGGCTCCAAGTGCATGAATCTCGGTCGTGAGCTCTGGTTGCAGTGGACCTGGTGAATGTACCCACACGTCACCACCGGCAAGTCGCACCACAGTCGTGCGCGTACCAAGCTGTAATCCTCCAACCTTTAGCGGGTGGTCGATTACCCAGACCTCTTTTGCAACATTCCGTAAGTGCGCCATGATGCCTCCTCAGTTAACGAACGAAATATAGCAGGACTTACGCTTGAGGACCACAAGTATCATTTTAGGGATATGATTACCAAGAAGCAGTACGTCGAATATTTGGTGAGCACGCCGAAGAATTGCACCTGTACGTATCT
>Ga0194132_10005108_pt1 | contig 21667 bp, 19 predicted proteins | sample TA2KigOf80mmetaG_FD_148612 | JGI IMG/M metagenome (GOLD analysis project Ga0194132, IMG submission 148612) | Freshwater microbial communities from Lake Tanganyika, Tanzania - TA2015054 Kigoma Offshore 80m | ecosystem: Environmental > Aquatic > Freshwater > Lake | place: Tanzania: Lake... | reverse complement strand
CACTTGCTTCAAACTTTTTTAGGTCACGAAATTCAGCGACGGGGCCATCAAAGGCTAACTTCCCAGCCGAGCGCGCACCTACAATCACATTACATAGTGCGAATTCAATAAGGCGCTCTGCGCTAGTGAGTTCGCCGGTCGTTGCAACGCCGATATCAGCGAGAAAATCAAGTGGTCCAAACGAGAGGGAGAGAACACGGCGTTGCGCGGCAATCTGGGCACACTTAACTAACCCAAGAGCACCTTCGATTTGGACGTCGATACCAATCTCACTTTTAGATCTTTGTTCAATCTTGGCCAAATCAGCGGTCACCTGCTCGATCTCACGAACGCTGGCACACTTTGGCAGGACTATCGAGGTTATATTAGGGGCTATTGCTGCTAGCGCTGCGATGTCGCCTTTATACCAAGGCGTACTAATCGCATTTATGCGTACGCTGAGGATTTGCGCCTGGAAACCGTCGGCTGCACCCAGGGCGCGCGCTAGAGCGGCCCGCGCAGCCTCTTTCTGAGACGGCGCAACCGAGTCCTCCCAATCGAAGAGGATCTGATCGGCACGGAGCGTTCGAGAATTTTCCAACATCTTCTCATTGCTTGTAGGAACGCAGATCAGCGAGCGGCGTAACTCTGGTGATTGACGCCCTGTTGCCACCCTTCTACACTACTAGAAACGTTTCCAACGGCTCAACTCGGGGCTAGAAAATAACGATTCTGCAAGCGGGCGCTGCGGTAATAAATATCGACCCACCACTTCCATCCGATCTGCAAGGCTTCCTCCGATGTGCGGTCGCAGTCCGTTATTCCCTTGATGAGACCGAGATTCGCTGCCTAGTAGTTGAACATGGCAACTTCAAGTTAGCCATTCTCACCACTGATCTAGCCAATATCGATACCCACTTCGCTGATCGTATCCGCACCACACTCAACCTTACAACGGTTATTCCAGACAACCACATCTTGCTAGATGTCAGACACTCGCATGCTGGCTTGTGGCCTCGTAAGAACAGAGAGAGGTTACATGGTGAATTTACTTAACTTAATCCAACAGAGAACGCTTACTTTGAGAAGTTGTCATATGACTTTGCCAGCGCTGTTGTAAAGGCAACTTCGCGGTTGAAGCCCACTCGGATATCTGGCGGCACTGGCGTCGCACCGGGGATTGCTGTGAATCGACGAGAGCGCACCAGCGATGGGAGAACGAACCACGGTTGGAATGAAGAGAACTTCATCGATGAGGAAGTTCCAACAATCCGTGTCGATAGCCATGCCGGAGGCAGGTTAACTAAACGTAGTAGGATCGATTGCGATGCGTAACGAACTACATCGCAGTTCTTGAACTATTTGACGTTTTGAAGCGCTTTCAGCGCTGCGCCAACCGCCTCTTGTTCAGAATCTGGATGCCAGAGTGCCGGTAAGCAGTAAACCTGGGGCAATAAATCTGGAAAGGCGTGGGTGTTTGGCCACTTCCAACCACCTTTTGGGAAATCCTCTTTCCGCGGCAGATACATAATCGTTCCATTGGTGTAGCCAAGCACAAAGGTATCGGGCCATGGCGAGTTCGCCTTGATCTGATCGCCGGTTTCAAAGAAGGCTTCAACCCCAAGACCGACTAAAGCGACATCACCGATACGAAGAGCTTGCGCCATGAAGTCACAGGTCGGATTGGGTTCGCTCAATCGATCTAAAGTGATTTGAGTCCACGTAAGAATCGTGCGCGCAACGCGAATCTCCCAATTGAGCGCCTTCCGCGCAATTCGATCGGCCAACTCCTTCTCCCACTTGGCAAGCTCTGCCTCTAAAACGTTCCGGTCAGGAAGTGGCGAGAAGCGGAACGGGACAATCTCCTCAGCGCCCTTCAAAACCACTTCGGCATGGCCTTCGACCGCTTGCCAGGGCTTAAAGAGGATATTGGGTACGTTATTGAACAGCACTCGGTCGCGTTGATAACGATGCGTCTCAAGGGAGAGCGCGACGCGAACTACTTCAGCGCCGAGAGCGGTTCCCATCTTGTAGACTGACTCGGAGCAATCTTTCTCATAACCGATACCAACCTTTGGATTGATATTTCCGCCACAACCTTGGAGGAAGAAGGCAAGACCACCCACCTTCTCTTTGACCAAGCGCTTTGCTGGCCCCGGGAAATCAGCTGAGAGAGTAGGTGATTGCGCACCATTTACGACTGGATGGCAGGAGAAACGGAAAAGCGTCGCGATCGCCTGACCTTTTAGATCATCGAAGCGAATCACACCGACGCTATCGTCGACTGGATGACCTGGGACTTCGCCTAAGACATCTTGACCCTCATTCCACTCGCGGCGATAGATATTGAGATCGGCGTGGCCCCAAGCGTGCGCCATCCGAGCATCGCGCATCGACTTGACCGCCTCTTTGGTGCAACTTAGGAGCTTTTGCTTGAAGTTGGAATAATAATCGCTAACCATCTTCGCTTCTGGAGATTCGACGTCGCGCCCATAATTGCCAACGAGTCCAAGGCATGGCGCGCTGTGATTGTGGCTTAGGTTGAACATGACATTTCCGCGTTTGACTTTTAGTTCGACAGCTACAAGTTCACGCAATTCAGTCGCTTCCGTAGCCGAACAATTGCCGATATCCGAGGCAACGATGGCAACGGTCTCGCCCTTGGAGCTTAGAACTAAGACGCCTAGCTCAATGTCCTCATCAATCGATGTGATTGGCCCGGCAAAAAGTCGATAACCACCTTTGCTATATCCTATAGGTGGATTGATATTTACTGCTGCTGCGCCTACTCGCAATCCGCCCATGCTTGATTCAACTTTCTATTAGTCCCAATCAGAACGATATTACTTGCAGAGTCGGCCGTCAATGCTTTTTCGCTTTTCGCGACTGGAACTTTCCGGAAATTCACCGAAAATTGCGCCTCAGACGAAGAGGGCGAGTGGCGGAAAGATGAGCAGTGCAGTAACAATCAAGTACTGGGCGAGTCCATACATCATCGCAATGGAGGCATTAGGGCCGAAGCGATAGTGGTTGAAAGTAGACATGATGGATGTCATGACCGGGTACATGGCAAGAGCTCCGGAATACCGTGGGCCGAGTTGGTTAGCAAAACCGGTGACGGCAAAGACCAGCGCAAGGGCCGAAGCGATTCGCACCCAGAGATCCCACTTCGGTGCCGGCGGCAAAAGCTCCTTACGATCATGATTAGTGAAGGTCTTCATTAGTACCGACCAGATAACGAGCCAGAGTCCGATACCCACCCAGATATTGGATATCAAGGGACTCAAGATGAAGACTGAGATGAGATATATAGTGGTCGCAGCCACGACACAGATTAGCCAAGGCTTGCGCTTGGCCAAGTTTGCGTAAGTGAAGATGAAGAAGAGAAGTCCGATTTGGCCAGCGTAAGTTCCGATTACTGCGTTATGGAAAAAGTCGCGACCGTGATCAAGGTAAATCACAATCAAGATCGGTGTGACGATAAACGGAACGGCCATAAAGACCCCGCCCCAGCGAGCGCCATATCGCTTCTGGATCACATATGTGAGGATTATGAAAAGCGGAGCAAAGAGGAGTTTGACCGCTAGCGTGCTCAACGCCATGCCAATCTACTCGCCTGTGGCAGTACAACGATCAATACCGCGATGTGATTAGCTCCACTTTACTTAACTGTGCTAGATCCGATATCACTTTGTTACCAACATTAATTACAGCATCGAATATGGTCTTACCTTTTGCCGCTGTTGCCGGCGTTGGATCTCCAATTACACCTTCCCGGGAATCGCGCTTCAAATCAAGCGGTATTCCAAGGAATCCACTTTGACGGAAATCAATGCATGACCAAGGGGTCTTCTCATCTGGAATATCGCTACGAAGCGCCTTCAAATCAACTAATTCTGGGCGAAGATGTAGCGCAAGAGAGGTCTCCATCTCGCAAGCATGTCCCATACCGCCAATCGGCGACTCACCAATCTCTACCAAGATATTGCGAATAGATAGCCACCAGTTATACGCCGGAATTGAGATACCAAGATCCTCGCTGAGTTGGGAGATTGTTGCGGTGATGATTCCTGCGTTGCCACCGTGGCCATTTATTATCAAGAAGCGATAGAAGCCATGTGGTTTCAACGAGGCCACCACATCCCGGATGATCTGGAAGAGGGTCTCATTGCGCAGCGAGAGCGTTCCTACAAAGCCGAGGTGATGGGGCGATGTTCCCCACCAGATAGGCGGAAGTACGAGAGTGCGAGGTGAGCGCACCTGATCCGCTAGCGCCAGCGCAATCGCATTGGCATGGAAAATATCGGTATCCATGGGAAGATGCGGACCATGTTGCTCGATGGCGCCAGTTGGGATGATCAACAAAGTCTCATCGCGATCTAACGCATCGATCTCCTTCCAAGAGTGGAGTCGCCATTCGGCACGATGCGATTTATTAGGCATGAATCGAGTCTATCCACTCTTCCCGCCCAGCAATAGAGTTCTGATATGAAGAAAGTCGAGACGGTTTGTGGTCCTGTTTCGGTAACTGAGTTGGGTTTCGTCATGCCACACGAGCATCTTTTGGTCGACACCTACGATGTGCGGCGCAATTCGGAGGGCGTACTCTTAGAGCTACCCACGATGATCCATGAGGTCGCCGATTATGTAAAAGCTGGCGGCCGAACGATGGTAGAGCAGACAAACTACGGGCTACATCCAGATCCCGAAGGGTTACGGAAGATCTCAGAAGCGACTGGCGCACACATCATCGCCGGTACTGGCTTCTACCATCAACAGTATTACCCCGAATGGTTGAACCACTGGAGCGTCGCTCAGATCGCCGAACGGATGTATGGCCATGTCACACGGGGGTTTCCCGGAACCGATATCAAAGCTGGAATCATGGGTGAGTTAGGCACGCATCATCGCGGAGTAAAACCTAATGAGAAGAAGGTCCTCGAGGCCGCTGCTAAAGTACAAAGCGAGACTGGTAGACCAATTGGAACGCATGCGCTCTTTACCGAAGTTGGTGTAGAGCAACTCAATATCTTGGAAGAAGCCGGCGCTGATCTTGATATTACGGTGATTGGACATTGCGATACCAATCGCGATCTCAATTACTCTCGAAAGTTACTCCAACGCGGCGCCTGGATTGCCTATGACGCCGTCGGCCAATTGGATAAGCAACGCGATGAGTTGCGCGCCGCTTCGATTGCAACCCTAATCTTGGAGGGTTGGTTGAATCGGATCTTGATTAGTTGCGATATTGCTAGCCGCTCTCGTCTCACAATTCATGGTGGCGAGGGTTACAAGTTTCTAATCACTAAGTTCTTGCCGATGCTCCGCAACGCTGGTGTGACAGAAGAACAGATTAAGATGCTAACCGAAAGCAATCCCCAGACCTTCCTCGCTGGAAAGTGTCGCTAATAGAGGAGTGAACCACCGCTCACATTCAAGGTCGCGCCATGGATAAATGAACCATGGTCGGATGTCACAAAGACGGTCACTGAGGCGATCTCCTCTGGTTGTCCAATCCTTCCCAGCGGACAGGCTTCTGCGACTGCTTTCACATTCGCTTCAGTGTTATTGATGTGCTGCATCGGCGTATCGATCTGGCCAGGTGAGATGGTGTTGATTCGAATCCCATGCTTTCCAAATTGTCGGGCGAGGCCACGTGAGAAGGTGACAATGCCAGCTTTGGATGCTGAGTAAGCATCCGCGCCGTAAAGCGGACCAAGAATCCACGAACCTGAGGTGAAATTCACGATAGCGCCGGCAACGCCTTGATCGACCATTACCCGGGAAGCTGCACGATTTAGCAAGAAGGTAGATTTTAGATTGACGTCGAATTGGTAATCCCAATCTTCTTCGCTTACCTCCCAGATTGAACGGCGACTGAGCGAAGCTGCAACATGGGCGAGGATGTAGACCGTTCCATAACGGGCCAAGGTCGCATCAATAATCTCTTGCGCGCTAATCGACTTCGCAAGATCGGCCGTCAAATAGAGGTGATCATTGGGGCGCTCTATCTCATCTTTCAAAGAATCCAATTGGACGCGATTGCGCCCCACCGCCACAACATTGCAGCCAACTCGGGCATATAGCAACGCGGTTGCGCGACCGATCCCGCTAGTCGCACCCGTAACTATCGCGACCTTTCCAGCTAGGCCTTTGCCAATCGAGAGGTCCGAGTTCATAGTTAGAAGAGGTATTTCTCGATTGTCTTCTCGATGACTTCAACGCCAAGACCTGGCTTATTCGGGACCGCGATTTTGCCATTTACATGACCAAAGGGCTCTTTGATGAGATCATGTTGCATCGGATTTGGATCTGGCTTCAACTCCTGCACCAAGCAACGTGGGGTAGATGCGGAGAGCGCGATTGACGCTGCGGTATTTATCGCGCTCGACCAGGCGTGGCTGTTGAACCAGGCGCCATATGCTTCTACGAGTTTGATGATTTGAAGCGCACCAGTGATTCCTTGAACGCGACCGACATCGCAACCAATTACATCAAGGGTTCCCGAACCAAGCGTCTCGGTATAACCGCGATAATCCCATTCGCGCTCGCTGCCTGCGATCAGAGTTTTGCAATGCATCCGCAATCTACGGAATTGTTCAAACTCCCAGGGCTCAAATGGTTCTTCCACCCACTTTAGACCCGATTCCTCCCAAGCATTGACGCGTTGGATTACTTCATCAAAGGTCCAATTGAGCGCTTGGCCGCGATCCATCATGATCCAAGCCTTTGACCCAACTGCCGCCCGAAGGTCGCGGACGAAGTTGATATCGCGCTCGATGTCATAGCCGATTCGCGCATCGCCCTTTTTGCCCATTCCGATCTTGAAGCCGAGATAACCCTCTTTCACATACCTGGCGTGGCGCTCGACCTCTTTATCAAGAGCGGCGTGGAAGACATGCGTTGAAGCGACCGCGGGAAGTTCAGTTACTGGCGCTGCGTCACGCTTGCCGATCATCTTGATTAATGATTGCCCCGTAATCTGACCGCGCAAATCCCAGAGCGCAATATCGATCGCCGAGAGCGCGAAGTGTGCTAGGCCACCGCGGTATGAGTACCACCACGTCTGGCGGCGGATGTCCTTCCAGATACCGACGTTATGAACTGGATCCTTACCAATTATGAAATCTGCAAGATCCTCGATAATCGCAACTGTTCCTTTGGTACTACCTGGGAATTGGGTAATGGCTTCGCCCCAACCAACGTTGCCATCAGTCGCCTCAATCTTCACAAAGGTGAGATAGCGCGTGGAGTTGAAGTCATTTGGCTCCGGATACCTCACCGGAAAGACGCTGACCTTCTTGATCGTTGGATGATTGGACATGGACTTGCCTCCTATCGATGCGCCAGGCTATCGCTGTAGATTGGGAATGCGGGTGGAAGTTGAGCCAGGGTGACCCAACCTGGTGCTGCGGTGATAATCCGATCAAATGAATTTACGACCATGTTCTGTGAACCAACTTGCGCACCGATGCCTGGCGCTAGTGTAATGGTTTGGTGCAAGTCCCCATCGATACGCAATTCGATCTGGTCTTGTGTGTTCTTACCAATTCCAGCGAGATCGATATGTCCGAAGAAGTGCGATACAAACCAAGGCTTCGCATCAACAATCGAGGTATAGGTTTGATTTACCCCAGCGCTCTTACCAGGTCCAACATCCAGGCGATCAGGAAGAGAGATCAACTTATCGCACAGGATTGGCAGTAACTCCTTATCAATCCGGTCTATCTTCAAACCGAGCGCATCGGCGACAACGCTCATCGATTGGGGAAAGCCGGCGTGGCCGAGGATCTTTCCCGCCCTTACTTTCTCATGGAACTCTTCTTCCGTCGCATCAATTCCGATTCGGCGCAATACCGTCGCGCCAAACTTGGAGATATCGACCGTGCGCCTCACAGTAATAGTCGCGTTCCGCGGAGTAGCCCCAAGGAAGGTGAGGACGAGCGCATCAAAAATCAGGCCGGGATTCACACCGGTTCCGGCGACGCTCACGCCCTTTGATTTCGCCAAGACATCCAATTCATGGGTCAGGACGCGATCGACCGCCCATGGATATGCGCATTCTTCCGAGGAAACCAAGACATTGGAGCCGGCTTGGAGCGCAGTACGGATGTACGGCGCCACTTCTTCAAAGAGCGTCGTGGTTGAAATCAAAACAACATCGGCGCCCGACTTGAGTGCGACCTCCTCATCTTCACGATGGAACGGTCCAGCCACAGTATGGCGCCCTTGTTCACAGAGCATCCGCGCGACATTGGTCCCAAGCTGTCCAGCGCCATAGATGGAGATCTTTGCCATCCCTAATTCTTATCTACTCGATACTCCGCGATGAAATCCTCATTCAATTGCCAACCGAAGCCGGGCTCCTTTGGAAGTACGAAGTTGCCAGCTTCGAGTGGCTTGCGATTTGCAAGAAGATTCCAGAAGATCGGATCGCGCGTTGGTGAGAATGATTCGACAAATGTCCCATGTGGGACTGAGGCCAAGAGGTGTGATGCGACTTGCGCCTCTTCATGATGTCCGAGCTGTACTTCAAAGGCAAGGGCAAGAGCTGCAATTCGGCGCCACTCGGTCGGGCCGCCACCCCATGAGGCATCGAAGTTACATACATCAATCGCGCCGTTGAGCATCATCTCGCGCATCCCGACGCGATGAATCTCGCTCTGGCCAGCCGCAATGTTCACATTTCCGCGCATCCGCACATCGCGAAGGCCACGCCAATCAGCGTGCCAACGCGTGGGTTCTTCGAACCAGCACAACTTCACATGATGACGAACGAGCGATAGGAATTCGAGAGCTTCATCGACGGTATAGCCCTGGTTGGCATCGACAACGAAGATGAAATCCTCGCCGACGATCGAACGTGCCAACTTCAATCGAGCGGCATCTTCAGCCGGCGGTTTGGCGCCGATCTTGAACTTCATGCCGACCATGCCATTCTCTTCCTTGAAGAAGGCCAATTCTTTCTCTAAGTCGGCTTCACTCGAACCGTAGTAACCGCCGATTCCAATCATCGGTATCCGATCTCGGAAGCCGCCCCAGAGCTGCCAGAGCGGTTGATTGGAGAACTTGCCGATGGCATCCCAGACCGCGCTATCAACGCAGGCGATTGCTTGCATTGGCATGGCGCGGTTTCGAAGTTGATCAAGGGTTACTGGGAGCATCGCATGCCAGATCTTCTCGACCTGGAGGACACCCATACCGGTCACAAGTGGGGCAATCTCATCGTGGATGATGCCGAGAACTACGTCTTGCTCTTCATCGGTATCGGCGTTGTAACTCTGGCCCACCAAACCATCACTTGTATGGATCCGCGTGATGATGGTGCAGCGATTGCGCATCTTGTAATACGAACCCTTGTAGAGATGTTTCAAGGGAACGCGAAGCGGGATCGTCTCGATCCGTTCAATCTTAGTCATCGTTATTCCAAGATTGCTATTACATCGCCGGTCTTGATCTCGGCATCAACATTGAAGAGAAGTTTTGCAATCTTGCCGGTCGAAGGAGATTGGATAGTTACTTGCGCCTTATCGGTCTCGACCTCCAAGAGATCGTCGCCCTTATTAACTTGATCGCCGACCTGCTTCAGCCAGGTGACCAGAAAGACGGAGTCGACGGTCTCACCGACGCGGGGCAGGGTTATCTCCTGGCTCACTACGCTCTCACTTTCGCGGTCCAGACATTTTTGAACATCGCATCAACGGTTGGCTCTGGAGCTGCTTGGCAGACTTTCACCACATTTTCGATCACATCTTTCATTGAAGACTTCAACTTTTCAGCCGTTGCGCTATCCAAAAGCCCCGTACTGATTAGTTGTTGCTCCATAAGCAATAACGGATCGCGCGGCTTCCACCTATCGAGTTCGCCTTCTGGGCGATAAAGCGCTTGATCGGCGCGGGAATGGCCGGCAAATCGGTAAGTCTTCGCCTCGATGAAGGTCGGGCCACCGCCAGAACGGGCGCGCTCGACCGCTTGGGTGATTCCGTTCGTGACGGCATCGATATCCATGCCGTCAATCGCATAATGCAACATCGCATAACCTTCGGCGCGGATGTGGAGATCCTCGATTGGAGTTGTGAGGTTGATCCGGCTGTATTCAGCGTAGACATTGTTATCGCAGATGAAGACGACTGGGAGCTTCCAGATCGCTGCAAGGTTCAAGGTCTCGTGGAAGGCGCCTATATTAGTTGCGCCATCTCCGAAGACAGCGACGCCAACACGATCATTACCTTGGATTTGGAAGGCAAGTCCGGTGCCAGCGGCTATCGGTAGACCGCCACCGACAATCGCTGAGGTTGGTAGCAATCCCAATTCCATATCGCAGAGATGCATCGAACCGCCGAGGCCACCACAACATCCGGTTGCTTTACCCATAATCTCGGCCATTACAGATTCTGGGGTCATGCCGAGTGCAAGTGCAATACCATGGCCACGATAGGTAGCAAAGACTGGATCAGTTGGACGCAATACTGCAGCTAATCCAATCGCGAGGGCTTCTTGTCCAATGCACAAGTGCGTTGTGCCGCGAATTGTACCAGCGGCGAAGAGTGCGTTAACCTGATTTTCAAACTCACGAATCTCAAGGGCACGTTCAAATTGTGCAACTGGATCGGCTTGAACGAGGCGACGACGTTTCATCCCAGCGCTCATTAGTTAACCCCTTGGCGGCGCCACCAGGGTTGTGGCGCTTTACCTGATTTCATTACTTCTTCGATCTGGCGAGTGACTTCTTCGGGAGAAGGAAGGAACTTGCTCTCTAGGCCGCCATTGTAAGGAACGGGGGCATCCGGCGATGTGATTCGGAATGGCGCTGCCTTCAAAGTATCGAATTGTTCGGCAACGACCACAGCGACGATTTCCGAGCCCCAACCACCACTTTCTGGTTGCTCTTCGACGACTACGAGGCGACCGGTCTTCTTGACGGAATCAAGAACACACTTCTTATCCCACGGAACGAGAGTGCAGAGATCGATGATCTCGACATCAGCTGAGAGTTTTGCGGCTGCAGCGCGCGATACATTAACCATCTGGCCGAGCGCAACGATCGTGAAGTCCTTTCCGGGCTTAATGATGCGCGCTTTACCCAGTTCCATCTTGAGATTGGTATCGACCTCTCCACGTTCGGCATAAGCAACGCGTGGCTCTAGGAACATGACTGGGTCTGGATCTTGAATCGCAGCGCGCAGCAAGCTATATGCGCTCTGAGCATCGCTGGGAGATACGACTTTCAGCCCTGGGGTAGCAGCCACCCAGTTCTCTAGAGTCTGTGAGTGTTGGCTTCCAAAACCAAGTCCGCCACCAACTGAGGCGCGCACCACAATTGGAACAGAGAGGATGCCATTACTCAGGTAACGCATCTTTGCTGCTTCGGTGACTAATTGATCAAGGGCGACGCCGAGAAACTCCATGAACATAATCTCGATTACGGGTTTCATACCCATGATTGCCGCGCCAACTGCAGCGCCGGTAAATCCCATCTCCGAGATGGGTGTATCGCGCACTCGAAGTGGCCCAAACTCTTCCAAGATACCTTCGGTGGTCTTGAATGGACCTTCAGCTACAGCAACATCCTCACCGAAAGTAATTACGGTTGGATCGCTGCGCATCTCATCAGCAATTGCGGCTGCGATTGCTTGCCGGAGCCTCATGGCTGGCATACCCCCCCCTAAGTGATAGCGAAAATCAGCACTGGAAACGATTGCTATAGTAGGGGCGTTAATTCTCCCAAGTCAATGTCGAAAGAGATGATGGGCGCCACTCAACCTAAAGATTCCAAGTTGCCATTGGCAGGCGTGATTGTATTGGACTCAACATCGAATATCGCCGGACCATTTGGCGGCGCCATCTTGGCCGATCTCGGCGCCGAAGTGATAAAGATTGAGACGCCACTCACTGATGCATCGCGCTTGATGTCACCGACTGAAGGTGATCGCTCAGCATACTTCCATATCGTAAATCGAAATAAGTCTTCGATAACACTTGATCTCAAAACCAATTCTGGCCTTGTCCGGTTAGAAGATTTGCTGGATAGCGCCGATGTTTTCCTGACGAATTTCCTGCCGGAACGTTTGTCGGCGCTCCGCCTCGCACCGACCGATCTGATGCAGACGCGACCTAGATTGATTTTCGGAAATCTTTCCTCTTACGGCTCCGTAGGTCCAGCTAAAAAGTTCCCAGGCTATGACGCTACGGTCCAAGCGCGTACCGGAATAATGCATGTGACTGGTGAGGCAGGTGGTGACCCGGTTCGAGTCGGTGTCTCGGTCCTAGATGTCGGCAGCGGTATGTGGCTTGCAATGGGGATTCTTGCGGCGCTCTACAAACGCGAACTGACCGGGCTCGGCTCGGTTATCGAGACTTCGCTTTATGAGACCGGCGTGATGTGGGTGAGTTACCACTTAACGGCCTTCCAAATCTCTGGCGAGGCATCGATCCGTTCGGGAAGTGGACATCCTGCCTTCGCTCCTTATGGGCTATTCCAAGCTCGCGATGGCCAGATCATGATCGGCGTTGGTAACAATCAGATCTTCACCCGACTCTGCAATGTGATTGGCCGGAGCGAATTGATTGAAGATCCCCGCTTCAAAGAAAATGTTGCGCGAGTGCGCAACAACGCTGCGCTCCAAGTTGAGATCGAGCGTGCTTTGGCAACGCGCGATGGCCAAGATTGGGTCAAGCTCCTCGGTGATAACGCGATCCCGTCAGATCAAGTTGTAAAGCCCGAAGCCCTCTTCAACGATGACCAGGCTGGCGTAGTTGATATCTTGATCGACTATCCAGATCCTGAATCGAAGATCACTAAGATCCCAGGTTTACCAATCAAGATTGATGGCGTCCGACCCAAAATTAGGATAGTAGCGCCACACCAAAACAAGTCAATCTGAGACCTTAGACATCAGCGCCTTGCAATGCCCGACGATCGAGGTGAATGAGCCACGCGCGTATGGCGGTTGCCACGCTTGATAGAGATTCTCATCGCATAACTCTTCGCGCACTACATAACCGATTGCAGAGTAGTTGACATCGCTCACCGCTACGACTGCGTAATCCGGGAAGGCGGCGCGGATCTCCTGCTGCCAACTGACATCGATCTCACATGAAATACCTACGAAGATAATCCGACCGAGTTTCCAGGCGAAGACTTGGGTCGGTACTTCGGGTTTTCCTTGGGTGAAGTTTGCAATCGTCAATTTGCGCAAGATGCGCTCACGGAGTCGGAAGTCTTCCTCTACCTTCAATTGTTTCTGTAGTTCGGCAGGACTTGGCCAATTCTTTGCTGGCAAGCCAACAGTTGCGCTTTGAATCACCAGATCGCGACCAATCTCGTAATCGCGCGGCTCCCAATATCCAAGTGGGGCGCCAGATTCGATTGGCTTGATGTACTCAAGGCGTTGTCCGGGTGGATACATACCAAGGAGCGCGCTCATCGATGCATGGCCAAGTTGGGCGCCATATCGATCTGCAACGGCGGGATCTGCGACATATTGATAGCCCGGACCGAGATCACCAGAACCACCTTGGAGGAAGACCATGGGGGCGCCACCGGTATTTGCCGACATCAATTCCCGAAGTCCACCAATGTAATCCGGGGAAACCAAGCGATTATCGCCACCTAGAGTGGTGGGATGGCAGGCATAGTTCACAACGGTCGCTTTTATCGATCCATCACTAACGCGCGTTACTCGCCCAACCATTACGGTGTCATCAGCAAGATGTTGGTTATCGGGGTTATACCCGGTAAGGAAGCGTGAGGAATCGGCTGGATCAGGAAGATTTCGGTTCTGAGCGAGATCACAATGCCCCGGTCGAAATGTGATTATGCAATCCTCTGCTGTCTCAATCCCTTCGCGCGACGCATTCAAGATCGCGCTCTGCAAGAACTCAAGATACTCCTCGATTAATTCACCGCCGGGAAATTCTATGCGGCTGCGATACGGCCAAGGGGCGCCATGAGTGTGGGACGAGGCCAACATCAAGTTCGATTCTGGGATATCTAACTCCTTGGTTATGTGCTTGCGCATCCATTCATCTTCCAAGCCGGTTAGATCACCAGTCGTACCGAGATCAATTCCAACTATTACCGATGGTTTACTTGCTGCACTTTCTCGGAGGGCCAGCGCAGTTGCATAGATTGGTTTGTGCGTTCCGCGTGAAGTGCCATCATGGGTAGAGAAGCCCCAGACCGGGCCATAGATGCCAAATGGTGGCGTTATGTCTCGCTGCCCAACGCCGATTAGTAAGCGCGCTTCCTTGGATTGATCGATCAACCTAGCCATCAGTAATTCCTTTCAGTACATCAACTGACCGCCGGAGATATTCATCACCGTGCCGGTTATATAACTTGAAGCCTTTGATGCAAGGAAGATCGCACCACCAACCATCTCTTCGGGTGCTGCCAACCGACCCATCGGGATCATCTCGATGAACTTAGCCATCGCCTCATTTGATTGGCCTCCCCACATCATCGCGGTATCAACTCCGCCAGGTGAGAGCGCATTGACGCGGACGTTGTCTGGGGCAAATGAGCGCGCCAGGCCTTTGGTCATCGAAACGACGCCACCCTTACTTGCGGCATAGACAACCGAGCCGCCGAAGCCACCGCTCCACCAACCTTGGGAGGAGAAGTTCACGATTGAACCCGGACGTCCGGCAGCCTTGAAGGCATCGCGAGCGGCCCGATTCAAGAAGAAGGTTGCCTTGAGGTTCACATTTATCTGGAGATCCCAATCCTCTTCTGTTACTTCTGCGACCGTTGCGCGACGACGTAAGACAGCAGCGCAATGCACCAGGGCGACAAATGGTGCGATCGATTCGGCCTTAGTGAAGATTTCATGTTGACGATTTATGAGAGTTAGATCGGTCTCCATAATCGAATGGCCAGAACCGGTAAGAGAGCTATGGACTTTAGCAAGTGGTGCGCTCGGACGATCGACGAGCAAGACCTGAGCACCGGCTTGCGCGAAGCCACGAGCGATTGGTGCACCGATGCCACCGGCTGCGCCTGTGACAACAACACAATTTCCAACGAGCCCACTCTGGTTGCTCCATTCAATCGTCATACACGACCCCAAATTCACCTTAGTTTCTTCTTGCCTACGCAACCGAACAATAGGAAGATTGACATTATAAATCAATGATTGGAGTCTGCATTGGCTGACCAATTCGATATCTCGGGAAAGCGCGTCCTGATAGCTGGTGGCGCCGGTGGGATTGGCGCTGGATTGGTAGCCGGTTTCTTGGCTGCCGGTCAATTAGAGGACGAGCCAATCCTACGCGAGGATATGTGTCCAATTTCCAGCATTAAATATGGCTGTTCCGGCATAGAACCCTTCGGTTGTTCTGGAACTTAAAGGCTGATAGCAACATCAGAATTGATGTTGCTCGCTATTCTAAGCGAAGCAATAGCGTTGTATAGTTCGCAACAAGATGCGTGAGGAGCCAAAGTGCATGAGCGGATAATCAAAGAGCAGTTCTTGGTAACCGTAGCCGATGGCACGGAACTCGCGGTAACGATTCATAGACCAGATGTGACCGAGCCGTTACCTTGCTTGATGACTTACACGCCATATCGCGTAAGTACTGGTCTTGGCGGCGTTGATCTCCTCGATTTCGCAAAGTATGGCTATGTGACGATGATCTATGACGTCCGTGGAACTGGCGACTCAAGTGGTGCAAATGATTCGATCTATTGCGATGGCGAGAGAGTCGATGGAATCTTTATGATCGATTGGGCGGCGAAACAACATTGGTGCGATGGACAAGTTGGGATGTGGGGACTCTCGTATGGTGCAATCATTTCGCTGCAGATGGCTGCTGAAGTCCCAAGCGCGCTCAAAGCAATAATCGTAAGATCAGGCAGCGATGATCCATTTGCAGAATGGACCAATCTCGGTGGCGTGCCCCGCAATTACATCTACGAGTCTTACTCACCCTTTATGAGTGCGCGTAATTTCGCGCCACCTTCACCGCAGATTTGGGGCCACCGTTGGGAAGAGATCTGGAGGGAGCGGTTAGAGAAGAGTACGCCCTGGGGAATCTCTTTCCTCAATCAGATCGAAGATTCCAAGTTCTGGCGCGATCGCGCAGCGCGAGCCAAATTGAAATCAATCAAGTGCCCAGTCTTTGTTGTGGAAGGTTGGTCGGATTGGTACTTCAATCCGATGTTGCGTATTTATGGGATGTTGAACTCCCCAAAGCGCGCCTTGATTGGACCTTGGGGACATCAATGGCCGCATCGCGCGCTACCTGGGCCACGGATTGATTGGGAGCAAGAAGCGCTGCTCTGGTGGGATCACTGGTTGAAAGGCGCTGCAAATGGCCTACCTGAAAGCGCGCCGCTAACCATCTTCGTCCAAGAACCATACAAGCCAAGCAATTATCGCGCGGTCGCTACCGGTTCTTACTTCACGGATTCGAGTTGGCCGATTAGCACGAGTGAGCCGATGCATCTTTATCTAGATCTTGCTAACGATTCACTCACCGCAAGCGCGCCACAAGGTGACCTAGAGCGCGAGCTTCCTTATGCGCCGCGCGCCGGTGCGCACTCCGGAATAGTTGGCGGCGGGCCATTCCGTTATAGCGTTCTACGTCCACTCGACCAACGACTTGAGAATGTAAACTCGTTGACGCTAGTTGGCGAACTGATCAAAGAAGAGTTTCGCATTATCGGTAATCCGAAGCTGCGCATCCAAATCGCATCCGATTGCGAAATTGGTCAGCTCAGCGCGGCCCTCGTAGATCAAGCCCCGGATGGGACCCAAACGTTGATCTCGCGCCAATTCCAGAACCTCTCTTATGCCAACTACCCCAGCAAGATAGAAGCGTTGCGACCGGGTGAATTCATGCCAGTCGAAATCGAGTTGGTGGCGGCCGCTTACGAGATGCGCGCCGGCCATCGCTTAGCCCTGAAATTAGCTACCGCTAATTTCTTGATGTCATGGCCGCCGGTCCGATCATTTGTGCTAAAGCTCAAGTCAGCAAAAGCAGAGATGATAATTCCAAAGGTAATGGCGCCGACCTCAAAAGCACCCACGATCAAACCACTTGCTAAGGATGATGAGCCGGTGTTGCCGGAAGTCTCCTTTGAGATCTTCGAAGATCTTGCCACTAATGAACTTGGCTATCGCTTCCAGAGCAAAAGCGTCTTCGGAAATTTCGGTGAGTTCCGCTTCAAGATCTCCGATCCCGCCCACGCTACGATCCGAGCCTACGCAATCTATGAAGAAATGGCAGCCGAGAAAAAGGTTGAAGTCGTAGCTGATTGCGCGACTATTAGCGATGTCAATAGCATCCGGCATGAAGTTCAGATCGCCATAACCCTAGGCGGGGCGCCATATTGGAGTAAGAAGTGGGAGATTAGTAAGGAAAGACGCTACTTCTAGAAGCCGGCGAGCTCAGCGCCGGCATCGGCGCGGAGCACGCGTTCTGTGACAGTGCTCGACATCTCACTTGAGAGGAAGAGCACCGCGTTAGCAATATATTATCGTTATTGATCAGAACCTGGTTTGCCATGATAGATGTAAATCAAGAGGCAGGTATTCTCGGGACTAGGGGATTTATCCGCTTCTGCCGCAGGACTAACACTCTCTTGATTTTTATCCTGAATATGGCATGAAACTGCTCATGAAAAATGTGCCAGGTTGGCGTGGATGTACCTTCTGGTCCGCGTCATAGAGGCCTTGCTCCTATTTGTCGACACGGTCGTGCTCGAGACCGGCGGCGATCAGGGAGTGGCAGACCTTTGCTATCGGTAATTCCCGCTTCGTTTCCTGGATACCAGATTCGTTCCGGTCGGCCAGAGCGATCTTCATGCTGTACTTAGCGAGCGTGCGCGCGCACTGACGGCCAAAACCGCTCGCACTTCCAACTACTAGAGCAAAGCGATCTCTTATTCCAAGTAGTTAATCTATCTCTGCAGACATCGTATGAAGCCTTACATTGGAGTGGTACTGTCACATGGTGATTGAGGTCATCGCGGTAGTAGCGACGATCTCCTTCGGACTCGGAACCTTCCTTACCAAAGGTATAACTACCCAGATCTCCTTCCTAAAATCGATCGGTCCGCTCTTCCTTCTCAATGCGCTCTTCTGCCTTCCGTTGGCGTTGGCGCAGCGAGATTGGATCGTCTTTGAGCGGGATATCTTCCTAATTCACCTAACTGGCGCTTTCTTAAGCGGTATGACTGCATACCTCATTTTCTCAATCATCGCGCGTAGCTCTGCCTCCGTAGCAGTCATCCCCCAGACCCTTTCTCCGGCCGTTGTGTTGATTTTGGCGCCGATATTCCTTGCTACAACGGTCACTCCGCTCCAAGTCTTCTTTGTTGTTTTACTAATCGGTGCGACTGTGTACCCGCTCCGCATGTCTATCCCTGGCCTCAAGTCAGTACCAACGTTAGTAATGACGATTGCATCGGGAGTCATCGTTGGACTTGTAGCGGTGAATGTCGCGATGCTGGGTGAGCGCGGCGTGAATCTCTCCGAAACCTTCATTGTCCGACAATTGATCGCTGGTCTGGTTTATGTAGCGCTCTTTCCACCGACTGGATTGAATCGCTCTGACTTCTTCGCCCTAGTTCGCCGCGCCTCTTTCATGGCGATTGGTTGGATCACATCGATCTATGCGATCCAAAATGGCAGCGTCATAGTAGCACAATCGATCCTGTCAACGACCTCGCTCTGGGTGATCCTCTTTGAGGTAATCGCACAACGTAAGGCTCCAGAGCGATCGACAATTGGCGCAGCGCTTGTAGCTGCTACCGGAGTAGTCGCCCTCGCTCTTACCTCGAACTAAAGGCTCTTCAACTCTCGATCCATGAACTCTAAGAGCTCTTCCATGCTCCCGGGCGCCATAATGCTCTGCTGTGATTGGTAAGTGTTCTGTTCATAGGACTTCTTAGTTGGCACGTACACATAACCCGGCCCATTTGTCATGTCGAGGAAAAATATCTTCAGTTCCAAGTTACGCGCCCTAAGATCACGCGCCAATTCTAGATAGGCCTCACCAGCATGCGCGATGAAGATCGCATCGCCGAGGCGCCAGAACCAGACTGGGTGTTCAATAACTCCATCAGCCTTCACATAGTCGATTCTCATCTCGAACTGCTTGCGGATCCGGAAATTCAAGAAGCTCTCGGTCGCAGTTAGCGGCGCCCACTTCACTCTCATCTCCTCCTCGCTAAGCAGCGGCTTGTGGCGTAGCTTTGCCGCCACCTTCTTCACCGCGACCGTTCGATTTGGATCGGCCGGAACTATCTCCCAACCAGCAAGGTTCGATCCGGATGTGATCACCTCGCGAAATTGATAATCCGAGGCCGGTGGCAACATCTTCGCGATCGTTGCAAGGGTCGCATAACCGAGCATCTCGCCATTTCGATCGGCGATGGAGATATCTCCGGAGTATTGGACCTTGGGAGCGACATTCCCCGATGCGCCCAAGAGAAAGAGCAGAGGTGCGCCTGTGGCACCTTCGACTAATTCGCGAGCACGCCCGACGAAATCTGGGCTGATCAACTCACTCTCCCAGCCGACCGATGTTGGATGACAGCCGTAGTTCACGATAGTTCCAATTATTTTTCCGGATGCATCGGTGATACGACCGACCGCCAAGTTATCGTCGGGTTGTAACTCAGGATTGAAACCCACAACTACTTGGTCGCCAACGGGAAGATCGCGCACAGTTCCGAGCTCACATTTGCCATATTCCCAAGTGATATCAGAAAGTAAGCGCATCGCTGCCGCTTTCTTACATAGCGCAATCAACTTGACGATGGTGCTCTCGATATAGGGCCCGACAAATTCTTTACCCTCGCGGAGCGCTTCATGCACGCAAAATGGTGGCCCCTTATGGGTCTGGCTTAGATTGACCAACACATCATCAATTTCGACGCCAACTTCGTGCGCTAACCGCGACCGGAAATTGACGATGTCGCATTCATGGCAACCGATCCAACCGACATCAAGGCCGATGATGAAGCGGAGTCGATCGCCGTGAATCGCAAGTGTGGTGGCTGTAAGTGGGCGATGTACCCCAGTTGATATCGCTGATTTGCTCTTGCCCCACGGGTTCGCCGAGATGCCGACTGGTGGCGTGATATCTACTTGCGCAATACCAACTTCGAGGCGAGCGAGTGCAGAGTTGACCCGATCAATCTTCGGGCTACTCATAACGCAATTTCGGCAAGCGTGAGATCGCGCTCGATACCTCATCGGTTATCAATTCAAGTGCGCCCTTGTTCAATAAGGTCTGCCAGGATTGATACCGAAATCGGCGATATGCCTCAGGCGTTGGGATATACATATAGCCTGGGCCATTTGTGCAGTTGAGTACGAAAATGATTCGATCAGGATGGCGGCGACGGAGTTCGGTCTGGAAATATGAATAAGCCTCACCCGGTTGACCGACGATGATCGCATCGCCCCACATCCAGATCCAGACTGGATGGATAGCGCGCCCACCTTCTAGAACATAACCGGCGCGCAACTTGATAGCGCGCGCGATCCGCGTCTCGCGCGCCTCAGCATCGACATCCTTCCAACGCTCTAGTAACTCTTCGATCGTCGGCAACTTCTGTAATTTGACATCGATATCAAGGCGGAGCGCATTGGTCTCATTCGACATCTGGTGATCAATCTCTTCCCAATCACCAAGGAGCGCACCAGAATCAACCGCTTCCCGAAAGCGCATCCGCTTACCTGAGGTGATCATATTCGCCAGGGTAGCTAGGGTTGCATGTCCGAGGATCCGACCATTTCGATCCGCAACTTCGGTATCGCCCGAATAGTTATTGCGCGGCGCTAGATCTCCGGATGCACCTTGCAAGAAGAGCATTGGTGCGCCGGTAGCAGCTTGAACGATAAAACGCGCTTCGCCGACGAAATCTGGAGATACCTTGCTGTTCTTCCAAGCGAGTGTTGTTGGATGGCAGGCATAGTTGACGACCGTCCCAAGGATCTTTCCGTTTGCATCACATAACCGGCCTACGGTGAGCGTGTCATCGGCTGGTTCGCCGGGGTTAAAACCGACGATATCTATATCACCGTATGGCAGTTCCCGACTAGTTGCTAGGTCACACTTTCCGTAGCTCCAAGTAATTACCGTAGCTTTGGCTTTGCTTGCTGCCTCCTTACAAGCAGCGATAATCTCTTGAATTGCGAATTGATGATAGGGCCCAACTAATTCACCACCTTCAAGATGTGCGATATCGCACGCTGTCGATGGGCCAGCATGGGTATGGGTTAGATGTAGTTGGAGTTGATTCTCTTCAATTCCAAGAGCATTTATCACCTTGCCGCGAACGGCAAGATCATCGGCTTTGCCCTGCCACCAACCCCAATCAACGGTAACTAAATATTGGCATTTGGAATCGTTAGTCCTCACCGCCATCGCAGTCGTTGTTATGTCCTTATGGATTCCAGTTGCGGTATGCACTTTTGCAGCACCCCAACTTGCCGCGCGGATCCCGATGGGTGGATTTATGAGTCGTTGTGCCATTCCAGCATGGAGCGCTGCGCCAAGTGGGGCGTGGTTTTGTTTCGATAGAGGTGGCTTCATCGCATCTCCCGTTAGTCGCTAATTCCAAACGCCTTATTCGCACCTGTCGTTTTTGCGAGCTTTAAAGTCTTCACAGTGTCTTCACCATCGAACCTCGGCATAAGATAAAAACCCCCTACGTGGACAAAGTCTGCGG